>Ga0306920_100008695_pt1 | contig 13492 bp, 10 predicted proteins | sample flu12Cox44000170_FD_204666 | JGI IMG/M metagenome (GOLD analysis project Ga0306920, IMG submission 204666) | Lab enrichment of tropical soil microbial communities from Luquillo Experimental Forest, Puerto Rico - flux4day.12C.oxic.44.000.170 (v2)... | ecosystem: Environmental > Terrestrial >... | reverse complement strand
AGATCAACGGCGTCGGCTTCGCGAATGCCAACGGCACGGTCACACCCTCGTACGAGGTGACGGTCGATCCGGTCGCACTGCAGGCCGGCGGCTTCACGGTCAACGACGTGGTCAACTCACTCTCGGCCAACAATAGCCACCTGCCAGGCGGCATCGTGTACGAGCCGACGCGCGAGACACTCGTGGACGTGCGCGGCGACATCCAGACGCCGCAGCAGGTCGCGACCCTTCCGCTGATGCGATCGGGTGCGGCGATACCCTCGTCCTCACCCTCCACATCGGTCAGCTCAACGCCGTCGCAATTGAATCCCTGGAGCTCGACCACCAACGTACCACGCATCGGCGACGTCGCCTCGATTGCCGATAGCTACGAGCCGCGGCGCGTCTACGCATACCAAAACGGCGTGCCGCGGATCAGCATCAGCGTCCAGAAGACGACGCAAGCCAATGAAGTCAGCACGTCTGACAATGTGATCGCTGCGCTGCCTCGCTTGGAGAGTCAGTTCCCCGGCATCAAGTTCGATGTCGTCAACGTGCAATCCAACTATACGCGCCAGCAGATCAATGGGGTGGTCCACACGCTCGAGGACGGCATCTTGCTGACCGCGATCGTGATGCTGTTCTTCCTCGGGTCATGGCGCAGCTCGATCGTCGTCCTCATCGCCATCCCGTTCTCGCTGCTCATCACTATGGTCTTGATGAAGAGCGCCAACTTCACGATCGACACGGTGTCGCTGCTCGCCATGACCTTGGTCGTCGGCATCTTGGTCGACGACTCGATCGTCGTGCTCGAGAACATCGAACGGCATCACCGCGAGGGCGAGGCGCCGCTGGTTGCCGCCGTCAACGGCCGCTCGGAGATCGGTTTTGCAGCCATCGTCATCACGCTCGTCGACGTGGTGGTGTTCCTGCCCATCGCCTTCTTGCCGGGCGTCGTCGGCAAATTCATGAGCGAATTCGCGCTCGTGGTCGTCGGCGCGACCTTGACGTCGCTGTGGACGTCGTTCACCGTGACGCCGGCGCTGGCCGGCCGCTGGTCGCTGCGCAGCAAGTGGAAACCCTGGCGGCCCATCGCTGCCTTTGAACGATGGTTCGAGCGCTTGCGCGTGTGGTACGCGGAGACGCTGTTGCCGGCTGCGCTCGTGGTGCCCAAGCGCGTCGCTGCGATCGCGGTGGCATCGTTTGCGCTCGCCATCGTCTTGCTCGGGCTCGGCGTCGTGGGCTTTACGTTCATCCCGTCGGTCGACCGAGGCGAGATCTACGTGCAGTGCACGTGGCCCACCGGCACGCCGCTGACCAAGGTCAACGCCGCGATGCGTCACCTCGAATCGATCGCGCGACAGATCCCGGATTTGCAGACCGACATCGCTGTCGCCGGCGCCTACTCATCGCCGTTCGGCGGCTTCCTCAATGAAGGCAACATCGGGCAGATCCATCTGTGGCTGCTCGACAACCGCAAGCAGTCGACGCTGTATTGGGTGGACTGGTTGCGGAAGAACCTGCGCTCCGGAGCACAGGGCGCGACTATCGTCGTCATTCCTGCCACGGGCACGGGCGGCGGCAACCAGCAGCCGATGGACTACCTCGTGACCGACGTGCGTGGCGATCCGACGCAGTATGCGCAACAGGTCTATCAAGTCCTCAAGGATACCCCGGGCACCGCCAACGTCAACAGCTCGGCGCTGAACCTGGCGCCGCAGGTCAACGTTGAGTTCAATCGGCTAGCGGCGCAGGCCCTGGACGTGAGCATCGGCACCGCCTCAACCGCTGTGCGCGCAGCGATGGGTGGCGTCGTCGCGACGCAATTCGAATCGGTCAACGGGCTCAAAGACGTCTACGTCGTCTTCCCGCTCGTGGATCAGACGAGTTTGGATCAGGTCCGCAACATCCAGGTGCGAGCTAACAACGGTTCCATGGTCACCATCGGGCAGATCGCGACGCTGCAATACTCGCCCGCGCCGCCCGTGATGACGCGGACAAATCGCGAAACGGTCATCCACCTCACCGCCAATACGGCGCCGGGTTACGCATTATCGAACGTGCAAAAGGCGTTCTTGCGCAACCTCAAGGCGGCGGATCTGCCGGCGTGGGTCCAAGTGCGCGCCAACCCGAACGGCAACCAGCAGAATCTCAATGATACGATGGTTGGGTTTGGCGCGGCGCTTGCGCTGTCGATGGTCCTCGTGTATTTGCTCATGGTCGCGCTCTACAACGGCTACATCACGCCTTTTATCATCATGTTCTCGGTGCCGGTGGCCGCGGTTGGCGCCGTCGGTGCACTTGCCATCACGAGGCAAACGCTCAACCTGTTCTCGCTGATCGGCGTGATCATGCTGGTCGGTTTGGTCTCAAAGAACGGCATCTTGCTCGTGGATTACGCGAACACGCTGCGACGTCGCGGCTATGGCAAGCTCGACGCGATGCGCCAGAGCGCGCGCATACGATTCCGGCCGATTTTGATGACGACGTGCGCGATGATCGCGGGCATGACACCCCTCGCGCTCGGCATCGTACCAGGCTCGCAGGTGCGTCAAGCGCTGGGCATCGTGGTCATCGGCGGTCTGTCAAGTTCGCTCGCCTTGACGCTTGTGCTCGTCCCCGTGGTGTATATGTGGTTAGCACCCGAACGTCTTGCGCCGACGGATGAGGTCCCGCCGGCCGCGCCGCCCGGGCCGCCCATCACCTTCCACCCGCCCAAGCCGGAGGCTCCACAGCCTGAAGTCGCCGCACGGCTGAAGTGATGGCCTGCGGCGCTTGGCGCGCCACGAAAGCAGGAGTGTGCGGCCCGCCTCCGTTGAAACCAGTCTCTTGCGAATGCAATACTCATTGCTCCCGGTGCCCGAGACCGAAGTCCTCGTCAACGACGACAGCGGCAAGATCGTCTACCGTCGCAGCCTGTTCACGCACGAACAGGCGCAGGCGTGGTTCGAGCAGCTTCGCGAGCACGTTGACTGGCATAGCCAGCGCCGGCCGATGTACGATCGCGTCGTCGACGTGCCTCGCTTGATGGCATCATATGCGCTCGATGGCACAGGCGTGCCCCAGCCGATTCATGTGATGCGTCCTGACGTCGAACGCTTTTGCGGCGTCGTCTTCACATCCGCTGGCCTGAATCTCTACCGCGATGGCAACGACAGCGTGGCGCCTCACGGCGATCACGTCGAGCGCGGGCCCAAAGGCGCTCCAGTCGCGCTCGTCAGCCTTGGCGCCGAGCGCCGCATGACCATCCGCACCAGAGCAAAACCCCGGCGCGTGCTTGACCGCGATCTCGAAACGGGCAGCCTGCTCGTCATGGACTACGCAAGCCATCTCCACTGGGAGCACGGCATTCCCAAGACCAAAGAGCATGTGGGTCAGCGCATCAGCGTTGCGTTTCGCATCACTTTTCCTCAAGACGAGCGCGCAGAGCAGTCCAAAGCGTCGCATTAAGAACTCGTAAATGTTCTTAATGACCGCTGCAAAACGCGGCTAGGGTGGACGGCTAAACTAGCCGAGGTGGCGCAGCGCGACTCGCGCAACCACGGTCACCATGATGGCGTCGCTGAGAGCTCGGCTTTTTTTTGTGCTGGTGTTGCTGACGTGCGCGACCCTCGCGTCGGTATCGTGCAGCACCAAGCAGGTGCTGCTCGACCCCGGGATCGGAGCACCGCAACCGTATTGCCCCCAAACCACGCAGATCGCGAACACGCCGCCGCTGTTCGCGACGGGCGGTGCAGCGGGCTTCCCAGCCTGCGGCGGCTACTCAGCCACCATGACCTACGCGCCGTTGACGCCGCCGAGCGACGTCAGCGTCATCTACACGAGCAACGTCGACTCCACCAATGTGGGGTGCACGCCAACGCCGAGCCAGGTGCTATTCATCGTCATCTTGCAGCCGGTTGCGAGTTTCAGTTTTGCGGCTGCTCCGAGCCTGACGTTTGCGCCACCGGCGAGCAGCATCAACACGTCGTTTGTGTATTACTACTGCATCAAAGACGTCACGACGGGACTTCCCGTGTCACCGGTGAGCGAGCCCGGCGTCATCGTCAACAACAATAACGCCATCGTATTTCCCACGATCGGCGGTTGGCCATCGTTCGTGGCCGCCCACAAATACCGCGTGCAGTTCTATCGGGTGTAAGCCGGCTATGAGGCGTGTTGCGGGCTGGCCCGGTGACGGCGGCGGCGCTCGCGCATGCGCTCCTCAGCGCCGGCGATCAGCACGTACAGCACCGGGATGAGGAACAGGTTGAGCAGCGTCGACACGAGCATGCCGCCGACCACGGCAGTGCCGATCGAATGACGGCTGGCTTCACCCGCTCCGGTCGCGAACACGAGCGGCATGATGCCGAAGATGAATGCAAATGAGGTCATCAAGATCGGCCGCAATCTGGTCCGAGCCGCCATCACCGCGGCCTCCGCGACGGGCATGCCCTGCTGGCGCAAGAGATTGCCGAACTGCACGATCAAAATGCCGTTCTTCGTCGCCAAGCCCACCAGCATGACCAGTCCGATTTGGGTGTAGATGTCGTTTTGCAGCCCGCGCAACCACACAGCGGTCAATGCGCCCAAAATGGCCAGCGGCACGGCCATGATGATGATCAGCGGGTCGACGAGGCTCTCATACTGTGCGGCTAACACCAAGAACACGAAGACGACCGCCAACCCAAAGATGAGGATCGTGACGCTGCCCGCCTCGATTTGGTCAAGCGAGACACCAGTCCATTCATAGGCCATGCCCTGTGGGAGCGTCTCCTTAGCCACCTGTTGCATGGCCGTTATGGCCTGACCGGAAGAGCGCCCCGGTGACGGGTTGCCGCTGAACTCGACCGAGCGGAACAGGTTGTAGTGCGTGATCTCCGGTGCTCCGAGCATGTGGTTCACTCTCATCAGTGACGTGAGCGGGATCAGCGTGTTGTCACTGGAGCGCACGTACATCAAACCCAAGTTGTCGATCTGCGAGCGGTACGGTGCATCCGCTTGGGCAAAGACTTTGTACGAGTTGTTTTCGTAGGTGAAGTTATTGACGTAGTTCGACCCAAGCATCGTTTGTAAGGTGTCGAAGACGTCGCTGAGCTTGACGTGCGAAGCAAGCACCGCATTGCGGTCGACGTCGAGCTCGACTTGCGGGCTATCGGCGCGGAACGTCGTGAAGACAGACGACAGGTTCGGATTGGTGTTCGCCTTGTACTCGATGAGTCCAGTCGTTGCAGCCAGGGCAGGAATGCCTAAGTTGGTGCGATCCTCGAGCTCGAAGTCAAAGCCGCTGATGTTGCCGACGGTAAAGGCCGGTGGGTTGAACGCGAAGGTGGTTGCGCCCGTGATGCCGCCGATGAACTTGCCGTTCAGCCGGTTCTCGATCGCGAATGCCGATTGATCTTTCCGCTTACGCTCGTCCCACGGTTTGAGTAAGCAAAAGACGATGCCGTTATTCGATCCGACGCCGGTGAAACTGAACCCCGAGACGCTGAAGACATCAACGATATCCGGTTCGGTGCGCACGGTTTGGTATATGGAGCCCATGATCTTGTCTGTATACTGCAGCGACACGCCTGGTGGACCTTGTTCGACGATGATGAAGTACCCCTGATCCTCGTCCGGCACGAAACCAGTCGGGACGATGCGCAACATGACGACCGTCAACACCATGAGGCCGGCGAAGACGATGAGCACGGGGACCGGATGCCGGATAAGCACCGGCAGCCGGTGTGCATATGCTGCTCGAACACGATGGATGAGCGCCGCCACGCTTTGCATGAACCGGTTGTGCCGAGTCTCACCGCTTTCCAGCATGATGGCAGCGAGCGCGGGTGCGAGCGTCAGTGCAGTGAACGCGGAGATCGTGATCGTCGAGGCGATCGTCAGCGCGAACTGTTTGTAGAGCGCCCCCGTTTCTCCGGGGAAGAACGCGACAGGAACGAACACGGCCAGCAACACCAGCGACGTCGCGATCACTGCACTGGCGATCTCCTGCATGGCGAGCGGCGCGGCCTCGATCGGGTCCTTCTTGTGCTCTTGAATGTAACGAACGATATTTTCGATCACCACAATCGCGTCGTCGACGACCAGCGCCGTCGCGAGCGTCAATCCGAAGAGCGTCAGGACGTTGATCGAGAATCCAAAAACCTTCAGGAGCGCAAACGTGCCGAGCAACGATACCGGAATGGTGATCGCCGGAATCAGCGTCGTCTTCCAATCTTGCAGGAAGAAGAAGATCGTCAAGATGACGAGGCAAATGGCGAGTGCCAGCGTTTTGGAGACTTCGACGATCGACTGATTGACGAACACGGTGGAGTCGAATGCGATGTGATAGCTGATCCCCGGGGGGAACTGTTTTGCCAGCTCATCCATCGCCGCGCGCACGCCCCGCGAAACGCTCAGCGAGTTGGCATCTTGCAGCTGCAGCACGCCCAACCCGATTGCAGGTTTGAGAGATCGGTCGCGTTGGGCATCGTTGAAGTACAAGTTTGCGGCGTAACTTTCCGCACCCAAAGCGACACGGCCGACGTCGGACACACGGACGAGGTAGCCGGGCCCCGACTTGACGACGATGTTGGCGAACTCAGCCGGCGACGCCAACTGACCGGCGACCCTCACTTTATATTCGTAGGCTTGTCCGGTTGGTGCAGGGGGCTGGCCAAACGCGCCGGCAGCCACTTGCACGTTTTGCTCGTTGAGCGCGGTCGTCACATCGTCCGCGGTCAGCCCGTAGGCTTGCAGCTTGGCGGGATCGAGCCACAGTCGCATCGCGTAGCGGCGCTCGCCGAAGATGATGACGTTGGCGACGCCCTTGACGCGCTTGAGCGCAACGGTGACGTATCGATCGGCGTAGTTGCTCAAGAACAGGGTGTCGTACTTCGGATTCGTCGACACCAACGACAGCGCCATGATAAACGTGCTTGAGTTCTTGGTGACCGAGATGCCGGTCTGGTTTACCTGCGCCGGCAACACGCCGGTTGCCGTGCTGACGCGGCTTTGGACGTCAGAAACAGCGCGATCGAGGTCCCGACCGAGGTTGAACGTCGCGACGATGTTGCTCGTGCCGTCATCGCCGCTGGTGGACGAGATGTAGCGGAGCCCTTCGACGCCATTGACGGCGCGCTCCAGGGGATTGGTGACCGACGCTTCGACGGCCGCGGCGTTAGCCCCGATGTAGACCGAATCGACCGACACCTGCGGCGGCGTGATGTTGGGATAGTGCGCAACCGGTAAGGTCGGCAGCGAAATGGCGCCAGCCAGCAAAATCACCGCCGACAACACCGAGGCAAAAATCGGCCGTGTGATAAAGAATTTTGTGAACATCTACGTCTACGTCATCGCTGAGCGAAAACAGCGCGGCTTCCGCTCATCCCGCCCCATTTTTTCCGCCGGACTTGGCCTGCGGCGGGCCACCCGCGGGCAAGACTTGCACCGGCATTCCCGGCTGTAAGAGAACCGAGTGGTTCAAAATCGCCATCACGCCGGGCTTGAGGCCAGCACCCGATACTTCCGCTATTTGGTCGTTGGACAGGCCGAGGTCTATCGGAATCGCTGCAGCCTTGCCTCCCTGTATGATGAACATCGAGTAGCCGGCGTCGGTCTGATACACGGCCGCGCGCGGCGCGATCAGCACGTTGTTCTTGCGCGCGCGCACGATGGCGACGGTTGCGACCATGCCACCACGCAGCGTCAAGTCGGGGTTGGCCACGCGCACGCGCGCTTGGTAGGTAAGCGATCCAGGATTCGAGGCCAAGTTGAGATACGCAACGCTTGCGTGCCACTGCCGTCCAGGAATGTTGTTCACGGTGACGGTCACAGGCGTGCCGACCTTCACGTATTGCAAGTCGTCACCCGATATACCGGCGTCGACAAAAACCGGATCCAGCTGCGATACCTGCGCGAGCGCCGTGCCGGGCGACGCGAGCGTCCCCGGATCGACGCTGCGCTGCGTCAAGATGCCGTCAAATGGGGCGGTCACGTTGGTCAGCGCGATTTGTGCCTCGATCTGTTGCACGGCAGCTTGCGCGTTCTTGAGATCTGCGCTCGCCGCACTCGTGTCCGAGGTCAAACTGGCGTTTACGTTCGCGACCTGTGCAGCTTGATATGCCGCTTGCGAGGCCTGCGCCGTGCTGCGCGCTTGATCGAGTGCCTGTTTGGAGACAAACCCCTGAGAGTAGAGCTCAACGTCGCGTTGGTAATTCGCCGCGTCTGTTTGCATCGTAACCTTTGCGGATTGCAGATTCGCCGTAGCAGACTTGGTGCCACCGTAGTACGTCGCTTGCAGGTTCGCTAAATGTGCTTGGGCTTGGGCCAGTTGAGCGCGCAGTGTGCTGTCGTCGATCTTCACGAGCAGCTCGCCTTGATGGACGTGCTCGCCGATCTGATGGGTGACGGACAAGACGTTGCCTGAGATGACAGAGGAAAGCGACGCCTGAAGCAACGGGACAACGGTACTGGTGACGCTGAAGGTCGAGGCTATCTGGCCACGCGAGATCGGCGCTGCGGCGACGGGCATGGCAAAATTACCGCCGCCGCCCAAGGGGCCACCACCAGGCGGCCCGCCGTGATGGGCGCAGGCAGTCAGTGACACGGCGATCAGGGTGGCCGACCATGCGGCGGCTGGTTTCATCGTCCGCGCCACTTACGGTCGCGGACGCATCGGACCTTCAGCACGCGCCCACATACCCTGAGGTCCGCTTCCACGTACTATGCACAAAGCAAGCGGCTACGATGTCCGGATGTCAAGTATCTGCCCGTCTACTTAGTACCACTTTGTGCCACGATGGCCCGCCGGCTTCAATACTGGTCGACTGCAAGGCATGCGAAAGGGTATGCGCAATCTTCGCACATGACGGCGGGGGCCAGGTCGCGTCTGTGCGCGACGTTGTGTGTTCTGGCGCCGTGGGCGTTAACAATACCTGTCCAGGCGCGCGCGTGTGGAGTGGTTTCTATCCCCGCTCTGTTTGTCAGTCAGCGCGTCTTTGCGATGCCGGTTGCCGCCGCAGATCTGCGCCCGCTGCGTTTTTGGGTGGATAGCGATGGCAGTGGTTTCATCTTTGATGACGTTGCGCGTCGCTATGGGATCTTGGCGCAGGAAGCCGCAAGCAGCCATGCGCGTGCCGGGTTGCCCCGATTTGTATCTTCCGCAAACATACCGCCGTTGACAGCGCATGCCGGGACGCTGAGCGTCATGCGTCGGGCCGAAGTCGCGCGAGATCCCATTTTCGACGGCCTCGATGGGCAACTTGGAGCAAGCTGGTTGCAGCACAGGGTGTGGACGTTTGATTTTCCGGGGCACCGGTTTGTGTGGCGTTGCGACGGCAGCGAACCGGATCATGCACCAAGCCGGGAAATCCCGCTGGCATTCGCCGTGGACGCGGCCGGCCATCTGATCGGCGGCGTGGAATACCCGCAGATCGACGTCACGATCGCGGGCACCCACTTCCTCGCATCGCTGGATACCGCGGCAACGGTCGCGCTGTCGAAACACGGCGTGGATGCGCTGCAGGGGCTTGAGGCTGTGCGAGCCACGAGCTTTGCGACGCGCGCGCTTGTAGCCCAATGGCATGAACGGCACCCGTCCTGGCCCTACGTGCGCGACGCTGGACAGCAGTCTGGCATTGACGCGATCCGCGTGCCCGAGGTGGGCGCGGGTTCAGTACGTTTCGCAAACGTCTGGTTCACGACTCGACCGAGTGACGACGTGTTCGAAGGCGAGCGCGAACAGGTCAAGCTTGGACCTACAGCCTTTGGCTGCTGCGCGCTGACGATCGACTACCCCCGACGCCGCGCTATCATCCAGGGCGGTTAGCGGCTAACGGCGGCGGCATGTGCCGCCACCCGGGCGAGGTCGTGTGCGTCGCGGACACCGACGAGCGCATCGATGAACGGCAGGCAAGCACGCATGCCGAGCCCATCCGGGGTATATCCGCGCGTGCCGGCCAGCGGATTCACCCAGATCACACCCGCCGACCGACGGTGGATCTCGTGCATGGCGCGCTCCAGTCGCCGTACATCGCCGACGTCGAAGCCATCGCTGTAGATAAGCACGATCGTCTGGTCGTCCAGCAATCGTGCTCCCCATTCGCTGACGAAGCGGCTGAGGCTGTCGCCGATCCGGGTGCCGCCACCCCAAGCCTCATCGACTCCCGTCACGCGATGCTCGCGCAGCCGAATGGCGGAACGCAGTTGGCCTGTGATATCGGCCAAGGCAGAACTGAAGATGAAGACGTGCGCGCGGCGCGAGCGCTGGACGAGCGCATACGCAAACGCAAGCATAAGATGACCGTAACCAGACATCGAGCGGCTTCCATCGATGAGCAGGACGAAGCGTGGATTGCGTAATGGATGTCCGAGAAAGCGCAATGCCACCGGGTCGCCACCGGTGTGCAAGCTTGCGCGTAGGGTGCGGCGGACGTCGAAGCGGCGCCCGGTGACTTGGGGTCGCCAGCGCCGCACATGCCCGAGGTGCACGCTGGTCACGAGCTTGGATGCAGTTGTGAGGTGCTGCCGCACGTCGCCTGCGGCTATCCCCGGCACCGGCTTACGGCCGGCGTCAGGACTGTAGCGCGCAAGCAGCGTCTGCCAAGAGTCTTTGTCTTGTGTTGCCTCTTCCGCGCTCATAGGCTCACCGTGTCGCTCCGCTGCATTGAGCCTCGGCTCGGCGCTTGGCACGGCGGCAGACGCGCTATCTCCGCCAGGTTCTCCCGGGCTTGTCGTCGCTTGGCTCTCGCGCGTGTGGCGCGGCGCGTAGAGCGGTTGCGGTCTGCCTCGGCGCGGGTGCAGGAAAAACGCGTCGAAAATTTCGTCGAAGACCTCGATCTCTTCGGGCTTGCTGGTCAATACGAGGCGCAAGACTCGCCGTGTCCGTGCGGGATCGTCGATACCGGCGAGCGCTGCCGCCCGAAGTGCATCGCGCTCCTCGCCAGGCCCAACGAGGAATCCGCAGTGCTTGCGCAGCCACGAGCAAAACGCGACGACGTTCGCGCTCAACGTCCTCAAGGGTAAGGATGAGGCATGCAGATCAGCCGCGCGGGGTTCGAACGGTCCCGAGGCCATAGTCAGTTTCAAATTCCTGGTGCGTGGTTTGGCTCGGTGGCGCGAGCAGCGACGCGTAGCGATCGCGCTGCGCGGCGAAAAGCTCCCAGTCCTCTTGCTGCTTGAGAATGCAGCCTAGCGTCTTGTCGACGGTGGCTTCATCGAGCGCGTCGCGATGAAGCTGCAGCAATGCCCTTGCCCAATCCAGGCTCTCTGCGATGCCAGGCACCTTTTGGAATGGGTCCTCTCGGACGCGTGCCATGAACTTGGCGATCTGCTCGGCGAGCTGGGCGTCGATGTTCGGCAATCGCGCTTGCAAGATCGCGACTTCCTGTTCCTGGCTCGGATAGGCAAGCCAGACGTATATGCAGCGGCGGCGCAATGCGTCCGACAGCTCGCGCGAGCGATTCGAAGTGAGGATGACGACCGGCCGGTGCCGCGCACGGATCGTGCCGACTTCGGGGATGGTCACCTGAAACTCGCCCAGCACCTCGAGTAAGAACGCCTCGAACGCCTCATCAGCGCGATCGACCTCATCCACGAGCAGTACGGGAGCTTTTTCTTGTGTGATGGCCTCGAGTAGTGGCCGGCGCAGGAGGAACGGCTCGCTGAAGATCTGTGCCTCGCGCTGCTCGACTGCCATGCCTTCGTGCTCCGTCAACCTGATCCGCAAAAGCTGTTTGGGATAATTCCATTCGTACAGCGCGGCTGACGCATCTAATCCTTCATAGCACTGCAAACGGATGAGCCGCGTCCCCAAGACGTCCGCCAAGACCTTTGCGCTCTCGGTCTTGCCCACGCCGGCGGGGCCCTCGATAAGCAATGGTTTTTCGAGTCCAGTCGCCAGCTCGAGCGCCGTTGCCAGATCGACGCTTGCTATATATCCGGCCGCTGCGAAACGCTCGCGTATCTGATCGGCGATCACAAGCGCGATGCCGCGCTGGTATAGCGCACAGGATCGGCTGCAAACGCCGATTGGCAGCCCGCGCCGCAGAAAAAGAAGTCGACGCCGCCGTGCTCCATGCGGTGCGCATGCGCGATCTCCACGTCCATGCCGCAGACGGGGTCTGCCGCAAGAGCCGGCGTTTCGTCCGCGATTGCTGGGGCGTGCGCGATGATCTCGGCCAAGATCGAGACGGCGACCTCATGTGCACTGCGCGCGCCGATATCAATACCTACGGGATTGCGGATAGCCGAGAGCCGCCCTGGTTCAGTACCGGCCTGCGCGAGCACGCCGCGAACGGACGCCGCACGCTTGCGACTGGCCACAAGACCGATGAAGCCGAGTGGTGCCTTCGCGATTAAAAGCTCAAGCCCGCGTTCGTCGTAGTGGCCCTGCGACGCGACGACCGCTGCAGATCGCAACAGCGCTGTGCCGTCAAGCTCATCGAGCAGACTGCCGAGCTCGTCCAGCGCCACTATGCGGGTCATTCGGACCGCCTCGACGTCGCGCAGCTCCGAGCGCTCGACTACGCGGATCACTTCATACTCGTCCGTTGCCGCTGCCATGCGTGCAAGCCCATCCGCAACGGGCGTGAAGCCGACGACGATGAGCACGCGCGCAGGCACATGTGGCTCGATGTACACATCAACCGCGCCGTTGGAAGCGCACCCCATCGGCACGCTCACGCGTTCCGCGTCGGGCGGGGCGCTGGCATCAGGTTCGTCGTCAGGTCTGATCTGGAGCAGACGCGGTTTTGCCGCACGCATCGCCGAGAGCGCGTGGCGCCGCACGATGTCACGCGAGCAGGAGCCGCCGACAAATCCTTCCATGCGCCCATCTGGGTGGATGATGGCCCGGTCGCCCAAGTGCGAACTGACAGGAGACCGGCGAGCCACGACGGTCGCTACCGCAAATGGAGCTCGCAGGCGCTCGAGATCGGCCAACCGCTCAAAGAAATGCATCCCTGCTCCCGTACCCCCTTAGACCGCCGCTGCCGAAACTCGCGCCTTCACGTTCGCGAACGTCGTGCTGATGACGCGTTTTGCTTGCGCGTCGAGAACGCGACCGCCGACCGTAGCAACCGGACCGCGCATCGAGGCTTGGCCACGCCAATCGAGCGTCGTCGTCTGGTCGCCGTTATCTTTAAGATCGGCGGCTGCGTCGAGGTCGACCACGCTGCCAAAACCGCCGCCGCTGATCTGAAGACCCATATGATCGGCGCTGGTCGCCGGCTCCAGTAGGATCTTGAACTTGAATTTTCCGCTCACCGGCCCGACGGAAACCTTCACCGTGACGTCAAGGCTATGTGCGTCGTTGACATGCAGCTCGAGCACGTCAGGAAGGCAGGCACCGATCTGTTGGGGATCGTTGATAAACGCCCAGACACGGTCTTTGCTCGCCGTGATGAGCTCTTGCCCGCTAAATTTCAGATCCATGTCTTTATTTTTGTAGGGTCGGCACTTTCAGTGCCGACCGGTTGGCACTTTTTACGTGCCTACCTTTTTCTGCTCCGCCTCGCGGATCGCCCGCCACACTTTCTCACGCGTCAACGGC
>Ga0306920_100008694_pt1 | contig 13492 bp, 16 predicted proteins | sample flu12Cox44000170_FD_204666 | JGI IMG/M metagenome (GOLD analysis project Ga0306920, IMG submission 204666) | Lab enrichment of tropical soil microbial communities from Luquillo Experimental Forest, Puerto Rico - flux4day.12C.oxic.44.000.170 (v2)... | ecosystem: Environmental > Terrestrial >... | reverse complement strand
GGGTCGCCTTGTGCGGCGCCTGCACCGTGCACCTGGACGGCGTCCCTCTGCGGTCCTGCGTGATGCCGGTGAGCGCCGCCGTCGGGCATTCCATCACGACCATCGAGGCGATCGGCAATACTGCCGTGGGCAAGAGCATTCAGCAGGCCTGGCTCGGCCTTGAGGTCGTGCAGTGCGGCTACTGTCAATCGGCCAGATCATGTCCGCCGCAGCGTTGCTCGCGAAGATACCGGCGCCCACCGACACCGATATCGACCAGGCGATGTCGGGGAACATCTGCCGCTGCGGCACCTATCAGCGCATCCGGGAGGCGATCAAGCAGGCGGCTCGGAAGCCGACGACGGGGAACAGGAGAGGCTGACCATGGACCACCTGACTCGTCGTCAGCTCCTATTTGCGAGTGCGGCCGTCGGCGGTGGCTTCCTCCTCGGATGGCAGCTCGACGCACGGATGAGCGTGCTCGCAGCGGCCGCCAAGGCGATGCCGTCGGCGTTCGCGCCGAACGGGTTCATCCACATCGGCACGGACGGCCGGGTGACGTTGATCATGTGCCAGGTTGAAATGGGACAGGGTGCCTACACCTCGATGTCCATGCTGCTGGCGGAAGAGCTCGAGATCGGACTGGATCAGGTGCAGCTCGAGCACGCGCCGCCCGACGACAAGCTCTACACCAACGCGCTCTTGGGCGCTCAGGTGACGGGCGGCTCGACATCGGTGCGCAATTTCTACGAGCCGCTGCGCCGAGCCGGAGCGACCGCGCGCACGATGCTGGTGGCCGCGGCAGCCCAGACGTGGAACGTGGATCAGGAATCGTGTCAGGCGCGGAGAGGAGTCGTGACCCATACGCCGACCGGCCGGAAGCTTGCGTATGGCGCATTGGCGGATAAGGCAGCGAAGCGGCCGGTGCCGAGGGAAGTCACTCTCAAGGACCCGAAGGAGTTCAAGCTGATCGGGACACCGGCGAAGCGGCTCGATAGTCCGTCGAAAGTGAACGGGACGGTGGCATTCGGCATCGACGTCCGGCTACCGGGAATGAAGATCGCTACGGTCGCCGCGAGTCCGGTGGTCGGCGGCAAGGTGGCTTCCGTCGACGACAGCAAGGCGAGGAGGATCAAAGGAGTGCGCCAGATCGTCCGTCTCGACGATGCCGTCGCGGTCGTGGCAGACAACATGTGGGCGGCGAAAAAGGGTCTCAAGGCGCTCGCCATCCGCTGGGACGACGGACCGAACGGGAACGTCGGCACCGCCGACGTGGTCCAAGGGCTCGCGGCGGCTGCGGAGACGCCGGGCGTCGCCGTGCGGAACGACGGCGATGCGGCCGCGGCTCTCGCGGGCGCGTCGACGAAGATCGAGACCGTATACGAGGTCCCCTTCCTCGCGCACGCCACGATGGAGCCGATGAACTGCACGGTGCACTTCCGCCCGGACCGCTGCGAGGTATGGACCGGCACGCAGGTTCTGACTCGCGCCCTCCGGGGAGCTGCCGAAGCCGCCGGCCTGCCAGTGGAAAAAGTGATGGTGCACAACCACTACCTGGGGGGCGGATTCGGCCGGCGCCTGGAGTTCGACAACGTCACCCAGGCCGTGCGCATTGCCAAGCAGGTCGAGGGACCCGTGAAGATCATCTGGGCCCGTGAGGAGGACATCCAGCACGACGTGTATCGCCCGTACTACTATGACCGCCTTTCGGCCGGCGTGAATGAGGACGGTCGACCGAGCGCGTGGGTGCACCGGATCGTCGGCCCGGCGATCTTCGCCCGCTTTCATCCGCCTACCTTCAAGGATGGGATCGATCCCGACGGGGTGGACGGCGCGGCGCAGCTCCTCTACGACATTCCCGCGATTCGAGTCGAATTCGTGCGCCACGAGGAGCCGGTGCTCAATACGGGGTTCTGGCGCGGCGTCGGGGTCACTCACAACAATTTCGTGATCGAGAGTGTCATCGACGAGCTCGCCGCTGCCGCGAAGCAGGATCCCGTCGCCTATCGCCGCGCTCTGCTGGGCAAAGCGCCTCGCGCCCAGTCAGTCTTGGACGTCGCGGCGCAAGCGGCGGGTTGGGGCCGGCCGCTGCCCAGCGGCTGGGGCCGCGGCGTGTCCATCCTCTACAGCGAGTGGGGCAGCTATCTGGCCGAGGTCGCCGAGGTGGAGGTGTCGAAGGTAGGTGAGATCCGCGTGCACCGGGTCGTCTGCGCCGTCGACTGCGGCACGATCGTGAACCCCGACACCGTGAAGGCACAGATCGAGGGCGGGATCATCTTCGGGATCAGCGGCGCCCTGTGGGGCGAGGTGACGCTCGAGCACGGCCGGGTGCAGCAGTCCAACTTCCACGACGTTCGCGTGCTGCGGATGAACGAGTCGCCGGCCGTCGAAGTGCACCTCGTGCGGAATGGGGAAGCGCCGGGCGGGATCGGTGAGCCGGGCACGGCGGTCACGGCACCCGCACTGGCCAACGCAGTCTTCGCGGCGACAGGCAAGCGCATCCGCAAGCTGCCGCTGGAGAAGCAACTCCGTTCGGCCTGAGGAGAACCATCATGCGCATCGTTGTGCCGCTCACCATCGTTCTTTTGGCCGCCGCTTTTCCTCGCAGCGCGGCGGCGCCGGCCACGGATCCTGCCCTCTTCGAACCCATCGCAAGCGTCGTCACCCATCCGAGGTGCATCAATTGCCATCAGGATGAATCGCCGAGGCAAACGGACGCGAAGATCGTTCATCAACCGCTGGTCGTCCGCGGAAAGGATGGCCACGGTGCGCCCACGCAGGCGTGCCAAACCTGCCACCAGGTGACGAATACGGCCGACGGATTCGTACCGGGCGTGGCGGACTGGCACCTGGCGCCTCTGTCGATGCTGTGGGAAGGCCAGACGAAGGCTTATATCTGCGAGCAGATGAAAGACCCGACCCGCAATGGCGGTCGCAAAGGTGGTAAAGATGTCATCGAGCACATGAAGACGGACCCGCTCGTCCTCTGGGCCTGGGCGCCCGGCGGTGGCCGTACGACCCCGCCGCTCTCGCACGAGAAGTTCGTGGAGGCTTTGGATACCTGGGTGAGTGCAGGCATGCCCTGTCCTCAGGGTCGATGAAGACGTCGTTCTTGGCGGCGGCGAGGGTCTCATCAATCGCGACTCCGGTAAGGGAAGCCGAGAGTCGTAAGCTCACCGTGATGTTCTGTGGCCCGGCGGCCTCGAGCCGGAAGCACAGTTTCTGGGAGCGGTCGATATCCCGAGGCGGCAGCTCGCGAAGGTTTTTGAGCTCCGAGTCTAGCATTTGTGGATCTAACGGCAGAGGCTAGAAAGGACACATGTTCGTATGAGCGTAGCCAACAGAGAAGATCCAACACCAGTTCCTCAACCTGTTTTGGCGCCGCTCACCAGCGCCGCGATATACCTGATCATCTGTATCAAACCGGACCGCGAGAGCTATGTCGCGGTGCACTCGCTCTGCACAGACCTGGCGGCAATTTGTCGCGCGGTCGGTTTCCGTCGCGTAGAGGACGGGCTCTCGTGTGTCGCGGGCTTCGGATCGGATGCCTGGGACAAGCTCTTCGGAAATCCTCGGCCAGCTGAACTCCATCCGTTTCGTGAGATCCGTTCGGGGGAACGCCATGCCGTCTCGACTCCTGCTGATGTGTTGTTTCACATCCGTGCCAAGAGCATGGATATGTGTTTTGAATTGGCTACCCAGATCATGGAGCGGATTGGAGGAGCGGTCTCTACTGTCGACGAGACACACGGCTTTCGCTATTTCGAAGATCGTGACCTGCTTGGATTCGTTGACGGGACAGAGAATCCCCGTGGAGAGGCCGCTCTGAATGCCGTCCTCGTCGCTGAAGAAGACGCTCAGTTTGCGAGTGGAAGCTACGTCATCGTTCAGAAATACCTGCACGAGATGAGTCGGTGGAACGCTCTTCCAACAGAAGAGCAAGAGCGGATCATCGGGCGCACAAAGCTTTCTGACATTGAGCTAAGCGATGCGGTGAAACCATCTTCAGCCCACAACGCGTTGACGACTATTGTCGAGGGCGGAAAGGAGATCCAGATTCTGAGGGACAACATGCCCTTCGGCAAACCTGGGCGTGGAGAGTTCGGGACCTACTTCATCGGATATAGTCGATCTCCGCGGACGATTGAGCAGATGCTTGAGAACATGTTTGTCGGTCGTCCGCCGGGCAACTATGACCGTTTGCTGGATTTCAGCCGGGCCGTGACGGGCAGCCTATTTTTCGTCCCATCGGCGACGTTTCTTGAAAATCTCGGCGACGAGGAACCTCTAGCCACTCCAGCCAGCCCACCATCGGCAGAACCGGATCGGTCTTCATCTTTGCCGGTACACGACGCATCACTCGGAATAGGATCGCTCAAAGGAATGACTACGGAATAATGTCCAACGAGAGCTAGCACCAATGTCAGAGCGGCGCAGAGGCAGATCGAGACGGAAACGACGTATCGAGCCCGGGCAATTCGACGAGATCAGATCCTTCGGGGGTGACGCGCCAGGTGGGGTGAACCGCCGACGGTCTCATCAGCAGCAAGGAAAGGGTCCGGGAAGGACGACATGAAGATCGATCTGACAGGGCGCATCGCGCTTGTCACCGGCTCCACCGCCGGTATCGGCAGGGCGATCGCAGGGTTGCTCGGGCGCGCGGGAGCCGAAGTCATCGTGAACGGATTGGATGCCGCACGGGTGGACGCCGTCGCGGTCGAGCTCGGCGCGCGCGGCATCACAGCAGATGTCGGCACGAGTGCCGGGGCGCAGCAGATTTTCGATCGGGTGCCGCGTGTCGACATCCTGATCAATAACGTAGGCGTGTTCAAAGCCGAGCCGGCCTTCGACATCGACGACGACGGATGGCGGCGGATGTTCGAGGTCAACGTGCTGTCCGGCATCCGCCTCACGAGGCACTACGCCGTGGGAATGGCCGAACGCCGTCGGGGTCGAGTAATCTTCATCTCCAGCGAGGCCGGTGTGCAGCCGCCGACCAACATGGTGCACTATGGCGTGACCAAGACCGCGCAACTGGCGGTCGCGCGAGGATTCGCGCAGACTCTCTCGGGGACGGGAGTCACGGTGAACTGCGTCCTCGCGGGTCCGACGATGAGCGACGGCGTCCTCGCGATGTGGGACAACATCTACCCCGGCCTCACCCGCGCCGAACAGGAGGCGCGGTTCATCGCGGAAGGGCGGGCGGCCGGCTCACTGCTCGGTCGCGTCATCCGACCGGAGGAGATCGCCCACCTGGTGACCTACCTCTCGTCTGACTTCGCCTCGGCGACGACCGGGCGCGCGCTCGGGGCTGACGGTGGACTCGTGCCGACGATCATTCCCTAACGGGGCCATGGAGGATTGTCAGCGTGCTCAGGCAGTACGAGGCGGGCGCGGTCCCGATGCTGTCTCAACCCGAGTTTGTGCTGGACGTGATCCGGACGGCGGCGACGGCAGTCATGGAGAAGACCGAAGGCTAGTCGAAGCGAACTCTTGAGAAAATAACCGGCTGCGCTTCCCGAGACCGCACGGGGCAGCCTGCGCATCTCCAGAGCCCACTGTTAGAACTCTACAGACATCGCACAAGCCTAGACCTCCGCCGAGGCGTGCAGGGTGGACTCAAGCCATCTCTCCGCCGCGAACTTCGCAAGTCTACCCTACCTTCGTCGGGTCGAGCCCATCAAATGGGCGAACCCACCCCACGTCCCGCAACGGAGGGCGCAGGGTCTTCGTCCAAGAAGTAGAACGAGCAATACGTCTGAACTGACTACAGTGCATTGCGCACGCGTGGACGAGGAGCGGTGGACGAGGACGGAATGATGGCGGCATTAGAAGCAGGCACGAAAGCTCCGGACTTTTCACTGCACGCTACACCGGACCAGACGGTGAGCCTGCACGACTTTCGAGGCCAGCGGGTGATACTCGCTTTCTATCCGGCGGACTGGAGTCCGGTCTGCGGCGACGAGCTGGCCCTGTTCAACGAGGTGCTCCCGGAATTCCGTCGCCTCGGTGCCGAGCTGCTCGGCATCTCGGTCGATGGCGTATGGAGCCACCTGGCTTTCGCCAAGGCCCGTAGCCTGCGCTTCCCGCTGCTGTCGGATTTCGAGCCCAAGGGGGAGGTGTCGCGGGTCTACGGCGCCTATCACGCCTCCGCCGGTACGAGTGAGCGCGCCCTGTTCCTTATCGACGAGTCTGGCACGATCCGCTGGAGTTACGTGTCACCCATCGGCATCAATCCAGGCGTCGACGGCGTCCTGAAGGCACTCGAGTCTATGGCAGGAGGGCCAAAGTCATGAGTGTTTATGTCGCACGGCTGGTGCTGCCCACTGATCCCGAACGTGACCACATCCGTGGGCCGGTCAACGCGCGGCTGACACTGCTCGAGTACGGCGATTTCGAATGTCCGTACTGCGGCGCCGCGCATCCTGTCGTTGATGAGATCCGCCGGCGGCTCGGCCGGCATCTGCGGTTCGTCTTCCGTCACTTCCCCCTGTCCACCGTCCACCCGCACGCCGAGTTCGCGGCGGAGGCTGCGGAGGCCGCTGGCGCCCAAGGCAAGTTCTGGGAGATGCACGACCGCTTCTTCGAGCACCAGAACGCGCTCGGTAACGATGATCTCATCGCTCACGGCAGCGCGCTCGACCTCGATATCGATGTGCTAGCGCGTGAGCTCGCCGATGGCACGCACGCGCAGCGCGTGCGGGAAGATTTCGTTACCGGGGTACGCAGTGGGGTGAATGGCACGCCGACGTTCTTCATAAACAACGTGCGCTACGACGGGTCGCACGGCCTCGGCTCGATGCTCAACACCCTGGAGGGCATGCTCCCCGCGGCGTAGGCGCGGCGGCCGGCTCATCGAAGCAGTGATCACTCTCTCGAAGAGAATAGAAAGGAGGAGTACGTCGAGGGCGGGACTCTAGCCAGGCGCCGTCGTCCTCCACTGAATGCTCACTGTCCCTCAACTAGCCCTCAATACGTTCGAGGCCCAAGCGGTCAATCTGCTGAATCCCCAGCTGGACACCGCAGGCAACGAGTTGAAAGGAGTTCGAGATGACGACCATGAAGGCTGCCGTCGTGCCCGGAAAAGGTGAGCACTGGGTGTTGGGAGACGTGCCGAAGCCGGAGGCGGGTCCGCACCAAGTGCTGGTCAGGATCCACGCCTGCGGGCTGTGCTACACGGATGTGCTGCTCGCGCAGGCGACCCTCTCGTTCCGGCCGTTCCCGTTCGTCCTCGGTCACGAAGGGGTCGGCGAGGTCGTCGCGGTCGGCGAGGGCGTGACGACGCGCAAGGTCGGCGATCGAGTCGGGTTGCCGATCACGCAGCGGCCGTGCGGCCGGTGCGAGTTCTGCCGAGGACGGCACCCGTACAGCTTCGTGACCGCGAACAACTGCGTCGCGCCGGTGCTGACCGGTGTGAACGTCGACGGCGGTCACGCCGAGTACATCGCCGCCGATGCGAACGGCACCGTGCTGCTCCCTGATGGGATCCCCTACGAGCTGGCCGCGCCAACGGTCTGCGCCGGCTACACCGTATGGGCCGCGCTGCGACGCGCGAACGCCAAGCCGGGGGCGCGCGTCGCCGTGCTCGGTGTCGGCGGTGTCGGCCACCTCGGCGTCCAGTTCGCGAAGGCCGCCGGCTACCACGTCATCGCGATCACGCACTCGCCGGACAAGCACGACCTGGCGAAGCAACTCGGCGCTGACGACGTGGTGGCCAACGGGGACGAGCTGCACGCCATCGGCGGAGCGGACCTGTTGCTGCACACCGCGCCGACGCACGGGCCAGCCATCGACGCCATGAAAGGTCTGCGCCCGTGGGCGAAGATCGTGCTGATGGGGATTTCCGCGGATGACGCCTTCACCTTTCCCGCGCTCGCGCTGACGAGCCACAGTTTCGAGGTCATCGGTTCGGCGCACAACGGGCCGGAGTTCCTCGCCGAGGCGCTCGACATCGTTGCCCGCGGCGACGTCACGCCGATGGTCGAGGTCTTCCCGAAGGAACGGGTCGACGAGGCGTACCAGCGCCTGCTCTCGGGCCAGCTGCGCTTCAAAGCCGTTGTCACGTACTGAGGAGACGGACCCATGGAACACTGATGGTCACGCACCGGTCCTGCTCATCCACGGGCTGTGGATGACACCGAAAAGCTGGGACGGTTGGGCTGAGCGGTTCCACGCCGCCGGACACGACGTCACCATCCCGGGTTGGCCTGGCATCGACGACCGCACCGTCGAGGACATCCGGCGCAACCCGGAGCCGCTGAAGGGTATCGGCCTGCAGCAGATCACGGGCAGCCGGTCCCATCGAAAAGGGGGATGACATGAAGATGCGAGCAGCCAGAATGTACGGATACAAGCAGCCGCTTCGGATCGAAGAGGTTCCCGTGCCCGAGCCCAAGCCGGACGAGGTTCTCCTGAAGGTCGCCGCGACGGGCATGTGCCGAAGCGATTACCAGCTCCTCGAAGGCTATTTCGAGGCGCCGTTTCCCGTAGAGTTGCCCTTCATCCCCGGCCATGAGGTCACGGGCCGAGTTGCGGGACTGCGCGGCCGCGTGCCTAGCACGGTGGGCTACTCAGAGGGCGACATGGTCGTGGTGAATCCCAGCTGGGGTGACGGCACGTGCCGGCAGTGTCGCGAAGGCAACGAGCAGCTGTGCAGCGGCAAGGGCCGGTGGGTGGGCTTCGGCCCTCCAGGAGGCTTCGCCGAGTACATCGCCGTTGAGTACCGTCATGCGATCCCAGTCTCAGCCGCCGCCGCGAAAGCACCTGAGCTCCTTGCCCCAATGACCGACGCGGGCATGACGCCGTACCGAGGGATGAAGAAGCTCCGGGACGCCGGCAAGCTCGGCCCCGGGCGCACCGTTGCAGTGACGGGCATCGGCGGGTTGGGAAGCTACGCGGTCCAGTACGCGAAGCTGCTCGGAAGCGGCGCGACCGTCGTGGCGTTCGCACGCACGGACGGCAAACTGGCCGTGGCCAAGGAGAACGGCGCGGACCACGGGATCAACGTCAGAGACAAGTCCACCGAGGCTATCCAGGACGAACTGCAGAGACTGACCGGCCGGAGAAAGGTCAACGCCATCCTGGACTGTGTCGGCAGCACGGCATCTATCTCAATGGGGTTCGATCTGCTGGGCCCCGAAGGTGCGCTCGCAGCAGTCGGCCTCATGAGCCAGCGCGCGGAGCACCGACAGTTCCCCTTTGTCGGCACGGAGCTGTCCTACTTCGGTTCCTTCTGGGGCAACCACCTGGACCTCGTCGAGGTGCTCTCGCTCGCCGAAGCCGGCCTGATCAAGCACAACGTCACCACAGTCAAGCTCGACGACATCAACGAGAACATGCAAGCCCTGGGTCGTGGCGACATCGTCGGACGCCAGGTCATCGTCTTCGACTGAACGGGGGCGACGCCAAAGCCTGGGCGATGTCGCAGCCGCTCGGCGCGAGCTGACCCGTTCCGGGATCCGCGAGTTCTTCGACTTGAAGACGATCTGGAAGTCATGACAGGCAAGAGAAGACAGGAGAAAAGGAGGAACGCCCTATGGCCAAGATCCTGTGCGTGCTGACCGGCGCGAGCTACTGGACCCTGAAGGACGGGCACCGGCACCCCACCGGGTACTGGGCCGAGGAGTTCGTGGCGCCGTACACCGTGTTTACCGAGGCCGGACACAAGGTAACCGTGGCAACTCCTCGAGGGGTCGTCCCAGTTACGGACACGATGAGCCTGGAGCCCCGCATGGCAGGCGGCGAGGAGAACGCCCTCCGCCAGGAGGCCGTCATCGAGAAGGCGGATGAACTGCGGCACCCCGTCTCCCTCAAGGCGGTGCGCCTCGAGGACTATGACGCCGTCTACTATCCCGGAGGTCACGGCCCGATGGAAGACCTCTCAGTTGACCCCGACTCTGGGTCACTGCTGCGAAAGGCCCTTGCTTCTGGTAAGCCGCTTGCCATCGTCTGCCACGCCCCAGCTGCTCTCCTCGCGACGCGTGACGCAAACGGCAGCACGCCCTTCGCGAACTATCGTGTGACGGGTTTCTCCAACGAGGAGGAGGCTGGCGTCGGTTTCGCCGACAAAGCCAAGTGGCTGCTAGAGGACGAGCTGAAGAAGCTGCCCACCCAGTACTCGCGGGGTCCGGCTTGGCAGCCGTATACGGTCGTGGACCGCAACCTCTTCACAGGGCAGAACCCTGCTTCCTCGGGCCCTCTAGCCAAAATACTTGTGAAGGCTCTGTCGTAACCGGACCGACCCTGGACGTTCGGGGACTCAGTGTCAGGCAGTGGGCTGGTGCCGCTGGCGGAGTTTGGGGGATTCCCATGATCAAACCATATGGCCCGTACGATTTCATGCCGCGGATCAGGACCTTCTCGTTGACATCGCAGTCCGTAGCCAACGGCCAGCAACTGGCCCGTGAGCAGGTGAGCGGCATCCTGGGAGCGGGCGGTTTGGACATCTCGCCGCAGCTGAGCTGGTCCGGCTTTCCCGAGGAGACGCGGAGTTTCACGGTGTCGATGTTTGACCCAGACGTCCCTACTGCCTCGGGCTTCTGGCATTGGGCTGTGGCCAATCTGCCCTCCTCCGTGACCGCTCTCCCGGCCGGGGCGGGAGACGGCAGCGAGCTGCCTGGCGGCGCGGTGACGCTGGCCAACGACGCCGGCTATAGAAGGTACCTCGGTCCCGCGACGCCTCGAGGCAACGGCCCGGACCGCTACTTCCTGGTGGTGCATGCCGTTGGCGTGAAAAAACTGGATGTGTCCGAGACATCGACCCCTGCCTACCTGGATTTCCTCCTGTTCAGCCACGCGATTGCGAGGGCAACCATGTATGGAACTTTTGAGCGGGCCTAGCATGCGTGGCAAGAAACGACCGTCGGAGCTGATTTCCCTGGATGAAGAGAACTCCACAGGCCCGCGTTCCCGGTGAGTTGATCTTTGGTGGAGGGAGGAATGACATGAACAAGAAGTACAACGGTCACTGTGCTTGCGGTGCTGTGACGTACGGGTTCGATACCGAGCCGACCTTCATCGCAAACTGCCACTGCACGGATTGCAAGCGGGCGTCCGGCGGAGAGATGGCGACATTCGTGGTATTGCCTGCCGCGGATTTCACCCTCTTGAGCGGAAATACCAAGAGCTTCTCTTACGGTCCGAACACCGAGACATGCGCCGGCCAGGGACTCGATCGGGTGTTCTGTACGAACTGCGGTTCCAGGGTGGTTACCAACAACGTGAAGGGAACTGACATCGTTTACGTGCAGGAAGGCACGCTCGATCAGCTCGACAGGTGGTTCCCGCCGCAGGCCGACATCTTTACTTGGACCCGGCAGCCGTGGATGAAGGCCCTCGACCTTCCACAATTCGATCACGAGCCCAGGTGAAGGAGCGTGTCGGCAAGGCCTACGCGCAGGCGGGACAGCTGCTGGCGAGCGCGGACGCCTTCGCAGCAGCTATTCCCGTGCGTCGTCGAGCTCTCTCGTGCCCGCATCATCGACGACTCGCGCGCCGAACGGTGCACGAACGGCAGGCCCCCCTCCGCAAGCCCGGGCTGAAGGGGGACAACGACCGAACCGTATGCCCGATAAGTGGCCATTCTGTCAACTAGGCCCTTAGTGCGGACCTCCTTACGCTGATAAAGGGAGCGCTTATGAATACTTCAGGCTTTGCAACTGTAAATCCGTCGACCGGCGCAGAGATCGAAACATTTTCCTATTTCAGCCAGGCGCAGACAGAAGAAGTCGTCGCACAAGCCAACAACAGCTTCCAATGCTTTCGCAAACTCTCTGTTCACAAACGAGCACAGCTCTTTTCAAGCCTCGCAAACATCTTGAGAGCACACAAGGCCCAACTCGCGAAGGTAATCACGACTGAAATGGGGAAGATCCTCTCTGAAGCTGAAGCTGAGGTTGAGAAATGCGCACATGAGGCGGATTGGTATGCCGAAAATGGACCCCAGATGCTGGCAGATGCACCCGCCGCCACCGGGCCCGTCAATGCGTACGTCTCGTATCTGCCTCTGGGACCGATTCTCGCGATTATGCCGTGGAATTTTCCACTCTGGCAGCTGACCCGCATGGCCATTCCAACGATCCTCGCGGGCAACGTCGTCCTGGTGAAGCACTCACCAAACACCCAGAGGAGTTCACTCGAGTTCGAGCGCGTCATGCTTGAGGCTGGTTTTCCGCAAGGTATCTTTCAGAATCTGATTCTCAAACGGGACGACATCGTCAACGTCATTAATGATCCGCGTGTGCAAGGAGCTTCCGTAACCGGAAGCGTGAGAGCAGGCTCGGCCGTAGCGTCGGAGGCTGGAAAGGTCATCAAGAAGACGGTAATTGGAATTAGGCGGGTCCGATGCTTTCATCGTCTGTGAAGATGCGGACATCCCGAAGGCGGTCGCGGCCGGCGTCTACGGACGTTTTCACAACGCAGGCCAGGTTTGCCTCGCTGCAAAACGCTTCATCCTAGTGGGCAAAATTGCAGAGGAATTTGAACACCTGTTCGTCGAGGCAGCACAGTCGATCCGTGTCGGTGACCCATTCGACGCTGAGGTGCAGATGGGCCCAATGGCGCGAGCCGACTTGCGTGACTCTCTACACCAACAGGTGGAGGCTAGCATCGGCAAAGGCGCGCGCTTACTGTGCGGCGGCAGCGTGGTAGAGGGCAAGGGCGCCTTTTACCCGCCCACCGTGTTGAGCGGCGTGACCGCAGGCATGTCCGCTTTCGATGAAGAAACGTTCGGCCCCGTTGCGGCGATAACTCGAGTCCCAAACATTGACGCAGCAGTCCAGGCGGCGAACGCAAGCCAGTTTGGCCTGAGTGGCAATCTGTGGACCACGGATGTCGGCCTGGCTCGCAAGATTGCACGTGGCCTGTATACAGGTGGTGTGTTCATCAATGGCGTTTCATCGTCGGATCCTCGAGTTCCCGTCGGCGGTGTCAAGAACAGCGGTTATGGTCGAGAGCTGTCTCACTTCGGAGCGCACGCGTTTGTGAATCCCCAAACGGTCTGGATCGAGGCGAGCTAGTGCCCTTTGCAGTTTAGAACAAGCGCGGCGAAATGGGAAGACACCGAATCGGCGCTCGGCCCGCAGACGCCGATAGGAGGACAGGATGAGGGAAGTAGCCTTTCTCGGACTTGGTGCGATGGGCTCGCGCATGGCCGCCAATCTTCTGAGCACCGGTCACGATCTCACGGTGTGGAAGAATGAACACGCCTGAGACGAGATATGTGGCTGTTGGCGAAGCCGAGGTAGCCTACCAAGTCATCGGCGAAGGGCCTCTCGACCTCGTCTACCACCACGGCCTCTGCCACCTCGATCTGCAGTGGGACGTGGCTCCGGAAGCCGCCTTCAACAGCCGACTTGCCGCCTTCAGTCGGCTGATCCTTTTCGATCGGCGGGGGAGCGGAGCGTCAGAACGCGCCGCTCGCAGCGACTTCCCAACATGGGAAGTGTGGAGCGAGGATCTTGTTGCCGTGCTTGACGCGGTGGGGTCCCAGCGAGCAGCGATCTTCGCCGAGGCC
>Ga0306920_100008693_pt1 | contig 13492 bp, 9 predicted proteins | sample flu12Cox44000170_FD_204666 | JGI IMG/M metagenome (GOLD analysis project Ga0306920, IMG submission 204666) | Lab enrichment of tropical soil microbial communities from Luquillo Experimental Forest, Puerto Rico - flux4day.12C.oxic.44.000.170 (v2)... | ecosystem: Environmental > Terrestrial >... | reverse complement strand
CTGCCTCGCCGAAGATGCAATACTCGCAAAACATATTGCACATCAGGGTGGTTTCGAACATCACCATATAGGGGAGCTTGAAACCCGTTCGGAGCTGCTTCAAGGCCGATTTCGCAATGTAGGAGTATTTCATCTTGATTCTATCGGTGAAACGTTCGGCACCAAAACACCAGCGTAGGACGGATTGTCCGAACGAGCCCCGACGAGCCTTGCAGAGCACGCGCTATGCCACGCACTCGAGGCCTTAGCTAACTCACATGGTGTGAAGCTGTTAGACCTGCCCCGCGACAATCACGAGTTCGGAATTCAACCCCTGTTGATGTTTCTCGATTGCACAGGCGGTCTAGGAAGTGTGGAGAATTTCTACAGTCTGTGTAGCGCAAGGTTCGCCTTTCAACCTTGCGGTTCCTCCATTTCCTTTGCCTAAGAAAACTCGAAGAGCCGCAGTGTTGCCCGTCGAACCCGGTGCTACCGAGCCCGAGAACCGAGGGTAGGGCAAGCCCAACCCCTACGGCCCTACAGGCCGTTTCATGGCATAAAACGCACTCGTGCTACTGTTTCTTTCCGGACGTGATCTGCTGGTTGACGTACTGGGCCCAACGGCGCTCAGGGTTCGACCGCAGCGCCTCCTGGATCTCACGCAGGGCATCATCCCGTTGGCCTAAGTCAAAGTAGGCCTGTGCCAGTAAGATGTGGGCAGTGTCAGCCGCATCTGAAGCGCGATCGATTTCGATCGCCTTCTTCAGCATCTCCACCGCCTTCGGTTTGCTGCCACCGAACACCGAGGGCGTGAAGAAGTAGTCGTACGCACGGGCAATGTAGGCGTGGGCGTTCCTGGGATCGAGCTCGATGGCGCGGTCGGCTGCGCGGGTCGACTCCGGCCCGAACCGCGGGCCGCCGCCCATCACATGGGGAATCATCTTCCCCAAGAGTTCACTGAGTAACCAGTGCGCGTCAGATGAATTCGGATTCAGCTTCGCCGCCTCTCGGGCCGCGGCAATGCCCGCCTGCGCTGCTTGCTTCACCAGTCTATTGTCCCGATGGTCGTAAGCTGCCTCACACATCCAGTCCTCGAGAAGCGCGAGGCGCACGTAGCCCTCGAAGCTGTTTTTGTTCGACGCATCGCTCCGTACCGTCTCCGTGGCACCACGAAGGCCCTCCACATCGCCCTGGTCTCGAGCGCGACGCGCCTGCAAGAGGGCCGGATCGTCAGAGAACGCAGCCAGAGCATTAGCGCCCGGGACCAACAGCGGGCATAGTCCCATCACAAGCAACAACGCAACACGGTCCATAGCTCTCGCCCTCCGACCCTGTTTCCTTATACGTTGCGAAGCGCGAAAGGATTTCAACCCTACCAAGGGGTCCCCGTCGTACTCGGGGCAAAGGTTCTCAGCCACCTCGGTATCTTCTCAGGCCTTCGGCACAGCGCTTCGCGAATTTCATGGTCTGCGGTGAGACGGAGGTTCATGCAATCTTCGCTCGGAATGCCATGTCATCCTGAGCTCGCCGCGGCGACCGAAGGATCTGCTTTCTTCGCGCCGGGCGAAGAATCTGGCCATAAGTAGTACAACCCGGCTGAGCCGCAACCAAACGAGATCCTCTCAAGCTTTTGACACAGAGCGTCTGACTGACCTCGGTGTTGAGGCTCTTTCTGGCCACGGAGCTACCGGCGTCCAGGCGGCGGAGTGGGGAGAAAATCTCCGCCGCAGGGAGATTGAGTGAAAAAATTGTTGACAGGGCTGCAACCCTGCGGCATATTTATACGTCTAATGCATAATTATTAGTGCCGAACATAGGAGGGCACGCTTCGTGTGGGAGACGGTCGTTGAGCGCGAATTATTAGAGGAAGAGCCCGTTCCCTCGCCCGTCGTTCGCACCGCCATCGTCGGGGCGACGGGCTACGTGGGCCGCGAGCTCGTCACCCTGCTCGTGCGCCATCCTTGCGCCCGTCTCGCACGGCTCATGTCTTCGGGTAGGGGCGGACAGGGAGCGCGACCTCTTGAAGAGTTCCACCCGGCGCTGCGCGGGCCGGGATTGATCTCGGACCCGCTGCGCCCGGAAGAACTGGACGGAGCCGAGTTGGACGTGGTCTTTCTCGCCACGCCGCACGAGGTCTCACACGACGTGGCGCCACAACTGCTAGAGCGCGGAGTACGCGTGGTGGACCTCAGCGGTGCCTTCCGGCTTGGAGACGCGGGTGCTTATCCGCGCTGGTACGGGTTCGAGCATCATGCCGCTGCCGCTCTCGGCCAGGCCGTCTACGGTCTTCCTGAGCTGAACGCGGCGGCTGTGCGAAAGGCGCAACTGGTCTCGAATCCAGGATGCTACGCTACATCGATCATCCTCGCCCTGGCCCCGCTTGCCGCCGCGGGCTGGTTAGACCTTGCCGCCGGAGTAGTCTGCGACTCCAAATCGGGCGCGAGCGGCGCAGGCCGGGTTCCCAGCGACGGATTGCATTTCGTCGAGGTGAATGAGAATTGTCGCGCTTACGGTTTGTTCAGCCACAGGCATGTCCCGGAAATCCTTCAGGCGCTCGGACTGGAGGAGGGCAGCTTCACGTTCACCCCCCACCTGCTGCCCATCACGCGCGGCATCTTGAGCACGAGTTACGTCCGCCTGGCAGAGCATCGCACGCTGGAAGAAGTGACCGCGCTCTACCGGGACTTCTATGCTTGGGCTCCGCTCGTGCGCGTCTACCATGAGGGCCGATTGCCGGAAATCCAGGCGGTGGCGCACACGAACTACGCTGATCTAGGGTTTGCCCTGGACGTGCTGACGAGGCGGCTGGTGATTGTCTCGGCCCTCGACAACCTGGGCAAAGGCGCGGCGGGCCAGGCGGTCCAGAATATGAACTTGATGTTCGGCTTTGCCGAGGAGACGGGACTGAAATGAGGTTGGTGGTCAAAATTGGCGGCCACGCGGCTGAGGATCGCGCGCTGCGTCGCCCACTGGCACGCCAGATCATTCGACTCTGCCGCTCGGGCCACCAGGTGGTGGTGGCGCACGGAGGGGGCAGAATACTCACGCAGGCGCTCGAGCGGCTGGGGATCGCAACGGAGTTCCACGACGGCCTGCGAGTGACGGACGCGGCGACGCGCGATGTGGCCCTGATGGTGCTGGCGGGAATCGTCAACAAGCAATGGGTGGCTGAACTGGAAGCTCAGGGGCAACGGGCGCTGGGCATCTGTGGCGGCGACGCCAGCTTGGTGACGGCGCGGAAGCTCGCCATCGGCGTCAATGGACACCGCAAGAGTCTGGGATTTGTAGGGCGGCCGCTGCGAGTCGACACCCGGATTCTCCACCTGGCGTTCCGGTCGGGCATCGTGCCGGTGGTGGCCAGCCTGGGTCTCGCCCCGGGTGGGGAATACCTTAATGTGAATGCCGACGATCTGGCTGCTGCGCTTGCCACAGCGTTACGCGCCGATCGGCTGCTGTACGTGACGGAGTCCGGGGGGGTGTGGGACCCGGAGCGACGACGGCTTGCGGTGATCAAACTCAATGAAATTCCGAGTCTGATCCGCCGGGGCATCGTTCGCGACGGAATGATCCCCAAGCTCCGGTCCTGCGCGCGCACGCTTCGCCACAATGTGGACGAGATCGACCTGATCTCGCCCACAGCACGCGAAGGCCTGCTCCGCGTGGTCCAGGACAGAGCGCTGGTGGGCACACGAATTGTGAAGGGAGAGGTGTAGCGCAGACCCGTCTTTGGGGTCTGCGGTTCGTAGCTCTATGAGTTTTGACGACATCTCGGCATTGGAACAGCGCGCTCTTATTCCGACCTACGACCGGCTGCCGATCCTGGCCGTGCGGGGCGAGGGCTGCTACCTCTACGACGATCGGGGTAAGAGATACCTCGATTTCTTCGGCGGGCTGGCGGTGAACGCTCTGGGGTACGCGCATCCTGAGGTGCTCGCTGTGCTGCGCGACGAGGCGGAGACGCTGCTCCACGTCTCGAACCTGATCTACCACCCTTACCAAGCTCCGCTGGCGGAACGTCTGGCGCGTTGGGCGGGACTAGACCGCGTGTTTTTTGGCAACAGCGGCACGGAAGTTACTGAGGGCGCCATCAAACTGGCCCGAGCTTACGCGCGCAAGAACCATCCTGCTGAGCCGTTCGAGCGCTACGAAATACTGGCTGTCGAGAACTCCTTTCACGGCCGGACCTCGGGTGCCTTGTCGGCCACCTGGCCGGAGAAGTATCGTGCGCCTTTTGAGCCGCTGCTGCCCGGCGTGCGGTTCGTACGCTTGAACGATGTTGCTCACCTGCGTGAGTGCTTCACGCCCCGCGTCGCCGCGCTGATTGTGGAGACGATTCAGGGCGAGGGCGGTGTGGTGAAGATCAGCGAGGAATTCCTGAAGGCGGGCGAGGCCCTCGCGCGCGCTCGCGACGCGCTGCTCGTGAGCGACGAAATCCAGTGCGGCCTGGGTCGCACCGGTATGGTCTTTGAATTCAAGCGCTATGGGTTGAAGCCCGACGTGGTTCTGGTGGCGAAATCTCTGGCCGCCGGTTTGCCACTGGGCGCCATCATTGCGCGCGAGGGCGTGGCCGAGGCCTTTTCAGCGGGAGTGCACGGCACAACGTTCGGCGGCGGGCCGTTGCAGTGCCGCTTGGCGCTGAAAGTCCTGGAGATCATCGAGCGCCGGAGCTTCCTCGAGCACGTCCGGGAGGTTGGCGCCTACTTCCATCAGCAACTGGAGCTGCTCCGCCGGGAACTCGCGGTAATCCGTGAGGTGCGTGGGGAAGGGCTGATGCTGGCCGCCGAGCTCTCCGTGCCCTGCAAGGACGTGGTGCGGCAGGCACTCAAAGCCGGTTTCATATTGAATTGCACGCAGACGAAGGTGCTGCGTTTTCTGCCGCCGCTCGTTCTGGAGCAGCGCCACGTAGATGAATTGATAGCCGCCCTGCGGCCCATCCTGGCAGGCATCCAGGAACAGTCGCTCGTTGCCAGTGGCTAGTTGGTGGTACTAGCCACCGACCACTAGCCACTGCTTTTAGGAGGTGCACACATGAAACTCGCATTGGCTGCTCCGGCGAAAGCCACGGTAAGCAGAACTCAGGAAAGGCTCAGCGTCCAGGACCTGATCGCGGAGAGCGACCTGACCCGGCACGACTTGCATTTGATCTTTGGACTCGCGGCGGACGTAAAAGCTGCGCCCCGTGCCTATGCACACGCCTTGCAGGGGAAGCAGTTGGCCATGATCTTTGAGAAGCCATCGCTGCGCACCCGGACCACCTTCGAGGTGGGCATGACAAGCATGGGAGGGTTCGCCCTCTATCTCGATCACGCCACCCAGCGTCTCGGCGACCGCGAAGGCATCAAAGACATCGCCCGCAACCTCGAGCGCTGGGTAGACGGCATTATGGCGCGCACCTTTTCCCATCGATCGATTGTCGAGCTGGCAGACAAGTCTTCGATTCCGGTGATCAATGGGCTAAGTGATCTCCTTCACCCCTGCCAAGCGCTCGCTGACTTCTTCACACTGGAGGAGAAGTTCGGGCGCCTCAGGGGCCTGAAGCTCGCTTACGTCGGCGACGGTAACAACATGTGCCACTCCCTTATGGTCGCTGGCGCCAAGCTCGGAGTCTCGGTTCACGTCGCCACACCTCCAGGGTTCGAGCCCCAGGCGCAAGTCGTGGAGGAGGCCAGGACCTTCGCGCGCCAGACCGGGGCCCGGATCAAGATCGGCCACGATCCATACGACGCCGTAGACGGCGCCGATGCGGTCTACACGGACGTCTGGGCCAGCATGGGGCAAGAGCATGAGGCTGACGGCCGCGCCCAAGTCTTTGCTCCTTACCAGGTGACCGAGACATTGATGATGGCAGCCGATCCGGGAGCTGTCTTCATGCACTGCCTGCCGGCCCACCGTGGACTGGAGGTGGTCGACGCGGTGATAGATTCGCTGTGCTCGATTGTCTTCGATCAGGCTGAGAATCGCCTGCACGTGCAGAAAGCGCTGCTCATTCTGTTGATGAGGGAAAATTGATCAAGATACGTCAAGCAGAGTCAAAGGATGCTGCGTCGCTCTTCGAGCTGATTCAGCACTATGCCGCGGAACAAACCATGCTGCCCCGCACCGTGGAAGACGTCCGGGACAGCCTCGCGAGCTTTCTGGTTGCCGAAAAGCGAGGGCGCCTGCTCGGCTGTGGAGCCCTCAAGCTGTACGACGACAAGGTAGCCGAGATCCGTTCGCTCTGCGTCACCCCCGGAATCAAGCGGCGGGGCGTCGGCCGGGCCCTCACCGGTCGCCTTCTTGAAGAGGCCGAACAACTCGGGTTGAGAACGGTTTTTGCCCTCACTCGTGTTCCTGAGTTTTTCATAAAGTGCGGCTTCCGCCCGGCCGCGCGCGAGAACTTTCCCATGAAGATCAATCACGACTGCCTGAACTGTGCGCTCTACTCGCACTGCCAGGAGCAGACGGTGGCGATTCGGATTCGCCGACGGCGGGCGGCGTCGGCTGAGTTTGCGCAACCGGCGACAGTCCTCGCTTAGCAGATCGATTCCGAAATAACACGGCAGTAGGGCTGGCGCAGACCTTTAGGTCTGCGGTCCGAGGCGACCCGGGAGGGCTGGCGTCTCGCCCGCCCTATATCTTCCTACACGCGGTCTCCCCACAGTCTTAGTTTAGAGCGTCATCGCAAGCGACCAGACAAGAGCGTAGTTGGTCAGTTTGGTGTAGAGGTGGCTTTACACCGCCACGTGGCGAGGTAGACTCGCCACGGCTAGGCCAAACTGACCCCCTACAGTCAAAAAACGGGCGAGACGCCAGCGCTCCCAGGCAACAAAAGCAAGTGTAGCGCAGGGCTCGCAGTTCGAGCCCTGCGGCTTTTCGAGCGTTTCGGCACTCTTAACCTCGCCGCAATTCTTGTACGATAGGCGCGTTCGGGTTTCGACAAGTGAATCGATTGGCGAAAAGGATCAAGCATTCGCGTGGCTCGAGAAGGCTTATGAGGACCGTACCTTTTACCTGACCGGTCTGAACGTTGATCCAGAGATGGATTATCTTCGCTCGGACCCCGCGCTTCAAAGACCTGCTGCGCCGCATGAACTTCCGGCCGTAAGATGTGCACCTAACTTCAGGACTCCTGACATGGCGTGTGCGAGTGCGCGAATTCATTGGGTCCGGGCCCCGGCCCCGGTAGGGGCCAACCGTGAGTAGCCGTAGGCGCAGCCTACGGATAAACGTCACGCCGACGAACGCAACCCCGGGGGAGGTCGGGAGGGGTTGACCACGCCCTTGTCCGGCCCCGCCAGGGCCGGGATGATCCTGCGGGCTTCTGTGTACGTAGGTTGAAACCTACGGCTACTCACGGTGTCCCGTTTCGCGGGACGGGGAATTTTGAGCGCAATAATCGGATAGAATTGTTGTGCTTCTCACCTTATCTTCGCGATAGGAGGTGAGAAGAATGTTAGGGCAGACAACGATGCAATCAAGCAACAGCGAAAGCTATTGGCAAGCGGTCCTGGCGCGGGACGCACAGTTTGAGTCCGCTTTTGTTTACGCCGTGCGGTCCACCGGCATTTATTGCCGGCCGACTTGCGCTTCCCGGCGGCCAAGCCGGCAGCAGGTAGCTTTCTATTCCAGCCCCGAGGCAGCTGAGCAAGCGGGATTCCGCCCATGCCGGCGATGCCGCCCGCGCGGGACGCCGGCAGATTCACATTCGGCACAAGCCAAGCTGGTTGAGCGCCTCTGCCGCGAAATCGAGACGAATCTTGACGAATCCGACGGAGCTATTACCCTGGCGATACTCAGCCAAAGGGTAGGGGCGAAGCCCTACCAAGTCCAGCGCAGCTTCAAGCGGGTGATGGGCATTACGCCGCGGCAATACGCCGACGCGAAGCGCCTGGCGCGACTCAAGTCGCGGCTGCGGAAGGGTCAGGACGTGACAGGAGCGCTTTACGACGCCGGCTACGGCTCCAGCCGCGCGCTTTACGAACGCGCCCCCTCGCGGATGGGAATGACGCCGGCGACATACCGCAAAGGAGGACGTGGCATGCGCGTCGGCTACACGATCGCTGACAGCCCGCTGGGCCGGCTGCTGGTGGGCGCTACGGAACGCGGTGTCTGTGCCGTTTGCCTGGGTGATTCCGACAAAGCGCTTGAGGCTAACCTTTCGGCAGAGTATCCTCAGGCGGAGATCCGTCGCGATGACGCGACGCTGGCCCCCTGGGTCACTGCTTTCCTGAGCCATTTTCAGGGCCGCCTTCCGCACCTTGACCTGCCTGTGGACGTCCGGGCCACTGCCTTCCGGTGGCGAGTGTGGGAAGAACTGCGCGCTATCCCGTACGGGAGCACGCGCTCTTACAGCGATGTGGCGCGTGCTATTGGCCTACCCAGGGCAATCCGTGCTGTCGCCCGCGCCTGCGCCACTAATCCCGTGGCCGTTGTAATTCCTTGCCACCGCGTGGTGGGAAAGGACGGAGGTCTCCACGGCTATCGCTGGGGCCTGCAGCGCAAGCAACAATTGTTGGCGTTGGAACGGCAGGCCACGGAGAATGCTTCTGCGCCTGTGGCCAAGTCAGAAACCGGCGGTGCCCGTCGGTGATGGGCTGGCGTGGCTTTCCAGTCTGCTGTGCGGAATGCCTGTGGCTTTCCGGGGGAGCGGCGGAGCCGAAAGACTTTATTGTTTTTCTATTTTGGTCGGCGCGGCCGGAAAGGCTGAGAGGGTGTGAAAAAATCGCTGGCCACCGGCCAATGCGGCTCTGCCGCTTGCTCTCCAGAAAGTTCACGTAAGTTGTTGATTGTTCGTGAGGCCACGTGAGACTTTCTGGTCATAAGTGGATCGGCCGGCAGAGACCGTGCGGAAAGCCTGCGAGGGGCGCGGGCAGCCCTCTGGTTGTTTTCATACTGGCGAGTGGGCCTTGGTTCGTTTATTCGACAGTGAAGTTGACGTCGATCTCGGTGACCACCTCGACGGGGTCACCGTTCAAGGGTGTACGCTGGTAGCGCCAGCGCGCCACAGCGTCGATTGCTGCCTTCACGAGCAACGGATGCCCAGCAAGGACCCTTAAACTCCGAATCGTTCCGTCCGTGCTGATCAGGGCTTCCAATCGGACGGCTCCCTGGATGCGAGCCATCTTCGCTAAAGGGGGATATTCCGGTTTGACCTGGAAAATAAGTTTGGCGGCTTCCACCTGGCCGCCAATACGAATCGGAGTCGGCTTCAGCTTCGTGGTATTCACTTCCTGCGGAGGGGGCGGTGGTGAACCGATTGGACTGATTCCGTAGGGAAGCACACCCGTGCCCCCGAAGAGACCGCCTGGAACCGAGCCAACTGCGCCCGGTCCCGGCCCCTTTGCCGTCTCATCGGGCTCATCCCGAATCGGCACAATTACCCTCGGGACTTTCTATTTAGCTGGAACACTTTATAAAGCACGAATCTCCTTAAGGGCTTTAGCTCGACCGAAAACATACACCTGACCGGCCCCCGATGCAACCGCAGCCACCACGCCAGCCAGGGTCGCGGCCAATGGAAGGGATGCTCATGCTGCCAGTGTAGAGCGGCGATAGCTGGAATGCCAGCACCCGCCCGTACCAGGACCGCCACGTGACCTCAGCCCCAGGTGCCGTTGTCCGCCCTGGCTGTCTATAAGCAAGCCGGACGTCCCGATTGTTCAGAAAACAGGCAGCCGCTTGATGCTGTGGCGGCGGCGACCCCAAGCCTTTAGCAACGAGACACCGACAACGTAGGCGCTAATGACTGAGCAAGGACACCAACGACTTGTGATCAACGTCACAGACATTGGACCGAACCCAGGGCTACAGCGGAGTCATGTTTATTAACGTTTGGAGTGACAGAGGATGATTTATGAATCCTCGAACTCGAATTCTCGTCGAGAGTAAGGAAAAGGTGAGCTCAGCCCTGAGTCGCGCAGCACGGAAGGCCCAAACGTAAATTGGCGGACCGCCAACACGGTGACAGCTGAGTGTGACGAGTGGGCAGAAGCTGTTTACGAGGAGTGCTGTGGAATTCTGCCTAGGAAACGGGCACATCGTGCTCAAGGCAATGTCGTAGTGCTCGGCATGCAACGGCATTCGTTGTTTTAACGAGAAACGTCCTCAAGCAGCAGCCTCTTGGCGTAGAGATCGAGACCCTGCTGGTCGCGGTATTTGGACCACTGGACTGCGGAGTCCGCATTTGGGGCCCTCGTAGGGGCTCATATCGCCAATATCTCATGCTCACCCCTGAAGAGCTTGAGACACCCAGCACCGCGCTGAGCGGTCTCGCTCCTTAAGCCCACGGCGCTCAGAGCTCTCACACGCTGATTCGCGAGGAGGTTTATAGCATGAACGGCGTGGATTGGCTTGATATGTTTTGGCCAGACCTACGGTACGGCTTCCGCACTCTCGCCAAGAACCGCGGTTTCTCGCTGGTTGCGGTGCTAACGCTCGCCTTGGGCATTGGCGCGAATTCAGCATTATTTTCCGTAATCAACGGCGTGCTGCTGAATCCCCTCCGGTACGCGGACGCCGATCGGCTAATCGCGCTTTATGCGCGGAATCCCCAAGGGCAGAATTGGTCCATTTCCTACCCGAACTTCCTGGACTGGGTGCGGGAGAACCGCTCGTTTTCCGGGCTGGCTGCCTGGCGTTCAGAAGACTTCAACCTGACAAGGATTGTGGAGCCTGAGCGCCTGCCCGCCGACATGGTTTCCGCCAATTTCTTCGATTTGCTGGGCGTGAAACCGGTCTTCGGCCGGACGTTCCTTCCGGAAGAAGACCGGGTCGGCGCCAAGCCGGTAGCGTTGATCAGCAGCGGCCTTTGGAAGCGCAAGTTCGGTTCTTCCCCCGACACGCTTGGCCGGACATTGACGCTGAACGGCACGCCGTACGCGATCGTGGGCGTAATTGCTTCCGATTTCTATTTCAACGGCAACAATTTCCAGCAACCGGCTGACGTTTTCGTTCCCATCGGTCAATATAATGATCCGACCTTCCGCAACCGCAAAGTGCCGATGGGCATGGACGCGGTGGGGCGGCTGAAGCCCGGCGTCAGCTTCGCGCAGGCGAAGGCGGACATGGACGCGATTGGCCTGCATTTGGCCGAAGCCTATCCCGACGCCGATAAGGACACGGGCGTTACGCTGGTTCCGCTCAAACAGGACCTAGTGGGCGACATCCAGCCTTATCTTCTCGTGTTGATGGCTGCTGTGGGTTTTGTGCTCCTCATTGCTTGCGTTAACGTGGCAAATCGCCTGCTGGCCCGCTCGACGGGCCGCACGCGGGAATTCGCGGTCCGCACAGCGCTGGGTGCCAGCCGCGGCCGCGTGGTCCGCCAACTTTTGACCGAAAGCATCCTGCTCGCACTGGGCGGCGGAACCCTGGGAATGCTGCTGGCCTCCTGGGGAACTCAGGCGGCACTCAAGGCCCTGCCTGGGACGCTCCCACGCGCCCAAGAAATCCACCTCGATGGACGAGTGCTTCTCTTCACGCTGGGCGTTTCCGTGCTGGCAGGGCTTTTATTCGGTTTCGCCCCGGCCCTCAAAACCTCTCATTCGGATCTTCACGAAACGCTTAAGGAAGGCGGGCGCGGGTCGAGCGGCACCCGGCATCGCCTGCAAGGCGCCTTTGTGGTCGTAGAAATGGCCCTGGCGCTCATTTTGTTAGCCGGCGCCGGGCTGATGATTCGCAGCCTCGCCGGGCTCTGGCGCGTGAATCCCGGATTCGATCCTCACAACGTACTCGTTTTCGATTTGTCCTTCCCTTCGACCATCAATTCCCCTGAGGCCATTCGCAACACCTGGCGGCAGATCCATGATGGCCTCAATGCCCTTCCAGGGATCACGGCCGCATCGCTGGCGGGCGGCGCCACGCCCCTGCGAGGAGATATGGAGGTGCCGTTCTGGCTGGAAGGCCAACCTAAGCCCTCGACGCAAGCCGATATGAGAATGACAGTTTTCTATATGCCCCAACCGGAATACCTGAAAATCCTGAAAGTGCCGCTCCAGCGTGGCCGATTTTTTGGGCCGGAGGACAACGAGCATTCCCCGCGCGTCATCGTCATCGACGAAAGCTTTGCGCGGCTCGTGTTCGGCGGCGAGGACCCCATCGGCAAGCGCGTGAACTTCGACATGATGAATACCACTGCGGAAATTGTGGGAGTGGTAGGGCACGTGAAGCAGTGGGGGCTCGACTCGGACTCAGCCTCATCCTACCAGGCGCAATGCTATTTGCCGATTTCTCAGCTTCCGGACCAGTTAGTTCCGTTGGCTGGCCAGAGAGTCAGGATCATGGCGCGGACTTCGGGGCCGCCGCTGGCCCAGGCGGGCCCAATTCGGCGAACGTTGGCGCAAATCAATAGCCAGTTGGTGATGTACCGTGCGAGGACCATGGAGGATTTCATTTCCGATTCGCTTGCCGCGCGGCGTTTCTCAATGATTCTCCTCGGGATTTTTGCCGCACTGGCACTGGTGATGTCGTGTGTTGGAATTTACGGCGTGATCTCTTACGTGGTTGGCCAACGAACGCATGAGATCGGCATCCGCTTGGCACTGGGTGCCACTCGATGGGCTGTATTGCGGATAGTGCTCGGTGAGGGTTCGAAATTGGTGCTCCTGGGTGCTGCCATCGGGGCTGTCGCAGCTTTGGGGCTTACGCGCCTGATGGTGAACATGCTCTTCGGGGTCAGCGCGCATGATCCACTCACGCTGGCCGGAGTCGCAGGGCTCTTGATACTCGTGGCGCTGCTGGCTTGTTACATCCCCGCTCGCCGGGCGATGAAAATTGATCCCATGGTCGCGTTGAGATATGAATGATGACTTTGAAGGTTGGACGTTCGCGGGCAGCCATGGGAGAACGAAACCGTGCTGGTAGAAAAACTAAATCAGATCGGATGCGACTTGAATTTAGAAACTCCTGTAAGAGTTCTTACCGCGTCCCCACCGATGAGGCTCCTAAAACCCGGTTCCTCGAAGAGAGAGATGAAAATGGCTCCCTTTTAACCTGGTGCTGACAGCTCAGCCAAAGCTCCGCTTTCTCACGGATCTGCGATGCTTTCGCGTCTATCAAATCCAGAAAGGCGCGAAGGAAAACCGGCGGAGTCCTTCTTCCATGCTGCGACAAGTTCGACGCGAACCTCATCGGGCTGCAAAGGGTAGAACCGAACACCGTCAGATCGGAGATTTCTCACACACGCAGGAACGATCGAAATACCCTCTTCTCCTTCCACGAGCGAAAGCACCGTCTGCATCAAATTCGGCTCATTCTCAACGCGTGGAGAGAAGCCCGCGTCGTTACACATGCACGTAATCGTATCGAAGAGGTACGGCGAGCCTTCACGATGAAACAAAACTCTCATTTGCCAAATCTGAAATACACACCCGTTTGCCTCTCACTGGTATCGGTAACGACTAGCTAAAGGCTGTTGCAAAACCCTGGGCTAACCCCTTGAGTATCTTAGCAGGTGTCGACTGGGTGGTGGCAGATCTGAAAAAATTCCGCGTTTCCTGCACTTTTTTCTTGACACGTTTCTTCCTACTCGATACAATCG
>Ga0306920_100008692_pt1 | contig 13492 bp, 10 predicted proteins | sample flu12Cox44000170_FD_204666 | JGI IMG/M metagenome (GOLD analysis project Ga0306920, IMG submission 204666) | Lab enrichment of tropical soil microbial communities from Luquillo Experimental Forest, Puerto Rico - flux4day.12C.oxic.44.000.170 (v2)... | ecosystem: Environmental > Terrestrial >... | reverse complement strand
GAGGTCGGCGGGCTCGGTTAATGGATTAGATCACTACAGAAATTGTTGGTGCTATTTCGTAAACTGCGGCTAGCGGTAGCAACAGGCTCCATTTCGGTTGCCCTTCTTCTCACCCCTAAGGGGCGTTCGCTCGCCGCTGGTGCTTGGAAATGGATTACGAGTAAATTTGGCAAGAAGACAGCTTCCTATCCGAAGGAAGTGTCGGTCACCTTCGAACGTGAATCCCCCAAAGGTCACAAGCTCAGAATTGAGGTTTCTTACAAGGAGTTCTTAGCGAAACTGCCGCCAGCCATGTGCGGCGGCTTCGCACCACTGCCTGATTCGACGGCTCAGCTAGCCTTGCCGCCTCAAGCGAGTATTTCGCAGTCTGCTGATTCGGACGAATCGCTGGTGAAACCTGCCAAAGTCGCAGCTCAGTCGAAAGACTGCGGCCGGGCGAAATGCTTAATTCGGCGCGGACATTCCCCGAAGAAAAACTGAGCTAGGTACTCGACCGAGTGGGAGGCTCTCTCAAATCGCGTACAGGTTGCTGGGTCAAACTGAGCTTGCTAAACGATGCAGGCAGGTGTTGGCATGGCACGCACAAGGCACACCAAAACGAGACGTCGCTGGAACATGCATAAAGACTGGGGAAAGTGTGGGGTGGGAGATGGGATTTGAACCCACGACATTCGGAGCCACAGTCCGACGCTCTACCAGCTGAGCTACTCCCACCGTAGATGGTTAGTTTAGCACGAGCAGAGAGAGTGGGGAACGCGTGCACGCCTTCGGCTGGGTTGACGATCGGCCAGCAGCAGAGTGCGGGTCGGGGGATGACTAAGGTGGAAACGGTCGCGGCAGCGACGCACAAAGTGAGTGGCATGCCTTGTTAGACTGAGACTGGGGGTGCCCTGTCGAGCGGGCACGCTAGTACAAGTGCGTGCCACGAGGGCAGAAAAGGCCTGGACCCCGGAAGCCTGCCGCAACCGGGAAGTGCGTCGCCGCAGATGAACCCGCAATCGCCTGATGGACTCCATTTCGAAGTGCAGTTGGCCTATGCGCGGCCAATCGTCGCGTTGCTGGCGACTCTGTGCCTGCTGAACCTGAGGCCAGCGCGTGAGGTGCAGCAGCCGCTGTCGTTTCTGATCGGCTACCTGGTGCTGGCGATTGTGATCCTGTTGCTGGAACGCGCGTTGCACCGGCTGGACTGGCACCTGCCGTTGGTGTGTGATCTGGCGGTGATTTTCGCGTTTTTGTTTCTTTCGCCGGAGATCATGCCGGCCTGGTTTCTCCTGTTTTTTGTGGCGTTCGCGGCAGGTTACCGTTGGAACCTTCGCTCTTCGTTGTTTCTCAGTTTTGGGTTGCTGCTTCTGGCGGTGGCGCTCGATGTGGCGCGCACGTTGCACACGGACCGCGATTCGCTGATCTTTCATTCGCTGCCCTTTTTCGCGACAACGCTGCTCGCAGCGGGGGGAGTCGCGTTTCTGGGGGAGCGCAACAGGCGTTTCGCCACGCAGCAGGAGTTTCTCGGCAGGCTCTCGCAGACGATGCACGTGGATCTGGGACTGGCGGAGTCTCTGCGGCTGCTGCTCGAGGAACTGTGCGCGGCGTTTGGCACCGAAGGAGCGCTGCTGGCGTACCGGGATGCCGACCTGGAGCGGATTTTTCTATGGCAATTGAAGTCAGGAGAAAGCGAGAGACTGTCTCCCGATAACCTGCCATTGATGCGTTCGGACGGCTTTTTGCTGGACGATCTGGAAGCTTCGCTCTGCTGGAATGTGCTGGAAAGCCGCGGCACGGGATTCGGATGGGACCGGCGGAATGGCAAGCCGCTGAAGATATTGCCGCGCATACCCGGGCCGACACAGCAGGAGTTGGGGATCCGGAATTTTGTTACGGTGGCGTTTGACCAGGAAAACCATCCGGTGGGGCGGTTGTTCCTGGTGAACCGGAAACACGAGCGGGGCGCCTTTTCAAGAGACGACCTGATCTGGTTCGAACAAATCGCGAAACACATCAGCAGCTCGCTCGAAAATGTCTTTCTGCTGCGGCACCTGAGGGCGCGCGCGATTGAGGCGGAACGATCGCGGATTTCGCGCGACTTGCATGACGGGATCCTGCAGACGCTCTTGAGCATCGACATACAACTGGAGGTGCTGCGGCGGAAAGTGCAGGCGCAGGCGCAGACCGAGCAGGTGGAGGCAGGGCTGGCGTCGCTGCAGCAGACGGTAAAAAACGAGGGCGGGGAACTGCGGCACCTGGTGACCGACCTGCGGCCGCTGCGCGTCCAGTCGGCCGACCTGGTGGACCTGATGCGGGGGTTCGGGGAACGGTTCCGAAACGACTCCAATCTAGCGCTGGATTTGCTGGTCGATTCGGCGGAATTGCACGCTCCGGACCGGGTCTGCCGCGAGATTTTCCAGATTTACCGAGAAGCACTCAACAACATAAAAAAGCATGCGAAGGCTTCCCATGTCGTGGTAAAACTGTCGCAGGATGACAGCCGCCTCACCCTGGTGGTCGATGACAATGGGGAAGGATTCAGTTTTGCGGGGCGGTTTACGGGGGACGAGCTCGACCGCCTGCGGCTGGGTCCGATTTCCATCAAGGAAAGAACGCGCACGGTCGGCGGAGTTTTGACCGTCGAATCAAACCCAGGGCATGGTGCGCGTCTGACGATTGAGGTTCCGCTCGGCTAACTATGGCGAAGACGAAACAGCAAATCCGCGTATTGATGGCCGATGACCACGCGATATTCCGCGACGGCCTGCGTAAGCTGCTCGACGGCGACGACGAAATCACGATCGTTGGCGAAGCGCAGAATGGCGCTGAATGCATCAAGTTGCTGGCGAAGCTGAAGCCGGACATCCTGCTGCTGGACCTGCGCATGCCTGACAAGGACGGACTGGCGGTGCTGGAAGAGGTGAACTTCGACCAGATACCCACGCGGGTGATCGTGCTGACGGCGGCCGAAGACGACCGCGACGTTGTGCGCGCGATGCGGCTGGGAGCCCGAGGCGTGGTGCTGAAGCAGTCGGCAACGGATCTGCTAGTGAAGAGCATTCACCGCGTACACGCCGGGGAAATCTGGTTGGACAACCGCATGACGGCGGAGGTGATGAAAGCCTTCGCGAAGTCGTCGGACTCGGGGCCGCGGCGCGAGAAGCCGCTGCTGTCGGACCGCGAAAAAGAGATTGTGCAACTGGTGGCGCAGGGGTTCCGGAATAAGGAAATCGGCGAAAAGCTGTTCATTTCCGAGCAGACAGTCAAGAATCACCTGCACAACATTTTCGATAAGCTCGGCGTGTCGGATCGTCTGGAGCTGGCGCTGTACGCCATCCATCACCGGCTAATCGACCAAACCTGATCAAGAATCCGCAAGTTCAAATCAAGAGTCTGCCTAATTCTTTTCCGGTATTGCCTCGCAGGAAGCAGGTTCGTATTCTCACGTACGTTTTCGGGGGAGTCATCCGCGTGCTGTGTGTCTCAGGTCGCGGATCTGACACCGAGGGTAGTGCTGTAACCGTACGCCTCGATCGGGGACCCGATCACCGGACCCCCGAATGCTTAGGGGAATGCCATCGACATTTCGGGATGATAGCCCTGCTCCTGGCGGTTAACGCGGGTCGCCGGTGAGCGCCCGAGGAGCAGTGCCTGCGGCACTGAACTGGGTATGACACGTCCCGCCGATGTGGGCGCTCTTAGCAGACTTCGGTTCGTCTTGTCGCGGCACCGGAGCGGCGGAGCGCCATTAAATCGTGAGGAGTATGTAAAACACGTGGGTGGGTCCTAGTACATTCGTACTTTTTCCACGGCATGCAAATTTGAATCCTGAGTTCTATTGTGATGCGGTATCGGGCCGGATACACTCGGTCCTTCAATGAGGGAGGTTTGCCTTGACAGCCTCGGAGCGCCGTACAACCCAAAGGTTTTCCATGCGGCTGCCGCTAACCGTACGGTGGACGACAGGCGCGGCAGTAGGGGAAACGAGTACAGAATCCCGCGATGTTAGCTCGCGCGGAGTCTACTTCTTCCTTTCCAAGGACGTAAAAGAGGGATCGCCGGTCGAGATATTGCTGACCTTGCCCAATGAAATCACATTGGCGGGTCCGGTGCGGGTTCGTTGCCTAGGCCGCGTGCAACGTACCGAGCCGCGAGAAGAGGGAACGGTAGGCGTGGTGGCAGCGATCGAGCGGTACGAGTTCCTGCGCGGAAGCGAAGAGGCATAGACCGAGCGGAACAACGCTCATTGGATTTCGCAGTACGAGTTCCTTGCTCGCTCACTGCGGAGGCGGGCAGGAATAGCCGGGGTGCATCGGCCCCTCAGCGGAGCACCCCGGCACTATAACCTTGCATAAGTTATAAGTTTCGGGGCGGAAATTGAAGGCGCGCCCGAACTAGCCATCTTGAAGTTAAAGCATCCATTGAACAACAAGACGGAATAGGGTCTGAGTGGGCGTGGCCTGACGGCGATGTGGCTCGGGCGTGGTTGTCCGCTACGCGCCGCCTGTCCTTTGGGGCAGGCGATTTCCACAGGACAGGTGGGCGATGATGCAGGTGTCGCAAGCCTACGGGCAAATCTATCAGGCTTCTCCGAGGGGAAGGGACAGGAAAGACCATTATGCCGGAGCAACCGGCCAGGAAAGATCTCGAACCAGAAGGCGCAGAAGAGAAAATTCAAACGGAACGACTCGCCACACCGGCGGAAATGGCGGAGTTTGGGCGCACGGGTCCGGACCCGGAGACAGAAGCAAGAATCCTGGCGCTGTTTGAGCAGCAGTTGGTGCAGGCGGAAGCGGATACGGTCCCGCCGAAAGGAGCGGCGCCCGACCAGGCGCCACCGACCAAGATACAGGTACCGCTCGAAATTTCCCTGACGCAAGCGGACAGTATCGAAAGTCCCGCTGAGTCGGGCGCGACAAAGGTCACAGAAGAGAAGCGGGCAGCGGAAGCCCGCGTCGAAGCGCCTGCGAACGCCGAGGAACGAGCTGCGGCTCAACCGGTGCTGCCCCCGACCGAGGTTGTGCCTCAATCGTACAATACACATAGCCACTTGCTGGAATTTGCGGAACTGCTCGATCAGCACCGCCTTTGGGTGGAGTCTGGCGGCAAAGAGGGTATCCAAGGAGACCTGTCGGGCGCCAACCTGAACGAAGCGGATTTGACGGGAGCGGTGCTGCAGGGCGCGCAGATGCAGAAAGTGAGATTGCGCGGCGCGGACCTTTCCATGGCGAACCTGCGAAGCGCCAATCTGGTGGAAGCGGACCTGCGCGATACAAACCTACTGGGGACCGAGTTCTCGGCCGCGAACATGATGGGAGCGAACCTGTACGGAGCACAGGGGCTGTGGGCCGGACGCCTGGGCGGGACGAATTTGTTCGACGCGACGCTGCCGGAAGCTCTGGGGACCTTGAATGCGGGGAAGACCATCGCACAATTCACGCAGTCGGCACGGCGGTTTTATGCTTTCCTGATGGGCTTGTGTGCCGGAGCGATTGGGCTGATCGCGTTGACGACCGATGTGCGGTTGCTGCTGGACGGGTCGGCGCTGCGCACGTCGCGGATTCCGAACATGTTGCCGCTGCAGGGATTCTATCTGGGGGCGCCGCTGCTACTGACGGTGTTTTACTTGCGGCTACAGTTTTTGCTGTTGCGGTTGTGGGGGAGCGTTGGCGCGCTTCCGGCGGTGTTCCCCGACGGGCAGACACCGGAAAGGGATGGCCGATGGTACCTGATGGGGCCAATTCGGCCATACCTGGTCTGGTCGCGCGATCCACGATCGCCGTTGGGAATGGTGGAGAGCTACGTGGGGATGGCGCTGGCGTATTGGGCGGTGCCTGCGGTGCTGTTTTTCTTCTGGTTGAGGTATTTGGTGCTGCAGGATTACCGTGGGACGCTGCTGCATGTGTTCTTGTTCGGGGTGGCATGTGCTGCGGCGTGCGCGATGCCGAGGATCGTGGCGCGAGTGCTGAGGCCTGGTGATTGGAGCGATGAGAGCACGCCGCACTTTGTGCGCGACGTTGTCTTGAGCGTGCGCGGGCCCGCGGTAGCGGGGTTTGTGCTGTTCCTGCTTTCACTGGGGGTAATCCGGGGTTTGCCTGGCGACCCGACAATCCGGCCCGAGGTCGGGCTCGGCGACCCGCGGCGGTGGGCGGCGACAGCGTTCCAATCCGTGGGATTCCGGCCGTATGCGGACGTTACCGAGGAGAGCATTTCGGCGCCAGCGACGAAGGTGGAGACGAACGAAGCGACGACGAGCGAGGCGAATGGTCCACGGCTTAATGAGATGAATTTGCGTTACGCGCGCGGGTACCATGCCGCCTTTGCGAACGCGCGGATGTGGCGGGCGAATCTCGAGGGAACGAATTTGGCGGAAGCTGATTTCCGGGGAGCAAATTTGCGGGAGAGCAATTTGCGGTCAGCGCATCTGGACCGTGTGCGGGCGGAGAAGGCGAACCTGGTTTCGGCGGACGCGCAGAACGCGGTTCTGGCCGGCGGCGATTTTCGAAACACGGACATGTCCTATGCGAATCTGGAAGGGGCGACGCTCTCAACGGCGAATGTGAGCCGGGCTACCATGTATGCGGTGAATCTGCGGCACGCGAACCTTTTGAGGGCGGAGCTTTCTCACGCTGATCTGCGGGATACGAAACTGGAAGAAGCTGTGCTGTCGCTGGCGACGCTCGAGCAGACGGATCTGTCGGCGGCAAAATTGAAGAAGGCCGACCTGACGGGTGCACAGTTCAAGGGGACGATTCTGCTGGAGGCGGACCTGTCTCAGACGGATATGCGGGGGGCGGCATTCCCGGGAGCGGTGCTGCGCGAAGCGAAACTCGCTGGCGCGAATTTGCTCGGGGCAGATTTGCGCGGGGCACTGGGGCTGGAGCCGTGGCAGGTTTGTTCGGCTCAGGGTTGGCGCGGGGCGCAGTTGGATCCCGATGTGAAGGCGGCAGTGGAGCAGAGTTGCGGTGGAGCGCAGTCGGGGAACGAGGGTGCGATTAACTAGTGCAGGCCGCTAGAGGTCGCGGTTGCGGAAGTGGTACAGGGCCGCGAAGAGGGCGACGAGCAGATAGAGTACCGCGTAGACCATCATGACGCCGCTCGGAGCAGAGCGGGTGGCAAACGGGGAGAAATCAAGCGCGCGGGCGGTGGAAGACTGCATGACGTAGGAAGCGCGGCGCCAGACCGACTCGCTGGGCATGACGATGCTGGAGAGAATGCCGAGAGTGACAAGGCGGTCTGATTGTGTGACGGTGCCGATCTGCTCAAGCCAGCCGCCGATGAAGGCCAGGCCGTGCATGCCGAGGACAACAACTCCGTTGGTGAGCGTAGAAAACCAGGTGCCAAAGAGAAACGTCGCGGTCAGGACCACCAGGCATTCCAGGTAAACGAGTGACGCGCCTTGGAGCGCACCGTGCACCCGAACGCCGCCAATGAAATAGCCGACCGCCAGAACTCCACCAAAAACGAGGGCGACATAGACCGCGATCATGGCCGCGAAGCCGAGCCATTTGCCGAGGAGCAGTTGCGAGCGATGGACGGGCTTGGTGGCAATGGCGTGGATCGTGCAGGAGGCGATTTCGCCGGAAATGGTGTCCACGCTCGTAAGAACCGCCATGAGGACGGCAAGAAGATCGACGGCGTAGAAACCGATCTGCAGGATGGAACTGAGAATCTGGTAGCGCAGGACCGGGGGCACGCGGGTGAAGTGCGCATCTCTCACCTGGTAGTGCATGCCGGTGGCAAAGAGGAAGAGGAAAGCAGCTGCGGCGAGGAGCGCGGTCCACAGGATTTTTCTGCGGGCGGCTTCACGGAACGTTACGCGGGCAATGATCCAGAGAGTCATGGTCAGAGCCCCTGGTCCTCGCTGCCCATGATCTTGAGGAAGGACTCCTCGAGAGAGAGCCGCTGAGGAGTGAATTCGAAAACATCGATGCCGGAAGAGACGAGGAAGCGGAGAATTTCGGGAAGCGTGTCCATGGAACGAGTGGAGACGGTGAGGCTTTCACCCGCAAGGTGCGCCGAGGTGGTCCATTGAGCGAGAGCGGAAAGAATTTCCTGGCGAAGATTGTTGGCACGGATGTGAACGTGAATCTCCCCGTCAGGCGAGCTGCGTAAGTCCCGCGAGCCGATGACTTCGCCCTGCTTGATGAAGACGACGGTGTCGCAGGTAATTTCGACTTCGCTGAGGAGATGCGAATTAAGGAAAACGGTGGCCCCGCGTTTTCGCTGGTCACGAATGATGTCGCGGACAAGGCGACGGCCCATGGGGTCGAGGCCGGACGTGGGCTCGTCGAGGAAGATGAGGTCGGGCTCGTGGATGAGAGCCTGGGCGAGACCGACGCGCTGCAGCATGCCTTTCGAAAAGCCGCGGAGCCGCCGGTCGCGATGAGCAGTAAGTCCGACGAGGTCGAGGAACGCGGGAACGCGGTCGCGGAGTTGGGCCGGAGTGAGTCCGCAGAGCCGACCGTGAAGCGCGAGGAGTTCGTAGGCAGTCAGCCAGTCGTAGAAGCGGAAGTCTTCGGGGAGGAAGCCGATCTTGCGACGGACCTCGACGCTCGAAAAGGGTTGATCGAGGATCCGAGCGTGGCCGCTACTGGGTTTAACGAGGCCGAGCAGCATCTTGATGGAGGTGCTTTTGCCGGCACCGTTTGGGCCGAGGAAGCCGAAGATTTCGCCGCGACGGACCTGGAGAGAGAGGCCGCGGACGGCGACCTTTGAGCCGAAGACCTTGCGAAGGCCATGTGTTTCGATGGCCGGGTGATCGTTCGGCGCCAGGGGTTCCTCCGGACTTACTCGAGAGAACTGGCTAATTCTACCGCGGAGTTGGGATCGCCATGGCCGGCGAGGCCGTAGATGATGCCGCCGTCCACCCAGATCAGAATATAGTTGGCGCGCTCACGACGCGAGAGTCGCAAGAGCGTGCCGCGCACCCCCTTGACGTAAACGGTCTCGTAGGACTGGACCGAGGGCGGGATGGGGAGGACAAGCGTGGACTTCCAATCAACAGACTGGCAGAACTGGCGGGCCTGGACCGCATCCATGCCGGCCAACTGCAGGCCAATCTCGGCGATTTGCTGAAGATCCAAGTCGGAGGGGACGTTGACGGTGGGGCTTGGCACTTCGATGACGGAGACACAGGAATCCGCCGGAGACGGAGATGAGGGCGAAGGCGCTGGAGTCTCGGAGCGGTGTTCGGGAGCGCAACCGCCATAGCCGATTTCCACGGCGCGGGGGATGTGCACCGAAACTGTGGCGCCATCGAGAGAGGGAGGAAGGATCAGGTCGGTGCGGCCAGCTTGATCGACGAGATCCTGCAAACGGGCACGGTCGAGAGTCAGGTTAAAGGCGTGGGCGCCGGAAACGTGGAAGTTGGGGCTATCGGTGCGAGCAGAGAGGATTCGAACGGGGAAACCGGCGAACTGGCTGGCCGCCGCCTGAGAAGGCTGATCGGTTCCCGGCTCGTTTACGGCCACCACAGCCTTTTCGGAGAGTATCTGCTGCAGGGCGTCATGAAGGCGGCGTGTGTTGGGAGTGTCGAGAGAGCTGAAATCGAGGTTGACGGTTTGAACTTTTTCGACGCGGAGGGTTGCCAGGAGCCTTTGGGCAAAGCTGCGGGCTGCGGGAAACAGGAGCGAAAGCCCAATCAAAAAAGCGGCGAGGGAAGCGGTCCATACGAAACGCCAGCGCGGGGAGAAAATGCGAGCGAAGAAGGAAGGATGCGATTCGAGCGCGGCGAGATTCGCTTTAAACCGCGCCAGAGCGATTTGGGGATTCGACTCCGAGAGTGAGGGCGGCACATCGAGTGAAGCGAGATGCGCTCCGACGCGAAGGGCGGTGGAAGAAAGGGCGCCGACGCGTTCGCGGCAGGCAGGGCAGGAGGCCAGATGGGTCTGTAGTTCGGCGGGGTCTAAAGGTTCGCACTCGTGGTCAAGATAAGCGCGCAGGGTGTTGTCCGCAGGGCAGTTCATGGGACCTCCTAATCCGTTTCACCGAAGAGTTCCAGATAGCTCTTTTCGAAGGCAGCCTCCGCACGGATCAGCATGGTGCCGACCGAGGCGGCCGGAATTTCCATATGAGCAGCAATTTCGCGATACGAGTGGCCAGTGGCGCGGAGAAGAAGAAGCTGTGCGGACTCGGGTTTGAGTCTGGCCAGAACCGCGCGGACGCGTTTTTGGCGTTCGGCTCGCAGGAGGTGCTGAAGGGCGTCATCGGAAAAAGAAGATGTTGATGGAGTGCGCGAGACCTGCTGTGCGAGACGGAGATGCCGCGAGCGGGCGCGCAAATCATCGATGCCGAGATTCATAGCCGTGCGATAGAGCCAGCCAGAGAGGTTCTTCTTCGCGGCAGGGGGCAAGACGGCAGTGTGGAGCTTGAGAAACGCTTCGTTCGCCAGTTCTTCGGCGCGGCCGCAATCGCCGAGCATGCGGCGGAGAATCGAGACCAGCCTCGGATAGGTGGCGAGAAAGAGTTCTTCGAAAGAATGGGGCGAATCTTTGTCGAAGTTGGTAGCCGGCTGCGGAATGGTCGGAGCGGTTTGTGGGAGCGGTTCGATCAGGCCCTCGAGCACGGTGAGCCTCCATCCTGGTTTCAATGGTTATACGGTTGAGATTGCGGAATTGTGACAAGGGTTGGAAGGGAGCGCGAGGGCCCGCTGGGCCATTGGGCTCGACCAAGACCCCCACCTGAAATGTACAGGCCGGACCTGCCCACACTGTGGCACTAGACCTATTGCTTGTTCATGTCACCTAAGGCGAGCTTCCCGATCAGGAAGGGGTGCGAGACTGGGGTGTTGGAATCGATGGCCGGGGCCGGGTACGGATCTTGCTGCAACGTTGGGAAGCCCCAGACATTGCCGGTGCGTGGATTAACCACGACCTTGCCCAAAACCGAGCGCGTGGCGTCGGGTGAGCGCAACATAAATGTACCCGGCTCGATGTAAACCGGGCCGGACGCTCCGGACTGCGCCTGGACAGCAGGCGGTGCATTATAAAGATGGGCAGCGATCGCGCTCAAAGACGCAGCGATCATGAACAGAAGGAGTTTCACGGCAAAATCAAATTTCATGGCACCCTCCCCGTTGAGAATCGAAATGATCCGGCGATAGCCCGCGCTGGTCCACTTCAGCGGAAGGCGGTATGTTCAGAGCCGCGACCGATGCGAGTCCGGATGAGGAAGTAAAGCGAATGATGGGGGCGAAGGCAAGAAGCGTTGGTCTCCGGGAATCGGTCAAATCTCAGTCGGGTGCGACTGTGACGTTGGGAATTGACAAAGAACAATGCGCGGAGAGAATATAGCCCATTCCTTTCGGGCCTCTTCTCTTGCGAATTCCCGCTTAAAAAGGGGGAGGCATGTCGACCCACACAAAACTTACCGAAGAACACATCAGGCAGTTACTGCAGAGCCAGCGCGAGCTGCACGCCCCGGAAACGCTGAAGCGCGAAGCACGGCTGAAGGACTATGAAAGTGAATACAAGCGCTCGGTGGAGGACCCGGAGAAATTCTGGGCGGAAATTGCGAGGGAACTCGACTGGCACGAGCTGTGGACGAAGACATTTGAGTGGAACTACCCGAAGTTTGGCTGGTTTCTGGGCGGGCGCTGCAACATTACCTACAACTGTCTGGACCGGCATGTGAAGGCTGGAAAGCGCAACCAGGTGGCGTATATCTTCACGAACGAGGATGGGACGGAACAGTAGATTACGTACGGGCAGTTGCTGGACCTGGTTGGGAAAATCGGGAACGGGTTGAAGTCGCTAGGAGTGAAGAAGGGCGATCGGGTAATCATTTACATGCCCCTGTGCGTGGAGGGTGTGGCGTCGATGCTGGCGTGTGCGCGGATCGGCGCGGTGCATTCGGTGGTGTACGCGGGGTTCAGCGTGCAGGCGCTGCGGGGCCGAATCGAGGACGCGCAGGCGAAGGTGGTGCTGACGGCGGACATAGGCTTCCGGCGGGGGAAGCGTGTGAGCTTGCGGTCGATTGTGGAAGAGGCGATTTCGGGGCTGGAAATTGTGCAGAAGGTGGTGGTGTACCGCCGTATCCAACCGGTGATTGAACTAGGTGCCGCGCATGCGGTGGATTTCTACGAGTTGATCGCGAAGCAATCGCCAAATTGTCCCGTCGAGGTGATGGAGTCGGAAGATCCGTTGTTCGTGCTGTACACGAGCGGAACGACAGGGAAGCCCAAGGGCGTTGTGCACGTCCACGGCGGGTACATGGTGGGGACGTACTATCACATGACGAGGTTTTGGGACATCCGTCCCGATGACGTGTTTTTCTGCACGTCGGACATCGGGTGGATCGTCGGGCACTCGTACATCGTGTATGCGCCGCTAGCGGCGGGAGCGACGACGCTGTTCCGCGAGGGAGCAATCGATCATCCGCACCCGGCGATTGTATGGGAGCTAGTCGAAAAGTACCGGGCATCGGTGATGTTCACAGCGCCGACCGCGGTGCGCATGTTCATGAGACATGGAGACGCATTACCACAAGGCTTCGACCTGAAGAGCTTGAGGCTATTCACCGTCGCTGGCGAACCGCTGAATCCAGAAGCGCTCGAATGGGCGTACCGGGTGATCTGCGGAAACGGCGAGTGGGGATTCGTGATGGACAACTGGTGGCAGACGGAGACCGGCGGGCCGTGCCTCGGGACCATGCCTCACTTTCCTGCGCGGCCAGCGAAGGCGGGCAAACCGCTGCCGGGAGTTGTGGCGGAAGTAGTAGATTCGCACGGCAACAAGATGCCACCGAACAAAGGCGGGCTGCTGGTGCTAAGGAAGCCTTTTCCGCACATGTACCGGACGTGCTTTGGCGACGCGGACCGGTATGCGCATGACTGGGCGAAAGTGCCGGACGCGTACACGACGGGTGACGTGGCACTGTGCGATGAAGATGGATACTTCACGGTGGTGGGCCGCGCAGACGACGTCCTAAACGTTGCGGGCCACCGGATCGGTACGGCCGATGTGGAAGGTGCACTGGTCAGCCACCCGGCAGTTGCGGAAGCCGCGGTCATCGGCCGGCCCGACGAAATCAAGGGTGAAAACATCAAGGGCTTCGTGCTATTGCGCGTGGGGCACACACCTTCCGCCGAGTTGGAGACCAAGTTGAAAGACCATGTGCGGCACGTGCTGGGCGGAATCGCGGTGCCGGCGGAAATTGCCTTCCCGGAAAAGCTCCCTAAGACGCGCAGCGGAAAAATCATGCGGCGCCTGCTAAAGGCCCAGGAGCTTGGCCGGGACGTGGGGGACATTTCGACACTGGAAGAGTGAAGCCACGAGCAAAAGCCCAGAAAGAGACGCATGCTCTACGGGATCAAATCGGCGAGGCTCTGAAGCGTGATCGTTGGCCTGACACCCAATTCGTCGGGTGGGACTTGAGCGCGGTTCAGCCAGAAGGTCTGAAAGCCGAAAGAAGCGGCTCCTGCAATATCCCAGAAATTCGCAGAGACAAAGCCAACCGATTCCTTTGGAACCTTCAGCTGATCCGCAGCGTGCCGATAAACAGCGGGATG
>Ga0306920_100008691_pt1 | contig 13493 bp, 14 predicted proteins | sample flu12Cox44000170_FD_204666 | JGI IMG/M metagenome (GOLD analysis project Ga0306920, IMG submission 204666) | Lab enrichment of tropical soil microbial communities from Luquillo Experimental Forest, Puerto Rico - flux4day.12C.oxic.44.000.170 (v2)... | ecosystem: Environmental > Terrestrial >... | reverse complement strand
CGGATGCACTCCCGTTTGAGCGACTTGTGCCAGCGTTCGATCTTGCCGTTCGATTGCGGGTAAAACGGCGAGGTGCGCACGTGCGTCATCCCCGAGATGTGAGAATCGACATACCCTGGCACTCCAGCGTGCATGCCCATCTATTTGCTTGCATCAGGCAGGCGAAAAGAATCTTTTCGATCTTCGTGAGAAATCCGTCCATGTTTTTCGCCTGTCTAGTTGAGGGGCGGTTTCGCCCACAGGAGACGAACATGAAAGCCTTAAGAATATCGGCCCTGATGCTCGCGGTTTCCGTCTTTTCCATCTGCTCGATCCCAGTCCACGCGCAACAGGAAATCGACCCCGATCACTTCGACCAGCCGACTGCGGCATCGATGCACGCCCGGGGTGCTAAGACACAAAGCCATCACAGTACGACGGCTGCCAAACCCCCTTCCGGCAGGAAAGTTGCTACTGCGCCCTCGCGCAAGACGCATTCACGGCAGAATACTCACCGGACGTCGGGAAGCAATGACGTGCTGGGTGAGTAGCAGGCAGCTATCGAGCACGCGTGCGATAGTCTGACAGCAATCAGCACCGAAGTTCGAACTGGGTGGAACGGTTGGGATCGCCCGATTCAATCTCTGCTGATCGATTTATGAGAAAGGGAAATACTGTGTTGCCTCTCATTCGAGTATTTACAGCAAACGCTCCGGCATTCTCGCGAGGTTAGGTTCGTTGGAGCTGATTACGACTGAAGAATGGCCCGAAGCAATTATCTTTTCTCACAATCATCCGGAATTTGTCGATGCTCGCGACGATGGCTTCGAGCATAGCGATTAGTTTTTTGGATTGCTCTTTCATGTCAATGGTGAACAGACGGCGCAGTGACGGGTCGAGATCGAAGAGGCGTCCATAAAAGAGGAGTGAGACAGGTATGGCGATCTCCCGGATTAACGGAAAGGTTTCAGCAATGATCTGCTTCTGTCGGGGAGTCATGTGGAGGTCCTATTAATGTTAAGGCGCAAAATTTGGATAATTTCGCTCACTCAATCTCACTTTTTGGAATTCGCTTCCTGATGCCGTTCGGCCAGCGTTATGTCAGCGGCAATCCGCTCGCTCCATGCCCTCCTCGTTAACTCGTCACTGCCAGGATCGTTAGAGATTTGCGCCTGTGCCTTCTGATAAACAAGGAGCGCATCGCCCCAGTTCTGGTCACGTGCGTAAGAATCACCCAGCTCGACCAGCAATTCGACCCGTTGTTCTTGCGAAAGAGCTCGATGCTGTGTCGTAATCGGCGGTGGGTGCGAATTAGTCCGCCGGAATAGTCGTGGAATGCGCAGGTCGGTACTCAATAGCCCAGCAGCGAAGGCGATCACGAGGGCTACACTCCCAAGCGCCCATAGCCGGTGCCGACTCAGAAACTTACCCGAACGGTAAGTGAACGTATCGGGCCGCGCAGTAATCGGTCTGTGGGAGAGGTGATTGCGAATGTCCCCGGCGAATTGTTCAACGGTTTGATAACGCCTGGCCGGCTCCTTCCGCATGGCCTGCAGAATGATGTTGTCCAGGTCGCCACGCAATCGCGCTGTCAGCTTCTTGCTACGCTGACGCACCACTTCGCACGGTGTACGCACCTCCTGCTGACATACCACTTGCTCGACCACACTTGCTTCGCGATATAGCAACTTGCAGATACCGAAATCGAGCAGTTTGGGCTCACCCTTCGAGTCGACCAGGATGTTTCCAGGCTTCAGGTCACGATGCACCACGAATTGCAAATGGGCATAGTGGACTGCCGAACAGACGCGGATAAATAAACGCAGCCGTTCCTCGACAGAAAGCGTTTTGGAGTCGCAGTACCGAGTGATCCAGTTACCGTCAATGTATTCCATCACGAAGTAAGGAATCCCATCGCTCGTAGTGCCGCCATCGAGCAGCCGCCCGACATTGCGATGATCTAGACGAGCGAGGACCCGCCGCTCGCGGCGAAAGCGCGCCAGAATGAACTCCGTGTCCATACCGGGCTGCACCATTTTCACCGCGACCTGTTGTTCAAACTGTCCGTCGGCACGCTCGGCAAGGTACACGGTACCCATACCCCCGCGACCGATTTGCCGCAACAGCCGATACGGGCCCACCCGCCGCGGGAGATGGTTTTGCTCGAGGGCTTCGGCCATTGCCGTTGCGGCGCCAGCTACATGTTCGCGAATGGAAAGGGACGCACTAGACTTTTCTGATTCTAGAAGTGACTCTACCTCCCCAAGAAGGGAGACGTCATCCGCGCAAGCCTTTATAAGCCAACGCTTTCGCTCGAGCTCTGGTTGCTCCAATGCCTGGTGAAACAGGTCTTCGATCTTGCGCCGGCGTGAGGGATCGCTCAAGAAGTTCTTCCGTCAGCCATGTAGCGCTTAAGCCAGGCTTCGGCGAGCCGCTGTTCGCGGCGCAGCGTAGCTGACATGTCCCGTTTATGGCTGCACAGGTGGTAGCGTGTTCGATCCCGACGTGTTGATGCACGTGGGGTGTCCAAAGCCGCCGGCACTGATGCCGGTTCCTCCGAACGGGTTGGGAGTGATATCGAACACGATGTTGTCGGGACGCGCGGAATCGCCCGAGACGCCGCCCACTCCGGAGAGATGGTCGAGTCCGAGGTTGTTGCGTACCCGCCATGCAATGTTGTGGTCGGCGCACGACGAATCGCCGCTGACACCCACGCCGCCGACAATCACTTTGCCCTGACCGTTGAGCGCCAGGCCTCCGCCAAATACGTTGACTCCCCCGATCTTGTTGCCGGCCATCGGGTCCTGCGAAGTGCCGATCTATTGCGAAGGCCCAGAGTAGGCGTCCGAAGCATCTACTGGATTACTGTGCTGCAACCCGTATAGGCTACCTCCGGGCTGCACTGCGGAGTACAGGTTCGCCGTGGAGAGCGCGAGGCCGTTGGGTTGTCCTGAACCTCCGCTGAAGGACGACGCGTCGAGACTGAACGCATTCGCGGTGTTGGCCTTCTGCGCCGAAATGACCCGGCTGCTAGGCCACTGTGCTCCGCGATTCACGCCGGAGTAAGCAACGGCACAGACCACACCGTCACGATCGACGATAGTGGCCCACATCTGATTGTTCAGCCCGCTGGTCTCCGCGGCCGTGGCCGCAACCAGCGCAGCTCTCAGCGTATTGTAGTTGGGCAGTCCTTTACACCCGTTGTTTCCGTTTCCCGCACTAAGCGTTGCGGCTGTACACATCAATAGCAGCGCAAAGGCGAGCATTCGACACACCACTCCTGTGGACATTGTGATTCTCCTTGTGAAGTTTGATCAAATGATTGGCTTCACCTATGAAGGCGTAAGACAGAGTCAGTCGGTACGGTGAAGAAGTCCATGGCGGCGATGGCGTCGCGGTGGTTGCGGAGAAAGGCCAGCCAGCGCTTAGCCAGATCGAGGTCCCGTGGAGCGCGTTTCATCCACCGCGATACGCTGCGCTCGGAGATATCGAAGCCCAACATGAGTAGCTCACCATGAATGCGTGGTGCGCCCCAGGTTGGGTTCTCGGCCACCATGCGAAAGATCAGGTCGCGCACTTCCCGGCTCACCGTTTTTCGTCCGGCCCGGCGCTGGTCCCGTGAAAGCCATCCTCAATACCACCGAAAGCCGGCGCGATGCCAGCGGACAACGGTCTCAGGTGTCACCACGATCAAGGGCTTCCGCCAGCCGGACCACAGCCTTCGCAGCGTTACCCAGAACAGTCGATCGAGGGAACCAAGTCGAGGACGCGATCGTTGAGCATGGAGAGCCAGCAGTTGCTGTCTTAGCGCCAGGTTCTCCAAGATGAGGTCTTCTCGGGATCAAAACAATCCAATCAGCCAGCCGAACAGGTGCCGCAGGCGTGCAAGCATGGCAGGAATGCTATCCGACCAGGAGGAAACGAAGAGGCTCGCAAGTCATTGAAATTGGAGTCGGCCAGAATTTTGGCGAATGACACGTACCGCCGACTGAGTGATTGAGTAGCGACTGTCCTTTCGCGACCTCATCGCCGCAGCAGATGCGTGCACGAGCGTCGACCGTCGACCCACCCATCTACCGTACCTATGTCGATGACTCGCACATTTCTGACCTAGATCGGGAGTACATCCAAAATGCAGTTGGAGCGGCCCGAAGACGAAGCCGGGAAGATGTTGTGGAACGAAAATCCGAGAAGCTGTGAGCCTTTCAGCCAACCGAGCTGAAGAATGCTACGGGAAAATATTTCAACAGGTCGTCCACTCTCAATGATGGGCCAGCGCTTGATTTCTCCTCCAAAGATTGCTTGTCCCTAGCTGGGCGGGCAGTTACTTCCTGACCGCTGACTACACTCCGCCAGCGGTCTGGAGCGTTCGGCGGCAGCACGACTTCGGTGTTGTGCCAGTTCCTCTGGCCTTCGGCCGAGGAGGCAACCTGCGAAAGCCATCGCGGCACTACCACTACAGTTTGATTTTGTTTCCTGCGGCGCATAAAACACACAACGTGCTGTTGGCAGTCGCCCCGTGTCTCCAGGGGAAGAAATTCGCCTTCCTGAAAAAGGGCCGCATGCTCCCGCCGAAAACGAATCGCCTTCCACAACAGAAACAGCTTGATGCGTCCATCGTACCAGTGGTCGAGCATATTCCCGAGCAGGCCTGCACTGTCGGCGGCCTCGTCGCATGCAATCTTCTTCAGCATCGCAGTGCGCCGTTCAAAGTCCACCGGTGACCGATTATCAGGATCCACCAGTCGCAGATCCCATAGTTCGTCACCTTGATAGAAATCAGTCACTCCCGGTGTCGCGATCTTCAAAAGCAGCTGGCTAAGACTGTTCAGCATGCCGTAATAGGCGATCTCCCGCTGTAAGGATCGAAAATCACGCAAGAAATCATCCGCGGCAGGGGAGAGAATCCGTGCCACAAATTGCCGCAACGCCTCTTCATGCCGATGATTGGGACGCGTCCAGCGCGTATGCACCATGGCTTCCCGGGTGGCCTTCACCAGATACACCTGCAAACGTTCCACCAGCTTCTCGCAGGATTCGCCTTCCACCGGCCAGGCACCAAGCAGAGTTTGGTAGAGAAAATATTCTTCGTTTCGATCTGGCGCCTGACGTCCGTCCACCTCTTCCTTATGCTTGGCATTCAACTTTGCCCATAACTCCAAGTGCTGCTGCCAAACCTCCGGCATCTCAGAAAGCACATTGATCCGGGCACGCACGCCTTCACTTCGTTTGGTGTCGTGTGTCGTCGTCGTGTTTAGACTGTGCGGCCAGTTCTGGCGCCGCACCTCGAGGAAGCGAGAGTATTCCTCGCGTGAGCTGACGTCGCGCGGCTCCGGGGCTCCCCCCACCTCATTTAGCGACACCAGAGGGTGATAGACGTACAGAGCCGTGTCCTCCATTCCTTTCGCCACGATAGGGCCGGTGAATTGTTGCCATCGCATTACGAATGCAAGCCGGGCCTCGCGCTGATCGGGGAGCACATGTGGACGATTCTGCAGAAGCAGCGTTTCCTCCAGGAAATCAAAACACCCTGAGTTGAGCTGTGGGGCGCGGCGCCGGCCCTCCTGCAGAGCTTCTCCGATGTACTTCGTTGCATGTTCTGAAATTTCCATATTGCGAATGTACGTGCGGTACACGGAGAGACTCGCAGTAAGTTCGATCAATGCGTCGACCAGTTGGCTGCGCGACAGCTCTCGCGCGTAACGATCCTGGCTGGCGAGTTCCGCCAATTGCCGTCCCAGCGAGCGCATTTCCACGCCCAGCAACGTATTCATCACCAGCTTCTTTTTGTGATAAAGCACATCAACGAAATTTTGGTCGCGTCCGATGAAATCAGCGTAGATCTGTTTCACCCGGACTCCGCCCTCGGGATTCACGAACGGCCCGTTGGACTGGTTCAAATAGTCGTAGCCGGTTGTGCCGCACACTGGCCAATCGAGCGGAAGATATTCGCCGTGCGCCAGAATCTTTTCCACCCACAGATAACCTGTCGAAAGGCCCGCGTGATTCGCAGCCGCGAGCCGGTCCTGCAAGCGGTTCAAGTACGCGACGGGATCCCGGAGTCCGTCGATGTGATCGATGCGAAGTCCTGTGAACGGACCCCGCGAAATCAGGCGCAACAGGTACGCATGCGTTGCCTCAAATACCACACGATCCTCTACGCGAACGCCGACCAGGTCTGCAATTGTGAAGAAACGGCGGTAATTGATGCTCTCGTTCACATTCTGCCAGTATGCCAGCTTGTAGTGCTGTTCCGTCAGCAATCGCTGCAAGGTGCCGAGGCTAGCGGGGTCACCTTCATCGCCATTGAAAAACCGAAGATTATTCTCAACGAAGTTGGAAATTTCCTGATTACCCTTCAGCAATGCGAACAAGCGATCACGCAGTGCTTCAAAGCGCAGCCGACGATCCGCAGCCGTTTCTTCAGCTCGCCGATCCGCGTTGGTCAACGGTTGAAATGACGCAACAATCCCGGAATATTCCTGATAAGGAGGAGAACCTTCTCCCAGTTGCTGCTTTAACTGATCGATGCGGTAGTGCAAAATGCCCCAATAGCTTCCAGGCGAGAGTGGAAAGAATGAATCGAGGTATTGAAAGTAGAACTTGCCATCCTGGAAGGTCAGCTTAAGTTCGCCGGAATCGAGCACTTCGCCGAAAGGCTTGCCCAGAACAGGCAGCAGAACCTTTTCATCAAGACTGCGCGAAGGCGGATGCCAGTCAATATCGAAGTAAGCTGCATACGTAGACTGCGGCCCGTTCTCCAGAACGTCCATCCACCAGGCATTTTCCATGCTTGTCGCCATGTGGTTGGGCACGATGTCGAGGACGAGTCCCATGCCACGCTTCTCGAGTTCGCGCTGGAAATGCTCAAAGTCTTCTTCCGAGCCCAGTTCAGGATTAATCCGCGTGGGGTCGGTGACGTCGTAGCCGTGGCCGCTGCCCTTCCGGCTGCCCAAAATAGGAGACAGGTAGACGTCCGAGATACCCAGATCGTTGAGGTAATCCAGGATCTTGGTCGCATCGGAGAAACGAAAATCTCTATTTAGCTGAAGGCGATACGTTGCGCTCGGAATTCGGGTAGGAGGCATGCTAAGGCTCTAGTGCGGGCTGCAGTGCGCGAATGCGTAACCCCCCAGCCAGAGGAACCAGGCCGTCAAAATATTGTTGCATGGCGGTCGGACAGCTTTCTCTCGAAGGCAACAAAAGAGCGTGGATGCAGCTCCAGCGCAAATGGTTTTGAGAATCTCACTTCCTCAGGAAGTGGATCTGCCGGACCGTTCCAGGTTCGATCCGCGGACCGTATCCTGGTGCGCCATACACCCTGCCATTCCGGCAGTTCCGGCCTCACGGCATAATCCGCGAAGTTGAGAATCATGGCAACGTGGTTGTGGGGACCTTCTCCGAAGAGCACCAACGTATCTTGCTTACTCTCCCACACCTGCCACGTCCTTGCTTTGCCCAGGTTCCACTCCTTCCGCATGCCGATGAGTTCCGTATAGAAACGCAATAGGTTTGCATGCGGTTCCTTTTCCTTCAACTGGTGTTGCAAGTGCGAGCGCCGGAATGTCGCCTCATCTTGCGGGTCGGGAACCAGGTCCTGCCAACCAAATGATGCGAACTCCTCTCTCCGCCCGCGGCGCACCGCCTCCACCAGCTTTGGATCCAGATGGCTGATGAAATATTGGAAGGGCGCGGTCTCACCATACTCTTCTCCCATGAACAGCAACGGCACGAAGCGCGACAGGAGCGTTACACCCGCGGCCAGCTTTAATGCCTCGAAATCCACCAGAGCACTCAATCGCTCACCCGCAGCCCGGTTGCCGATTTGATCATGATTTTGATCGCACACCACGAACTGCGATGACGAACTCCCTTCCGCTAAGTTCCCGTACCTTCGCTGTCGGAACTGTGAATACTGGCCGCTGTAGCACCATCCATCCTTCAAAGTCCGCGCCAGGTGCCATACCCGACCAAAATCCCGATAGTACCCAGTTCTTTCCTTGGTTAGCAGGGTATGCAACGAGTGATGAAAGTCATCACTCCATTGCGCATCAATTTCGTATCCTCCGCGCTGCTGCGGCGCAATGACTCGTGAATCATTCAGATCGCTCTCCGCAATCAAATCGAGCCGCCGTCCCAACCGCTTCGACAATTCCGCCACACTCATCTTCAGTTCCGCCAGAAAGGGGATCGCACTGAAATCAAAAATGCCATGTATCGCGTCCAGCCGCAACGCATCGAGGTGATATCGCTCCAGCCAGTAGAGCGCGTTTTCGAGGAAAAAACGACGTACCTCGTCGCTGCCTGCGCCATCGTAGTTGATGGCCTGTCCCCATGGCGTGCGATAGCGATCGGTAAAGTACGGACCATATTCCCCTAGGTAGTTACCCTCGGGACCGAGATGGTTGTAGACGACGTCCAGCGCCACAGCCAACCCGCAGGCATGTGCCGCGGCCACCAGGCGACGCAGTCCTTCCGGGCCGCCGTAGGTGTTCTGCGGCGCAAACGGAAACACTCCGTCGTAACCCCAATTGCGTGCGCCCGGAAACTGCGCTACCGGCATCAGTTCGAGAGTTGTCACACCGAGCGCACGTAAATCGCCCAGGTGGTCGATTACGGCTTCGAACGTTCCCGACCGTGTGTAGGTCCCCACGTGCAGTTCGTAGAAAATAGCGTCTTCCAGGTCCACACCGCTCCAATCACGATCCGCCCACTCGAACCCACTCGTATCGACCGGTTGCGATGCACCGTGCACACCTTCGGGTTGAAACCGCGAGGCGGGGTCAGGCAACTCACGCGAACTGTCAAGCCGATAGATATATCGCGTCCCGGCTTCCATCGGTTCGAGGACTGCGAAGTGGTATCCGCGTTCGTCTCTTTTCATATCGACGATTCGTTCGTTCGCTCCGAGAATGTGCAGGCTCACCTGCCGACAGTATGGTGCCCAAAGCACAAATCTCCACTCGCCACTCGAAAGTCGAGTTGCTCCCAGCGGCCCTTCTATTACGGCGGACGAAGTTGAAATACCCATTCTCGGATTCGTCTAGAGACTTCGAGTCTGCGGCATGGTGGAGCACTTCGGGTGCCCCAGGTCCATCACCCTACCCAGTTTATACACAGGTCTCAGTGCAAGCGGCAACACAGGAAAAATAGGGAACTACGAAGAACTAAGGCGCCTTGCATTCCTCAATTGGAAGCGATATCCCGGCTTCAATTCAAAGCAGTAAACGCGGGTCTGATCGCGTCACAGCTTTCAAGACGAGTGGCGTCGTCGCCGCCAGAAAATAGAACTACTAAGAGTGGAAAACAAAATCAACCAAGCTGTCAGGGACACACCAGAACCAAGTCATGGTCGTAGGGGGCTGGAAGTCAAGAAACTTTTCCCAACTTCCGGTCGAGGAAGAAATATTGACACTTCCCTTTATAGATCAGGCCTTATCATAGACAATCCGGCAAGCCGCACGACTCAGAACCAGAAGACCTCAGGACAACACAATTAGAGGGCATTCAGAGAGTCACGCGTCACTCAGAATGCAAGTCGTCGCTATTAAGTGGCACCACGACTCGCTCACACCTTGCGCGGATGGGCTGAGACTTCGTGCCGTGAGGCAAAAGAAATCAGAGAACTCATTCGGAAATCCTCACGCGGCGCGCTGGGACTGTGACTGGAGTCTGTCCAGCGCCTTGGTAATCGCGGTGAGAACCTAGTCATAGGAGCCGAGCATCTGATGCTGGCGTGCCTCGCGTCGACCACAGCACGCGCATCTTCACGAGATCTGGCGTCAGGTCGGCGAGGAAAACCTCGGGCGCCGGATCGGAGAGCACGCCGGGCGCGCGGCGCACAGCATCGGCGATGGCCGAGCGAATCTCTTCAAGCGGATGGGCCCTGCGGACATCGATATCGTACTCCCACCGTCGGCTTTGTCCGGCGGTGTTGACGATGACCGAACGTGTGAAGAGGTCAGCGTTAGGAACCACGACATAACGGTCGTCGTAGGTCCGGATGATGGTGGCGCGGGTCTGAATCTCTTCCACTCGTCCCTCGTAGGGATCGATCTTGATCTCGTCGCCCACGCGAAAGGGTTCGGTCCACAGCAGAAGAAGGCCGGCGAGAAAGTTCTGCAGGATGTTCTGGAAAGCAAAGCGGCAGAATCTCGCCGTGCTCTTTGGACTGAGGGCGACGAAAGCGGTTTTGTGTCCCGCGACATTCGGCCTGAAATTGTCTGGGAGATCTGATGCATTCGATCGTCACCAAATTATGGAACGCGGTGCAGCACATGATCGATGGAGTCAGACATAAGTTGGCTGCGCACAGACAAGTTGTGGAGAGTTCGATGAGCGGCGTTGGTTATGTAGTCGATGAAAAGAGGCGCGGCCCGCGACTAGACACTCATTCACGTAGTAGCGGGCGTACTGTCGGCATTACGCCCGCTTAGCGGATCGGCACGCGGAGTTGCGCTACCTAAGATGCTATAACAATTTCCAAGTGGAAAATGACGACTTCGAAAAGGAGATTACTATGGTGGGCGGGTGAAAAGCCAAGCTTGCGGTCTGTACTCCGAAGAGGCCGAGCTTCAGCAATTCGCGCGCACGGTACCTGCCGCAACGACCTACGGTGTTTGCCATACGCCGCATTGCTTTGCAACAAGGGCTACTGTGTCAGGCTTCCTTACTGCGGGTAAGAATTTCCTGAAAGTGCCAATTCCTGCTGCTTAAGCCTAGGATTTTCTACCTCTAGCTAGAGCATTTTGGCAAGGTTCTTGCACCGATATCAAAACTTAGCAGGGACCGCAATCAGTACCACTACTTCGGTCAAGGAGATCATGAGGGCGTTATTCAAGATCAGCTTCGATCGGATATTAGCTTGCCATCATAGGCCTAAGTCGAGTGTTCATGATCGAGCGTCAAACATACCAAGTGTGTTTCGGTCGCGGCGCTAGACTGCCGTAGTCGAACTGATTAAAACGGAGACGTCGCAAACGCTGGAGTCGTTTACAACACCATTCAGACAGCAACAAACAATTTGCGGGACCAGCTCCCGGACCTTGATTTGGTGCTTCGGCTGCTTGACGGCTGGATGCTTGACTGAACAACAGGAGGAACACTTGCTGGATACCCTTTCGCAACCCGACCTCCAGCACTTCTTTCGCGACGTAGCTCAGGCCCACCAATCTGCTCTTGTGCTGGGATATGACGGAACTCTTGCCCCCTTTCGACAAAATCGATACAAGGCGCTTCCGTATCCTGGGGGTGACACCACTGCTGAAGGAGATCATCGCTGCTGGTCATACCCGCCTGGTTTTAATTACAGGCAGGTGCGCCCATGAACTTATCCCACTGTTGGACGTTTTCCCCCATCCCGAGATATGGGGCACGCACGGACTAGAACGGTTGCGCACCGATGGCTCGCAGGAGATGCACCCCATAGATCAGTACACGCTCGAGGCGCTCTCGGCCGCTGACGAATGGGTCGAACGCTTGAAGCTTCACAAACGTGCTGAGCATAAACCAGGAAGTCTGGCGGTGCACTGGCGTGGCCTTTCCGATAATGAGGTACGTGAGATCCGTCGCAAGCTTTTGTTGGGATGGTTGTCGATTGCCGATCGCGCATGCCTGAGGCTCGACCAGTTCGATGGTGGTGTCGAGATGCGCATGGCAGACCCGAACAAGGGAGACGCAGTGCGAACTATGCTCACGGAGATGGATATCGATGATGCCCCAATTGCTTATTTGGGTAGCGACGAGTCCGATGAAGATGCCTTCCACGTCCTTCAAAATCGTGGCCTCTGCGTGCTGGTCCGGTCGCAGCGGCGGGAAACCGCAGCCAACCTTTGGCTTCGCCCTCCCGTCCAGCTTCTCGCGTTTCTCCGAGATTGGCTGACGGCATGCCGCCCAATGCCAGACGGACAATCGCACGGGCGCTAGCATCGAGAGCTGTTTGACTGCCAATCATACAATCGGAGCCGCAGGTGTGCATGCGCCCGCCATCAGTCATAGCGATTACGCCGCTCGCCCTTGACTACGCGATCCTGAGGCAGGCTCCAAAGGTTGGTCGTGGGCAGCAGTATTGATTTTCTTCGAGAGCTCATTCAGCTTTGCATCGGCTTGCTTTTCCTCGTCGAGGGTTTGCCGTAAGAGCGGAAGGTGTTTAGACTCGGCAACAGTTCTGCAAACGCACAAACTGTGTCGTATGCAGCGATTTTGGCCTGTTCAACTCGCTGCGCGGCCGAAACCAGTGTGGCATCCATTACGTTGTCCTCGAAGTTTTCATCAATCGCCTCAGAGCCTTCTTCATTCAAGCCTTCCATTCCGTCACACTTCTTGCCCGATGGACGCTCACCGAGTGCCTCGAAAATTTGCTCCGGACGATCAACGTGGCCCCTCGTTTACTCCAGGTGCTCCGTAAGCCATTGCGCAACTCACCTGAAGTAGCACCTTTTGCCATCTCGGTTAGGGCTTTCGTTAAGTGTTTTTCTGCGTTGTAGATGTGTCTTATATGTGTCTTAGTTCGTCGATGTAAAGCGCTCGTAACGAATTATTACTTGTTGCCATCGAACGCCTCCCCACGTTTAGTCGAACGTAGGTTCTTCTCGTTCGTTGCAAAATGTGGGGAACGCCTTAATCGCTCGCACGATCTTTCTGAGCGCATCTCAAGTAGCATAGCCGCCGGGCCGTCGCAACGAAACGTGTCAGAAGCTTCGTTTCCGTGGCGATGACGTCCACGAAACCACGACGGGACGTCCTTCTGTTGCTGCCAATCACGCCCGTGGCATCGACCCTATTGCAGAGTCCTTGGAAGCGGCGGTACTTTCGTTCGTGTCGTTGAGCGGCTCCACCGCCAGCGGTTGTGCTAAGTTGCTCGAAGCCGACTTGAACACTAGAGGATTTCAGGAGAGTTGTCGAATGTGGCAGCATCAATGGAGCTTGCCTCCCTCAAGCTGACTTCTAAGGATTGTCGCAGTCTCGTTGGTTCAGGAAAGTGTCCACGTAGGCAGAAGGCTAAGCGCTATACGGTGCATCCCAGTTGGGTTTACATTTCAGTCCGGGGGGCCCGATTCCATCTGCTGTACTTGCGGGGGGCAATGCGTATCGGAACCGTCAAACTCGTCAGGCCGACAGATCCAGCTTCGTGATGACCGGTGGCTCGGGTTGCTGTTGGATGGGACCTGCGTCCGTACGCTTGGCCAGTTCGGCGTTGAATTCTGCTCCGACCAGCATGGCAAAGGAGGTCCAATACAGCCAGACCATCGATGCTACGGCGGCTCCGAGCGTTCCGTACGTCTTGTTAAAATCCGCGAACCTTCGGAAGTAGATGCCTAGCAGATAAGAGAGCGCAAGCCAAAAGCCAACTGCAATCACCTGAATCCGGCGCATTCGGCCCTCTCAGAAGCCCCTGAGTGGCCCTGTTGATGCGCCTGAGGAGCTCGTTATAAGGTTTCAGGAATTCGTACTTTTTTATTAGGAATTCCTGAAATGCCGTATTCTCCCAGAAATATCAAGATCGCCTGTAATCA
>Ga0306920_100008689_pt1 | contig 13494 bp, 9 predicted proteins | sample flu12Cox44000170_FD_204666 | JGI IMG/M metagenome (GOLD analysis project Ga0306920, IMG submission 204666) | Lab enrichment of tropical soil microbial communities from Luquillo Experimental Forest, Puerto Rico - flux4day.12C.oxic.44.000.170 (v2)... | ecosystem: Environmental > Terrestrial >... | reverse complement strand
GCCCGAGAACCGGGTGACCACCGACGGCGACGGCAACGTGCACCTGTTCTACCAGCCCACGAACGACGCCGAGGCCGACCGGCTGTACGAAGAGCTGAAGAAGATCCTCAACCACACGGGCATACTTCTACATGGACATGAGCATCCCGGTCGCGGGCTGCGCGCACCAGGCGGGCACGTGCCGGTTCGGCACCGACCCGGCCACCTCGGTGCTGGACACCAACTGCAAGGCCCACGAACTCGACAACCTCTACCTCGTGGACACCAGCTTCTTCCCCAGCATCGGCGCGGTGAACCCGGCGCTCACCGCCATCGCCAACGCCCTGCGCGTGGGCGAGCACATCACCCAGCGCCTCACCACCTGACCCACGCACACACGGCGACGCCGCGCCATCCGCGTCGGCCGCCGCGCCCACCGCCACATCGCTACCCAACGGACCCAAGACGTTGAGGAGAGAACCGTTGTCCACTTACCCCAACATCAGTGACCACGGGCTGATCGGCGACCTGCAGACGGCCGCGCTGGTCTGCACCGACGGCACCCTCGACTGGTTCTGCTGCCCCCGGTTTGACTCACCGAGCGTGTTCGCCTCGCTCCTCGACGCCGAACGCGGCGGCTTCTTCAGGATCAGGCCGGACCGGGACGACTTTGTGAGCAAGCAGTTGTACCTGCCCGACACCGCGATCCTGGTCACCCGGTTCATGACCCCCGACGGGGTCGGCGAGGTGCATGACTTCATGCCGGTCGCCGAGGGCGGGGCAACCGACCGGCACCGGCTGGTGCGCAACATCCGGGTGGTCCGCGGCACCATGCGGTTCGCGATAGAGATCCAGCCGCGTTTCGACTACGGCCGCGCCACGCACAAGCTGGAGCTCACCGAGGCCGGCGGGGTATTCCAATCCGACGGCCTGGAACTGACCGTCCACGGCATCGGACCGCCGGGAACCAGCGCCGAGGAGGCGGGCATCGTCCTGGAGCGCGACGCCGACGGGGTGCGGTGGACCCGGACGTTGCGGGAAGGCCAGATCGGCGGCGTGGTGCTCGAGTCGATGGGGGGCACGCCCAGGCTGGTGCCGCCGGAGGAGGCCCAGCGGCTGGCCGATGAGACCGCGCGGTTCTGGCGAAGCTGGCTGCACCGGTCCAGCTACACCGGGCGGTGGCGAGAGATGGTCACCCGCTCCGCGATGACGCTCAAGCTGATGACCTACGCGCCCACCGGCGCCCTAGTCGCCGCGCCGACCACCGGGCTGCCCGAGCAACAGGGCGGGGAGCGCAACTGGGACTACCGCTACACCTGGGTCCGGGACGGGTCGTTCTCCATCTACGCGCTGCTCAGCCTGGGCTACACCGAGGAGGCAGCCGCATTCGCGGTCTGGCTGCGCGATCGTGCGGCCGAATACACCGGCGAGGGCCGCCCGCTGAAGATCATGTACCGGGTGGACGGCAGCTCCGACCTGGTCGAGGAGACCCTGGACCACTTCGAGGGCTGGCGGGGATCGCGCCCGGTCCGGATCGGCAACGGTGCCGCCGACCAGCTGCAGCTCGACATCTACGGTGAGGCCGCGGACTCGTTCTTCCTCGCCGACAGCCAGGGGCTCGTGGCGGCGCACGAGGGCTGGAAGGACCTCAGCCGCATCATCGACTGGCTGTGCGAGCACTGGGACCAGCCGGACGAGGGCATCTGGGAGACCCGCGGCGGCCAAAGGGACTTCACGTATGCCCGGTACCAGACCTGGATCGCGCTCGACCGCGCCATCAAGATCGCCACCCGCCGGGCTCGTCCGGCCAACCTGGCCCGGTGGACGACCGAGCGGGACCGCGTCTACAACCAGATCTTCGACCGCGGCTGGAACCCGAAGGTCGGCGCGTTCACCCAGCATTACACCACGGAGGTGCTGGACTCTTCGCTGCTGATGATGCCGCTGCAGGGGTTCATCTCCCCGCGCGACCCGATGTGGCTGTCCACGCTGAAGGCGATGGACCGCGAACTGGTCTCCGACAGCCTGGTCTACCGGTACAACCCCAGCGCCTCGCCGGACGGGCTGGCCGGCGATGAGGGCACGTTCACCCTGTGCTCGTTCTGGTACGTGGACGCGCTCGCCCGCTCCGGGCGGCTGGACGAGGCGCGGCTGGTGTTCGAGAAGATGTTCACCTACGCCAACCACCTCGGCCTGTACTCCGAGGAGATAGACAGCACCGGTGGTCAGCTCGGCAACTTCCCGCAGGCGTTCAGCCACCTGGCGCTGATCAGCGCCGCGGTCAACCTCGACTACCAGCTCAACCACGGCGCCGGGCAGGTCGGAGGGGTGCTCGGCCCGCCATGAGCGGCGCGGGCGCCGCTGCGCGAGCGGCCATATGGGGCCAGCGGTGAGCCAGCCGCCCACGACCGGGACCAGGAGGACGCATGAACGTTGATCTGGCGCGGATCCAGTTCGCGTTTACCTCGATCAACCACTTCTTTTTCGTCCCGGTGACGATCGGGCTCGCGTTCCTGACCGCGCTGCTCCAGACGGCGTGGTACCGCAGCAAGAAGGACGAGTACCTGCGGCTGACCCGATTCTTCGGCACGCTGCTGGTGATCAACGTCGCGATCGGGGTGGTGACCGGGCTGGTGCAGGAGTTCCAGTTCGGGATGGACTGGGGCGCCTACTCCCGGCTGGTCGGGAACATCTTCGGCGCCCCGCTGGCGATGGAGGGCCTGGCGGCGTTCTTCCTGGAGTCGACCTTCCTGGGGCTGTGGCTGTTCGGCTGGGACAAGCTCCCCCGCCGCATTCACCTGCTGACCATCTGGGCCGTCTCGCTGGGCAGCGCCCTGTCGGCGGCGTTCATCCTGGCGGCGAACTCCTGGATGCAGCACCCGGTCGGCTACACGATGGTCAACGGGAAACCCCAGCTCAACGACATCTGGGCGGTGTTCACCAACCCGGTGTTCCTCTGGGGGTACGCCAAGGTCCTGTTCGCCTCGCTGGTCACCGGCGCGGCCGTCATGCTCGCGGTGTCCGCGTGGCAGCTGCGCCGCGGCGGGGACAAGGAGGTGTTCGTCCGCTCGGCCCGGATGAGCCTGATCATCCTGGTTCCGGCGATCTTGTTCACCATGCTGGTCGGCGACGAACTGGGGGTGATCGAGGCCCGCTACCAGCCGATGAAGATCGCCGCAGCGGAGGCGCAGTGGACCACCTGCCAGCCGTGCTCGTTCTCGCTGTTTCAGATCGGCGGCGGCAACGACGACCAAACCCCGACCCAGATCATCGAGATCCCGCACCTGCTGTCGCTGCTGGCCACCAACCACTGGAACGGCAAGGTGGTCGGGATGACCCCGCTGAACAACCAGTACAACCAGCAATACGGGAAGGGCTATTACGTGCCGAACGTATTCATCCAGTACTGGGGGATGCGGGTCATGGCCTACCTGGCCCTGGTGGTCACGCTGATCGGCCTGTGGGGGCTGTGGCTGATCCGGCGCAAGAAACTGACCACGTCCCGGCTGTTCTTGTGGGTGGCGACCTGGGGAGCGGTGCTGCCGTTCCTGATGAACACCGCGGGGTGGCTGCTGACCGAGTCCGGCCGGCAGCCGTGGATCGTGCAAGGGATCATGCTGACCAAGAACGGGATTTCCCCGACGGTCAGCACGACCTGGATCTGGATCAGCCTGATCGCGTTCATCCTGCTCTACGGCACGCTCGGCACCGTGGATCTGCTGCTCATGCTGCGGTACTCACGCCAGCAACTGCCGTCCGTGCGCGCCGAGGCGGGCGCCGACCAGCCGGTTCCGGCGGTCTTGTACTAAAGGGGCCACGATGAATCACCTGATCCCGTTCTGGTTCATCCTCATCGCGATCTTGTGGACCGGCTTCTTCGTCCTGGAGGGGTTCGACTTCGGCGTCGGCATGCTGCACAGCGCCGTCGGCCGGGACGAGGCCGAACGGCGGGCCGCGATCAACACGATCGGGCCGCTGTGGGATGGCAACGAGGTGTGGCTGATCGTGGCCGGGGCGGCCATGTTCGCCGCGTTCCCCGGCTGGTACGCGACGATGTTCTCGGCGGACTACCTCGCGCTGGTGCTGGTGCTGGCGTCCCTGATCATCCGCGGCGTGGCGTTTGAGTACCGCGGCAAGCGCGACGCCGCGAGCTGGCGGCGCACCTGGGATGTCTGCCTGACGGTGGGCAGCGTGCTGGCCCCCCTGCTGATCGGGGTGGCCCTGGCCGGGCTGGTGCACGGGCTGCCCATCAACTCGGCGCAGAACTATACCGGCAGCTTCTGGGACCTGCTCCAGCCCTATCCGGTGTTCACCGGGGTCACCCTCGTCCTGATCTGCGCGCTGCACGGAGCGACGTTCCTGTCCCTGAAGACCACTGACGACATGCACGAACGCGCCGGCCAACTGGCCCGCCGCATCGCGCCCTTCACCGGCGCCGCCGTCATCGGGTTCGTCATCTGGACCCATGTCACCTACAGCAGCGCGTTCTTCCTTAACCCGATCGAGCTGCTGGCCATCCTCGCCGTCCTCACCGCCGTCTGGCTGGTCTACGAGCGCCGCGACGGCTTCGCCTTCACCGCGACCACCGTCACGATCGCCTCCTGCATCGTCGCGATCTTCGTGGGCCTGTACCCGAACGTGATGGTCTCCTCCACCAAGGCGGCCTACAACCTGACCGTGGACAACACCGCGTCCGGCGGGTATTCGCTCAAGATCATGACGGTTGTCGTCATCATCCTGCTGCCCGTAGTGCTCGCCTACCAGGCCTGGAGCTACTACGTGTTCCGCCGGCGCGTCAGCAAGCAGGAGTTCGAGCCGCAGCCACCGTCCCCCGCGCCCGCGCCATCGGGCGCGGCGGTGGGCTCCCCCGACGGAGCGCAGCCGTCGGCGTCCGGCCCGGCGTGAAGCCCGTCGATCCCCGGCTGCTGCGGCACGCCCGGGCGGCGCGGACCTACCTGGCGTTCACCGTCGCCCTGGGCCTGGCGGTGACCGCCCTGGTACTGGCGCAGGCGGGCCTGCTGGCGCACGCCCTGGCCACCGCGGCCCGCGGCACCGGGGCCGGCGCCCTGCGGCCCACCTTGATCGCCCTGCTCGCGGTGGTGGCCGCCCGCGCCCTGGCCGCCGGGGGCGGCGAGGCCTTCGCGCTGCTCGCCGCGGCCAAGGTGAAGGCGCAGCTGCGCAGCCAGCTGACCCGGCACACGCTGCGGCTCGGGCCGGCCTGGCTGGGCGGCCAGCGGGCGGGGGAGATCGCGACCCTGGCCACCAAGGGCCTGGACGCGCTCGACCCCTACTTCGCCCGGTACCTGCCGCAGCTGGTGCTCGCGGTCGCGGTGCCGGTGGCGGTGGTGGCCCGGGTCGCGGCCGCCGATCCGGTCTCGGCCGTGGTCATCGCGGTGACGCTGCCGCTGATCCCGGTGTTCGCCGTGCTGATCGGGCTGCACACCAAGGCCCGCACGCAGCGCCAGTGGCGGCTGCTGGCGACGCTCGGCGGGCACTTCCTCGACGTGGTCGAGGGGCTGCCCACCCTGAAACTGTTCGGCCGGGCGAAGGCGCAGGCGCAGGTGATCCGGGACGTCTCCGAGGCGCACCGGAAGGCGACCATGGGCACGCTGCGGGTGGCGTTCACCTCGGCGCTGGTGCTGGAACTGGCCGCGGCGCTGGCCACGGCGCTGGTGGCGGTGGAGGTGGGTCTGCGGCTGCTGGCCGGGCACCTGGGCTACCAGACCGCGCTGCTCGTGCTGCTGCTCACCCCCGAGGCGTACCTGCCGCTGCGCGCGGTGGGCGCCCAGTTCCACGCCAGCACGGAGGGCGCCACCGCGGCCGCCCGCGCCTGCGCCATCCTGGACACCGCACCGCCCGCCGCGGCCACCGCCGCCCCCCGGCTCGGCCCGGGCACGCCCGCCCAGGTCGACCTGCGCACCAGCGACATCACCCTCAACGACGCAAGCGTGGCCTATCCGGGCCGCGACGCGCTGGCCCTGGACGGGGTGAGCCTGGTGATAAGGCCCGGCGTGCGGACCGTGGTCACCGGCCCGAGCGGGGCGGGCAAGAGCACGCTGCTGGCGCTGCTGCTGTGGTTCGCCGAGCCTTCGGCGGGGACCATCGAGGCCGCCGGGGTGCCGCTGGCGCGGCTGGACCTGGAAGCGTGGCGCGCCCAGATCGCCTGGGTGCCGCAGCGGCCGCACCTGTTCGCGGGCACGGTGGCCGACAACATCACCCTGGGCCGGCCCGGCGCGAGCCGGGACGCGATCGAGCGTGCCGCCGCCGTGGCCGGCGCGGCCGAGTTCATCGAGGCGCTGCCGCATGGGTATGCCACCCCGCTGGGCGACCGCGCGGCCCGGCTGTCGGCGGGGCAACGGCAGCGGATCGCGCTGGCCCGCGCCTTCATCCGGGATGCGCCGCTGCTGTTGCTCGACGAACCGGCCGCGCACCTGGACGCGATCACCGCCGCGGGGATCCTCGGCACCGTCGAGACCCTGCTGGCGGACCGCACCGTCGTCCTGGTCAGCCACGGCCCGCGCTGGGCGGGCCCGGGCAGCCGGACGATCACCCTGGACCACGGCAGGCTGGTGGCGCCGGATGCCGGGGACGCCGCGGCCGCCCGAAGCCGGGCCCTGGTGGCCGCGCCATGACGGTGTCCACGGCCGCGCGCGGCCCCCGCACCCAGCCCGCGGGCCGGGGGCCTGAGCCCGCCGGGGTGCCGCACCGGCCCTGGGCGCGCCTGCGCCGGGATTCACTGGTGCGGGTGCTGCGGCTGGCCTGGCCGCTGCGGCGGCGGCTGCTCGTCGCGGTGCTGGCGAGCGCCCTCGCCACCGGGTGCGGCATCGCGCTGCTGGCCACCTCCGGCTTCCTGCTCGCCCGGGCGTCGCAGCACCCGAACATCCTGGCGATCTCGATCGCCGTGGTCGCGGTCCGTGGCCTTTCGATCGGCCGCGGGGTGTTCCGCTATGCGGAGCGCCTGGCCAGCCACGATGTGGCGTTCAGGATCCTCGCCGGCGTGCGGGTGCGGACCTTCCAGCGGCTCGAGCGGCTGGCCCCGGCCGGGCTGCGGACGCTGCGGCCGGGTGACGTGCTGGCGCGGCTGGTCAGCGACGTGGACGCCACCCAGGACCTGTTCCTGCGGGGCGTGGCGCCACCGGCGGCCGCCCTCCTCGCCGGGACCGGCGCGGTAATCGCATGCCTGCTCATCCTCCCCTCGGCCGGGCTCGTGCTCGCGGCGGGGCTGCTCGTCGGCGGGATGGTGGTCCCGTGGGTGGCGGCCGCCCGGGCCCGTCAGGCGGGCCTTCGCCTTGCCCCGGCCCGGGGCGAGTTCACCGCGCACTTCACCGACCTGTTGTCCGGCGCGGCGGACCTGCACGCGTTCGGGGCGCTGGAGCCCGCCGCCGCCCGCGCCGCGGACAGCGGCGCCGCGCTGGCCACGATGGAGCGCCGCGCCGCCTCGGGCATGGGCCTGGGCGCCGGCTTGTCCAGTGCCGCCGCCGGCCTGACCGTGTGGGCGGTGCTGGGCCTGGCCGTGGCCGCCACCGGGACCGGCGCGCTGACCCGGGTCCCGCTGGCGGTGGTGACACTGACCGCCCTGGCCGCCTTCGAGGTGGTGGCCGCCCTGCCCGCCGCGGCGATCCAGCTTGGCCACGCCCGGGCCAGCGCCGCGAGGCTGGCCGCCGTCGAGGACGCCCCGGACCCGGTCCATGACCCGGCCGCGCCGCTGCCACAGCCCGCGGGCCCGGTCCGGGTGCGGCTGCGCGGCGCCCAGGTCCGGTACGAGCCCGGCGGCCCGCTCGCCCTGGACGGGGTCGACCTCGACCTCGTCCCCGGCCGGCGGGTGGCGCTGGTCGGCCCGAGCGGGGCGGGCAAGACCACCGTGGCCGCCGTTTTGCTGCGGTTCTGTGAGCTGTCCGGGGGCAGCGCGACCCTCGGCGGGGAGGACCTGTCCGCCTACGCCGCCGACGACGTCCGGGCGGTGATCGGCGGGTGCGCCCAGGACCCGCACATCTTCAACACCACCATCGCCGGCAACCTCCGCCTGGCCTGCCCGGCCGCGACCCAGGAGCAGCTGGCGGGCGCCGCGGCCCGGGCGGGGCTGTTGCCGTGGATCGAGTCGCTGCCGCTCGGCTGGGACACCCCGGTGGGCGCCCACGGCGCGGCGATGTCCGGCGGCCAGCGGCAGCGGCTGGCCCTAGCCCGGGCGCTGCTCGCCGGCCCGGCGCTGATGGTCCTCGACGAGCCCACCGCGCACCTGGACCCCGACAGCCGCCGCGCCCTGACCGCCGACATCCTGGCGGCGACCCGGGGCCGCGCCACCCTGCTCATCACCCACGACCTCGACGGCCTCGACCAGGTCGACGAGATCGTCGTCCTCGACCACGGGCGCGTGGTGGCCCGCGGCACGCACGCCGAGCTGCTCAGCTCGGGCGGCCTGTACCGCCGGATGTGCCAGGCCAGTCACCCGCAGGGGTGATGCCATCCGGACGTCCTTGCGATGTGCTGGAAGCACGACCAGTCAGGAGGATGACATGTCGGATCGCGTTGACGCGCTGGTGATCTTCGGGGCGACCGGGGACCTGGCCAAGCTGGAAACGTTCCCCGCGCTGGTCGGGCTGGTCGAGCGGGGTGTGCTTGACTTCCCGGTGGTCGGGGTGGCCAAGAGCGGCTGGGGCCTGGAGCAGTTCCGCGACTACGCGGCGGCGTCACTGAAGCTCAACAACATGGACCCGTCCAGCCCGGCGGCGACCAAGATGCTGAACCTGCTGCGCTATGTCGATGGCGACCTGGGGGACGACGCGACCTACGAGGCCATGTCGCAGGCGGCCGGCCCCGGTAAGGAAGTGCTGTTCTACATGGAAGTGCCGGCGTTCTTGTTCGGCCGGATCGCTCAGGGCATCGCCACGGCGGGGCGGGCTGCCGGCGCCCGGGTGATGGTGGAGAAGCCGTTCGGCGCCGACCTGGACAGCTCCCAGAAGCTGAACGACACCATGCACCAGTACTTCCCGGAGGACGCCATCTTCCGGGTCGATGACTGGCTGGCCTTCGAGCCGGTGGAGAACGTGCTGTTCGGCCGGTTCGCCAACGCGGTGGTCGAGCCACTGCTGAACCGGACCTACGTGGAGAGCATCCAGATCACCATGGCCGAGGCGTTCGACGTGTCCGACCGCGGCTCGTTCTACGACCGCACCGGCGCCATCCGGGACGTGGTGCAGAACCACATGCTGCAGGTGCTGGCCACGGTGATGGCCGACCCGCCGGAGGGGGAGGGTCTGCGCAACTGGCGGGACGCCAAGGCGCGGCTGGTGGCCTCGCTGACCCCGCTGACGCCCGAGCGCGCCGTCCGCGGCCAGTACGAGGGTTACCACGACGTGGCCGGCGTGGATCCGCACTCGACGGTGGAGACCTTCGTCGCCATCCGGCTCATGTCCGACTCGTGGCGGTGGGCGGACGTGCCCATCTTGATCCGGGCCGGTAAGTGCATGGCGGTCACCGCGACCGAGGTCGCGGTCAAGTTCCGCCACCCGCCCCGCGACATCTTCGGGCTCGCCCCGCTGCCGCACCGCAACGAGCTGCGGTTCCGGGTCTGGCCGGAGACCGCAGTCACCCTCACGCTCGCAGGCAAGAAGCCGGGGGCCGGCTGGGAGCCGCAGACCGAAGAACTAACGTTCGCGCAGGAGCCCGGCAGCGACCAGCGCCCCTACGACCGGCTGATCGGCGCCGCGCTGGACGGCGAACGCTGGCTGTTCGCCCGGCAGGACACCGTCGAGAACGCCTGGAAGATCGTGGACCCGGTGCTCGGCGACGCCGTGCCGGTGCACCCCTACGCCAAGGGCAGCTGGGGCCCCAAGGAGGCGGACCGGCTGCTCCCCGACCGGGACGCCTGGCACGACCCGACCGGCTGACGCGAGGGTTGCCCGACAGACAAGGAGGCTGGCCGCGCGATGAACGACCAGGACAACCGGCGCCGGGTGGTGATCATCGGCGGCGGTTTCGCGGGCCTGTTCGCCGTCCGGGCGCTGGGGCGCGCGCCGGTCCAGGTGACGTTGCTCGACCGCGCCGAGCATCACCTCTTCGCTCCGCTGCTGTACCAGTGCGCGACCGGCATCCTGTCGGAGGGGAAGATCGCGACCCCGCTCCGCGGGCTGCTCAAAAAGCACCGCAACGTCAAGTTCGTGATCGCCGAGGCGACCGGCATCGATGCGGAACGGCGGCGGGTGCTCGCCCGGCGCCCGCTGGGCGAGGAGATCGAGTTCGGCTACGACTACCTGATCCTGGCGGCCGGGGTCCGGCAGTCGTACTTCGGGCACGACGAGTACGCCGCGTTCGCGCCCGGGATGAAAACCATCGAGGACGCCTTGAAGATCCGGCGGCGGGTGTTCGGCGCGTTCGAGCTGGCCGAATCCGCCACCGACCCGGCGGAACGCCAGCGGTGGCTCACCTTCGCCCTGGTGGGCGCGGGACCGACCGGGGTCGAACTTGCCGGGCAGATCCGCGAAGTCGCGACCAAAACGCTGCGCAGCGAGTACCGGGAGATCAAGCCCGAGGACGCCCGGGTGCTGCTGTTCGACGGCGGGAGTGCCCCGCTGGCGATGTTCGGCCCGAAGCTGTCCGCCCTGGCGGCCCGGGACCTGGGCAAGCTCGGGGTGGAGCTGCACATGGGCTCGGTCGTCACCAGCGTGGACCCGCATGGCCTGGAGGTGAAAGACCACGACGGCAACCTGACCCGGTACGAGGCGGGCAACGTCTTGTGGACCGCGGGGGTGCACGCGCCGCCGCTGGCGGAGGCGGTGGCCAAGGCCACCGGCGCGGAGACCGACCGGATGGGGCGGATCGTGGTCGGGAAGGACCTGGCGATACCCGGCCACCCGGAGATCCTGGTGACCGGGGACGTGATGAACCTGGACAAGCTGCCCGGGGTCGCCGAGGTCGCGATGCAGACCGGGCTGTACGCCGGGCGCAAGGTCGCGCACCTGGCCCGGGGGGAGAGCTTCGACAAGCCGTTCCGCTACCGCGACCTGGGCTCGGCCGCCTACATTTCCCGCGGGCGCGCCGTCGTCTCCGCCTTCAAGCTGAACTTCGGCGGGTTCGCAGGCTGGTGGGTGTGGCTGTTCATCCACATCGGCTTCCTCACCGGCTACCGCAACCGGGTCGGCGCGGTGCTGGGCTGGTGGTTCGCCTTCGCCCGTGACCTGCGCCGGGAACGGACCTTCACCATCGACGACATGCCGGCCGCCCGCCCGTACGCCAGCCAAGCTGATCCTGCGCAACCCCAGGCGGACGCGGTCCCGGCCCGGCCGGACGTCGGCGGCGGCCGGGGATGACCTCCCGGCGGCGGGGCTAGGGAAGGCCGGCTGAGCGGCGGTGAACGCGGAGTTCTTCGTGCTGGCGTTCACCGCGGCGCTGAACCCCAAGCTGCTGGCCGTCGACCTGCTGCTGATCGAGAACCGGCGGCCGCGGGCGATGTTCCTGTGCGTCCTGCTCGGCGGGATCACCGTGGGCGTCACTGTCGGGCTGCTGGATGTGCTCGTCTTCCACCTCGACGCGATCAGCTCGCAGAAAACGGTCAGCGCGGGCGTCGACCTGGCCCTGGGCCTGCTGCTGCTCGTGATCGGCGCCCTGATGGCCACCGGCCGCCTGCACGCCAGGCGAAAGGCGGCGGCCCCGGCCGAGGCGACCGTCCCGCCTGGCGCGGTCCCGGACGGCGCGGTCCCGGCCGGGGGCGGCCCGTCCGGCGAGCCGGACAAGCAGAAGAAGGACGGCTGGGCACGGCTGCTGGCCGAGCCGCGGCTCGGGCTGGCCATGCTGATCGGCGCGGTGTGCGGCATCCCCGGCGCGAGCTACCTCGCCGGGTTGCACATCCTGATCACCAGCAAGGCCTCCACGGCCAACCAGGTCGTCGGCGTCATCCTGTTCGTCCTGATCGAGTTCTTGCTGATCATCATCCCGTTCGCGTTCCTGGAACTGCGGCCCGAGGCCACGAAGACGGCGCTGACGAACGCCCAGGCGTGGCTGCTGGGGCACGCCCGCCTGCTCATGGCCTACACCGCCCTGATCCTTGGCGCCTACCTCACCGTCAGCGCCCTGGTGCGCCTGCTCTGACACGCACGCCAGGCCGTGGTTCACCCGGCTGGGTGATGCTACGGCCGGGGCGGCACGTCAGCATGGCAGCGGCAGGTAGAGCCAGCCGTGGCCGAGAAGGGGGCCGGTATGCAAGCCCGCAATGCGTCTTCGGTGCCACCGCGCGCCGGGCTGGTGCTGGTCACGCTGATTCTGGCTGCCGGGATCGCGAACATCAACCTGGCGGTGGCCAACGTCGCGCTGCCGGATATCGGGAAGGCGTTCCAGGCCTCGCAGACCGCGCTTGACTTCGTCGCGGTCGGTTATTCGCTGGGCCTGGCGGCGTCGGTGCTTTACCTGGGCGCGGTCGGGGACCGGTACGGGCGCAAGCTGCTGCTCGCCGGGGGGATGGCGTTGTCGGTCCCGGCGTGCCTGCTCGCCGCGTTCGCGCCGTCGGTGGGTGTTCTGATCGCGGCCCGGCTGGTTGGCGGGCTGTCGGCTGGGATGGCGTATCCCACCACCCTGGCCCTGGTCACCGCGTTGTGGTCCGGGCCGGCCCGGACCCGGGCCATTGCCCTGTGGTCCGGGATCGGCAGCGCCCTCGCGGCGCTGGGGCCGCTGGTCGCCGGGGTGTTGCTGGAGTACTTCTGGTGGGGCTCGGTCTTCGTGTTCACCGCGCCGTTCGCCGCGATCGCCCTGGTCATGGTCATCTTGTTCGTGCCCGCCCACGTGAACGAATCGACCGCCCCGGTGGACAACCTCGGCGGCATCTTGTCGGTCGTCCTCGTCACGGCCTTGATCTTGGCGATCAACCTCGCGCCGACGCCGGGCAAGGGGGCGCTGGCGCTGGGGTTGGCGGCGATCGCCGTCGCCGCGGCCGCCGCGTTCGTGCTGCGGCAGCGCCGCGCGCCCAGCCCCCTGTATGACTTGCACATCGCCGGGCGCCGTATTTTCTGGGTTGCCGCCGTCGGCGGCATCATCGTGTTCGGGTCGCTGATGGGCGCCATGTTCATCGGCCAGCAGTTCATGCAGAACGTGCTCGGCTACTCCACCTTCGAGGCCGGGTTCGCCATCTTGCCCGCGGCGGTGTGCATGGTGCTGGTCGCCGCGCCGTCGGCCCGGCTCGTGCACGCCTACGGCTCCCGGCTCACCCTGCTGGCCGGGTACCTGTTCGTCCTGCTCAGCTTCCTCACCATGCTCCTGCTGTGGACGACGGGCAGCCCGTACTGGCAGGTCGGGCTCGGCTACGCCCTTCTCGGGGTCGGCGTTGGCCTGTTCGGCACGCCGGCCTCGCGCTCGCTGACCGCCGCGGTCCCCGTCAGCCGGGTCGGGATGGCCTCGGGCACCGCCGACCTGCAGCGCGACCTCGGCGGGGCGATCATGCAGTCGGTCTTCGGCGCGCTGCTCACCGCCGGGTACGCCGCCGCGGTCGCCGCCGCGGTCGCCGCCGCGCCCAACAACGCGCAGATCACC
>Ga0306920_100008688_pt1 | contig 13494 bp, 15 predicted proteins | sample flu12Cox44000170_FD_204666 | JGI IMG/M metagenome (GOLD analysis project Ga0306920, IMG submission 204666) | Lab enrichment of tropical soil microbial communities from Luquillo Experimental Forest, Puerto Rico - flux4day.12C.oxic.44.000.170 (v2)... | ecosystem: Environmental > Terrestrial >... | reverse complement strand
CCGTGGGTGCGCATCGACAAGAGCTACGCTTTCGACGCGCCCGAGGGCCGGCGCACGCTCGCCGAGTTGTTCGAAGGTCGCCGCCAGCTCCTGGTGCAGCACTTCATGTTCGCCCCGGGGTGGGAGCAAGGTTGCCGGAGCTGCTCCTTCATGGCTGACCACACTGACGGCATGAATGTGCACCTGGCGCATCGCGACGTCACACTGGTGGCCATCTCGCGCGCACCGCTGGCCGACATCGAGCGCTTTCGCCGGCGCATGGGCTGGCAGTTCAAGTGGGTGTCTTCGCACGGCAGCGACTTCAACTACGACTTTGGTGTCAGCTTCACGCCGGAAGAGGTGGCCAAAGGTGAGCTCCACTACAACTACGGCACGTGGCCCTTCGCGTACGAGGAATTGCCCGGCGTCAGCGTGTTCTACAAAGATAACACGAGGGATGTCTTTCACACCTACTCGACCTACGGTCGTGGGGTGGAGGTAATGATGGGCGCGTACAACATGCTCGACCTCACGCCCAAGGGCCGCGACGAGAGGGACGTGCACAAGATGGAGTGGGTGCGTCACCACGACCGCTATGAACCGGCGCCACGTCCGAAGGCTGCGCCGGCGGTCACTTCGTGCTGCAAAACGCATGCCTAGGGTGGTCGCGCCAAATCAAGTATTTGCCCGCAGCCGCTGGTCGCGGCCCCTTTAGGAGAGATGACATGAGAAAGGCTCATATTGGCGGATGTATCCAAGGCACGATCCTCTGTGAAAGCGGGAACGCCGTCGCAGGGGCAGTCCACTTTCTTTCCCTCGCGGCCGCGCCAACCTTCGCACTCATGGCGCTCCTTACAGGTGCTCTTGATGTCGGTCCGCAGGATCTGCTCTGCTCGACCACACAACATGCGTCACCCCTGAACGGAATGGTCGAGATGTACTTGCTGATGAGTGCTTTCCATTCATCGCCCTGGCTAAAGCTGATCTCTGGCCGACAAAACGGCGCCCGGCAGGCCTGATCCTACCGGCGTTCGACTTCTCCTCCCAATCAATACTCTCATAAACACGAGAGGCTTTGGCTTGCATCCGAACCAGCGTTGTTTTGCGCTGTTCGGTTCGAGCGACCACGAGTATGTCGCGAATGCCTCGTTCGCTTTCGAGCAGCGATCCGTTTGTGATTTTACCGACTATTTGAGATCGCTCCGGAAGTTTCGCCAGCTCTTTCCAGCTGACATGTCCAGGCAAAAGGTCAAGTTGATTGGACTGCTAGCAACGCTGCGCCGCGATGGGCAACCTCGCCGAGGTCGGCTCAGGGTCAATGGAAAGGTCCGCATCGGCTGATCTGCGTCGTATGGCGGAAATTTCGTCTTGGACCGCTCGATCCCAAAGTACCAGCGTCATAGGAACCTGCTGGTACTCGGCTCCGTACCTGCGCTAAAATGGGTCGCGCACCGTGGGTCCTGCCCGAGCATCTTCGGTGCGCTCCGCTACGCTCCAGCCTAATGCGCTGGCCCTGACAATGATCAAGGAGGGAGCCGATTATGGACCCGATCAGGCGCAACGTACTGACCTCGGGCGCCGCAGCGACGGCGGTCGCCGTCGCGTCGCGGGTTTTTGCTCAGCAGACCGGGCAAGGAGGAGCTGCCATGTCGTTCTACGAAAAAGGCGCTGTCCGCATACATTTTGAGGAAGCCGGTTCCGGCTTTCCATTGATGCTCATTGCTGGCGGGGGATTGAACTCGACGATCCCCGGCCTGAAGAACAACTCGCCCTTCAACGCGATCGAGGAGTTCAAGGCAGAGTACCGCTGCATCGCGGCGGACTTGCGCAACGCCAATGGCGGCCAATCGACCGGCCCGCTCGAGGTCGACCGGCCATGGGATTCCTACGCCGACGACCAGCTCGGCGTGATGGATCACCTGGGCATTGACAAGTTCATGGTGTTAGGCTTCTGCATCGGCGGTCCCTTCATTTGGAATCTCCTGAAGCGTGCACCCGATCGTATCGTCGCGGCGGTGCTGGCGCAGCCAAGTGGGTCGCGTCCGGAAATGCGCGACCTATTCTACGATAACAACATGAAGGGCTGGGGACCGGCGTTGACCGCCAAACGGCCCGAGATCACGATGGAGATGGTCGACAAGTTCCTGACCAGGATGTACCGCACCAACCCCGATTTCGTCTTCACCGTGACGCGCGACTTCGTGCGCAACTGCCAGACGCCCGTGTTGATCCTGCCAGATGATATCCCGGCACATCCTTACGCGGTTGCCATGGAAACCGCGATGCTCGCCCCGAAGGCCGAAGTGAGCATGTTCCCGTGGAAAGAGCCCAAGGAGCGCGTCCCCTTGGCAGTGCGCCAGATACGTTCCTTCCTGCGGGCGCATCGGCCGGCTTCTGTTTAGTCGGCGGTCGCCGCGACAGGGCGCGCGGTATCCGTACGGGCCTTAGTGGGCCGTGGCGTTAGCCTCGCCTTCATGGAGGGCGCAGATCCTCGATAGCGCATTAGCGCATCAAGGCGGCCGCACGATCCCTGGAGAGGCTATGGTCCGTCATAGGTTCCTGTGTCGCTGACTGCCCAGCGCTGGAGTGTGTGGCTTATCTCGCCGGTGCCAGGTATTTTGATCAGTGTGAGCTTCGCCGGTCTCTGGGAAGTGGTTGCAAAGACGCCCTTCGTCATGAACAGTTTTGCCAAAATCACAAGAGTGCACGGCTACGTTGGGAACAGCGTCGTCAATTCGATGGGCGACAAGCTGGTCACAGCCCGACTGCTTGTTCCCGTCCGGCCTTACGGGAGCGGCACAGGGCGAATCCAATGCGATGCGCGGCCCGCTATCGCCGACCCCACAAGCAGGCAGGCTCGCGAGCTTGGCGCCAACGCACTCGAACAGTTGGGCTACCAGGCCGAGGCGGCCACGTGGCGCAACGCTTATTTGATGGGAGCAATGGAGCTGCGGAACGGCGTGACGAAGATTCCAGTTGGAGCTTCCTCGCTTGACATGATCAGGGCAATCCCCACCGACGCCGTCATCGACTTATGGGTGTTTCGGCTTAATCCGAGAAGGCCGAAGGTAAAACGCTCGTGATCAATTGGACGTTCATTGACGTTGGCGAAACGTTCGCCCTCAATTTGGAGAACTCGGCTCTTACCAACGTTCGAGGAAAGCTGGCCGCCAAGGCCGATGCGGGGTTCACGCTGACACGAGCCACTCTCAATTCGGTCCTGGTTAGGCAGACGACGTTCCCCGACGCCATCAGGTCCGGTGACATCACCGTCGATGGCGAGTCCGGTAAAATTGGCGAGCTCATTGCCATGCTCGACGAAGTCCCTCCGGATTTTCCTATCGTCGAGCCGATGCAAGCCAAGCCATAGCCACGGCGGATCTCTGGCTGTTAACGCGCAGGTTGTGGCGAAGCATTAGTCGGGAAGGCGCTGGCCGGCCTTTGCCGCCAAGAATCCCGCGGCCAGCGCTTGACTTCGAAGGCCTCAACCGGTCGATCCATCGGAGCTTGCGGCGACTGGATCCAAATTCTAAACAGTCATTGGCCTGCTGCTGGCAGGCCCAAGTACGGAGAGCCTTCCAATGTCTGATCGGTATGCCAACTATTCCAGGCTCAAGATCGACTATCCCTCAGACCGAGTATTGAGGGTAACGCTTGATCGGCCCGAAACGTACAATTCGGTCGACGCGCAGACCCATACGCAGCTTACCAATATCTGGCGCGACATCAACGATGATCCGGACATCAGCGCCGTGATCGTGACAGGAGCGGGCAAGGCATTCTCGGCAGGGGGCGATTTCGAGCTGATCAAGAGGATACTCGATGATCCGGTAGCGCGCATGGCGACATGGAAGGAGGCAAAAGACCTTGTCTACAATGTTATCAACTGCAACAAGCCGATCATCTCCGCCATCAACGGGGTCGCCGTAGGAGCAGGTCTCGTCGTCGGCATCTTGGCCGATATTTCTATTTGCGGAAAGTCCGCGCGGATCGTTGATGGTCACACTCGCCTTGGTGTCGCCGCTGGCGACGTTGCCTGCATCATTTGGCCGTTGCTTTGTGGGCTCGCCAAGGCGAAGTACTACCTGCTCACATGCAAGCCATTATCTGGCGAGGAAGCAGAGCGGATCGGTTTAGTCTCCCTTTGCGTGGACGATGCCGACCTGCAGAAGGTTGCGCTCGAAACCGCGCTGGATCTTGTTAACGGGGCACAAAGCGCTATTCGCTGGACCAAGTATGCGCTCAACAATTGGCTTCGCGTTAACGGTCCGTTGTTCGACGCCTCCACCGCATTGGAGATGCTCGGTTTCACCGGTATGGAAGTGCGAGAGGGGTTGGCATCCCATCTGGACAAACGAAAGCCGTCGTTTCCTAAGCAATGCCCAATCTGATGGGATCGTTTGCGCCGCTTGTCGGAGCTGGTCAACCGATACCCGGGTTTGCCAACGCCATGAGAGCGCTGGGATCTTATTCCAACGTCAGGCGGGACACGGCAGGTCCCGTCCTTTGCTGACCGAGGCCGAATGGGAATATGCTGCACAAGCCGGAACCACTACCGGCTATTCCCGGGGTACGCCATCGAGGATGGGGCCGTGGGAAACAAAACTTGCCTTACGTGAGGCGATAGCCCTGCTCCTTACCTTATTACCGAGCTGCTCACTGGGCCAGCACCGGTCGCCGACGCGCCCCGTAGGAGGTCATCGGCAACGCGCGCAAACAGGCCTAGGCGACGGCTCAGGGAATAGCGGGTGCCACGCTGCTGAAACTATCGAGGATGGCCTTCGCCCGCTCGTGCTCATGAAGGCGCGCCCAGTTGTGCGCATAAAGCCGCAGCACATGCCAGTCCTGCTCCAGATGCACGAAGCGGCCCGTGCCGCTGTCGATGCTCTGGCGGCACGCATCGCCCCCGCCATTCACATGCCGCCCCTGAACGTTTGTGAAACCACAAAGCTTGCGGTACTTGAAGACATCGTCTGGCGGATAATTGCAGTCAACGACCGTCCCTGCCGGCATGAACCTGCTGCCCAATGCCAACCGCAGTTTGGTGGCCGCGGTTGTCTGGCCTTGATCCTCTCCGTGGATACCGTTGGAGATGATCATCTGGGTGGGTCCGCCCTTCTCATCCTCTCTCATGCCGTGTAAGGAGACGACGATTGACCCGCTCCACCGCTCCGCAAAAATCACATGCGCCAAATTGAAGAGCGTCCCGGTGTTGTGGCCAGCGTCAGAGTCCCGATAGCCCTGCAAGCTGCCGCAGACCGTAGTTCTACCGTCGCAGCTCGTAAGGCTCCGGCTGGCGCAGCGGTGCGCTCCTGACACGATGACCGCGCGGCCACCGAGATCCCGCAGCAGCGTAACGGCCTGCTCTCCAGTCCCCTGCTCAAAGGGAACATGGGGCGCCTCAAACATAATGTCTTTGCGCGGGCTTGCGTTCACCACCATTGTCGGGCCGCGTCCCGTGCGGCTATCATCCGATGCCACAACGAACCACGCCCCGTTCTCCTGGATGGCAACCATTTCATATGCGATGGTTCGCGCCATCTCCCGGGCTTTGTTCCACTCGCAAGCCGAGAGAGCATTCGCGAAATTCTGAAAACCAGCCATCCGAACTTCGCTCTCCGCAAAATCGCTCAGCGTATCTGGCAAGGCATGGTCGCGAGAGCCGACCCAGGCCACCAGCGGAACCTCGGCAACCTCGATGCTTGGAGGAGCGACCGGTTGCGCAATTGCCAATCCGCTCATAGTCAGCACCGCACCGAGCCCCAATCGCACGAGGCGTAAATGCATTGGATCGAAGAACGGCCGCATTTGCGACTCTCCCTAGCTTGGCCAATTCCTGCCTTATATCAGTTGCCACTCGCCAGCCCGTCGCGGCTACGTTAGCATCGCATCGAAAATCTTGGTGTGCTCCACGGCGCGATCCGTTCGATCCAAGTTCATGGCGTGTCATAGATCGCACCCAGATCAAAGGGCGCAAGTGGATTGTTTAAGCCGCCGCGCCATTTGTCAAAAACGACCGCCTGAAGCTCCAGCCGTGTTACGAAAGGCGACAGTTCCTGATGTCACCCGACATGATCTATTCCGCCTCGACGTGGGTTCTACCGCTCGTAATCGCTATTACCATGCACGAAGCTGTACACGGGTTCGTGGCGCACCGCCTAGGCGATGACACCGCTTGGCTCTTGGGGCGCGTCACTTTCAATCCGTTGAAGCACATCGACCCATTCGGGACGATCTTGATGCCAGCGTTCCTCCTGCTAATGCGCGCGCCGTTCCTGTTCGGCTACGCCAAGCCTGTGCCAGTCAATTTTGGCGCCTTGCACAGCCCGCGTCGCGACATGGTCCTGGTCGCTGCGGCCGGCCCCGCCATCAATATCGTGCTCGCAATACTCGCGGCACTTCTCTTCCATGTTGTTGCCTATCTGCCCCCTAGCGCCGCAGCGTGGGTGGCGCAGAACTTAAAGAATGCCCTGATCATCAACGTGATCTTGGCCGTTTTCAACATGCTGCCGCTGCCGCCCCTCGATGGCGGCCGGGTTGCCGTTGGGCTGCTTCCCGATTTCCTTGCCAAGCCCCTCGCCAGGTTGGAGCCCTACGGCATGATGATCCTCCTGACCATGCTGCTCTTTCTGCCGGTGCTGGGTGCTCAGATGGGCGTCGACCTTAACGTCGTCTCGCGCCTAATCACCGGTCCGACGGAGGCTATCCTTCGCACCATCCTTCGCCTCACCGGAAACCCGTAACCCTGACGCCTAGGCGCGCAGCCGTCGAGGTAGCGCGCGGCCACTTGCGGCCGATCCTCATGAGGTCGATCGTACTCGGCGTCGTGCAAATCGCCACTCGTGGCGTTACCGGGCAACTTAGGCCGCCATTGGCTATGCCAGATTGAGGCCAAACGACCTGCGTAGCAGCCGGTCGAACACAGAACTCGGCAAGAAGCGTCGCGCAGCTTTGAGCGCGCCTGCGCCAAGATCAACGGTGTACCGGACTGCCGGGTTGGGCGAGGAGACCACCTTGCAGATCACGCGGGCCACCACGTCCGGATGCCTTCCATGCTCGGTGCGCTCCCCCATCTGTGGGGACACAAGATCACGCTCTCGCTTATACGCATCAAGTGATTTCTTCACCTCTTCTCGATGTTCGAAGAACCGACTTCGGATCCAGCTGGGCTCGATGGCCGTCACAAAGATCCCGAATGGTCGGACCTCCAGGGCGAGAACCTCCGAGTACCCTTCCAGCGCGTGCTTAGAAGCAACGTAGTAGGCGTGGAATGGCACGGGCATGAAGCCGAGCACCGAGCTGACATTGATGATCCGTCCTGATCCCCGCTCGCGCATGCCCGGCAGCACTTGCGCCGTGAGGCGCACTGCCCCCCAAAAATTGGTCTCCAGTTGGCCACGCGCTTCAGCGAGCGAGGTCTCTTCGACAGCGCCGAATAGACCGAAGCCCGCGTTGTTTACGAGAACATCGATATGGTCGGTGCGCCGCAGAATACTATCCATGGCAGCTCGGACGCTCGCGTCGGATCGCACATCGAGCTGCACCATCTCGACATTTTTCGGTCCCGTTTTGCCCTGAGGCTCCCGGCTTGTACCGAACGTGCGGTAGCCACGCGCAGCGAGCAATGCGGCGGTGGCAAAGCCAATTCCCGATGACGCACCAGTAACAAGGGCGACACGTGGTTCGATCAAACTCGGCTCCGTGTTGTTGGGCCCGGCATTCCTACGACCTCGCCATTGCACTGTACCACTTTACGAGGACACGCGCCGAATGATGTAAGTCTCGGCTGGAATTGTCGGTGAAAAGGAAAGGCATGGTGCCATCAGGAGAATGGAGCTAACTGATGTCGCAAACTTCCCCGTGAAATTGCAGGTCTGCGCGAAGAAGCTCTTCGCCAATGTCTCGATCACCTCTCGCCTAACGATCTCCATCACGGTATTCTTTGAGAGCCCGAGGTTGCGGCCGATCAGGTGGTAAGATAGCCCATCACGATGTGGCTAGCAGGCCAGTCTGCGCAAGAACGCTCACTTTCCAGCTGTGGAGCTCATCGAGCGTCTGCAGGAGGTCCTGGGTGCGCGACAGCTCCGTGGAGGATGGCGTCGATCTCTCGCGCTTGGGCGAGAGCCATCACCTTCTTGCGCTTGACGCGGTCGTTCTTGGCGCCGGATGCGGTCTCCTTGAGCACGGCGACGATGTGGTGGCCAGTGCGCCTTGCGGAACCTGGTGCCGAACGGGCCGGTCGATTACTCTTTCTTCGCGTAGGCTCTTTGGGGAGGAGAATGGAAGATTTGGCGACCCGACGGTCCACGTCGAGGTGTGCTTTTCCACAGGATGATTGGTGGCGGAGGCATGGTGGTTGCCTCTCCGCACGCCAGAAAATGCGTCAATAAGAAGACGGAATCGCTGCAATGCCAAAGACTTCGGCCTCATGCCAGTTCCGGAAGTCGTGAGAGGGCGCCGATACTTTTCGATGTTTGAAAGCGGACGCACTGACCCACTCGGCACTCAGAGGTGGTCGTTGCTACCGCCGGTCGAACATTAGCAACGGCGGATCATATCGGAGACCTTCTCCGCGATCATGATAACGGCGGCATTTATGTTTCCGCCGACGAGGTCGGGCATTACCGCGGCGTCGATGACCCGCAGCCCCCTTGTCCCAGTTACGCATAGCTCCTGGTCGACAACGCGGCCTGGATCTTGATCGCCACCCCTGCGGCAAGTGCAAGCTGGGTGATGCACCGTTATGGCGCTCACACGGATGTGCGCGTCGAGCCCTCGATCACTATCGTCAATGGGCGCGATCTGAGCATCCACGAAGTCCGCCAAAGGACGCAGCTGCCCGATCCGCTGCGAGATCCGCAGGCCTTCGCGGAGGACCTTCCAGTCCTTGTCCCGCGTCAGAAAGTTTTGGCGAATGACAGCAAACCTCGCGGGATCTGCGGACGCGAGCTCCACGCAGCCGCAGCTCTCCGGGCGCAGCAGTGCGACCCTCGTTGTGAAGCCGTCGACGTATGGCTTACGCAGTGGCGTCAGGTAGGGCCCGGCAGTCATGGGTGCGGCCATGAACAACAACTGCACGTCTGGGAGATCAGCCGCGTGCTTCGTGCGAACAAACGCCATGTCAGCGACGGGAAGTGCCGTGGCTAATCCCTTGCCACGGAAATAGGCGTCACCCAGCGTTTTGACCATTCGGTCGGCCCGCATGGCGCGATGCAGCGGTCCCGGGTTCTTGCGAGAATAGACGACAGCACTGCAAATTTCGCCCGACGCCGGGCACAGGCACGCGCACATCGATTCCGTGGGCGCGAAGCTGCGCGGGATCGCCTATGCCGGAAAGCATGAGCAGCTGTGGTGAGTTTTACGCCGGCAAGCAGAACTTCGCGCTCTGCCCGTGCGCTGCACAACTGGCCTTTCCGCGAGCAGGTGACCCCGGTGGCGCGATTGCTGTCGAACGTCACGCTGTGCACAAGTGTATCGACCAGAACACTAAGGTTCGGGCGTCGTAGGGCCGGACGGAGATAGGCGTCAGCAGCGCTGCAGCGAAGACCGTGGCGCCGCGTGGTTTGCCAGGCGCCAAAGCCCTCCTGCTGTGCCCCGTTGTAGTCGGGCGTCAAGGGATTTCCGGCCTTAACACCGGCTGCGGTGAAAGCGTCGCAAACCGAATCTGGATACCGATTCGCTTCGACGTTGAGCGGTCCCGCATCGCCGCGGTACGCATCGGCGCCACCTTCCCAAGACTCCTGCCGGCGGAAGTAGGGGAGCACCTTCTCGAAGGACCAGTCTGAGAGGCCTCGGCTTGCCCAGCGGTCATAATCGCCGCGGTGACCGCGCACGTACGCCATGGCATTGATGGATGAGGAGCCGCCGATCACTTTTCCACGCGCGCACTCGACGCGCCGATTGTCAAGCGCCACATCGGGCTCGCAAAAATACATCCAGTCGCCCATCCGGTTGAGCAGCAGGTGTGGCCATGCAAGCGGGATGCGAATCCAGGGGTTGCGATCCCAGCCGCCCGCCTCGATGACGAGGACCTTCGCGTCCGGATCCTCGGAGAGGCGGTTGGCAAGAACACATCCCGCCGAGCCAGCGCCGACGATCACGTAGTCGAAGAGTAGCTGTTGCCTATTCACTTCAGCCTCGCAGCTGTTCACACTCTCCAGCATCCTCAGCGCTGCGTAGCAAGCCCGCGCAATGATACTCGTGTGCTATCGGCGCACCGAACAGCGCCATGATGATCGTCAGAAGGCGAGCGTCTATCCGAACAAAGGCAGTGACAGCGGCTCTTTGCGATAAGCGGTAAGAAGCCGTCGATCATCCTCTGCTACGAGGTGGCTTGCGCGCTTCCTCAAGCCGCGGGGGCCGCGAGCGCAGTCGGTCAATTACCGAGAGGACGGCGCACGTCAACCGCATCAAGGAGGTACGGTTTGCCCAAGGCATTTGCGGCATCAACGTGCAGGCGCGCTACAAGACGCTCCCGATCGACAAGCTGGTGATGGGAGAGGGACGGCGAGAGATCGACAGACTGGGGCGACGGCGGTTATGCCGAGTCGATGGTGTCCCCCACCGAGGCACTGGCTGCAATCCCCGACGAGCTTGGCGCTGCCGAAGCCGCGCCGCTGCTCTGCGCCGGGGTCACGACCTTCAACGCGCTGCGCCACAGTGGAGCGATGCCCGGCGACGTGGTTGCGATCTTCGGGATCGGGGACTTGGCCATCTCGGCGTACAATTCGCGAACAAGCTCGGCTTCCGCACCGTCGCGATCGCACGTGGCGCCGACAAGGAGGCGCTCTCCCGCAAGCTCGGCGCGGACGAATTCATCGACAGCGCGACCGAGGATGTGGCGGCGGCACTCAACCGCCTCGGCGGCGCTCGGGTTGTGCTGGCGACCGCCACCAGAGTCGAGGCGATGACATCCGCGATCGATGGGCTCGCGGTTCGCGGCCGGCTCATCGTGGTGGTGACGCCAAGCCCATTCAGGTCTTGCTTCTGCAACTGATTGGCGCCAGCCACAGCATTGTGGGGCACGCCGCCGGCGCTTCGATCGACTCGCAGGATACGCTCGCCTTCAGTACGCTGTCGGGCGTACGTCCGATGATCGAGACGATGCCGCTCGCGCTCGCAGCAGAGGCCTATGATCGGATGATGCGGGGCGAGGCGCGCTTCCGGATGGTGCTGACGATGGCGTAGCCGCTGCCCCGTGTGCGGCGGCAGTTAACAGAATGTATGACAGTGAAAGTCTTGCGAAGCGCAGGGGAAGCTCACACCGGACAACTCTGCGTTTGCTCTGATCGACTTCCAACCGGCGAGCCCAACTTGACTGCCAACCTGAAGGCAATTGGGCAATATCCGGCAGTCGATTGAAACGTGGGCGATACTTTCACGCCGAACAACGCCGCAACTGGCTGCGCTGGAGGTGGACCGCGACCGCTCGTCCTCTTCTCATCTGGCTGCGGCCGCACTACTTCAGTTGAGCTTACGCAATCCAAGAGGAAGAACACTCGTGAGGTATTTGCCTGCTGCTCCGTGGGGCGTCGCTGCCGTCTTGCTGCTAGTCATCCTACCCGCTCATGCTCAGCCTCTGCCCGCGCCCGCACCTACCATTTCCGCAATGCGGAGTCCCCTTCCCTTTCTTCCACGCCTCAGCGAAGCCCTACGCGCCACGCATATCGCGAGGATCCTCGCCATCGGATCCTCGTCCACGGCTGGCGTGGGCGCTTCCTCGCCGTCGCGAACCTATGTGGCGCGCCTTGAAACCGACCTTGAGACGGTGCTGGCGAGCACGCACGTCGAGGTGATCGGACACGGGCTCTCCGGCGAGGTCGCCCAAGGCGCTGCCGATCGCATGAAACGGGAGGTCGACGCGGCCAAACCTGACCTCGTTATTTGGCAGGTCGGCACGAACGATGCGCTACGACATGTGGCGATTGACGGTTTCAAGAACTGTCTAACAAAGACGCTCGCGTGGCTCAAAGAGCAGAAAATTGACGTAATCCTGATCAATCCGCAGTACAGCGACAGCCTCGTGACGGATCCCTTTTATAAGAATGTCGTCACTGCAATCGACGCCGTCGCGCGCGAAAAGAATGTCATTGTCGTTGACCGCTTTACAACTATGCACTCGCTCCAGCGGCAACGCGGCCCCGATTTCGACCTCTCGGCAGATCATCTCCACATGAATGACGAGGGATATCGCCAGCTTGGGGAGCAAGTCGCGGCAACGATCATCAAGTCGCTGTCTCCGGCGGGCTTCTCCACGGCCACGACAAGTCACTGACAGCGCAGGTGGCGTCGCCCGCACATTGCCTCAGAGCGACAGCCAATGCCACACAAGAGCGCGAACGCATTACCCATTATGACGCCTTGCGCCCTTCGTCGCTCCGGCCATTGACCGTCTGCTCCTTTTTTCGGCCCGACACGCGGTAAACTGGAGGATACTGCGCCAATCGTCACCACGCCCAACCCCCAGGCATACACCCTGGCGAGTCTGACCGGCAGCAGGGATCAGGTTGAAACCGGCTGCGAATTGCTTGTGGCGCTGAAATTCCCCGCTGGGCTCAACCACCTCCCGAAGTGGTAGAACGAATCGCGTAGCAAGCGCGGACTTCCAAAGGGCAACTCAGTGCCGGTTCGGGGACGCCATGAGCAGTCTAGGTCACCGACTGAGGCTACGTCTCTCCCGGGGCGCACCTTCTATCGCGCACTTGCTTGGCACCGGACGCCATGACTGGGGTGGCGGCTAGAGACCATTACCACGGCTAGCCGTTGGGCCAAGGCGTCACAGGGGTAATCAGGGGTTGAGCGGCAAGGGCGAGCCGGCCGAGACCCAACGCAGACCCCTCATACTTTCACACAATTAGGTCGAATTCAGCCTGGACATCCCCGGGGAAATTCGTTCGCTGGGCTGGAGCAACAGATTGTCGGCTTGGCGTGAATTTGACCGCGCGCCATGCGAAGATACGTCGTTGCCCCCGTTACAGAGATCCCGCCAGGCACCCACAAAGTGTTCACTGTCGGCGGCCGATCGGCATCTTCAATCTGGACGGTGAATTTTACGGCCTGCTTAACCGGTGTCCGCACCAGGGCGGCAGCTTGTGCGATGGCCTGATCACCGGCCTTGCGGTCAGCGACCGGCCGGGCGAGTTCCGCATGATCCGTAAGGGCGAGATGGTACGTTGCCCTTGGCACGGATGGGAGTTCGACATCCGGACTGGCCAGTCCTGGTGTGAGCCGGCCAAGGTACGGGCGCGGACCTATCCGACGGAGATCGCCGCCGGCGCCGAGGTGGTCAGGGGACCCTATGTCGCCGAGACGGTGGCGGTGACCGTCGAGGAGAAGTACGTGGTCGTCGAGTTCTAGGTACGCTACATAGCCGACCCGCCTTGAGCGCGCGCGACCGGTCCGGCAGAGGGGAGATGACGGATGAGCCGCTATCCGGGTGCCATCGACTGTGACATCCACCCGACGGTTCCGGGCATCGGCGCGCTGCTGCCCTATATGGACGACTACTGGCAGGAA
>Ga0306920_100008687_pt1 | contig 13495 bp, 14 predicted proteins | sample flu12Cox44000170_FD_204666 | JGI IMG/M metagenome (GOLD analysis project Ga0306920, IMG submission 204666) | Lab enrichment of tropical soil microbial communities from Luquillo Experimental Forest, Puerto Rico - flux4day.12C.oxic.44.000.170 (v2)... | ecosystem: Environmental > Terrestrial >... | reverse complement strand
GAAAGCCGCTGGTTGAGGATCTTATCCGGATAGTCGATCTTGCCGCAGCCCGCGCAAGCCAAGTTGCACCGGAATAACGGCTCGAGCATCAGCACCAGCGGATAGCGTTTGCGTCCGGCGAGCGTCTGGCGCACCACATAGGCGCCGACAGCGATTTTTTGTCTTAACGGGATTCCCAACTCCAGTCTCCTGCAGCTCTCGTGTTGTTGTTATGGCGCACGCCGTTTATGCCAGCTCGGCCGGCAGCCGGAACTGAATCTTTTCTTCGCGGCCCGGCATGGTCGTGACCTCGACCGGCCCAAGCCGGCGCAGAGCTTCGATTACGTCCTCGACCAGCACGTCCGGCGCCGAAGCGCCGGCGGTGATGCCGACCGCCTTGGCGCCGCGCACATAATCGGGCAACAGCTCGGTACCGTTGGCGATCAGGTAGCTCGGGATGCCCGCCTCCTCGCCAATCTCACGCAGGCGATTGGAGTTCGAGCTGTTCTGCGCGCCGACCACGAGCAGCACGTCGACGTGCTCGCTCAGCTCGCGTACCGCTGCTTGGCGGTTCTGGGTAGCGTAGCAAATGTCGCGCGTGTCCGGACCGACGAGATCGGGGAAGCGACGCTGCAACGCCGCGATGATCGACCGCGTGTCGTCGACGCTCAACGTCGTCTGCGTAACGTAAGCAACCGGCGCATCGTCCGGCAGGTCGATCGTTTCGACGTCGGCCTCGTTCTGCACCAGGATCACCGGTTCGGAAATCTGGCCCATGGTGCCTTCGACTTCCGGATGGCCGGCGTGGCCGATCAGGATCAGCGTGCGACCCTGCGCGACATAGCGCTTGCCCTGATTGTGCACCTTGGTCACAAGCGGGCAGGTCGCGTCCAGCACCGGCAGATTGCGTGCAGCCGCCTCCTGCTCCACGGCCTTGGACACGCCGTGAGCGCTGAACACGGTCAGCGCTCCGGGCGGAACGTCATCGATATTCTCGACGAACCTTGCGCCCTTCGCCTTCAGGCTCTCCACCACGTATTTGTTATGCACGATCTCGTGGCGTACATAGACCGGTGCGCCGTTCTTCTCGAGGGCGCGCTCGACGATTTCGATCGCGCGCACGACGCCGGCGCAAAAGCCGCGAGGTTGGGCCAGAATCACGCGCATGCCGTGGTCACCGGCTCCCGGTGCCGCTGGCGAGCCGCCCGATAGCGTCGAGCTCGGTAATGCCGAGCGCCGCCATCGCCTTCACGGCAATATCGGCCGCCTGCAGGCCGGCCTGGGCGTACATGCGGTCGGGCTTGTCCTGATCGAGGAACAGGTCAGGCAAGGTCATCGTGCGGACCTTGAGGCCGGCGTCAAGCGCTCCCCGCTCCGCCAAAAGGTGCAGCACGAATGCCCCAAAGCCGCCGACCGAGCCCTCCTCGACGGTGACGAGAACTTCGTGCTCGCGCGCCAGACGAAGGATGAGGTCCTCGTCGAGGGGCTTGGCAAAACGGGCGTCAGCGACGGTAGTCGAGAGTCCGGCAGCGTTGAGCGTCTCGGCCGCCTTGACGCATTCCGCAAGCCGCGTTCCCAGCGAGAGCAGGGCAACCTTGGTGCCCTCGCGCACGATGCGGCCCTTGCCGATCTCGAGCGGTACGCCGACCTCTGGCATTTCGACGCCCACGCCCTCCCCACGGGGATAGCGAAACGCGATCGGCCCCTCGTCGTAGGCCGCCGCCGTCGCCACCATGTGCACCAATTCGGCCTCGTCGCCCGCCGCCATGATGACGAAGCCGGGCAGACAGCCGAGATAGTTGATGTCGAACGAACCGGCGTGGGTCGGGCCGTCGGCGCCGACGAGCCCGGCACGATCCATCGCAAACCGCACCGGCAGCTTCTGGATCGCGACGTCGTGCACGACCTGGTCATAGGCGCGCTGCAGGAAGGTCGAATAGATCGCCGCGAACGGCTTATAGCCCTCGGTCGCGAGACCCGCCGCGAAGGTGACGGCGTGCTGTTCGGCGATGCCGACGTCGAATGTCCGGTCAGGGAATGCGCGCTCGAAAATGTCGAGGCCGGTGCCTGACGGCATGGCGGCGTTGATGGCGACGATCCGGTCGTCCTTGTGCGCCTCCTTCACCAGGCTATCGGCGAACACTTTCGTGTAGGCCGGCGCGTTGCTCTTACCCTTGGCCTGCTTGCCGGTGACGACGTCGAACGGGACCACGCCGTGATATTTGTCGGCGGAGCCTTCCGCCGGCGGATACCCTTTGCCCTTCTGGGTGATGACATGCACCAGGATCGGGCCGTTCTGCGTATCGCGAACGTTCTTGAGCACCGGCAGCAGGTGATCGAGGTTATGGCCGTCGATCGGGCCGACGTAAAAGAAGCCCAATTCTTCAAACAAGGTGCCGCCGGTCAGCAGCCCACGCGCAAATTCCTCCGCCCGGTGCGCCTTTTCATAAATGGACGGCGGGAGATAGCGCGCCAACTGCTTGCCCATTTCTCGCAGCGAGCGATAGGTATCGCACGATGTGAGCCGCGCCAGGTAGGCCGACATGGCGCCCACCGGCGGGGCGATCGACATGTCGTTGTCGTTGAGGATCACGATCAGGCGCTCGCGCCGCGCGCCGGCGTTGTTCAACGCCTCGTACGCCATGCCGGCCGACATGGCACCGTCGCCGATCACGGCAATGACGTTATTGGTCTTGCCGGCAAGGTCGCGCGCAACCGCCATGCCAAGCCCCGCCGATATTGACGTGGAAGCGTGCGCGGCGCCGAACGGGTCGTATTCGCTTTCTGCCCGCTTGGTGAAACCGGATAGCCCGCCGCCCTGGCGAATCGTGCGCATGCGGTCGCGCCGCCCGGTGAGGATCTTGTGCGGATAGGCTTGGTGTCCGACGTCCCAAATGAGCCGATCGTGCGGGGTGTCGAAGACATAGTGGAGCGCGACCGTGAGCTCGACCACACCAAGACCTGCGCCCAGATGGCCGCCCGTCACCGAAACCGCGCTGATTGTCTCCTCGCGGACTTCGTCCGCAAGCTGGCGCAGGTCGCTTTCCGGAAGCTGGCGCAAATCCTCCGGGGCGTTGACGCTGTCGATAAGCCGATTTTGCAACGACATGACCTTTACCGTGACGTTCCCGACCGTTGGTGGCGTTATATGTCTTAGATGGTCCCCGACCCGCAACGTCCCGTTCGCGGAGGGGGTTCCGCGGCAGAAGAATTGGCGCGGCTTACGCTGCCGGGCCGCATGGTTGAATTCCCATTTGAGCACACATCGGCGTCCGGAACCACCCCATGGGGCCCACGGCTATACCAAGGTCTAAGTACTTGAGGGACGGTGGTTAATCCGTGCGGGACCCGAACGTCAGTCACGCGCTTTTGGGGATAGAGGTCGCGGGTCCGCCGAGGCGATCAGTCGCGGCGCACTTCAGGCCGATTGGGCCGGCCGGAACAGGCTGCGCATGAGGTGGCGCAACGGGCGGGGCCGATGCCCGGGAACGACTCGAGCCTCGGCCGGAGGCGGCGCGACCATGAACCCCCGCAGCTTGATCACGTGCCAAGCGATTGGGTTCCACTCACGCCAGGCTTCGCCTGCCTCTTCGGCGAGAACGCCGCTCACCACCTCGGGAACCGCCCCGAATACGAACGGGATGCCGTCCGAGAGCGTGTCGTCGCGCATGACATTCCAGCGCGAGAGGCCGCCCATGACGGGCGATCGGAGTGCAAAAACGACTCGCCCTATCCCGGCCTCACGGAGGCAGAAGGCGCACATCGGGCACGGCTCGACGTTCGAATAAAGCGTGCACGCCGCGAGCCTGGCGCCGCCGAGGATTTTCCGTGCCTGGGCAATCGCGACGATTTCCGCGTGACGCGAGACATCGCCGTCGCGCTCCGTGCAGTTTGCCGATTCGCCCAGAATCTCCGCCCCTCGGGCCACCACGCTGCCGAATGGTCGCTCGCCCGCCGCCGCGCCCATGCGCGACAGCTCGATGCAACGGGCCATCATGCGCCGATCAACGACCTCGCGCGCGGAAACATCCCCCACGGTCCAGTCCCCCATCCCGCCCTGGCACTGCGCGTCCCCACGCACAGCACAAACCACCATAGCCGCCAGTTGGGCTATGTCTGGTTAAAGACAGGCTAGATCGTGATTGGGGCGGCACGTGGGCAGAGTGTTCGACGCGCGCCGGACTTGTCTCCGCGTCTCTTGCGGCCCACCTTGGGGCTGCTGGCGGAGGATCGAATGTCGCGGCGGACCAGCTTGGCGGTGCTCGCCCTGTGCGGCGTCCTCGCGACTTTCGCCGCACGCGCGTGCGATGCGCCGGCCTTCTCGGAAGCGGCGGCCGAGTGGGCGCTCCAACGGGCCGATGCCGACGATGTCGACGTGGAGCTGATCCTTGCCGTCGACGTGTCCTATTCCATGGACCCGGACGAGCAGGCGCTCCAGCGCGAGGGTTACGTCTCCGCGCTGACCTCGCCGGAATTTCTCAATGCGCTCAAGGTCGGCATCCACGGCCGGATCGCCCTCACCTATTTCGAATGGGCGAACGCCAATGATCAGAAAATTCTGCTGCCGTGGCAGCTGGTCGATGGGCCCGTCACCGCCCGCGCGGTCGCCGAGGAAATCAGCCGAGCGTCCTACCGTCGCGCCTACCGCACCTCCATTGCGGGCGCGCTTCTGTTTGGTTCGCGCTTGTTCGAGAGCAGCGGACATCGCGGCATCCGCCGGGTGATCGATGTCTCCGGCGACGGTACCAACAACGAGGGGCCGCTCATCGTCCCCACCCGCGAGGCTGTTGTCGCCAACGGCATCACCGTCAACGGCCTGCCGATCATGCTCAAGAAACCGCAGCCCGGCTCGATCGATATCGAGGATCTCGATATTTACTACGAGGATTGCGTCATCGGCGGACCGGGCGCGTTTGTGGTGCCGATCAAAGAGCGCGAGAAATTCAAGGACGCCGTGCGCACCAAGCTGGTGCTCGAAGTCGCAGGCCGCTCGCCGGTCGCACGCATCGTGCCGGCGGCCGCGCAGGCGCCGCGCATCTCCTGCACGATCGGCGAGCGCATGTGGCAGCAGCGGTGGGGCAACGGCCTGGATTATCGGTGAAACGGTATCTGACAAATCACCGCGCAAACCGCGCGACGATTTCCACGTGGGCAGAGTAGCGGAACTGATCGACCGGCATGACAGCAACGAGCCGATAGCCGCCGTCGACCAGGAGACGAGCGTCGCGCGCGAAGGTCGCGGGATTGCAGGAGACCGCGACCACCACCGGCACCTTGGATTCGGCAAGCACCCGCGCCTGCGCCTGGGCACCCTGGCGGGGCGGATCGAACACGACCGCATCAAAGCGCGCGAGTTCCGAGGTTATGAGCGGACGACGAAAGAGATCGCGCGCCTCTGCCTCGATGGGCTTGAGCCCAGGTGCAGCAGCGGCTTGGCGCAGAGCCGCGACCGCCGCGGCATCATTATCCACCGCGTGAACGCGCGCCCGTTCGGCAAGCCGTAGCGCAAACGGGCCGCTGCCGGCGAACAGGTCGGCGACGCTGCCGGCGTCGCCGATGTGCTCGATAACGAGCCGCGCGAGCACGGCCTCGCCTTCGGCGGTCGCCTGCAGGAAGGCGCCGGGCGGTAACGCCACGTGGGCGCGGCCGATGCGCAAGGTCGGGTGCGCATGTTGCACGATCAGTTCGCCGTGACGCGTGAGCCGCGCAAGGCGATGCGCGCTCGCCAGCGGTGCAAGTCGCGCCGCGACTGCCGGCGACAAGGGACCGGACCCGCGTACGTCGACATCGAGCCCCTGCTCGCTCGCAGTGACCTGAATGTCGAGCGGCTTGCGTTGCGGCCACAGCGCCTCCGCGAGCGCCCATGCGGCTTGGATCGCGCCCGCAAGCTCGGGCGCCAGGATCGGGCAGCGGTCGATCGGCACCACGTGACGGGCACGGTAGGCCGCGAAGCCGACCTGCAGGACGTCGTGGCTGCGCCGCGCGTGAAACACCGCGCGCCGGCGGCCTGCGCCATGAGCATCGATAAGATCGTCCACGGACGCGTCGAGCCCGGCCTGTCCCAAGGCCGCAACCACGAGGTCACGTTTCCAGGCGCGGTAATGCGCGGCGTCCCAATGCTGGAGCGAGCAACCGCCGCAGACGCCGAAATGGGGACAAATCGGCTCGATGCGCTGCGGGCTTTCGACCTCGACTCGGACGGTGTGGCGGCGATCCGGGTGACCTGAAACGCGCTCGACCTCGACGGCCTCGCCCGGCAGCACATAGGGGACGTAAAGTGGGCCGTCGGACGTGTCGACGATGCCGTCGCCGCGGTGGCCGAGCCGGTCGATCACGAGACGCTCAATCACGCGCAGCCCCGACCAGGAATTCGCGATTGCCGTCGCCGCCCGCAATCGGCGACGGGATGACGCCCGCGACGGTCCAGCCAAGCGCGGTCACGAAGGCAGTGATGTCCTCGCATATGGCCGCATGCACCTGCGGGTCGCGCACGATCCCTTTCTTGAGGTGCCTCCGGCCGGACTCGAACTGCGGCTTGATGAGGGCGATCAAGCGCGCCGGCGTCCGCAACAACGCGAGCGACGGCGGCAGCGCCAACTTGAGCGAAATAAAACTCACGTCGACCGCCAGAAAGTCCGGCGGCTCCGCGAGGCGACCGGGATCGAGACCGCGAATGTCAGTCTCCTCAAAAGGCATCACGCGCGGATCGTCGCGCAAACTCGCGTGGAACTGTCCACGCCCCACATCGACCGCGTAGACGCGGCGCGCGCCGCGTGTGAGCAGGACTTGCGTGAAGCCGCCGGTCGACGCGCCCACGTCGAGGCAGACGTGGCCCGCGGGATCGAAGCCGAAGTGATCGAGCGCCGCCGTAAGCTTGACGCCGCCGCGCGAGACCCAGGGATGCGCCGCCTCGGCACGGAGCATCGCCTCCACCTGGACCTCATCAGAAGGCTTGCGCACCGGCACGCCATCGGCGGTGACGAGTCCTGCCGCGATCGCCGCCTGCGCCTTGGCGCGGCTGTCGAACAACCCGCGCTCGACCAGGAGCCGGTCGGCGCGCCGCCGCGAAGTCATAAAATTGCGCCTAGGCTGTTTTTAGTCGGCGCATGATCTTTCCAAAAATCGGATCACGCGCTGCAATGATCGATCAGGCGGTCGATGAACACGCCGCATTTCTCGAGTTCGGAAACCGCGATGAACTCGTCGGCCTTGTGCGCCTGGTCGATCGATCCCGGGCCGATCACTACGGACGGAATCCCGTTCGCCGAATAGCCGCCCGCCTCGGTGCCGAAGGCGACCTTGGCGAGATCGTTGCGGCCCGAGAAGGCCATGCTGAGGCCCACGATGTCGGAGTTCTGCGCGGTATCGAGGCCGGGGAAGCTAGAGCGGTCGCGCAGCGTAATGCCGGCATTCGGCGCAACCGCCTTCATCTGCGGCTCGAGCACGTCGTGCGCGTAGTTCGCGACCTCATCCGCCAGCGCGCTCGGATCATCCGCCGCGATCGTGCGAAATTCGTACTCGAAGGTGCAGTGGTCAGGGACGATGTTGAGCGCCGAGCCGCCGTGCACGAGCCCGGTATGGGCGGTGGAATGGGGCACGTCGTAGAGCGGATCGCGTGCACCCTCATGCTCCAGGCGCTCGGCGATGTCGCAGATCTTGCCGATGACGCGCGCCGCATATTCCACCGCGTTGACGCCGAGCGGGGCGAGCGAGGAATGCACCGTGTGCCCGCGCACTGTTGCAACGACCGACCGCTTGGCCTTATGGCCGATCACCACTTGCATGCAGGTCGGCTCGCCGACGAAGCAGGCCACGGGCTTGACCGGCCAGTCGTGCAGGCGCGCGATGATGCCGCGCACGCCGATGCAGCCGACTTCCTCGTCATACGAGAACGCGAGATGGATCGGCTGCTTGAGCTTGCGCGCGAGCATGTCGGGAACCGCGGCGAGGCAGCAGGCGACGAACCCTTTCATGTCGGTGGTGCCGCGGCCGTAGAGACGTCCATCACGTTTCGCGAGCTGGAACGGATCGCTCGACCAGCTCTGGCCATCGACCGGAACGACATCGGTGTGACCCGACAAGATGTAGCCGGGCACTCCGGCATTCCCGATCGTGGCGATCAGGTTGGCTTTGGTGCCGGTCTCGTCGGGCACGCGCGCGTGGCCGACCCCGAGACGGTCGAGATAAGCCTCGACCCAACCGATCAGCGCGAGGTTCGAGTTGCGGCTCGTCGTATCGAAGCCGACGAGACCTTCCAGCACCGAAATCGTACGCGCGACGTCCATTGCGACCTTCCGCTAGTATTGCGGGATCAAAGCGCATCGGCCACGGCCGGCGCAAGGCCGGTTTGCGCCGGGCTCAGGGCAGGCGGCTGATCGCCACAACTCGATCATTTTGCCGGGCTAGGGAGAAAACCGGGAGTCAGGAGATGAACCTTAAGGCGGTCATCGGCTCGCTCGCCATCGCCCTTGCCGTGCCCGCCGGCGCGCAAGACGCGCGCAGCTGGATGTTCAATTTCGATTCGGACACCGCGGTCCTGCAATACGGCACGCCGGATTCCGATGACGCGGTCCTGGTGATTTCCTGCGACCCCGGCAAGCGAAGCATGCGCATCAACGAGTTCATCGGTTCGGCGAGCCTCGTGCCCGGGCAGGCCACCCATCTTAAGATCGGGAACGGGACGGCGGTCGTCGACTATGCCGGCCAGACCGTCGCCAACGAAATGGACGGGACCGTCAACATCGAGATTTCGGTCCCTGTCGACCCCAAGCTGATCGCGCTGCTCAAGACGGGTCCATCGCTCACGGTCGACATCGCCGGCAAGCAGACGGCAATCCCGCTCAAGGACGCCGGGCCCCACGTAGCCGAGTTCGAGAAGGCGTGCCTGCGGCGGTAGGGGAGCTCTACACGAAAAAAACCGCGTAGATGCCCATGCCCAACGTGGCAGTGAAGATCGCCTGGATCGCCCCGAACGACAGGTCGCCGATGTCATGGGCGACGTACGGATAGACCATGCGTCCGAGCGGGAATACGACGCTCGTGACCAACGCAACACACATGAGCTTCTGGATGATCGGCGTACTGAGCATGGTCCCCTCGCGCCACGGTTCTCCCGGCGCGCAATAAAGCCTTAAATCCCGGGAAAGAAAAGCCGGCCGCGCGCTCTTTCGAGTGGCCCGGACGCTGGCGTTTCCGAAGCTGCCGCCGTATGCCGTCGCCATGCCCCTTTACCGACCTGTGACAGTGCTCACCGGCGCCTCCTCCGGTATCGGCAGGGCACTGGCGCATGTGTTTGCCGAGCGCGGCCACGAACTCGCGCTGGTGGCGCGCCGCGAGCCGGAGCTTGCGGCGCTCGCAGACGAGATCGCCGCCGCGAACCGCAAGCGCCCGCTGGTGCTCTCCGTCGACCTTGGCCGCAGCGACGCGCCCGCCCGCATTTCGCACGAGCTGATCGCGCGCGGGCTCGAACCCGCCGTCCTCATCAACAATGCGGGGTTCGGCCTCGCCGGCGCCGCAGCCGCGCTCGACCGCGGCGAACAACTCGCCATGATCGATCTCAACGTGCGCACGCTCACGGACATGTCGCTGCGCTGGATCGACAGCCTGACGCGCCATCGTGGCGGCATTCTCAACGTCGCATCGGTCGCGGGCTTCATGTCGGGCCCCAATATGGCGGTCTACTACGCGACCAAAGCCTATGTGCTCTCGTTTAGCGAAGCGCTGCACCGTGAACTCAAGCCGCGCGGCGTGCGCGTCACGGTGTTGGCGCCGGGCCCGGTCCCGACCGAGTTTCAGGCACGCGCCGGCATAGGACGCAAACTGCCGCGTCTTCTCACAGTTAGCGCGGAGCGAGTGGCGCGAGCTGGATACCGCGGGTTGATGGGTGGGAAGCGTCTCGTGGTACCTGGGCTCGGCAACAAGCTTGTTACATTCATGCCTCGGGTGCTGCCGCGCAGCCTGATGCTGCGGCTCGTCGCCGCGAACCAATCGGGGCGCCCGAAGGCGCGAAAGGAAGGTTGGCCGCGTCGCTGGCCAGAGGGCACCGCTTAGAGCACACGCGCCTCGCGAACGTCCGCGCCCAGATAGGCCGCCCGTTCGCCGAAACGCTTGACCACCCCGTCGGGGTCCACGGCCCATTCGGTTGCCGGAACCGGACCGCATACCAGCATGAAATAATCGTAGGGCGCGCGCCGGTCGTTCGCCATCACGTACTGATAATGCATGCGGAACTGGCTGCCGCGCACGCGGTCGTAGGCTGCGTCGGTGAGCATGTCGCGCAGGCGCACCGGCCACACGATCGGGTTTGTGCGTGCGCCGGATACCTCGACACCGACCCCGGCGACCGGATCGAAGTCCCAGAAGTTCATGATGTCCTTGCGTGCCTGACAATCGACCCAGCGCACGTTGGGCTCGACTGCCAGGCGCCGGACCGCGGCACGCATGCGCTCGGCCGCCGGATGGAGCGCAAACGCCGGGAACAGCGACCCGACTGTCACAAGGGTGACGCGCGGTCCATGACTGCCGAGGTCCTGGTCGAGATCGAGGGCGCGCGTGGCGACGATGGGTGCCGTCAAGCCGCCGGCGCTGTGACCGATGATGAGGATTTCATCAGCTTCGCTGGCGCGCGCCACCGCCACGAGCTGCTGGGCGAAAGCTTCGACCGGCCGGTCGTAGCCGCTCGGCCGGCCGCGCGCGAAATCGCGCATGACCGGCCAGCCGTTCGCCACCTGGAGCAACACCGAACGATCCGCCAGCGGCCGCAGCAGAGCAAATAAGCCGGCCCACACTACGCCCGCGGTCAGAAGCCCGATTGCCACTGATCCCGTCACGCGCGCAATCGCAATGCCGGCGCCGCACCCGGCGAGGATCGTCAGCGCGAGCCAGCCCAGCAGCGGGGCTTGCAGCACCATCAGGTGCAGCGCGAAGCGCCACGCCGCGCGCACAGTGCGCCAGAAGGCGCCGCTCGCCACATCGTCGAACATCCAGTGCAGCGTGCGCAAAATCTGCCGCACCATCGGCCGCCGCGCCGCGGCCGTGACGACGTGCTCGAAGCGGACGAACTCATAGCGCGTGAATGTTTTCCAGTTCGGCGCCTTGGCCGCGACCGTCCAATGGGCGACGTCGTCGCTGTCAACGACAAGATCGCTCAACTCCGCTTCAATGCCCCAAGTCTTCGTGAAACGGGCGAGCTCGCGCGCGAACAGGCGGTGATAGCCTTCCGCCCCGCGCGGGTCGTAGCCTTCGACGTAGAAAACGTGCCGCCGCCGGATCACTCTTCACCTCGCCGCGCGCAGGCGTCGACGTGCGGGCAACGCTCAACCAACGTCGAGCGGTTCGGTGCCGGCCGGCTTGCCGGATGCGTCGAGGGTAATCTTGTCGACGCGCGCTTCAGCTTGCCGCAGCAGCTCCTCGCAGCGGCGCTTGAGCGCTTCGCCACGCTCGTAAATCGCCACCGATTCCTCGAGCGGTACGTCGCCGCGCTCGAGCTTCTGCACGATGGTTTCCAACTCGGCGAGCGCCTTTTCGAACGGCAGCGCCTTCACGTCGGCATTGGCGGTCTCGGCCATGGCCTCATCTCGGGTGCGACTCGTTTTGCCGCTATTGTAGCGGGTTCGTGGCCAAGGAAGCGAGGCGCAGCCCTCGCCCGCTCAACCGCGCATCAGCACCATCACGTGCGCGGCGACCGAACGCGCCAGGCCCTCGAGGTCGTAGCCCCCTTCGAGCACCGATACCACCCGCCCCTCCGCGTCGGCATCGGCGATCTCCATCAGCTTCTGGGTCGCCCAGGCGAAGTCCGCTTCCAGCAGGTTGAGATTGGCGAGTGGATCGCGCGCATGCGCGTCGAATCCGGCGGAGATCACGATGAGCTCCGGCCGGAAATCCTTCAGGCGCGGCACGATCGCGGTTTCGAACGCCTCGCGGAACTCAGGCCCGCCGTCGCCGGGATCGAGCGGAGCGTTGACGATGTTGCCATGCTCGCCGCGCTCGCGCAGGGAGCCGGTGCCTGGATAAAGCGGCATCTGGTGGGTCGAGCAGTACATCACCGTCGGGTCGTCCCAGAAAATCTCCTGCGAGCCGTTGCCGTGGTGAACGTCGAAGTCGACGATGGCCGCGCGCTCGACGCCATGCCGTTTCTGCGCGTAACGGGCGGCGATCGCCGCATTGTTGAACAGGCAAAAACCCATCGGCCGCGCCGTCTCGGCGTGGTGACCCGGCGGGCGCGTCGCCACGAAGGCGTTGGCAACACTCTTCCCTATCACTTCGTCGACCGCCTGCACGGCGCCACCTGCCGCACGCAGCGCCGCCTCGAAGCTGCCGGGCGACAGCGACGTATCGGCATCAAGGTGCGTGAGGCCATCGCGCGGCGTCGCTTCGCGGATGCGCTCGATGTAATCGGCCGGATGGCAGAGCGCGATGGTGTCGAGCGTGGCCGCTGGAGCCTGGGCGCGCGCCAGCATCGCGAAGCGCTCATGCTCGAGGATGCGCTCGATCGCGCGCAGCCGGTCCGGTCGCTCCGGATGGCCCATCGGCGTCACGTGATCGAGGCAGGCAGGATGTGTGAGCAGAAGTGTTGGCATGGCGCGTTGTTTGATCAGCCCGGGTCAAGCCTTCGCGGCGAGGCTCACGCCGGCCGGCGGCTTCTCCTCGTCGGGCACGAAGAAATCGGGCGCCAGCGGCTCGCGCGGATCGACCCGGTAGCAATCGAAGTCGGTCACGCCTTCCGCCGCAAGGAACGTATCGTCGATCAGGAAGTGGCCGGTGAAGCTCTTCGCCGGTTTTGCGAAGATGCGGCAGGCGGCGTCAGCGAGAATGTCGGGCGTGCGCGAGCGGCGCATGATCGTGTCGCCGCCGAGCAAATTCTTGATCGCCGAGGTGGCGATGGTGGTGCGCGGCCACAACGCGTTCACCGCGATCCCTTTCGGGCGCAGCTCGCCCGCCAGCCCCAGCACGACGAGACTCATGCCGTACTTGGCCATCGAATAAGCGGTGTGGCCGGCGAACCATTTTTCCTTCAGGTCGAGCGGCGGCGAGAGCATCAGAATGTGCGGGTTCGCGGCTTTCTCGAGATGCGTGATCGCGTATTTCGAGACCATGAAGGTGCCGCGCGCGTTGACTTGATGCATCAGATCGAAACGCCGCATGTCGGTCTCGAGCGTTCCGGTGAGCTGGATCGCGCTCGCGTTGTTCACGACGATGTCGAGACCGCCGAAGGCGGCGACGGTCCGCGCGATCGCGCCGGTCACGGAAGCCTCGTCGCGCACGTCGACCACGATGGGAAGCGCGCGTCCGCCCGCCTTCTCGATATCGGCAGCCGCCGTGTGGATGGTCCCGGGAAGCTTCGGATGCGGCGCCTCGGTCTTCGCCGCGATTGCGACGTTCGCACCCTCGCGCGCGGCGGCGAGTGCGATCGCGAGGCCGATCCCGCGTGACGCGCCGGTGATGAACAGCGTCTTTCCCTGAAGGCCAGCCATGAAGTTTCAGCTCGCCAGCGCCGCCTGCGCCTCGTTCACGCTAC
>Ga0306920_100008686_pt1 | contig 13496 bp, 14 predicted proteins | sample flu12Cox44000170_FD_204666 | JGI IMG/M metagenome (GOLD analysis project Ga0306920, IMG submission 204666) | Lab enrichment of tropical soil microbial communities from Luquillo Experimental Forest, Puerto Rico - flux4day.12C.oxic.44.000.170 (v2)... | ecosystem: Environmental > Terrestrial >... | reverse complement strand
TTGGAGCCGCCCTGACCGCCGGCTCGCTCCTCGCGGTGCAGCACCTTCTGATCGGCGACGCCAGCAAGGGCGTGCCTGAATTGCGGCCGGACTCGCGCTACAACCGAGATGTCGGGATGATCACCAGTCATTTCGCCATCGGCGTGGACCTGCTGCAGGTCATCGCCGAGTTGAAGGGCGACAACTCGCCCTGCCTCTCGCGCGAGGCACAGGACAAGCTCGAGAACTTCGAGTTCACGATGCGCCAGACCGATGGCGTGGCCGCGGTGCGCAGCCTGTCATCCTTCACGACCGCCGTGACGCAGGACTTCGCTGAAGGCTGGGTCAAGTGGCGCATGCTGCCGGAGACCAAGGAGCAGATCGCGCAAGCGGTTGGCTTTGCCACGCGCTTCGGCAACGAATATCGAAACTCGAAGTGCAATGCGTTGCCGTTGTCCATCTACACCGCCGACCACAGGGCCACGACGATTGCCGGCGTGGTGGATCAGATCCAGCGCTTCAAGGCACAGAACGACACCGATTCGCTGAAGTTCCGGCTGGCATCTGGCAATGTTGGCGTGATGGCCGCCACCAACGAGGTGGTGCACCGGGCCGACAAGATCGTCAACGTGACGTTATTTGCCGCAGTCACTCTGCTGTGCCTGGTCACCTTCCGATCCATTCCGATCACGCTGTGCATCGTGATCCCTCTGGCGCTGGTAACCCTGCTGTGCAACGCGATCATGGCGCTACTGGGCATCGGCGTGAAGGTCAACACCCTGCCGGTGATCGCCATCTCAGTGGGAGTCGGCGTCGATTACGGCATCTACCTGTTCGAACGCATCCGGCACGATATGCGCGAACGCGGCATGCCCCTGCAGAAGGCGTTCGTCGAGGCTCTGAAGCAGCGGGGCACGGCGTCGCTTTTCACCGCCGTCACCATGACGGTCTCGGTGGCCACGTGGGTGCTGTCGCCCTTGAAGTTCCAGGCCGACATGGGGCTGCTGCTGGCGTTCATGTTCCTGGTCAACGTGTTCGCCGCCATCCTGCTGCTGCCGGCGATTGCGGCCTACCTTGTTCGGCCGGCGAGGCATTGAACTCATGCGACGTGCCTCCTGCCACCGATTCGACGGGCTCCTGGCCTTGGGGCTTGGCCTGGCGGCGCAGGCCTTCGCGGCCGGGGGCTTGACGCCCGTCGGTGCCGAGCAGGCCGGCAACTCGGCCGACACCATTCCCTCCTGGACCGGGGGCATGACGAGTCCGCCGCCGGGCTGGAGGGCCGAGCAGGGGTACGTCGACCCGTTTGCCGAGGAGAAGCCCCTCTATCGCGTGCAGGCCGACAACTTGGCGGTTCATCGTGATCAGGTCGCCCCCGGCCTCCAGGCCCTCCTGGCCCACCAGCCGTTGTTCGCCATGCCGGTGTACCCAACGCATCGGACGGCGGCGTACCCGGACAGGGGTGTACAGCGTCATGGCACGGTGGGGACGAACCGCGAGCCCGTTCCCTATCCGGAGCCGCGCAACGGGCTCGAGGCGATCTCCAATCACCTGTTGCGCGACCTGGGTGGCGGCGTGGAGCGCGACTTCGACACCTTTGTCGTTCGCCCCAGGGGCGGTGAGTACCAGATCGGATTCCACGACAAAAGGATCTACGACGAGAACTTCGACCGGCCCATGCCCGAGCGGCTCTTCTCCTATCTGGGCTACTTCACCAGTCCGGCGGACATGGTGGGCACGCTGTACTTGGTGCACGAATTCAATCCCCTGGGCTCGCAGGAGCGCAAGGCCTGGATCTACAACGCCGGCCAGCGCCGTGTACGACGCGCGCCGGACCTCGCTTACGACAACGTGCAGAACGGCTCCGACGGCCTGGCTGTCGTCGATCAGTACGACGGGTACAACGGCCGGCCGGACCGCTACGACTGGAAACTCCTGGGCAAGCGCGAGCTGCTGGTGCCATACAACAACTACCGCATCGCGGACAAGCACCTCCCCTACACCCAGATCGTTCGCAAGGGGTCGCCGAACCCCGAGCTGCTGCGCTTTGAATTGCACCGGGTCTGGGTCGTCGAGGCCCGGCTGAAGCCGGGCATGAGTCATGTCTATGCGAAGCGAGTCTTCTACCTGGATGAAGACAGCTGGGCCGTGCTGGTCAGCGAAGCGTACGACGCTCGTGAACAGCTCTGGCGGGTGGGGCTGCATTCACTGGTGCAGTACTACGACGCGCAGGTGCCGTGGTACCGCTTCGAGCTCTGGTTCGACCTGACCAACGACAGCTACGTGCTGACCGGCCTCGATAACCAATACCAGACACCGTGGGTGTTCGGCATCCATGGCCGCATGAGCGATTTCGAGCCCGACGCCTTGCGGCGTGCCGGGCACTGATGGCGCGCCGAAGCCAGGCGACACATACCCTTAGGAGACCTGCGATGCATGCACAGATCGACAAGAACAAGCCCTCGGCGCAATGGATAGAACATCTGCGCGAGCGGTATCCGACGGAGAAGGAGATCGATCGCATCCTGACTCGCCGGCTGCATCGCCGATCCGGCCCGGGCTATTCGCCGTTGGCTCTGCAGACCCTCGTGGAGGGAGTGCGTGGCCTGATCCAGGCGCGTCATGGCGAGCCCTTCGAGATCCTGGAGCCGCGCTGGCTCTCCGGCGGCGCATCGAAACTGCAGATGGCCTTCGTGCTGGACTGGCATCGACCTGAGGTCGGGCGGGAGCGCACCCGCATGGTGTTGCGCATGGAGCCGGCGGAGTCCATCGTCGAGACCAGTCGGTTGCGTGAGTTCCAGTTGCTCCTGGCGGTGCGGCACACGGTGCCGGTTCCGCCCGTGTTCTGGTGCGACGACCACGGGGAATTCCTGCCGTATCCCGCCTTGGTCTATGGATTCGCAGACGGCGTGACCAAGCCCAGCGCGGCCACTGGCAATGTCACCGGCCTGGGAACGCGCCTGCCGGAGGCGTTGCGCGCGCAACTGGCACCGCAGTTCGTCGACCACCTGGCTCGCATTCATGCACTGGACCACGAGAAGGCCGAGCTTTCCGCCTTCGACGTGCCTCGGCCGGGTACCCAGGCCGCAGAGTGGATGGTGAACTGGTGGGAGCGCGTCTGGGAGGAAGACTGCCAGGAAGACGCGCCGATGATGCGCCTGGCCGCCGCCTGGCTGCGGCGCAACATGCCCAGCGTTGACAAGCCGGCCATCGTACACGCCGACTTCCGCGTCGGGAATTTCCTCTTTACCGAACCGGACAACCGCATCTCGGCCTGGCTGGATTGGGAGTTGGGCCGCATCGGGGATCCGCATCAGGACATCGCCTGGACCACCAGCCGTGCGTTTGGCAGCTACGACGAGCGGGGCCGCTTTCTGGTGTGCGGCTTGATTCCGGAAGAGGACTTCTATCAACACTATGAGCGCGCCAGCGGTCGCCGCATCGATCAGAGGGCGCTGCATTGGTACAAGGTGATGAACGCCTACTCGATGGTGACGCTGACGCTGAGCACCGGGTATCGCATCGCCTGCAACGGAAAGACCCACCAGGACGTGCTGGTGACCTGGCTGATGGGAATCAGCTACATGCTGATGGACGAACTGCGCAACCTGATCGAACAGGCTTGAGGAGAACGAAGTGCAACTACGTGCCGATATTCAGATCACGAGCATTCTCAAGGCCTTGAACGATGTCGTGTTGCCGGCGATCGACCCAGGCAACCAGTTGGCCCAGGAGCAGGCGCGCCTGTGCATGGGGTTGCTGGACCTGATGTCCCGCCAGCTGCCGCTGCAGTTCCGCTTCGACGTCGACGAGTTGAAGCGACTGGCAAACCTGGGCGAGGCCTTGGCCGAAGCGGCCGGCGTGTCGGGGTCGACGGAGACCGTGCAGGTCGACACTGCCTACGCGCGAGACGTGCTGAACAGGGCGCAGGCCGGCCCGTCGGAGGTTCTTGCGGCGACGCATGCGCTGCGCGCCAGTACGTCCGCCCTGGTTCAGGAGGTGTGCGGCAAAGCCCCCTGTCAAGCCATCACCAGGATTGAGCGGCTGGTGCTCGACGCGAGCCGTGAGCAACTGCTACGAGACCGCTCCTGGTTGCTCCCGCAACGCTGGGAGCCGGCCCCGGATGCGATCCCCGCGATCGAGGCTCTGCTTGCGCCCGCGCAGGACGAAGCCTGACCGTCACCTGGCACCGTTCACTTCAAAGAGGAAATCCGATGTTCGATCCCCGATGCCAAGACGCCTCCCTGGCGCTCGATCCCGCGCACGACGGCCGCCATGTCCTGCGCGATGAAGCCCGGGCGCGCGAGTCCGTCCCCTATCTGCTGAACCTGCCGGAGCAGGGCATCGCCCTGTTTACCTATACCTGGGTGAACAGCGCCAGCGAGGCCGGCGCCGTGCTCGCCGTGTTCGGCCCGGGCGTAGGACCGCAGCCGGTGGTCGAGCCGCTTGCCGATCGTCCCGTCCCGCGCACCATGGGATTCGACGAGTGGCAGATCGGCGGATTTACGATGCAGCAGGACCTCAAGTTCGACCGGGCTCGCATTCGCTGGGAATCCGACAAGGTCTCGCTGGATCTGCAGTTCGAGGCCTTCCATCCGCCCTATTCCTACGGCCGTGACGCGCGTGGCTGCATGCCGTACGTCGCCGACGACCGCATCGAGCAAAGCGGGACGGCCAAGGGCAGGCTGCGCCTCGGAGAGCGGCACATCGACTTCGACACGACGGGGCACCGCGACCACAGCTGGGGGATGCGGGACTGGGCGGTGTTCCAGCACTACAAGTGGGTGCACGCGCAGGCAGGGTCGGACGTTGCCGTGCACCTCTGGGAAGTGCAGGCGCTGGGGCGCGTCGAGCTGCGCGGCTACGTCTACAAGCAGGGACGACTTTCGGTCGTGAGCGACGTGAAGACCGAATACGAATACGAGGGACCGCTCAATCCGACGGCCTTTGCCGCCGTCATTCGGGACGCCGACGGCCGCACCACCACGCTGAAGGCCCGGGTCGTCTCCCGCTTCCAGCTCTACCCCGAGCCGCAAACCTGCCTGCACGAAAGCGCTGGCACGGGAGAAATAGACGGCCGGCCGGCGGTGGCCTGGCTCGAACTCTTCTTCCCCGAGAGCTATCGCCAGCACATCGGGAAGGTGGGGCCGTACTGATTTCGTACGACGGCGACGGCCTTCTCGTTGTGTGATACGTTAGAGAACGGTACACTAACGAACGACAAGTGCGGCGCAGGAACCCCGCCGCGGCTTGCTGCGCATCAGTCTCACACTCGAATCCGTGCCATGGCCTCGACGGACATTTCTCCAGCGGAAGCACTCCACCCGACATCGTTGATCGATGCCGACCATGAGGACATCCAGGCCTTCGCGCGCTTGCACGGAGACCTGGCCGATCCGGTCCGCAGGGCCGTCGCTCTCTATCTGGCCGTGCGAGATGGCTTTCGCTACGATCCCTACCGCGTCGACTTGAGCCCCGAGGGCCTCAAGGCCAGCCGCGTGCTGGCCGATGGCCACGGCTGGTGCGTGACCAAGGCCGCCTTGCTGACGGCCGTCTGGCGGGCAGCCGGGCTTCCAGCGATCGTGGGCTATGCCGACGTGCGCAACCACCTCTCGACCGAACGCCTGAGGGCCGTGATCGGCACCAACGACTACGTTTGGCACGGCTACGCCTGCGTGTACCTGCACCGCCGCTGGGTGAAGGCTACCCCGGCTTTCAACGCCAGCCTGTGCTCCAGGCTGGGCATCGACGTGCTCGCTTTCGACGGACGGCGCGACTCGATCTACCAAGCTTACGACTCCCAGGGGCGCCGCCACATGGAGTACGTGCGGATGCGGGGGGAATACCTCGACGTGCCGCTCGCCGAGATCCGTGCCGACTTCGAGCGCTGCTACCCGGGCCTCCTGCGACTGAATCAGAGTGACTTCGATGCCGACATCGTCCCGGCCTCGTCTCGTCCGCACGCCTGAGTGGCGTCCCCAATGCATTACATCGACTCCGGAGCTCCCATGGATCTGCAATCACGACAGCGCCGCATGGTTGGTCACGGCGCCTGGATCTTGTTCGTCGCCATGCTCGCGGGCCTGGGTCTGTTGGCGTCGCTGGTGGGCGGGATCGAGCTGTGGCCCGGTCATATTCAAGCGCTGAGCATTCCAGGCAGCGCGTCGGCGTGGGCGCGGACGCACGTCGGGGGCATCCTGAATGCGCTGCTGGTGATGGTGGTGGCCCTGCTGCTGCCGGTGCTGAACTTCTCCGACGTTGCGGCCCGGCGAGTGGGCGGATGGATCGTCGGCACTGGCTGGGCGAACACCTTGTTCTACTGGGCGGCCATGTGGTCCCCGAACCGTGCACTGACTCTGGGCGACAACCGCTTCGGCCCATCCAGCCTGGCCGCGCTGCTGGGCCTGCTTCCGGCCCTCGTGTTCGTGGTGCTGTCCACGATCGCCGTGGTCTTCATTGGCCGCCAGGCCTGGAAGCGCTGAAGGAAAAAGCAGTGAACCTCCTCCGACTCTCCTGGTTCCTGTTCGCCGCCGGTGCGTGCGGCGGTGCGACATTCGTCGTGATGTCCGTGATGCGGACGTCCTATCCACGCTGGTTCGCCGCGGGCCATGGTCTGCTGGGCCTGACTGCTAGCGCGTTTCTGGCTGTCGCCGTCCTCAAGGAAGGGGGGTCCGCGTCGCCGCAGGCGACGTGGGCGCTGGGGCTCCTCGTCGCAGGGCTGCTGGGAGGCGCCGTGCTGTTCGGTTGGTTGAAGGTGCGGCGTGGCCGTGTGTGGCTTGCCCTGGGGCACGGGGCCCTGGGGCTGATCGGCCTCTATCTGCTCTTTGGTCCCGCGTTCGCGGCTGCTGCGTGAGCCGCGAGCCGGAGGCGCTCGGTACTAGATCGCCTTGAACTGCGGCTTGCGCCGCTCGACCATTGCCGCGATGCCCTCCCGGGCATCGGCGCTGGCGGCGATGCGGGCCAAGGTCAGTGCTTCGTCTTCGAGCTGCGCTTCGAGCGTGCGTTCGCCGGTGCGCAGGAACAGGCGCTTGATCTCTCCCAACGCAAGCGTGGGACCGGCGGCCAGCTCTTCGACACGCGAGCGAGCTTCGGCTGCCAAGGCGTTGTCCTCAACCACCTCGTCGACCAGCCCCATGGCATGGGCCTGCGCGCTGCTGTGGATCTCGGGCTTCAGCATGAATCGCTTGGCTCGGGCCACGCCCAGGCGCGCCGCCAGGGTGACAGTGGAGCCCGTGTCGCAGCTGAACCCCAACTGGGCAAAGGCCGAGCCGAATCTGGCCGATGAGCCTGCCAGCACGAAATCGCAGCCGGCAACCAGGGCAACCGCGCCACCCATGGCGAAGCCCTGCACCTCGGCCACGACGGGTACAGGCAACTGCCAGAAGCGCTGCAGGCCGGTGTGCAGGTCGGCTGTCCATTCGCGCACGAGCCCGCCCAAGCGCTCGCGGAGTGAATAGAAGGACTTGACGTCGCCGCCGAAGCTGAAGTTGGCGCCCTCTGCGCGCAGGTGAACGGCACGCAGGTGCTCCGTATTCCAAAGGGCCAGCGCGCTATCTCGAAAGGCCCGACAACACGGCCCATCGATGGGGTTGCCGCGGGCGGGCTGCGTGAACGTCACGGTGGCGATGCCACCCTCGACATCGAGGCGGATGATGGGGTTCTCTTGGGGGAAATCGCGGGTGTTCATGACGGGGGCTCTCGAGCTGGTGGTGGGCAAGCCTTGTCGCCAGATCTCAGCCGGCCTTGCGCAGCAGCTTGGGCAGTGCGCCGCGGTGGAAGCCCTGGAAGGGCGGGTGGCGATCCGTGGGCTGCAGCTTCCAGGTGTTGCGCGCGTTGGGCGTGCCGCCATCGACTCGAATGCAAGATCCCGTGATGTAGGCCGCGGCCGGTGACAGGAGGAAGACGATGGCCGCCGAGACTTCGGACTCCGTGCCGTAGCGCTGCATCGGCACGCCTGCGGGGAATTCGAGAATCTTGGCTTGGCCGGCTTCGTCGTAGCGGTCGAAACCGCTCGACGCGATGCCGCCAGGCGCCACGGTGTTCACCCGCACGCCAGAGGCTGCCCATTCGCAGGCCGCGGTTTCGCTGAGCGTGAGCATGCCGCCGCGCGCCGCACCCGAGTGCGCAAAGTCGGGCCACCCGTTCCAGATGTCGGCGATGATGTTGACGACCGATCCGCCATGCATCTTCATCCAGCGCAGGTAGAACTCGCGCATCATGATGAAGCCGCCGGTCAGGTTGTTGCGCACGACGGCTTCGAAGCCCTTGGTGGAAATCGTCTCCATCGGCGTGCGGTACTGGCCGCCGGCGTTGTTGACGAGGCCGTCGACGCGGCCATGGTGCGCCAGCGTGGCCTCGATCGCGGCAATGACCTGCGTCTCATCGCGGATGTCGCAGACCTGCGTGCTGATCTCCCGGCCCGTGTCCTGAAGGATCTCCTGCCGCACGGCATCCAGCTTTTCAGCCGTGCGTCCCCAGATGGAGATGTCGGCACCCAGCGAAGCGAGCTCGTGGGCCGTGCAGCGGCCAATGCCGCTGCCGCCGCCGGTGATGACAATGGTCTGTCCCTCAAACAGGCTTGGAGCGAAGACGGTGTGGTAGGTCATGGTTCGTCTCGATATGGGAACGGTTTCAGAGGTACTGGACGGCGACGCGGCCGACCTTCTCGCGGGCGATGATCAGCTTCATCACAGCGGCCGTGCCGTCGCCGATCTCCAGTCCCATGACGTCGCGAAGGCGTTGCTGGTGAGGCAGGTCCTTGCTCCAGCCGTAGTGGCCGAAAGTCAGCAGGCACTGATGGATCACGTCGAAGGCGGACTTCGGCCCCATCCACTTGCACATGGCCGCCTCGGCTGTGTGCGGCTGACCCGAGTCGCGCAGGGCGAGCGCGTGGAAGCACAGCTGCCTGACGGCGGCGATCTGGGACTCGCCCTCGACGAGCGGAAAGGTCACGCCCTGGAACTGCGCGATCGGACGGCCGAACGCCTCGCGCTCCTTGGCGTACGCAAAGGCCTCGTCCAGCGAGGCCTGAGCCACACCGACGCACTGCAGTCCGATCAACGCGCGGCTGTAGTCGAAGCCCTGCATGACCTGGGTGAAGCCTTTTCCCTCCTCGCCCAGTCGGTGGTCCACGGGCACGCGCACGTCATCGAAGAACACCGATCCGCGCCCGGCGATGGCGCTGCCGACGTCGTCGAAGCAGGTACGCTGGATGCCGGGCGTGTCGGCCGGCACGAAGAAGGCGCTGACTCCGTGGGCACCGCTGTCGGGTGCGCCGGTGCGGGCGAAAACGATGTAGCCGTCGGCCCGGTCGGCGAAGGTGATCGAGGTCTTCTCGCCATTGAGCACATAGTGCGCGCCATCGCTTCGGGCACGCAGCTGCAGGTTGGCGGCGTCGGAGCCGCCGCGGGGCTCGGTCAGGCAGATGGCGATCACGACTTCGCCGCGAACCATGCGCGGCACCCACGCGTCGGCCAGTTCAGGCTGTGCGTTGCGCATCAGGATGGCGGCGTTGAGCGACATGCCCACGGGGACCAGGCTGATATTAAAGTCCCCGTAGGCAATCTCCTCGGCGATCAGCCCGGTTGTGACGGCGTCGAGTCCGAGCCCGCCGAAGCGCTCCGGCACCTCCACGCCCAGCAGGCCCATCCGACCCATTTCGCGCACCAGGTCACGGTCGAGGATCGCCGCCTTCTCGCGCTTCTGGTACAGGGGCAGGAGTCTTTCACGCGAGAAGCGGCGGGCGGTTTCTTGCAGGGCCCGTTGGTCGTCTGTCAATACCATGTCGATTCCAATCGCGATCCGTGAGATCAGGCCGCGGCCCAGTAAGCGGCGAGGATGCCGCCGGCCGCGGCAAGGGCCCAGGCTTCGAATGCCAGTCGCCAGCCCAGCGGCGCGTGACGCAGTTCCATGTAGTGCAGCAGCACGAGGCGGGCCTTGAAGGCGGCCACTGCGAGGGCGACGGTGAGGGCGACCCTGGGCTCGACGTGGCGGCCCTCGGCCAGCCATCCGACCACCAGCGTGGCGCCCGCCAGCAGGGCCCAGACCCGGATCACGAGGCTGCGGGCATCTGAATGGCGACGGGCTGTCATCGCTGCAGGTAGAGCAGGGGGAACAGCATGATCCACAGCAAGTCGACCATGTGCCAGTAGCTCGCGCCGCTCTCGATCCAGACGCGGAAGTGCGCGTCGATGGCGTCGTTCCTTGCCTTGGCGCTCAGGATCAACAGCACGACGATGCCGATCACGAAGTGCAGGAAGTGCACCCCGGTGAGCACGTAGTAGTACATGAAGAAGTCGTTGGTCAGCAGGGTGAAGCCGGCCTTGATCTTTCCGCTGTATTCGAAGACCTTGGTCACGGCGAAGCACAGTCCGACGCCGATCGCGCCTGCCATGAAGCGTTGCACGAGACGGCGCTCGTTGCGGCGCGCCGCCTCGACCGCCAGCGCCATGAGTGCACCGCTGGTGAGCAGGATCAGGGTGTTCAGAACCCCCAGGCCCACCGACAGATGCTGTGCCGAATCGCGGTACAGGGATGGGCTCCCCATCCGTCCGCGTGAGAACAGCAGGAAGAACAGACCGAACGCCATCGTGTCGGCGAAGATGAAGACCCAGACACCGGCGTCGCCAGGCAGGCGACGGCCGCTGTCGGTCACGCGAGATCCGGCCCAGGTCAGCTCCGTCACGGTGCACCCCTTTGTGGTCTCAGGTGCGCTCTTCAGCTTCGATGCGGCGCACCGCCCTCAGCAGCACGAATGTCAGCGAGGGGCACCAGACGAACCAGATCGTGAATTCGATCCAGTAGTTCAACACGCCGTCGCGGGCGAAGGGGCCGGTCTTGAAGAAGGGCATCAGGCATTCGGCGATGAACATGAAACCGACCCAGATCGCGTACCAGGACAGCCATTTGGGCACCAGTCGCTGGGCGCGGCGGTCCTTGAGGAAGGCGGCACCGACGGCAAAGAGCTGGATCGAGGTCGTGAAGTAGGCCAGGTCGATCAACAGCCAGGCCATGTCATAGAGCATTTGAAGCATTGCGTCGGGCAGGGCCTCGGGCCGGTAGGCGCCGGTGAGCCAGAACGAGGTCGTGACCAGCACCGGGATCACGGTCAGACCGGCGCCCCAGACCTGCAGGTCGATCAGCAGGCTGTCCCTGCCCACGACTCGCGTCATCACCCGGCCGATGCCCAGGCCCCAGACGCAGTACAGCGGTGCGGTGGTCATCGCCACGACCATGCCCAGGCGAATGGTGTTCGCTTCGGTGCGGAACCAGTTGGCGATGGTGGCCGCCGGCAGGTCGGCGTTCCAGGGTGGAATGTTGTGGCCCATCACGCCCCAGAAGACGATGAACACGGCCATGAATACCGGGCCGGCCCACAGGCACAGGCGCCAGACGGCGTATTCGCGGCTGTCCTGCGTACTGGACGCGCCGGCGGTGGCTCCAGAGCGCGGACGAGCCAGGTTGTTGAGGTGGTCGGAAGCAATGCTCACTGGAGTCTCCTCGAGGAGGCCGGCGCGGCCGGCGGGGTCAGGCGGCCAGCGCTTCGTCTCGGCCGTCCGTGAACTTGTCGTAGAAGATGGCGTCAAGCGGGAGGCCCAACTCGGTGAGCTTGCCGATGGCCGCGTCGATCATGGGTGGCGGTCCGCAGAGGTAGCCTTCCGACGCCTTGCAGTCGAAGTCGTTGCAAGCGGCCGCGATGTGTTCTGTCACCAGGCCGCGTGCGCCCTTCCAGGGGCTGCCCGGTTCTTCATGCGACAGCACGGGCACGAACTTGAAAGGTTCAAGCCACCCTTGGGCAATGTCGCGAATGGCGTCCAGCATGTACAGGTCGGCCTCGGTGCGGGCGCCAAACAGCAGCACGCAGGGGCGGCGGATGCGGTTCTTGCGGGCATCCTCGAGCACGCTGAGGAGGGGCGCCAAGCCACTGCCGCCGACGATGCAGACCATGGGGGCGTTGCCGCCTCGCAGGTGGAACTCGCCGTGGGGCGCCTCCATCGCGAGGGTCTTGCCGGCGAGCTGGCCGCTGAACAGTGCGTCGGTGAAGCGGCCTCCGGGAACCTTGCGGATGAAGAAGGTGAGCTCGTTGCGGCCACTGCGCTGCGGTGCTTCGGCGAACGAGTAGTGACGCGCTCGAGGGAGGCCCGGCGCGGTGAAACTGGCGTACTGGCCGGCGACGTAGGGGACGGGTCGGTCCGGCGTGACGCAGACCTTCAGGATGTCGTGCGTCAAGGCTTCGGTGGCGACGACGGTGGCTTGGAAGGCCTGGGGCGAAGGCAGTTCTGCGCCAGGCGAGGGAATCTCGACCTGGATGTGCGGCGTGCAGGGAACTGCCTGGCAGGCCAGGATGTAGCCCGCCTCCAGTTCCTGCTTCGACAAGGTGTAGCCGAAGTCGGTGACGGCCTTGACCTCGCCCTGGCGAAGGCGGGTCTTGCAGGAACCGCAGGTGCCGACAGTGCAGTTGTGTGGGTAGGCAATGCCTTCGGCGAGCGCGGCTTCCAGAACGGTCTGGCCAGCATCGAGAGTGATCCGGAGACCTTGAGGCAGGATCTCGACCACCGGCCTGGGCTGGCCGCCGAGCAGCGAGCGGATGTACTTGAGCATGCGAGGCCTGCAGCTAGAGGGGAAGGGCGCACGCCTCGCGGCGCGCGCTCCGATCGATCAAGGGAGGAAGCGGGGACGGTCAGCCCGCGGCCGTGGCGGTGCTGTTGCCAGCGGCTTGGCCGTCGTTGAACCAGTCTTCCCAGCCAGCCTTCAGGTTTTGCGCCCGGGCCAGCGCGCGCTCTTCGGCGTTGGCCCACTTCAGGTCCCATTCACGCAGCGCCGGCTTGATGATCCCGTGGAACCAGACCGGGGGCAGCAGCGCAGCGAAGAAGCAGATGAAGACGCTGGGCATGTGCACCGACTCCCTGTGCGGCACCAACGAGTAGTACGTCTGATACGAGTTCAGGTGGTGGTCGGCATGGTTCGTGATCTCGAAGGCCAGCAGGCGCGACAGCGTGCCGAAGTGGTTCCAGACATGCCGCTTTTCGATGGGCGCGCCCGTGACGCGAACTTGGCCGTAGTGCTGGAAGTAGTTGAAGGTCTCGATCCAGAAACGCGCGACCACCATCGAGCTCAGCGACACGACCACCGCGTGCCATCCACCGATCCCATACAACAGGACGAGGAACAGGCCAAGCGCCAGGATGGCGCGCCACAGCGCGTGGCGGATGCCCCAGCGGGCATGTCCTTTCTTGACCAGCGAGTCGCCGATGAACTGCTGCGCCTGGATCGTGCTCTTTACCACGGCCTTGGGCGAGAACGTGTAGAGGGTCTCGCCGCGGGTGGCGGTGTCGCTGTCGGCTGGCGTGCCCACGTCGATGTGATGGCCCACCACGTGGGCTTCCATGCGGGTTGAGTCCAGGTAGCAGACTTGGGCGTAACGGGCCACCGTCTTGCCGATCTTGCCGCGGGCGTGGTAGAGCTCGTGGGCAGCCGGCACCAGTGGCAGCACGGAGAGCCAGGCGCAACCCAAGACCGCT
>Ga0306920_100008683_pt1 | contig 13497 bp, 15 predicted proteins | sample flu12Cox44000170_FD_204666 | JGI IMG/M metagenome (GOLD analysis project Ga0306920, IMG submission 204666) | Lab enrichment of tropical soil microbial communities from Luquillo Experimental Forest, Puerto Rico - flux4day.12C.oxic.44.000.170 (v2)... | ecosystem: Environmental > Terrestrial >... | reverse complement strand
GATAGGGATCAAGGGACACATAGATGGTCCGCGTCAGCGCCTGTCCCGGACGGAGCCTCGGGACCTCGCCCTCCTTCAGCACGAACGTGTCCGCCTGCGGCCACCCCGGCACGGGTCCGTTCGCCAAGGTCCAGTATCGGGTCCTCATCATGGTTCACTCCCCTTTGGGGCCGCCGTTGGTGTGGACGTTGCCTTCGGGGGTTATTGCCTACAGCGGCCTGTTCGGCGATAGCACCATCGTCGAACCTGGTGAAGTCGAACATGGAGCGGGATTGACCGCCGATCGCCGCCGGCGGTCGGATCTGGGACGGCAACATCGATAGTTCTGTAGCGATGTGGGTGACCGCACTGGATTATGTAGTTCGATGGTGCGGGAGCGATATTGCGCATTGGCCGTGCGAGAAACTAACGGAGGGAAGAGTCATCTTCCCCGATGGTAGGCGCCTCACAGCCACGGCAGTTGCACCCCACATAGCCGTCGAAGATGTTGCGCCGCCGAGGGCCTTCCGGGTCGTGCCATTAGCGGTCGTGAGCCACTGCACAAAGTACGTTCACGGAAGTCTCATTGCGGAGAACAGCCTAGGTGAGCTTCACCTTCCAGAAAAGCGGCGCTCCAAACTTAAGGACAACCCGAACGTTCTTGCGGAGGGCCGTGGGCTGAACCCATTCTCCCCATGGCACGTAGGTTACCTCGGAAAGAGCGATCTTCTGGACCTCTTCGGCGAGCTGCTTGCGCTGGGTCTCATCAGTTGCTCGCACCCAGTCTGTTACGAGCTTGTCGAGCTGTGGCACGTCCGGCCAGCCGAACCAGGCGCGCGGGCCAGCGCCCGAGACGCCGAAGTGGGCGGCGGGATTCATCACCTCGGCAGCTTGCCACCACGTATGAAGCAGATTCCAACCGCCCTTGTCGGGCGGGTCCTTGCGCGCTCGTACAGCCACGTTCGTCGACCAATCCATCACTTTGAGGATGACTTTGAAGCCGATCGACTCCAGTCGCCGGCGAGTAACGATTGCTGCCGCGTTGATGAAGGGAATGTCGGTAGGATGCAGCACCACGACGGGCCGGCCATCGTACCCCGACTCCTTCACGAGCTGCCTCGCCGTGGCAGAGCCCTAGTCAATTGTGTGAAAGCATGCCTCGCCGCCAACTCCGCGTGGTAGGCGCGACTGATGCGCACGCTTTGCGTGCTCATCCGCCAGCTGCGGATACTTCGTGAAGAGACGATCCGGCAGCATCTGCCGGGCCCGGTACGTGGGCTTGAACCTGCAAATATTGCCTCGACTACAGCGTGGTCATGCGGCAGATCGTGCACCAGCCGTTTGCCGTCTACCCCAACGGTTTGGCCATGCGTTGATCCCCGGCTCTACAGCGCACGTCCTGATGAGCTTGTCGACTGCCCGCATCTGGGTGAACGTCGCATCGCGCCTCACGTAGACTGTGCGGCCTGCTCGCGCACAACACGTCCCATCGACACGGGCGAGGCCCCTGATCTTCCGGTGCCGGGAGGAAGTCTGCTGTGGCGCTAGAACGCATGCACCGAAAAGGCGCAACTCCAAATGGCCAATCCTCCACGCCAATGGGCGGCAGAGCACCCTGCTCTCGCGCTGCCGTGAGCGTGCCCGACGACGGTTTCGCCTGTGCAGGCGATCACGGGTCAATCACGGTGCCCCGCCGCAAAGCGCTCACGTGCGACGGGGCCAAGTGGATGACCGTCGCCGCATCTGCATTGATCTCGTTGGGCAGTTTGCAAACGAACGCGGTCGCTGCGCTGCAGCAATCACCCGACAACGCCACCTCAAGCCCTCAATACGCGGCTGCATAGCGTGAGCAGACCGTCTCATCGCTCTGGCCCCTGACCGACATGATCTCTGACCTCTTCAGGCGGACGTATGCATCGAGGAGTTCGGGGCCAAGCCAGGTGCAGACCGCTTCGTTGTGCGTGAGAGCATCGAGTGCCTGCTCCAGCGAGTGGGGCAGCGTCGAGATTCCGCACTCGCGACGTTGCTCTTCCGTCATGTCCCAGATCGTACGGGTTGGCGGCGCGGCGAGTTTCATGCTTTGGCGGATCCCATCGACGCCTGCTTGCACGATGGCGCCAAGGGCCATGTAGGGGCTGGCGGTGGCATCGCAGACGCGATACTCGACGTTGAATTGGTGGGCCGCATCTTCCGTCGCCGTATTGACGATCGCACACACGCGTAGAGCCGCCCCGCGATCGCGTTCGGCGAGGTTGGCCCAAACTGGCGCCCAACGATTGGGGCGGAGCCTGAAGTATGAAACGATCGACGGTGCGGTGAGCGCCGCGATTGCCGGAAGGTGATGGAGAATGCCGGCCACGAAGCGTTCGGCTATCTCGGTGAGGCCGTAGGGGCGGGCTGAATCGTGCATAACCGGCTGCCCTTCGGCGTCCCGCAGGCTGAAATGGATATGTGTACCATTGCCTACCCCATTGAGATCCAAAACTGGCGCCAGAATGACGCGGTTTCCCAGGCGAAAGGCCACACCCTTCGCCATTTCCCGGACGATGACTGCCTCATCGGCAGCGCGGACACCTGCCGTCGGCGCGACGGTCACTTCGTATTGCCGCGGTGCATATTCCGGCAGAAAGGAATCAGGCGTGATACCGGCTCGTCTGATCGCCGCAATAAGGGCTTCGCCGAACAGCCCCAGGTGGCGATATGAATCGAGACCGTAGGTCGTTCCGGGCCGCGAATCGACACCCGTGTACACGAATTCCTGCTCGAACGCCGAAAAGATCTGCAACCCCGCTTCCCGTCGCAAAGCCTCGACGGCGCGGCGCAGAAAACTGCGCGGGCAGCAGGACCATGATTTGCCCTCGGGTGTCTTGATGTCCGCGAGGTAGAAACGTTCGGCCGCAAAGCCCGCGAATTCGACATCGACCTTGGTTGATGGATCCGGGATGAGTGTGAGGTCGCCGACGGTGCCGAACGGGTTGTCGTAAATCGGACCGAACGCCGACATCATGATGTTGGCGCCCGTGTAACCCATGCCCTTGCGCAGGCGTGATTCGAGATCCGTGGCCGGAAATGCCTTGCCTCTCAGGTGACCGGCGAGATCGCAGGTTCCAACGAAGATGAGATCTTCCCGCTCCATGATTGACGGCTCCAATTTGGCGGTATTCAAGTTCGCACCGCATTCGTCCTTGCCAAATCACGTCACTTCTGCATCGGTTTTGCTCAGGTTGCAGATCGAGCGCAGGATTGGGCATCCTGACAACTTCATTTCGCCCCTACAGCGGACGCCGCAATAACTGTCCAAGCGGCATTCCGCGGCTGGCGATGGTGCTCAACGATCATTGCGACATGGGCGGGTCCAGCGCCATCGCGAGCGCGGGCAAAAGGGAGACACCTGGCCGCAGTGACTGTTGAAATGGCAAGCGAATGCTGACACGACCCCTGTAAAAATCAAGCGCGCACCGAAATTTGCGCCCATCTCCGGACATGGTCGGTTCCCCCAAAATAGTTGAGCAACCTCCGACGCCATATGATCCTCGTCATAGGCAATGCCGGCGCGAAGCTACGTCATCGACAGGAGAGTAGCTTCGGCAGCCCGCTCCTTCGATGCGTGTCCCCATCCACACTCGGGGCGCGCGCACAGAGTGACGGCAAGCTTTTTGCACCACGGCAACCTTTGCTTTGCGCAGCCCGCTTCGCTTCACCGCCCCGATGCCCCCAAGCTCGACCTCTTGAAGCGCGAGGGTCGTCGATGGTCGTCAAGCAAAAAGCCGTGATTGCGCGACGCCAGGGGCTGGCATGAACCTGCACTTGTGCATCGTTGCGCTGCCAGCCGCCTCACTTTGACGGTCGAGATCCGCAATCTGTCGCTCGAGGCCTCGTGTGGTCGGTTCGCTTCGGACTGCCGGCTCCCTTTCGAGATATCTGATGTCAACGCTTGAGACCCGAGCCGCCTTTCTGGGCCGCCTATTCTGGCGTGACCCGCAGCGAAAAGCCCCGCCACGATGCACGTGTAGCGGGGCTCATCATCACTGCCGATGGGGCCCGATGCAAATCGGACTCATAGACGAGGCGTCACCTCGTTCCAAAGTCGTTTCAAATGATGTGAGCGGCTCGGTCAATCGTTGATCAGTTTGCTCGAGCGCGATTGCCCAAAACCGTGCCCTCGCTCGACGGCGAGGGCAAGTTGACTGCCTGGTGGCGTCAAGCTCCTCTCCGCTGCTGTTGATCCGGCGACGCCCCAAGCTCCTGCGAACTCACGACATCGAACGCGCTTGCTCGCACGGAACGGCGCGCCAATTGCTGATTTTGTCCTTGCCCAATGACTTGTCAAGGTCTGGTCTGGCCAGCTAATCCGTCAGCGCAACCTTTGGCCGCGCGGGCGGTTTTGCCTTGAGCCGCTGGCAATGGCCACGCTGATGGCTACAGATCTCACACCTTACAAATAAAGCGGCATGGCAGCATGACCTGCAGGCAGCATCATCTCGTCGACACTTTCGCATCGCATCGATGTCGTGGATTGTCCCTGCGACCTTCAGTGGGTGCATGACGCCAGCCGACTACCTTGAAGGCAAGGGTCCGCGCTAGCATGTCCCCGACACTGCAGGCGATGAACAGTCTCGGCGGCTGAGAAGAGGAATGAAGGCCCTGCTGCACTACCTTGTGAAGAGGCGCAGAGAACCGGAAGAGAGCGTTCATGAAGGTCTCGTCATTCAGTCGTCGCAGGCTGCTCGGCTCGCTGGCCGCCGCCAGTGCTGCAGCCGCCTTGAGCCCACGCACCGGCGTTGCGCAATCGGATGCCCTCATCACCCGGCCGATCCCATCGACGGGCGAGAGATTGCCCGCGGTCGGGCTTGGCAGCTGGATCACTTTCAATGTCGGTTACGACGAGGTGGCGCGGGCCTCATGTGCAGAAGTGATGCGCAATTTCTTTGATGCGGGTGGGCGGCTTATCGATTCCTCGCCGATGTACGGCTCGTCGCAGGCGGTGATTGGCTACGCCCTCAACAGGCTCGGCAAACCAGCGGCGCTGTTCTCGGCCGACAAGGTCTGAACCTCCCCCGGCTCGCGGGGGCCGGCTCAGATCGAGGCTTCACGCCGCCACTGTGATGTGCCGCGCTTCGACCTGCTGCAGGTGCACAATCTGCTTGCGTGGCAGGAGCACCTGCCAACGCTGCTCGCCATGAAGGCGAGCGGCCAACTGCGTTACGTTGGGATCACAACCTCGGAAGGGCGGCGCCATCGCGAAGTCGAGCAGATCATGCGCAAGCAGCCGCTCGATTTCGTGCAGGTGACCTATAATGCCATCGACCGCGATGTCGAGGCGCGCATTCTGCCGCTGGCGCGAGAGCGGGGCAATGCCGTCATCATCAACCGGCCCTTCCAGCAAGGCGCATTGATCGAAAGCATGGCGCGGCGGCGCCTGCCGCCCCTTGCCGGTGAAATCGGCTGCACCAGCTGGGCGCAGTACCTGCTCAAATTCATCATCTCGCATCCCGCAGTGAGCTGTGCGATCCCGGCGACAACAAGCATCGCTCATGTCCGCGAGAATATGGCGGCTGCCCACGGTCCTCTCCCGGACGAGGCCATGCGGCGGCGCATGGTGGCCTATGTTGAGCAGTCGTGATGTCGGAATGGTGGACCTACCGGCCAGCGAATTTCCTGCTGTTTGCCCCGCGCACTTATTACCGGCTCTTCGAGCTCTACAACAGCGAGATCTGGCCCGGACAGGTGCTGGCGCTTCTGGTTGGACTGGTGATGCTGGCGCTCATGCGCAACCGCGGCCCCTCGCAGAGCCGCGTCATTTCGGCGGCTCTTGCCGCAGCGTGGCTGTGGGTGGCGTGGGCCTATCACTACACGCGCTATGCTTCGATCAATTGGGCTGCCACGTATTTCGCCGGCGCTTTCGCACTAGAGGCCCTGCTGCTGCTCATTCTCGGCGTTGGGCGCGGGCTTGATTTGCGAGCGAAGGCCGGCTGGATCGACCGCGCCGGCGTCGGGTTGGTGGTCTTTGCGATCGTGCTCCATCCTCTGATCGGGCCGCTTGTTGGTCGCAGTTGGTCCCAGGTTGAAATTTTTGCGATTGCGCCCGATCCGACGGTCGTGGCCACGCTCGGCGTTGTTGCTCTGGCAAGCGGCTGGCCGACATGGCTGCTCCTTCCTATTCCGATCGCCTGGTGTCTCCTGAGCGGTGCGACGGCGTGGCTGATGCATTCGGCCGATGCCGCATTGATGCCGCTCGCTGGCCTCTTCGCCCTTGCCATTGCGGGAGGCTCGCCACTTGCAACCCGCCTATCCTAACAGGATTGGTTTCTCCCTCGTGTTCACGCCAGGCCACCTTCCACTGCTGTGGTTCCTTCAGCAAATGGCAAGGCGGCGCAGGTTGGGCCAAATGCACGATTTGCCGTGGCAGCACCAGTGCGAGCCCTGCCGCCGGCGCAGGTGATGCCGCGAAGGTGATGTAACGCAACCGCGCCGGGTCCCGCCACCGGCGTTTGCCGATGCCTGCAGGGTCTGGGTGCGCCGTTTTGATAGGCTATGCGCCTATGGATCGCGCAGCAATTCGCGAATGCGCCGGCAATTGCCAAGCCAGCTTCGCTGCGACCGAGCGCATCGCCCTCAAGGACATCGCCATCAAGGATAAAGGGTGCAATCAGGTTTGCCGCCCCGCCCAGGCCGAGGAACGATCGGGCATTCACCGTCTCGTCTGACCGCCTGCGTGCATGGTCGTCGCCCCACCTCCAGGCGCGCCATCGTGCCCGCATGCGCACCGACGCGATCCCTTTGCCGCAAGGGCTCCCATGACAACTCTCGACATCGTGGCCGGGGCGAACAGCTTGGTTGGCGGGCTGATGAGATTGGTAACCTGCAGAAATGCCCGACCGACAACAGGGTCGGTAGCGGCAGCCCGATGTACCCGACCGATGTACCAGTTCATGAATCGGCCCATCGAAGTCTGCAAGTGCGCAAGTTGTGGGTGCCGCAGGTCGCTGCCCGCCGCAATCTGCCAAGGGATGTCGATGATAGGTGCCGCCTTCGCGAAAAACCGTTGCGCCAGTGATTGGCCCCCGGCCTGCAGGCATCGACCGAGGGCGAGCCCTTCGAGGGCCGCTGTCGTCATGCCCTGGCCATAGATGGGATTGAACGAGCAGAGCGCGTCGCCAAAGACCAGATATCCGGCTGGGAAGTGCTTGAGCCGCTCGTAGCGCCACCGCCGGCTCGCAGGAAAGGCGAAGTTGGTCGCCTGCGTTAGGGGTTCCGCCACCGCCAGCAGGTCGGCGATCTCCGGCGCGGCCAACGTACGGGCAAACTCCAAGAAACCGTTCTCACCCTCGCCCGGCCGGTCGTCGAAGTAGCCACCCTGGGTGACGATCCACCGATCATCCTCCATGGCGACCGCGACGCCAAACCGCCAGCTGGGTGCCTCGGCGCCTATGAGGGCAATGGCCTTCCCCCCGAGGTGGTCCGGGCGGCGGCGCAGGATCCGTGTCGTGTAGCTGATGCGGACGCCGACGGTCTCCTCGGCGGGCTTTTCATAGCCGAGGCCAACCAACCAATCCGCCGAATGCGAATGCCGGCCACTGGTATCGACCACCAAGTGGGCTTCGATGGCTTCACCGGTCGCAAGCTCTATGCCGGTGACGCGACCTCCCGCCGCCGTCAGCCTGCGCACTGCCGCGTTCTCCCGGATGGAAACGCCGCCATGCGCAAGCAGCCGGCGCCTGACATGGGTCTCCAGGAGCGGGCGGCTCAACAGGATGCTGCGCAGGCCGCTCGTGGCGTTGGCAAAATAGACGCCATGGCTAAACCATCGGCTGTCCGCCAGGGTATCGATCGAGACAGCTCCCGCCTCGATCAGCCCCTCGGTCAGACCGGGAAACAGCTCCTCGAGCGCTTCCCGGCCGCGCGCCAACAGTCCGTGGGCATGTCGGCCGTGCGGCACGCCCTTGCGCGGCTCGGCTCGCATCGGTAGCACATCGCGTTCCAGAATGGTGACGCGAGCGTAGTGTTGCGCTAGCATTCGCGCGGCAATAAGCCCGCCCATGCCGGCACCGATGACAATCGCATGTGATCCTGGAACCTGCATCGAGCACTCTCCTCTCGCTGGCCCTTTCCGGGGACCCAGGGTGAGGTGCAAGTGCTCGCGCATTGGCCGGCAAAATCCTGTTACGGGTGGAACTCGGCCCGCCCGCAATTTGAGCTTTGAGCTTCAATTCGGATCACGTGTCTGCGAGGAAGAGCCACCCCCAATACTCAGAGCGCCTCCGCTACCGTCGTTGCAGCGCCAGATACCAGATGTCAGATAGCAATTGCATGTTCCCACCGGCGCCGCCGCCACTGCCCGCTCAACCCCGCGCAATGGCCGCTCCCGTGACGGAAGGCGCCTGTTGCGCTCACCATCCCCCCCGCGCAAAAGCACCGCAGTTGCGCGCGCGGGGAGCCGATCCAACATGAGTGGTGCGCAGAATGCGCGCCACGCCAAGGAACCCTCTTAGTATGAGGGAGGCCGCTGACCACGGAGTTATAGAATGCTCAGATTTGTGCGCGCCTTTACCCTGATCGCCGGGCTCTTCGGCGCCGCCGCAGCCGCCGCGCCGCTGGCTGCTGCCCGCACTCCAGGGCATGCCCCAGCGCTCACCGCCAAAACGGCGGCGCATTGCTGGTGGCGGGCCGGCCAGCGCCACTGCAGCGGGCGCAGCTATGGCTACCATTCGGGCTGGTATCCGCATGATGCACGGCAACTGCCGATGGGATCACAACGCTGGTGGGATCAGAAGGACGGTGAAGGCAGCACGGGGCGTCCGTAAGCTCGCGGGCAGCCTCCCCCTCCGGCGGGGCGCCTGCCCCTGCGGCACATGCTAAACCAGGACTTGCGGCTCGCTTCAGGGGACTTTCACGTCCAACGTGAGTGATTGAGCGTCTAGACCGACGCGCATCAGCGCGGTTGATCTGGGGGGCAAGAGACGGGTCAAGCGTGACGGGTGGGGTGCCCTGGCGCGCTGCTCAGGCTCGCGTTGTTTTTCAATGAGCGTGCAAGGGGAAGGGGGGAGCGAGACAAGCCGCGAGACAAGGTCGGGGTGACCGCCTGAAAGGGATGTCGCAATGGCACAAGTCAAGCGCAATGAGAACAGCACCACAGCCGAAGAAAGTCCGGCAGCAGGTACGCCGCCTCGCGAGAGTGAGCCCGCGGTTCGCAGCTGAGCAGCGTCGATTTCTCAAGACGGCTCGGGTTCGACTTGAGCGTTGGCGAGATGGCGGTAGAGGTCGAGACGTCGGCGGGCGGCCCAGACCTCGTAGGGCAGGATCTCGGCGGGGCGCCAGGTTGGCGACCCAGCCAAAGATCATGACGCCTTCGGCGAACCGCTGAGCCAGCGCCCATTTGGGGAGGATCGCTCGGACGATCTGGCTGAGCTCGATCGACACCGCAAGCACGGCAATGCCGATAGCGAGAGAACGCCAGCCAACGCGGAATAGATCGCTGACGCACCTCGATCGTCGCGCGGTCAAGCTGTTCTGGCCGCTTGGCAGCAAGAAGCAAATCTCCGTCCTCTTCTCGGCTCACTTGGGGTGTGCCGACGCCTGCCGGCCGGAAACCCGTTTCTCCAAAGAACAAAGGGATTGTCGGGTTTCACTTAGGACCTGGTTTGATCAACATCAAAGAACTGTGGTGCTCGGACGACTATGCGGTAGGCATGTACGAGTCGCGCTCGGCTGGTCCCATCGGGCGCGGCATCATCGTCCGCGGCCCGTCGGCGCACGGCATCGCCGAGGAGGCGCCCGGCGCCTACAAGGACGTGGGGGCCATTGTCGATGCCGCAGAAGCGGCCGGGCTCGCCAGAAAAGTTGCCTGCCTGCAGCCGGTGATCTGCATCAAGGGTTGAACCAATGACCGACCTTCCTCGCCCCCAGGCCATCGAAATTCTACCCCTTGGGCTGGAGGGTCTGCTGACTGTCCCGGCTGGAGCAACCGGCATCGTCCTCTTCGCGCATGGCAGCGGCTCCAGCCGCTTAAGCCCTCGCAATACCCACGTCGCTCGCGCGCTCAACGAGGCGGGCCTGGCCACACTGCTTTTCGACCTGTTGTTACCACGCGAGGCAGGCGATCGGCGCAAGGTCTTTGACATTCCCCTGCTCGCGGGACGGCTGGAGGAGGCGCTTGACTGGATTAAGGAAGAGGAATCTACGACAGATCTCAACATTGGCCTGTTCGGCGCCAGTACGGGTGCCGCAGCGGCGCTGACCGCGGCGGCTCGGCGACCTGAGCTGATCAGGGCGGTCGTCTCGCGCGGCGGCCGACCAGACCTTGCCGCGAACGCCCTCGCCGACGTGCAAGCGCCAACACTGCTGATCGTCGGCGCACTCGACACGGTCGTCATTGACCTGAACCGGCGCGCCATGGCCCAGCTGGCGAGCCCAACACGCCTCGAACTCGTTCCCGGCGCAACGCATCTCTTCGAGGAGCCGGGCACCCTCGAACAGGTCGTTACACTCGCCACGGCTTGGTTCCAGCAATACTTGGAGACGGCTGCCGAGGACTAGCCGGCGCTTGCCAAGCCAAGGTCATCGGGCAGTCGGGCAGGAGGTTTCGCTCCAATGGACTACAAGGCAGCCAGCCCCAAAAAGACGCGCATCCGCCGCCCGGCTCGTGCGGCAGCTGACAACTGAGAGACGCTGCAATGGCGGGCCCTATCAATCCGAAACGCGTTCTCATCATGGGAGCCGCGACTTCCACAGCTTCAAGGTGGCCTTTCGCGACGATGCTAGGTGTGAGGTGGTTGCGTTCACGGCCCCGCAAAGGCAGCTGCATGGGCATGAGGCGTGAAGAAACCGCGAATGGAGGGCGCGCTCCAGCTTGACTCGCGTGCGGGCCCACGGTCTCGATGGCGACGAAGTTTAAAACTGGACCCGTTCGATTGATTACGCTGGCGGATCGCTCTGTAGAGGGAGTCCCACACCCGATTGCGAAGGCGGCCGCCAGATGGGAAGATTGGACAGCCGTCCTGAGGAAGTCGACCTCGACAACCTCATTTTTTCAGTCCCTGCTTTTCAGTGCCTGGCGCCAGATTGGACGGCCTGGCCAGAAGACGAGGGGGGAGGAGTTAACCCCAGCGCGCTTCCCGTCCATGTGAAGGAAAGGGCGACGCCACTGCAGCAGATGATGGTGGCGATGATGATAAGGGCCGGGCATGATAAGCGCCGGACATGATTAGGGCCGGGCTGGCACGGCTCTGGATGAAGGGTATATTGGCGGTACCCGGCGTCTCGCTCCCGCGGGGGGTGCGGCTGCGCCGATTGACAGAGGTCAAGTCGCAGGACTGGTACAGGCGCCATTAAGCCGGACCAATCTGCCCGCACAGCGAAGTGAATACCGATCGGTGCTCCGGATATGAAGACCCCACGACCATTTGCTGATCGCCATGCAGCGGGTCGCATGCTTGCAAAGGTGCTGGCGAAGCAGAACTTGGAGGCCCCTGTGGTGCTCGCGCTCCCGCGCGGCGGCGTTGCCGTCGCGATGGAGGTCGCACGTGCGCTCAAAGCGCCCCTCGACATCGTACTTGTCCGCAAGATCGGTGTGCCGTCGCAGCCGGAGCTCGCAGCTGCTGCCGTCGTCAATGGCGGCGCGGCGGAGGTCGTCACCAATAGCGATGTGGTCGAACTCGCCGGCATCAGCCGCGAATATATTGATGCCGCCGTAAAGCGTGAGCTTGAGGAGATCGATCGACGGCGGCGAGTCTATCTCCAGGGGCGCCCGCGCGTGCCACTTGAAGGCCGCACCGTCATTCTCGTGGACGATGGCATTGCCACGGGAGCAAGCGTCCGTGCCGCGCTCAGAGCGCTCAAGCGGAAGGCTCCGAAGACCCTGATCCTGGCCGTTCCGGTTGCGCCTCCTGAGGTTGTCGATGCCCTGCGGACGGAAGTCGACGAGCTCGTTTGCCTATGGGTGCCAGAGCCGTTCTTCGCGATCGGGATGCATTATGCTGATTTCCACCAGATGAGCGATGCCGAGGTAGTCGAACTCCTGGCAGAGGCTGGCGAGCGTCCAACCCAAGAGCCGCCAACAGGCTCGCCAGCGCAGCCCCGGGGCCTGACAGGAACCTGATCGCCAGCAGTGCCTGGAGCGAGCGGGTCGCAAGCCCGAGGCCTGGCCTAGCAACAATCAATAACGCAAGACCCCCTCACCCTTGGCTCGCCCCTGGGGCGCTGAGGCACGGCACTTGCGGGTCCGGCCGTCGCGGCTCGCTGGCACAAATCGCCTATGATGCCGCCGGGTACCTGCATGACCGGTAACCGTGTCATGGGGTCCGGATTATTTCCCGGCTTCTGGCCGGTAAGCCCAACCAAGCGCGCGAAGAGGAGCCCGTTGGTTGCCTGCTCTGAGACGCGGGATTTGCTCAGAATCAATGCCTGACCGCTTTGCTCGGGTTCGCGTGGCGTCGCCCCACGGCAAATGGAATGGCAATGCTTCCGCAAACGCCCGATCCATGGTGTGCGCAAGTCGATCATCATCAATTATGTCGCACCCGGGTGGCGAGACGTGGAGGAGCTGGCCCAATACGCGCTGTGGGCATCAGGCTTGTCGAGCGGGCGCGTGTCGGGCAACCCTATTCAGCTCCTCAAGCAGAGGAGCGAGCTCAATGCCGTACATCCGAGCTTCGCTGCGTACCGTCATCAGGCGCGCGAGTCGGCCATGGATATCTCCGCAGCCTCTGCTGGCAAAGACTGCGGCGGTTTCGGGCCAGCGCCGGATGACCTCCGCCACCTTCATATCGCCTGTGATCTCTTCCATCGCAATGTCCTCCCTCGCGCACGCTTTGATTCGGCGTCTTAAGCGCCTGTCACGTGCCGCAAGTTTTGTCTCTATGTCCTTGTCTTCAATGCGGTGGGTGGAGGGCTGTCTCCCGAGCTGTGCGATCGGTTCAAGGAGCATACAGGCACGGAACGAATAGTCCGAGCAGAAAAGCACGAACCTAGCCTCGGCCAGCACATCAGCGCCCATCTCGCCGGCGCAGGTCAACCAGGATGGTCATTGCAGGCAGCTTTCTTGCCCAATGGGTCTTTGATTCGCCGAGGGGCACCGCCACCGCGTTTGAAGACTGATCACGCCTTATGGGACTTGAATCAGTGGCTTGGCGGAGCCAGCGAGGATGTTTGAAGCCCGTTCGAGGATCTTTGCTGCCGAGCCATTGGCATCAAGCACGCTCCACGCCCGGGAGAGTCCTCCGATATCTAGGCCAAGTTGTTGGCGCACCACGCTGGCGGTGGCATCGGAGGCGTCGTCACGGCGCGCGGTCACGCGCTCGATGAGGTGACAGGGCTCCGCCTTCAGCCACAGTCCGCGAAACGGCAGGCCGAGCTCGGCGGCAACGCGCTCGACATCCAAGCGCTCCTCGTGCCGGGCATGCACGGCATCGACGATGACCGAATGGCCTGCCTCGAGCGCAGCTTGTGCCTTTCTCCGCAACGTCCGGTAGACCTGCTCGCTCACTTGGGAAGAATATGACTGACTGCCAAGACGTACCG
>Ga0306920_100008681_pt1 | contig 13498 bp, 9 predicted proteins | sample flu12Cox44000170_FD_204666 | JGI IMG/M metagenome (GOLD analysis project Ga0306920, IMG submission 204666) | Lab enrichment of tropical soil microbial communities from Luquillo Experimental Forest, Puerto Rico - flux4day.12C.oxic.44.000.170 (v2)... | ecosystem: Environmental > Terrestrial >... | reverse complement strand
CTTTTCGGGACCTGCGCGCTGCCGGTTCTGGTGCCGCCTTGGAACCGCATTGCTTCGCGCTTTCTGCCACTCCTGCCCGCTTGCGGCTTCGGCGGGATCTCTTGCGTAAAACCGCGACATGAGGTGTCGCCGGTACCCGGCATCACCGAAGTCAACGTTCATGTCGATCTTGTCGCGTGGACCGAGAATCGCGCTTTTATAGGTGAAGGGGCTGCGCTCGGTGGTATCGTCGGACATCTGAAGGCGCGCCGCCTTGCCAAAGTCGATGCCCAGGAGCCGACCGGAATTTTGACGCACCACCTCGTGCAGGACGACGCGACAAACGAGTTTCTCTGCAGGCTCGTCGCGATCACCGGCGAGCACTCTGCTGCTCGGTGGATCGCGGCGGCAGAAGTGTTCGCGAACGCCCTTGGTGCGGGGCGATGACATTATACGCGTACCCCGCCTCTGCCATGTATGCCGATTACCTCAGCGCCGCCGCAGGGTTCGTCCCGGCGACAACAATTCTCGCAACCACGCAAGTCGGGCCGGTTGCAGCTGTCGTGCTGAGCGGGTTTGCGGCGCTCTTTGCGGTGTTTGGCGTACGGACGATACTTCGCCACGGGACGCGCTTTGAGATGACCGAATCGGCGCTGCGGGCATCGGGGCTGCGTCGTGCCTCGATCGCTTGGGGACAACTCGACCGGATGGCGCTTGCTTACTATTCCACTCGCCGCGACCGGCGCGACGGCTGGATGCAGCTCGACCTTGGAGCCGGATGGACAAGAGTGCGTCTGGACAGTCGAATCGATGGTTTTGCTGAGGTGGTCGAAAAGTCGGCGAGGGTCGCAAGGGCCCGCGGATTGTCGCTGAATGCAACTACCTTAGCCAATTTGGCAGCTCTAGGGCTCGGTTTATCCACTGATTCTCGTGTCCGGGAAGCCGCGGGGGGTCCGATTTGACCGATCTTCTCACTATTCGCGACTTGCATGTGCGGTTCGCCGCCCCGGGCGGCTTCATTCGCGCGGTTACAGGGGTCTCGTTCCGGGTGCGGCCGCGATCAACGGTCGCCCTCGTCGGCGAATCCGGCTCGGGAAAGTCGGTGGTCAGTCAGACGGTCCTGCGGATCCTGCCCCGGAGCGGTGTCATCACCCGCGGCGAGATCTTATTCGCCGACCCGCGGCTCGACGGCGAGGTCGTCGATCTCGTGAAGCTGCAGGACGATGGCGCGGAGATGCGAGCGATCCGTGGTGGCCGCATTTCGATCATTTTCCAGGAGCCTATGACCTCGTTATCGCCGGTCCATACCATCGGTAATCAGGTCAGCGAAGCACTGCGGCTCCATCGACCGGTGACCGCTGGGCAAGCCTCCGAGCTGACCGAGGAAATGCTGCACCTGGTCGGATTTCCGGATCCCAAGCGGGCCTTGCGCAGTTATCCCTTCGAGCTGTCGGGTGGGCTGCGCCAGCGTGCCATGATCGCGATGGCGTTGGTTTGCCGCCCGGCGCTGCTGATCGCAGACGAGCCGACAACCGCGCTCGATGTCACCATTCAGGCGCAAATTCTCAAGCTGATTATCGAACTCCAGCACGAGCTCGGCATGGCGGTGCTGCTCATCACCCACGACCTCGGTGTGGTTGCCAACATCGCCGAGGAAATTGTCGTCATGTACCAAGGCGAGGTCATGGAGAGCGGCACCCTCGATGACATCTTCCGCCGAGCACAGCATCCCTATCTGCGGGCCCTTCTGCGCGCGATCCCCCATTTCGACATGAAGCCCGGCGAGCGCCTCGTCCCGATCCGCGAAATCCCGCCTGGAGATGCTCCGCATCTGATGGCCGAGAAGGCGGAATGGCCCGCGGGTGCCGATGGACCACTGGTCGAGTGCGTCGGTCTGCGAAAATCCTTCACGATCCGCAAGAGCGGGTGGCTTGGAAGCGCGAGATCGGGCGCCGCGGTCGTCGCCGTTGACGGCATCAGCCTGAGGATCGAGCGCGGTGAGTGTCTGGGGCTGGTCGGCGAGAGCGGGTGCGGGAAGACGACGTTGAGCAAACTGCTGCTGCGGGCCGTGCTACCCGATACCGGAGCGATCCGCTTCAACGACCGCGGCAGGGTCATCGATGTGCTCTCCCTCGACGGCGAGGAGCTGAAGCGATTCAGGCGGCAAGTGCAGTTTATATTCCAGGACCCCTTCGGATCACTGAACCCGCGAATGACGGTCCATGATATCATCGAGGAGCCGCTGGTGATCCACGGGATCGGCGATGTCCGCTCCCGCCGCGAGATGGTGCATGAGCTTGTCACCCTGGTCGGCCTCGACCCGCGCCACCTCAAACGTTACCCTCATAGCTTTTCCGGAGGTCAGCGCCAGCGCATCGGCATTGCGCGCGCTCTTGCACTACGCCCCGATCTCGTGATCTGCGATGAGCCGACCTCGGCGCTCGATGTTTCGATCCAAGCGCAGATTCTCAACCTTCTGATGGACCTGAAGAAAAAACTCTCGCTCACTTACCTGTTTATTTCGCATAATCTTGCGGTTGTCGACTATATTGCCGACCGCATCGCGGTGATGTGCGCCGGGCGGATTGTAGAAATCGCTGATAAAGAAACGATCTTTCGCAGTCCGGCCCATCCGTACACCCTGGCGCTGCTCGCAGCCGTGCCAACACCCGACCCGTCGCGCTCCCTCGACTTCAACCGGCTGATGGAGGACAAAGCCTCGGATCCGGCTGCCTGGCCCGAGCCGTTCCGCCGTGAACCGATAAACCCGCCGCCGCTGATCGAGATCGGCCCGGACCACTGGGTGGAAGCGAGGGCATCGCCGTCTGCGATGGGGGCTCGCGCCGGCGACGCTGTATCGGCGTAAAACCGATAGGGAGGACGATGGTGAGACGGATCGGCCTTGTCGTGGCTTTTTTGACAGCCGTTCCCGGCGCGGTTCGTGCCGAACTGCAGGAGACACCCTTTTTTGGGCGCGAGGTGACCGCCGGCAAGCTGTCCCGGATCAACGAAAGGCTGCCGAGCGATCCGGCGGTGGCGGGATCGGAGACGGTGGGCGATCCCGGCGGCGAGTTGCGGATGTTGATGAGCGGACCCAAGGACACCCGCATGATGGTGGTTTACGGCTATGCCCGGCTGGTCGGCTACACTCCGGCACTGAAGCTTGTGCCGGACATCCTGACATCGGTGGACGTCCAGGATGGTCGGGTCTTTACGCTGCATTTGCGAAGCGGACACAAATGGTCGGACGGGTATCCTTTTACGTCCGAGGACTTTCGCTATTGGTTCGAGGACGTTGCCCAGAACAGCCAGCTGTCGCCATCGGGCCTCCCCGTGACGTTGATGGTGCAAGGCGAGGTGCCGCGCTTTGAGGTGCTGGACGAAACCACCATTCGCTATGCCTGGACACGTCCAAATCCCTTGTTCCTGCCGGCCCTCGCTGGCGCGGATCCGCTCTACATCTATTGCCCGTCACATTATCTGAAGCAATTTCATGAGAAATTTGCTGACAAGGCTGCTCTCGAAGCGCTGGCGAAGAAGTATAACCAGCGGAATTGGGCAGCTCTACATGCCAAAATGGATACAATGTACCGCAACGATAATCCAAATTTGCCGTCTCTGGAACCGTGGATTCTGAAAACAAAACCCCCATCAGACAGATTTATATTCGAGAGAAACCCTTATTATTATCGGATAGACGACGCTGGTCATCAGCTTCCCTACATCGATCGCGTCGTCATGTCGATTGCCGACAGCAAGATCATCCCGGCAAAAACCGGCGCCGGCGAGAGCGATCTTCAGGCGCGCTATCTGCGTTTTGACAATTATACCTTCCTTAAGAATAGTTCAGAACGCAATAAATATAGCGTACGCCTCTGGCGGACCGGCCCAGGGAGCCAACTCGCCCTCTACCCGAACCTCAACGTGAACGACGAGACGTGGCGGGCTCTGATGCGCGACCTGCGGTTTCGTCGTGCCTTGTCACTCGCGGTGAACCGGCACGAAATCAATCAAGCGATCTACTTCGGGTTGGCGATCGAAGGTCAGAACACGGTCCTGCCGCAGAGCCCGCTCTACGAACCCGAGTATCGCTCGGCTTCGGCGAACTTTGACCTGAAGGAGGCCAATCGCCTGCTCGACGAAATCGGGCTCACAAAGCGAGACAGCGACGGTATGCGTCTGCTTCCCGACAATCGACCTCTGGAAATCATCATCGAGAATTCGGGGGAATCGACCGAACAGTCGGACGTGCTGGAACTGATCCGCGATTCCTGGCGGCATATCGGGATCAGGCTCTTTGCCAAGCCTCTGCAATTGACTTTATTCCGGCGCCGGGTCTTCTCGGGCGAGACGCTGATGTCGATCGACAAGGGGATCGAGAACGGGCTTGCGACGGCCGCGATGCCGCCGTGGGAATTCGCCCCGACCAGCCAACAGCAGCTGCAGTGGCCGAAATGGGGCCAATACTACGAAACCAAGGGGAAGTCTGGCGAAGCCCCCAATCTCCAATCGGCAACGCACCTGAAGGAACTCTACGAGGACTGGCTCGGTACGGCGCTGCAACCGGACCAGTCCCGGATTTGGCATGCGATGCTGCAGATTTGGGCGGACGAAATCTTTTCGATCGGTACGGTAGCAGGAGTGCTTCAGCCGATCGTGGTGAGTGATAGGCTGCACAACGTCCCGGAGGAAGGATCCTACAATTGGGACCCCGGAGCCTTCTTCGGAATCTTCAAGCCGGATACGTTTTGGCTGGATCGGTCCGATACTTCTGCGAAATCGGCGTCTGTGGGTGTTTCCCCGCCGACGCATCCCTGACGACAGACTGGATACCATCGCCGAAATCTGGCTAGATCAGCCCTATGCTGAGCTACCTGGTGCACCGCATCCTGATCATGATCCCGACGTTGATCGCGATCAGCATTGTGATATTCACCATTATAAACCTTCCTGAGGGCAATTACTTCACCACATACATTGCGGAATTGCAAGAGTCCGGAGAGCCGGCGGATCTAGCCAAAATCCATTTCTTGGAATCCGAATACGGTTTCGACCGTCCACTCTGGGAGCAATACTTGTTTTGGGCGGGGGGGCTTCTACGAGGCGACCTGGGATACTCCTTCTCTTACAATCTGCCAGTCGCGAAGATCGTCGGAGATCGTCTGTTCCTGACCTTTCTCGTCTCTTTCACGACGATCGTCTTTACGTATCTGATTGCCTTCCCGATCGGCGTCTACTCCGCGACGCACCAGTATAGTTGGATGGACCACTGCTTGACATTGGTGGGATTTCTCGGGCTGGCCACGCCAAGTTTCCTGTTTGCCCTCGTCCTGCTCTACTTGGCGAATGTGTATTTTGGTATTTCGATCGGCGGGCTTATGGATCCTCAATATATCGACCAGCCATGGACATTGAGCAAGATATTCTCCGTGCTCGCGCATATTTGGATTCCGGTCATCGTCATCGGGACGGCGGGAACTGCAAGCATGATCCGGAGATTGCGCGCAAACCTGCTCGATGAGTTGCAAAAGCAATATGTCGTGACGGCGCGCGCCAAGGGGCTGCCTCCGCTGAGGGCGCTGTTCAAATACCCACTACGGATGGCCCTCAACCCGTTTATTTCCGACATCGGATCTCTGTTGCCGCACATTATCTCCGGCGCCGCGATCGTCTCGGTGGTAATGTCTCTACCGACCACCGGGCCGATGCTGCTCGAGGCGCTGCGCAGCCAGGATATGTACCTCGCCGGATCGTTCTTGATGTTCATGTCGTTCTTGACGGTAATCGGCGTATTCGTGTCCGATCTGGCGCTCGCTGTTCTCGATCCCCGGATACGCCTGCAGGCTGGCCGCCGCCGATGAGCGATTTGGCCTTCGCATCTGGCGACCCGCCACGCATCGACGGCGCCACGACGGCAGCTCGCACCGAGGGTCATTTCCCGCACTACGTCTCCGGGGCGCCCTTCGACCCATATGCGGTCGAACGGATGACGCCGGCGCAAGAGCGCTTCTACATGGCCTCGCAGTGGCGGATGATGTGGTGGAAGCTCTGCCGCCACCGGGTGGCCGTCGTATCCGGAGCGGTGCTGCTGACCATGTATCTGTCGATCCTGGTCTGCGAGTTTCTCGCCCCCTACGGTCTGGACACACGCAACACCGATTTTATCTTTGCGCCGCCACAGCGGGTGCGCATCTTTCACGATGGCCGTCTGGGCGCTCCGTTTGTCTATGGGTTCGACTACCGGCTGGACATGGCCAACCTCGAGCGCATCTACACCCCAAATCCAGAAAAGCGTCAGACGATACGCTTCTTTTGCCATGGCGAGGAGTATCTCTTCTGGGGGTTGTTCCGAGCCGACTTTCATCTCGCTTGCCCGGCTCATGGCGGGCAGCTGTTTTTGCTGGGCACCGACCGGCTCGGTCGCGATCTCCTTTCGCGGATGATCTTTGGGGCACGAATCTCGTTGACGGTCGGACTGCTCGGCGTCGCTGTGAGCTTTACGCTCGGGATCTTGATCGGCGGGATCGCGGGCTATTACGGCGGGTGGACCGATATCCTGATTCAGCGCGGGATCGAGGTTGTCCAATCCTTCCCGCACCTGCCTCTGTGGATGGCGCTTTCCGCGATTTTGCCGGTGACGTGGAGCCCGATTCTCGTCTATCTGGGCATCACGCTCATTCTCGGGATGATCGAATGGACCCACCTTGCCCGAGCGGTTCGGTCCAAGCTCCTGGCACTGCGCGAGGAAGACTTTTGCACTGCGGCGGTGCTGATGGGCGCCCGCCCGGCGCGCATCATCGGCCGGCATCTCCTGCCGAGCTTCATGAGTCATCTGATCGCCTCGGCGACCTTGGTCATCCCAGGGATGATCCTCGGCGAGACGGCGCTGTCGTTCCTCGGCCTCGGACTGCGGCCGCCGATCACGAGTTGGGGTGTTCTGCTCAACGAAGCCCAGAATATCAATGTCGTGGCACTCTATCCTTGGCTTATGCTGCCGGTGGTCAACGTCGTCATTACCGTACTGGCGTTCAATTTCTTCGGCGACGGGTTGCGCGATGCGGCCGACCCTTATCACTGACCGCCGAGCGGACGCGGCAAGCTGCAGCCGACGCACGAGCACAGTGCGACTGCTTGCAGGGGAGGCCGACAATTCACACTTGCTGTAGATAATCGAAGTCGACCGGCTCTCTGGTAAGAGCGGTACGGGAAGTTTTCATGCGCGCATTGCAGGCGGTTCGCGGCACTCAGGATCTTCTCCCCGAGGTGGCCAGGCGCCACCGCCGGGTGGTCGAGACTGCGCGGGCGGTGGCCGAACTCTACGGTTTCGTGGAGATGGCGACGCCGATCTTCGAGTTCACCGAGGTTTTCGCGCGCCCCATCGGCGAGCACACCGACATCGTTGCCAAGGAGATGTACACCTTCAACGACCGGGGCGGCGACGAATTGACCTTGCGGCCGGAGAACACGGCCGGCGTGGTTCGTGCGTTGATCTCCAATGGCCTTGCCCAGAGCGTGCCGCAGAAATTCTTCTATAGCGGCCCGATGTTCCGCTACGAGCGGCCGCAAAAAGGCCGGTTCCGCCAGTTTCATCAGATCGGGGTCGAGCTGATCGGGGTCGCGCAGCCGCAAGCCGACATCGAGGTGATTGCGCTCGGCGGCCGCATCCTCGAAGAGCTCGGCATCGGTGATCGCATCGAACTCCAGCTAAATACCTTGGGCGATCCGGCGAGCCGTGCCTCCTATCGCCAGGCGCTCGTTGCCTATTTTTTGGCTCGGGCTTCCGAATTGTCGGAGGACAGTCGGCGGCGCCTCGAACGCAACCCGCTGCGTATCTTCGATTCCAAGGAGGCGAGTGATCAAAGGGTGGCGCGCGATGCGCCGCCCTTTACCGATTACCTCGTCGCCGAGTCGTCACAATTCTTCGACCGGGTCCGCACTGGGCTCGACCGGCTCGGTATAGGTTATCGGTTGAACCTGCAACTCGTGCGAGGGCTCGACTATTACACGCATACCGCCTTCGAGTTCGCGACCACCGAGCTCGGAGCGCAGGGGACGGTCATGGGGGGCGGTCGATATGACGGTCTCGTCAAGCTGATGGGTGGCCCGGAATTGCCCGGGGTCGGCTGGGCCGCGGGCATCGAGCGGCTTGCGATGTTGATCGCCGAGCTGCCGGCACCACGGCGGCCGATTGCGGTCGTGCCGGTTGGGGAAGCTGCAGAAGAAGCGGCACCGACTCTTGCGGAGGCGCTGAGAAACCATGGCTACCCCGTGGATCTCGGCTATTCCGGAAACCTGGCCCGCCGCATGCGGCGAGCCAATCATGTGAAGGCGCGTGCAGCGGTGCTGATCGGCGACGACGAGATCGCCCGCAACGTCGTTACCCTGCGCGATCTCGACAGCGGCGAGCAGAACGAGGCGCCAATGGACCCATCGTTGAGCGCGCTGCGGGCACGCCTGCGAGCGCTCGGCGCCTGAGCGGCAATGGATTCGTCGCTCGAAGCGCATTTGGAGCAGCTGGTCCGCCGCCATGCGGAGCTGCGCGACGTGCTCGGCAGCAGCGGGCTCAGCGGTGTCGATTTTGCGCGATTGTCGAAGGAGTACAGCGAGCTGAACCCGATCGTCGACGGCATCGCTGCGTTGCGCCGGGCCCGCGACGAACTCGCCTCGCTCACCGATCTGGTCCAATCCGGCGATGACGCCGAGCTCAAGGCGCTCGCCGAGGACGAGCAGCAGACCTTGCGCGAGCTGCTTCCGAGGCTCGAGGGGCAGATCAAATTGGCGCTGTTGCCCAAAGACGCCGACGACGCGCGCAACGCTATCCTCGAGGTGCGCGCCGGCACCGGCGGGGAGGAGGCGGCGTTGTTCGCCGCCGAGCTCTTTCGCATGTACCAGCGTTATGCAGCGCTGCGCGGGTGGCGCCTCGAAATTCTCGATCTCTCCGAAACCGGTCTCGGCGGGTTCAAGGAGGCGAGCGCGTTGATCAGCGGCGGCGACGTGTTTGCTCGGCTCAAATTCGAATCTGGGGTCCACCGCGTCCAGCGGGTCCCCGAGACCGAGGCGAGCGGACGCATCCATACCTCCGCTGCCACCGTCGCCGTCCTGCCCGAAGCGGAAGAGGTCGACATCCGGATCGACGAGAGAGATCTGCGCATTGACGTCTTCCGGGCCAGCGGCCCCGGCGGTCAGTCGGTCAATACGACCGACAGCGCGGTGCGGATCACCCATCTGCCCTCTGGGCTCGTCGTCATCCAGCAGGATGAGAAGTCGCAACACAAGAACAAGGCGCGGGCGCTCAAGGTGCTGCGTTCCCGCCTCTACGACATGGAACGGCAGGCGCGCGACAGCGCGCGCGCCGCCGAGCGCAAGAGCCAAGTCGGCAGCGGTGATCGGTCCGAACGCATCCGCACCTACAACTTCCCGCAAGGCCGGGTCACCGACCACCGCGTCAATCTGACACTCTACAAGATCGACAGGGTGATGAGCGGCGACGCGCTCGACGAGATCATCGATGCGATCCTCGCGGCGGATCAGGCAGCGCGATTGGCAGCGGTCGAGAGCTGAGCCGCGGTGACGGACACCCTCGGGTCGCTGCTCGGCGAGGCTGCCTCGATATTGTCGCGGGCCGGATTGATCGAGCCCCGCCGTCGCGCTCGCCAGCTGGTCGCCTCGGTCCTCGACCTGACCCCGGCTGCGCTGGTGGGCCGTCCGGAGCAGCTGCTCGACGCGCGGCGCGTTGATCTTGTTCGGCTTGCGTTGCGCCGGATGGTTGATCGTGAGCCGCTGAGCCGCATCCTCGGACGCCGCGAATTCTGGGGTCTGGAGCTCGCGCTGTCGCCCGACACACTCGATCCGCGGCCGGAAACGGAGACGATTGTCGAGGCCGTGTTGGGGCGTTCTTTCGACCGTGAGGCGCCACAGCGCTTTCTCGACCTCGGCACCGGCACCGGCTGCATCCTGCTGGCGCTTCTCTCGGAATTCCCAGCGGCGGTCGGGTTTGGCGTCGACATCGCCCCGGATGCGGCAATTACCGCACGCAGCAATGCGATCACACTGAACCTCGCCGAGCGCGCCCATTTCCTCGTCGGCGATTGGGCGACGGCGATCTCCGGCAGCTTCGACCTGATCGTTTCGAACCCGCCTTACATCGCACGCGCCGCACTCGCCGAGCTGCCGCGTGAAGTCGCCTATTACGACCCTTGTCTGGCCCTCGATGGCGGCCCTGATGGGCTCGCCGGCTATCGGTCACTCGCCGGCGGCCTTCCCGAGTTGTTGAAGCCCGGAGGCATCTTTGCGTGCGAGGTCGGTATAGGTCAGGCACCGGCCGTAGAGCAGATTTTGCGAGGGAGCGGGCTGACGATCGAAGGATGCGAGCCCGATCTTGCCGGGATCGCGCGTTGCGTCCTGGCTCGCGCGCCTGGGCTGGTGGCGCAGAAAGTTGTTGGAATGCGCCGCCTTCCCGTCTAGGGTGGGTTCGCTCGGGGGCTCGCCATCGTTTGGGAAAGCGGCACAGACCGGCCCGCAACCGCCCGCGAGGGGCTTTGGTACGCTCCCGCCGGACATCGGTCCGACAGTGCTCACCACGATTAGACAGGTGTCATGAGACCAGGACCAAACAAGCGATCGCGTGGTCGCGGCAATGGGGGCAACCCGCATCACAACCGCCCGCGGATGCCTCACCGAATTCAAACCTTCGACAGCAATGGTCCAAACGTAAAAATCCGCGGCAACGCTTATCAGGTTTTCGAACGCTATGTGGCTCTGGCGCGCGAGGCAGCGTCCAGCGGCGACCGGATCGCGGCCGAGAATCTCTACCAGCACGCCGAGCACTATTTCCGCGTCATGAATGCCAATGGCGAAGGAAACCTGCACGGGGCGCCGCGTCCGATGACACCCGCCGATCCGGAGATCGGGGGGCCGGAGGCGGAAGGTCGCGACCCGAACGAGGCCTTTGTTCAACCCTCGCCGCCGCCAGCCAGCGAGGAGCAGCCGTTTGGGGCCGAGCAGCCTTATCCTAGTGATACGCCGCCGTTCGGCTAGTCGTAGCGTCCCGAACAAACTACCCTCCGAGGCCGCGCCGGGTGGGGTTGAGCGTCGACCCGATCGCACCATATTGCCTATTGAAGGGTTGCGGGACCGCCTGACGAGGGGTGCCGCAGCCGGTTCAGCAAGGCGGCAAATCATGGAAATCGATAAATATACCGAGCGGTCGAAGGGGTTTATCCAGTCGGCGCAGGGCTTGGCATTGCGCAGCGGCCACCAGCGGCTGACGCCCGAGCATCTGCTCAAGATCCTGCTCGAGGACAAGGAAGGGCTCTGCGCCAATCTGATCCGTGCGGCGGGCGGCGATCCGCAGGCGGTCCTGAACGGGGTCGAGACCGAGCTCGGCAAGCAGCCGCGCGTCGAAGGCAGCGGCGCTGGCCAGGTGTACATGTCGCCCGAGATCGCCCGGGTCTTCGAGCAGGCTGAGCAGATCGCGCAAAGGGCCGGCGACAGCTTTGTCACGGTCGAGCGGCTGCTGCTCGCACTGGCAATGGCCCGGGAAACACCTTCCGGCAAGGCGCTCGCCGCCGGTGGTGTGACGCCGCAGAAGCTCAACGCGGCGATCGAGGAGCTGCGCAGGGGCCGCAAGGCCGACAGTCCATCGGCCGAGGAGGGCTATGATGCGCTCAAACGCTATGCCCGCGACCTAACCGCCGTCGCCCGCGAGGGCAAGCTCGACCCGGTGATCGGTCGCGACGAAGAGATCCGCCGTACGATGCAGGTTTTATCGCGGCGGACCAAGAACAACCCGGTGCTGATCGGCGAGCCCGGGGTCGGCAAGACTGCGATCGTCGAAGGGCTCGCATTACGCATCGTCAATGGCGACGTGCCCGAGGGCCTGAAGGAGAAGCGCTTGTTGGCGCTCGATCTGGGTGCCATGGTCGCCGGTTCCAAATACCGCGGCGAATTCGAGGAACGGCTGAAGGCGGTATTGTCCGAGATCACCGCCGCGGCCGGCGAAATCGTGCTGTTCATCGACGAATTGCACACGCTGGTCGGCGCCGGCAAGGCGGAAGGGGCAATGGACGCCTCCAATATGCTCAAGCCGGCTTTGGCCCGGGGCGAATTGCATTGCATCGGCGCCACCACGCTCGACGAGTACCGCAAGAACATCGAGAAGGACGCTGCCCTGGCGCGGCGCTTTCAACCGGTTTTTGTTGCAGAGCCTTCGGTCGAAGACACGATCTCGATCCTGCGCGGCATCAAGGAGAAATACGAGCTGCATCACGGCGTGCGCATCACCGACGCGGCGATCGTTGCCGCCGCGACCCTGTCGAACCGCTACATCACCGATCGTTTTCTGCCGGACAAGGCGATCGATTTGATGGACGAAGCGGCCTCGCGGCTACGCATGGAGGTCGACTCGAAACCGGAGGCGATCGACGAACTCGACCGTCGCATCGTCCAGCTCAAGATCGAGCGCGAAGCCCTAAAAAAGGAGAGCGACCCGGCCTCCCGCGACCGCCTCGAAAAGCTCGTGAAGGAGCTCGAAGAGCTCGAGCAGCGCTCGGCCGAATTGACCGCGCAATGGCGGGCCGAGAAGGACAAGCTCGCCGGCGCCCAGAAGCTCAAGGAGCAGCTCGAGCAAGCTCGGGCCGAGCTCGACATCGTGCAGCGCCGCGGCGATTGGAGCCGTGCCGGCGAGCTGACCTATGGCGTGATCCCCGAGCTCGAACGCAAGCTCACGGATGTCGAGAGCGCCGAAGCCGGGCGGATGGTCGACGAAGCCGTCACTGACGAGCACATCGCCGCCGTCGTCTCGCGCTGGACCGGGATCCCGGTCGACAAGATGCTCTCGGGGGAGCGCGAAAAGCTTCTCCGTATGGAAGATAACCTTCGTCGCCGGGTGGTGGGCCAGGACGAGGCGATCATCGCCGTCTCGAATGCGATCCGCCGCGCTCGGGCCGGTCTGCAGGACCCGAACCGGCCGCTGGGCTCCTTCCTGTTCTTGGGGCCGACCGGTGTCGGCAAGACCGAATTGACGCGGGCCTTGGCTGAATTCCTGTTCGACGACGAGGGCGCGATGGTGCGCATCGACATGTCGGAATACATGGAGAAGCACTCGGTCGCCCGCCTGATCGGGGCACCCCCGGGCTATGTCGGCTATGACGAGGGCGGCTCGCTGACCGAGGCCGTACGCCGCAGGCCCTACCAGGTGATCCTGTTCGACGAAGTCGAAAAAGCGCATCCCGATGTCTTCAACGTGCTGCTGCAGGTGCTCGACGACGGGCGTCTGACCGATGGCCAGGGCCGCACGGTCGACTTCCGCAACACGCTGATCGTGCTGACCTCGAACCTCGGCAGCGAGGCGCTGGCGAGCCTGCCGGAGGGCGCCGAGGCGTCGGTCGCGCGCAGCGCGGTGATGGCGGCGGTGCGCGATGCGTTCCGCCCCGAGTTCTTGAATCGGCTCGACGAGATCCTGCTGTTCCGGCGGCTATCGCGCGACGACATGAAGGGGATCGTTACGATCCAGCTGGAG
>Ga0306920_100008680_pt1 | contig 13498 bp, 12 predicted proteins | sample flu12Cox44000170_FD_204666 | JGI IMG/M metagenome (GOLD analysis project Ga0306920, IMG submission 204666) | Lab enrichment of tropical soil microbial communities from Luquillo Experimental Forest, Puerto Rico - flux4day.12C.oxic.44.000.170 (v2)... | ecosystem: Environmental > Terrestrial >... | reverse complement strand
CGTTTGACAACGCACAGCTGCGGAATGCGGATCGGCCTCTTCGGTGGGACGTTCGATCCGCCGCACAAGGCGCATCTCGATGCTTGCCTAATCGCCATGAAACGCCTCGGGCTCGATCAGGTCTGGTGGCTCGTCACCCCGGGCAACCCGCTCAAGGACACGCGGGACCTCGCCTCGCTGGAGGAGCGCATGCTTGCCGCTCACGCGCTGGCGCGCCATCCACGTATCCACATCCTCGACCTCGAGGCGCGAATCGGCACCCGTTACACCTATGAAACCATCGCCTACCTTCAGGCTCACTGTCCGCGAGCTTCATTCGTCTGGATCATGGGGGCAGACAATTTGCGCAGCTTCCATCGCTGGCAGAGGTGGCGCGGAATAGCCAAAATGGTGCCGATCGCCGTCGTCGACCGGCTTGGTCCGAGCCTCTATGCCGGCGCGAGCATCGCGGCTCAGGCTTTGGCACGCGCGCGCATTCCCGAGCGATCGGCCAAGTCGCTGCTCGATCGCAAGACCCCAGCATGGGTTTACCTCCATGGATTGAAGTCGCCACTGTCCTCGACCGCGCTGCGTGCGGCTCGGGCAGGATCGAGGGCGGTAAGCACGCCCGGGCCGGCGTCCGTCAGATCGGTGACATAGACCGGTGCTAAAGTGCCACATTGTGAGAATCGCTGCTGCCGACCGTTGAAACCCTGCCGGGGCCGTGCCTATTTTAGCTTCGCCCCGCTTCGCGCGGGGCGTGACGCAGCGAAAGGAAAGGAACTCTGCGAACATCTGCACTCGCTCGGCCTGGCCCTCGACGCGCCGCCGAATCGGTCTCCCAGCTGCGACCTGCCGCCGAGGAGATTCTCCGCTTGGTCCTCGCCAGCCTGGACGAAATGAAGGCCGAGGACACCATCGCCATCGATCTTTCCGGCAAGACGACGATCGCGGACAGCATGGTTGTGACCTCCGGTCGGTCACAGCGCCATGTCGGCTCGGTCGCAGATCGCGTGCTCAAGGATCTTGCCCGTGCTGGTGTGCCCAATGCGAAGGTGGAAGGTATGCGGCATTGCGATTGGGTGCTGATCGATGCGGGCGATGTCATCGTTCACGTGTTCCGGCCGGAAGTGCGCAACTTCTACAACCTGGAAAAGATGTGGGCACAACCGCTGGCGCCGGGGCGCCGCGCCAGCTGAGTAAGCCGCCGGCGCATCCGCAGCTGAGCGCTTCATCGCGGCTGCAGCACGCAACGGCGGGTCGCACAGCCGCGATATACTTCGTGTCTAAACATGCCAGCTGTCCTGATAACGGGGGCTAATCGCGGCATCGGTCTGGAATTCGCGCGCCAATATCTGGCAGATGGCTGGCATGTATTTGCCGCGTGCCGTGATCCGAAAGCGGCCACGCAGCTCTTAGGCCTGCCGAAGCGTCCAGGCGGCCTGCTTACGCTCCTTGCGATGGAGGTCACCGATTCCTGCAGCGTGTCAAACGCTGCGTGCGAGATGGGAAGCGTCGCAATCGACCTCCTCATCAATAACGCTGGTATCTCCGGCGCGCAGGGACAGAGAACGGGGCGCATCGATTATGCGAACTGGGCTCGTGTTCTTGACGTTAACACAATGGGGCCTCTGCGGGTCATCGAGGCCTTTCTCGAGCCCGTTGCCCGCAGTGAGCATCGACTCATCGTGACTATCACCAGCGGATTGGGCTCCCTCGTAGAGAATACATCCGGCGGCTCCATGGCCTATCGCACCTCGAAAGCGGCCGTAAACATGGCGATGCGAAGCGTTGCCGCCGAGCTGGCGCCACGCGGCATTATCTGCGTGGTGATCCACCCGGGGTGGGTGAGGACAGATTTAGGCGGAGCGAATGCGCCATTGAGCGCGGAGGAGAGCGTGCATGCGATGCGCCGCCTGATTGGAAGGCTTCGCCCGCGCGATTCAGGCAAATTCTTCAGCTACGATGGTGGCGAGCATCCCTGGTGAGGGTGGCAGCGGCTTCGCGGGTGGCTCGCGGTCGCTGAAATGGCGGCGCAGCGTTGCGCGTTTTTTTTCGCTGCAGGCTCGTGTTAAAGCTCGGTAGCTTTCAGAAGTGCGTCAGAAAGCGTCCCATTGCTCGGCCGGAAGGTTTTTGCCCTGCTTTCTCATCAGCTCGAAAGGCGAAAGCATCGGGGCTTCAATTTCCGTTGCCTGGGCCTCTTTGACGGCCAGCGTAGCCTTTGGCTCGACGTGAATGACCGTCGCCCATACGATTATAGCCGCCGACACCAAAGCCAAAGTCACCGCAGCTGCGACCATCTTGATCATGGTGATACCTCTTTCAGCTCTCGCGCCGATCGATTCGAACGGAAGGGCTCGACGAGCTGGTCTTGCGGCGAACTGTAGACCTGCGCAGCGCAATGGTGGTGTGAGCTACCTCACACTCGCCCGTGTTTACTGCGACCTGTTTCTTTTAACTTGGGATCCGAGACGGCGACTGGGACAGGCGTGCCGTTAACATGCAACAAGTCGTCTTGCGAGGAGCACGCTCCGCGCCTATCGTGACGCATGCGCATCGTGATCGTGGCTGTCGGCCGCTTGAAGCAAGGTCCAGAGCGCGAGCTCGCGGAGCGCTATCGGAAACGTGCGGTTGAGATGGGTCGCCGCGTTGGCGTAACCGCCTTCGACGTCATCGAGATCAAGGAAAGCCGCGCACGCGATCCGGCACGGCGCATGCTCGAGGAATCGATCGCGATCGCCAACATCATCCCCGGGGACGGAGTGATCGTGATCCTGGACGAGCGCGGCGAGAGCCTCAGCAGCGCGGTCTTTGCCGGACGGCTTGCGGCCTGGCGCTCGCAGAACAGCCCGGCCGTGGCCTTCGTCGTCGGCGGCGATGACGGATTAACCCCAAGCCTGCGCGAGAAATCGAAGCTGGCAATCGGGTTTGGGGCGGCGACCTGGCCGCACCAGCTGGCTCGCATCATGCTGTTGGAGCAGATTTACCGCGCTGTTACAATGCTGGCGGGACACCCCTATCATCGGAGCTGAAGGGCTCGGCGCACGCTCGTTTGCCTTAATCCGGCGGCATTGTCGGCGCTCTGGCATTAATGGAATGGTTCTTGCCTGTCGCCATGTGATGCGCCCGTTGCTGTCCCGAATCGCTGTTGCCGGCCCGTTGATCGTGGCGATGCTCGCATGCTCGCCGCTCGGATGGATATCGGTTTGCGCGCAGACACCCCTGCCGCAGCCTCGCGCCCCCCTTGCGGCTGACGACAAAGAGGCCGCTCCCGTCACCCTGGAGAGCCTCAAGCAACGCGACAAGGAGCTCCAGGCGCTGCGCGCCGAGCAGCGCAAGACGCTCGAAAAGGAGGCCAAACTCAAGCGGGAGATCGAGTTGATCGGCGATGATCGCCGCAGGTTCAACCAGCAGATCATCGATACGGCCTCGCGTGTAGCCGCCGTGGAAGAGCGCATTGAAAGGACGCAGCAGCGCTTGCAGCCGCTCGACGACAGCGAGCAGGCACTACGCATCTCGTTGCAGCAGCGACACGATATTATTGTCGAAGTGCTCGCTGCGTTACAGCGGATTGGCCGGCAGGCACCCCCCGCGCTCCTGATCAGGGCCGAGGATGCCTTGCGGTCCGTGCGCTCGGCGATGGTGCTGGGTGCTGTGCTTCCGGAGCTGCGCCAGCAGGCGGAAACGCTGTCCGCTGATCTCGCCGAGCTCGCTCGTCTGCGCCAGCAGATTGCCGGCGAGCGCGACAGGCTCGCGCGCGATCTCTTCGTCCTCGCAGATGAGCGCCAGCGGCTTTCGCTGCTGATTGCGGAACGCCAGCGGCGACAGGCGGAAGCAGAGCAAGCATTGGGCAGCGAGCGACAGCGAGCTCATCAGCTTGCCCGCCAGGCACAAAGTCTTACCCAATTGATCACCCAGTTGGAGCAAGGCCTCGATACATCGGCGCGTGCCACGCGCACGGCCGCGCAGGACCCCAACACGCTGGATGGGCGGCCGGATCTTGCCGCGCTGAAGGATCCGGGCCGGCTGACCCCTGCAATTGCCTTTGCGTCAGCGAAAGGAATGCTGCCGCTTCCAATGAATGGGCCACGAATCAGGGAATACGGGAGCGCGGACGGACACGGTGGGACGGAAAAGGGATTATCGATTGCCGGCCGCCGCGGAGCGCAGATCACATCCCCGTGCGATGGCTGGGTAGTCTTTGCGGGCCCCTTCCGCAATTATGGCCAACTCTTGATCCTTAATGCCGGCGGCGGCTATCATGTTCTGCTTGCTGGGATGGAACGGATATCCGTTGACTTGGGGCAATTCGTAGTAACGGGCGAGCCCATCGCAGTAATGGGCAACGGAGCCCAAACGGGTGCCGCGCTGGCGGACGGTGGCGGTCAACCCGTACTATACGTGGAATTCCGCAAGGACGGACAACCCGTCGATCCAGGCCCCTGGTGGGCCGCAAACGAAGGCCAGAAGGTTCGCGGATGATGCGCAAAACTTCCCTGATTCTCCTCGGCGCCGCGGCAGGCGTAGCCGTGACGTTGGTTGCTACTCAGCCACGCCTCTTGCTGGAAGGCGCGCGCGCGCAGGCCGCGGCTGCCGATACATATCGCCAGCTCAGCTTGTTCGGAGACGTATTCGAACGGGTCCGCGCCGATTATGTCGAGAAGCCTGACGATGGGAAGCTTATCGAGGCCGCGATCAATGGCATGCTCGCCGGGCTCGATCCCCATTCGAGCTACATGGACGCGAAGAGCTTTCGCGACATGCAGGTGCAGACCCGCGGCGAGTTTGGCGGCCTCGGCATCGAGGTCACCATGGAGGAAGGCCTGATCAAGGTCGTGGCACCCATCGACGAAACGCCTGCGGCCAAGGCTGGCATCATGGCCAACGACATCATCACGCATCTGGATGATGAGCCCGTGCAGGGGCTCACCCTCAATCAGGCTGTCGAAAAGATGCGTGGCCCCGTGAACACCAAAATCAAGCTCAAGATCATGCGCAAGGGGCAGGACAAGCCTGTCGAGGTGTCGATCACCCGCGATATCATCCGCGTGCGCTCGGTCCGCTCGCGGCTGGAAGGCGACGATGTCGGCTTCATCCGCATCACTCAGTTCAACGAGCAGACCTCAGAGGGCCTCAAAAAGGCGATCGGCGAACTCACCTCCCAGTCCGGCGACAAGCTCAAGGGCTTTGTCGTCGACCTGCGTAACAATCCCGGCGGGCTGCTCGACCAGGCGATCTCGGTGTCCGATACCTTCCTCGAGAAGGGCGAGATCGTCTCAACCCGGGGCCGCAATGCTGAGGAGACGCAGCGATTTAATGCGCGCGCGGGCGATGTCACCAAGAGCAAGCCTCTCATCGTCCTGATCAACGGCGGCTCCGCTTCCGCTTCCGAGATCGTGGCCGGTGCGTTGCAGGATCATCGGCGCGCGACCGTGATCGGCACGCGCTCGTTCGGCAAGGGATCGGTGCAGACGATCATCCCGCTGGGCTCCGGCAACGGCGCCTTGCGGCTGACCACCGCGCGCTATTTCACGCCGTCCGGCAGGTCGATCCAGGCAAAAGGCATCTCACCCGATATCGAGGTCCTGCAGGATGTGCCGGAGGAGCTCAAGGCGCGCACAGATACGCGCGGCGAGGCCTCTCTGCGCGGGCATCTCAAGGCGGAAGGGGACGAGCAGACCGGCTCGCAGTCCTATATTCCTCCGGATCCGAAGGATGACAAGGCGCTGCATACCGCGCTCGATCTCATTCGTGGCGTGCAGAAGAACTCCGCCTATCCGCCCAATCCAAGGACCGCGGTTCCAAACTGAGAATGGTGCGAGGCGGGTTGGGCGTATTCGCCAAACCCGCCCTGCAGACTGCCAAAAGGGGCGGCCGTGGCGCCCCTTTTTTGTTGAAGTCGCAATCCTCATGGTAAACGAAGAGTTAACTCTCTGGATGCTAGCAGATGCTCCTGGTCTTAGCTCCTGATTCGCAGGCGACTGGCTATGGAGGCAGACGATCTCACCGCGCCCTTGGGTCAGAACCGGAGACCGCGGCGGCGGCGGAGTTTTCAGATCTCCGGTTTCCAGGTTTTCATCGCTGGCCTGGCTCTTCCTCGCACTCACTTTGGTCGTCAGGATGGTTGTCGTCGAGGAGCCGGTCAGTAGTGAAGCAGCAGTCGCACCCCTCCCCTCAGCTCTTATTCCGGCCGCGCGGGCAAGCCGGTCCGAGCCGAGTGCCCTGAAACGCGCCGAGCAAGCAGCCGAGCCTCCCTGCAACCCGGACGACAGCCAACCGAATGAGTCCGTCGCAGCGGAGGCGCTCCGCAATAGGACCATCACCATCATTGATGGGACCAGTGGGAAACGCCATGAGATCGTGATACCGGATACCGCGAGCATAGATCAGCAACAGGCCGTGACCACACGGCGCGGAGCTGGCGCGATCGGGCCGGCCGGTACTCCGTCCGGGAGCTTGTCGCCCGCTCGGTGAGCACGGACAGTCAAAAGCGCAGCCTTATGGCTCCCTTCGAATCTCTGCCTTATCGCCCGTGTGCGGGGCTTGCAGTGTTCAATCGTGATGGACTGGTTTTCATCGGTCGGCGCATCGACGGCCCTGAGCACGTCGACGAGATTCATGCTTGGCAGATGCCGCAAGGGGGCATTGATCCTGGCGAGGATCCTTGGCCGGCGGCGTTGCGCGAGCTCTACGAAGAAACGAACATCCACTCGATCGAGAAGCTGGGTGAGATCCAGGAGTGGCTCGCCTACGACATTCCACGCGACATAGTAGGCCGGGCCTGGGGCGGCAAATATCGCGGCCAGACACAGAAATGGTACGCGCTGCGGTTCTGCGGCGACGAGGGTGAAATCGACATTGAGCAGCCTGCCGGCGGACACGATCCCGAGTTCGTGGAGTGGCGATGGGAACCGCTCGCCAATCTTCCCGCCCTGATCGTCCCCTTCAAACGGCGAGTTTACGAGCGGGTGGTGCAGGAATTTTCGCGCTTCGTCTCGTGAGGCGCAGGGGGGCATCCGTAACGGATGCCCGCTACGGTCAGCTTAGTGCCGCCTGCAAGGTGCGCAGCTGTTCGAGCCGGCGCGCGAGTTTGTCGCGCCGCCAATCATCCTTGCTGTCGGCGACGTCTTCCTCGGTGTCTTTGATGGCATCGGCGAGCATGGCGCGGTCGAATTCCTCGATTGGAACTGCGGTATCGGCAAGCAACGTGAGTCCCTCCGGGCCGACCTCGGCGAAGCCGCCATGCACGACGATGCGCAGCTGCTCCCCGCCGCCGCCGTAGATCACCAGGACCCCTGGCCGCACAGTGGTCACCATCGGCTCGTGTCCCGCAAGCACGCCGAAATCACCCTCTATCCCGGGGACATCGACCTGGAGGACCTCGCTGCTGAACAACAGCTTTTCGGGAGAGACAAGATCAAAGTGGAAGGTGGCCATGTCAGGTATCAGGTCTCAGGTATCAGGTCTCAGGTTACTGAAGTATCAGGTACTCAGGTATCAGATCTCAGACATCAGGGATTCCTGTTACCTGATACCTGACCCCTGATACCTGTTACCTTGCTTAGGCCGCCTCCGCGGCCAGCTTCTTGCCCTTCTCAACCGCCTCCTCGATGGTGCCCACCATGTAGAAGGCCGCCTCGTGGAAGGGCTGCGATAGGAAGCGTTCGATCTTGCGCGCGCGGGCAACCGTGAGCTTGTCCTCCTCCGACAGCTCGTCCATGCCGAGGATGGCGATGATGTCTTGCAGCGCCTTGTAGCGCTGCAGGATCGCCTGTACCTGGCGGGCGATGTTGTAGTGCTCCTCGCCGACGACCATTGGCGAGAGCATGCGCGAGGTCGAATCGAGCGGATCGACAGCTGGATAGATGCCCTTCTCTGCGATCTGCCGCGAAAGCACGGTCGTGGCGTCGAGATGGGCAAACGACGTTGCCGGGGCCGGATCGGTAAGGTCGTCGGCGGGAACGTAGATCGCCTGTACCGAGGTGACGGATCCCTTCGTGGTTGTCGTGATGCGCTCTTGCAGCGCGCCCATATCGGTTGCCAGCGTCGGCTGGTAGCCCACGGCGGAGGGAATGCGGCCGAGCAAGGCGGAAACCTCCGAGCCGGCCTGCGTGAAACGGAAGATATTGTCGACGAAGAACAGCACGTCCTGCCCTTGATCGCGGAAATACTCGGCGACTGTCAGGCCCGAGAGGCCAACACGGGCGCGGGCGCCAGGCGGCTCGTTCATCTGCCCGTACACCAGCGCGCATTTGGACCCGGCGGCCGAGCCGTTGTTCTTCTTCGGATCCTTGTTGACCCCTGATTCAATCATCTCATGGTAGAGATCGTTGCCCTCGCGCGTGCGCTCGCCAACTCCGGCGAACACCGAATAGCCGCCGTGGGCCTTGGCGACGTTATTGATCAGCTCCATGATGATCACGGTCTTGCCCACTCCGGCACCGCCAAATAGGCCGATCTTGCCGCCCTTGGCGTAGGGCGCGAGCAAATCGACGACCTTGATGCCGGTGACGAGAATTTGCGCTTCCGTCGATTGCTCCGTGTAGGCCGGCGCGTTCTGGTGAATGGCGCGCGTCTCAGTGTGGGGCACCGGTCCCGCTTCATCGACCGGCTCGCCGACGACGTTGATGATACGACCAAGGGTGCCATCGCCGACCGGTACCGCAATGGGCTGGCCGGTATCGCGGACCTCCTGTCCGCGCACGAGCCCGTCGCTGGTGTCCATTGCGACAGTGCGTACCGTTGATTCGCCGAGATGCTGTGCGACCTCGAGCACCAGCCGACGGCCCTGGTTGTTGGTCTCCAGCGCGTTGAGGATGGCAGGCAGCTGCTCTTGGAACTGCACGTCGACCACGGCGCCGATCACCTGGGTGACGTGTCCGACTCTATTATTCATGCGTATCCCCCTAACCGCTTATTAAGCGTGAATCAGATCGAGACGCCTCATCAGCCATCGCTAGATCGCCTCGGCTCCCGAGATGATCTCGATCAGCTCCTTCGTGATCATTGCCTGGCGCGTGCGATTGTAGCTTAGCGTCTGCTTTCGGATCATCTCGCCAGCGTTGCGAGTGGCATTGTCCATTGCCGTCATCTGTGCCCCATAGAAGGACGCGGCATTCTCCAGTAATGCACCGAATATCTGCACCGCCAGGTTGCGCGGCAGAAGCTCAGCGAGGATTTCGCCCTCATCTGGCTCGTATTCGTAGCTCGTTGTCCCGGCGTTGCTCGAGTCGGTAGCCGCGAACTCAGGCGGAATGATTCGTTGCGCGGTCGGAATTTGCGTCATCACCGACTTGAATCGTGAGAAGACCAATGTGCAAACATCGAACTCGCCAGCATCGTAGCGGCGCATGATTTTCTCTGCGATGTCTTCGGCATGCTCGAAGTGAAGCGTGCGGATCGCGCGCAGCTCGATGCGCTCGATAATCTGCTTCTCGTACTGCCGGCGGAGCTGCTCGTAGCCTTTGCGGCCGACGCAGAAGAACTTCACCGTTTTGCTCTCGGCGGTAAGCGCGGTCGCACGCTCGCGCGCAAGGCGAACAATGGCCGAGTTGAACGGACCGCAGAGGCCGCGTTCTGCCGTGCAAACCAGAAGCAGATGCGTATTGTCGCTGCCGGTCCCCGACAACAGGCGCGGCGCGGTCCCGATATCACTGACAGCGCGCGCTATGTTGCCAAGCACTTTTCGCATGTGCTCGGCGTAGGGGCGCGCCGATACGGCCGCGCCCTGTGCGCGCCGTAGCTTCGATGCCGCAACCATCTGCATGGCTTTGGTGATCTTTTGGGTCGCCCTGGTGGAGGCAATGCGAACCCGCATGTCTTTGAGGCTGGGCATCTCAGGCCGGACGCTGCTTAGGCGAATGTCTTTGCATATTGATCCACCACCGCTTTGAGCTTGGCGGTGATGGCATCGTCGAGATCCCTGCTGGCGCGGATTGCATCGAGAATATCAGCGTGCTGAGCGCGCAGCACTCCAAGCAGCCCGTGCTCGAATGGGCGCACGCGATCGACCGGGATCGGATCGAGGTAGCCGTTGACGCCGGCATAGATCAGGGCGACCTGCTCTTCCATTTTTAGCGGCGAGAACTGCGGTTGCTTGAGAAGCTCCGTCAATCGCGAGCCGCGGTTGAGAAGTCGCTGCGTGGTCGCGTCGAGGTCGGAGCCGAACTGGGCGAACGCCGCCATCTCGCGATATTGCGCAAGCTCGCCCTTGATACGACCGGCCACCTTCTTCATTGCCTTGGTCTGCGCTGACGAGCCGACGCGCGACACCGAGAGGCCGACGTTCACAGCTGGCCGAATGCCCTGGTAGAAGAGATCGGTTTCCAGAAAGATCTGCCCATCGGTGATCGAGATCACGTTTGTTGGGATGTAGGCGGAAACGTCATTGGCCTGTGTCTCGATTACCGGTAGCGCGGTAAGCGACCCGGCCTTATAGTCATCATTCATCTTTGCGGCGCGCTCGAGCAGCCGAGAATGCAGATAGAACACGTCGCCGGGATACGCCTCGCGCCCGGGCGGCCGACGCAGCAGCAGTGACATCTGGCGGTAGGCGACGGCCTGTTTGGAAAGGTCATCATACACGATGACAGCGTGCATGCCGTTGTCGCGGAAATATTCACCCATCGTGCAGCCGGCAAAGGGCGCCAGATATTGCATTGGGGCGGGATCGGAGGCGGTGGCCGCGACAATAATGGAATAGTCGAGTGCGCCGTTCTCTTCCAGCACCTTCGTGAATTGAACAACGGTGGAGCGCTTTTGCCCCACAGCGACATAGACGCAATAGAGCTTGATCTTCTCATCGCCGGAGGCGTTGAGAGACTTCTGATTGAGGATGGTGTCGAGCGCAATAGCAGTCTTGCCGGTCTGCCGGTCGCCGATGATCAGCTCCCGCTGGCCGCGGCCGATGGGGATGAGAGCGTCTATCGCCTTGAGCCCAGTGGCCATCGGCTCGTGCACGGACTTCCGCGGAATGATGCCGGGCGCCTTGACGTCGACGCGCCGGCGCTCGCTTGCCTGGATCGGGCCCTTGCCGTCGAGCGGATTGCCAAGCGCATCGACCACCCGGCCGAGCAACCCCTTTCCCACCGGCACATCGACAATCGCCTGCGTGCGCTTGACGGTCTGACCCTCCTTGATCTCGCGATCGTTGCCGAAGATCACTATGCCCACATTGTCGCTCTCGAGATTGAGCGCCATGCCGCGCACGCCGTTCTCGAACTCGACCATTTCACCGGACTGCACTTTGTCGAGCCCATACGCGCGGGCAATGCCGTCGCCGACCGACAGCACTTGGCCGACCTCGGTGACCTGCGCCTCCCGGCCGAAGTTCTTGATCTGCTCCTTTAGGATCGCCGAGATCTCGGCTGCACGGATGTCCATCAAGAAACCTCTTTCATCGCATGCTTCATCAGGTTGAGCTTGGTACGCAAAGAGCTGTCGACCATTCGCGAGCCAAGCTTCACCACAAGCCCGCCAATGATGGAAGGATCGACCTTCACGTCGACATGCACGTGCTTTCCAGTGACTGAGTCGAGCGCCTCGCTGAGCGCTGCCACATGCCGCTCGCTTGGAGGTTGTGCGAGCGTGACTTGCGCTGCAAGCTCGCCACGGTGCCGGGCGACGAGCTGCCGATAGGCGCGGATGACCTCGCGCACGGCAAACAATCGTCGATTGGAGGCGACGGTGAGCAGGAAGTGGGCCGATAGGCCTCGCAGACCGATGAGCTCGATCACCGCAGTGAGCGCGCGAACCTGCTCCTCGGTCGAAAAAACCGGGCTGCGTACGAGGCGGCCGAGATCGGCGCTCTCCGCCAAAACCGCCTCAAACCGATCGAGATCGTTGCTCACTGCGTCAAGCGCATTCTGTTCCAGCGCAAGCTCGAACAGAGCGGTTGCGTAGCGACCCGCCATGCCGGACAAGTTTCCGCCTTCGCCTGCCACGCTCTTTCTTCTTTCAGGCAATTCCGCAGGCTCAGCCCCATCGCCTACGACCGACCAAGCCCTTGAAATCAATTGGGACTTCGGAGTTTCGTGGCGAGCGCGCGGGATTGCCACAAAAACGCGCGGTTGCGTAACACACCGCCTATCGCGGTGCAACCTTGAGGCGGTGCCTTCCTCCTCGACCAAAAACGCCGAATAGACCTCGCTCGTCGCGTCATCCATCGTCACGATCAAATCGAGCTCGGGTTGTCCCGTAAGCCAGGCATAACGGACAACTGCAAAAGCTACGGACACCTTGCCGCCGGCCGTGAGCCTGTCACAGAAAGCTCTGCGGATCGACGTCCACTTCGAGCTTGAGACTGCCCGTGCGCTTGGGTGCAACTGCCACCCATGCCCTTAGATATTGGGAAAGATCAAAGTTGCGGGGCGATTTGACCAGCACGCGAAAGCGATGGCGGCCGCGCAGGACGGCCAGCGGGGCTTGCGCGGGGCCGAGAATGCGCACTTGCGAAGCAGCCGGTGCGGCAGCGACCAGGCGCCGGCCATAGCCCTCGGCGCTCGACTGCTCCCGCGCCGAAATCAGGAGACTCGCGAGGCGCCCGAACGGCGGGTATTGGGTGCTTTTCCGCAGCTCGATCTCATTCGTATAGAACGCCTCCCGATCGGCGGCGAGCAAGGCGTGGATCAGCGGATGCTCGGGCTGGTGCGTCTGCAGATAGCCGATACCGGGGCGGTCCTCGCGTCCGGCGCGCCCAACAACTTGGTGCAGCAGCTGGAAGGTGCGTTCCGCGGCGCGCGGATCGCCGTTCGTGAGGCCAAGGTCCGCGTCGATGACGCCGACCAGATTCAACCTTGGAAAATGGTGGCCCTTGGCGACGAGTTGGGTGCCTATGATGATGTCGAAGCGGCCGGCGGCAACCTCATCAAGCTCTGCGCGCAGCCGCTCAACGGATTCCACGAGGTCGCTCGAGAGCACAAGGATGCGGCGCTCCGGGAAGAGCTCCGCCGCCTCCTGCTGCAACCGCTCGACACCCGGGCCGACCGCCACGAAGGAATCGCTCGCCTGGCAATGAGGACACTCGACGGGGCGAGGCATCGAGAAGCCGCAGTGGTGACACATAAGTCGGCGCTTGAAGCGGTGATCGACCAGCCAGGCATCGCAGTTGGGGCAGCCGAGACGGAAGCCGCATTGGCGGCAAAGCGTGAGTGGCGCGTATCCGCGGCGGTTGAGGAACAGGAGCGCCTGCTCGCCTTTGTCCATTCGCGCCTGCATCGCCTCTGCAAGACGCGGCGCGATAAAGCGTCCGCGGGAGGGGCCTTCGCCGCGCAGATCGATCGTTTCAATTTTGGGAAGTTGCTGGCCCCCGAAGCGTTCGGGGAGGTGCAGGCGCCGGTAACGTCCGCGGCGGACATTGACCTCTGTTTCGACGGAGGGGGTCGCGGAGGCGAGGACAACCGGGATTGCAGCACCGCGGGCGCGGACCACGGCCATGTCGCGGGCGTGATAGCGGGCGCCGTCTTCCTGCTTGTAGGCAGGATCATGTTCCTCGTCGACCACAATGAAACCGAGACCCGCA
>Ga0306920_100008679_pt1 | contig 13498 bp, 10 predicted proteins | sample flu12Cox44000170_FD_204666 | JGI IMG/M metagenome (GOLD analysis project Ga0306920, IMG submission 204666) | Lab enrichment of tropical soil microbial communities from Luquillo Experimental Forest, Puerto Rico - flux4day.12C.oxic.44.000.170 (v2)... | ecosystem: Environmental > Terrestrial >... | reverse complement strand
TTCGATCTCCTATCGATCGACACAGAGAGATAGCGTCAGACCTGGCGCGAAAGCGCTTGTTTTCAGAGGGAGTAGCGCCGCATTTTCGCGTTGACACAAATTGTCAACGCAGACGGGAGATCGCAAAAGTAACTTCGGTACTTGTCCTCAGCGATGGCCTGCATGCTGCTCAAAGCACTCAAAGAAAATCGAGCATTCTCGGCCAAACTCAAACGCAAAACGTGACTTCTTTCACGCTTGGACATGTACCTTCGTACAATTCCGGCCCTTCTGCGAAGCTGTGCCTCGACGCTCCGACATAAGAGGGACATCACGTCACGTTGTGATCAACTCACTTGGCAAAACGAGCTCCTGCCCGGAGGCTTGATGTCATTACGCCACCGATGTCGATCATTGGCCGCCTTCTCCTGTCTGCCACTGCCCTGGCAATTGGCACCGCTGGACTAAACCGCTCAAACCCTTCGCGAGGAGGCGATTGCCCGCGGATTCCTGGTCGGAACCGCATCTTGAACTCGCCAGCCAGGGTTGCGACGTAACGCGCCTCGGTAAACAGAGACGGACCGACCGCGCGCGCCCAAGCTGGCCTACGGCGCCCTAAGAGACGCTCTCACTGCAAAGCCCGTTCCGTCGAGGAGCGGCGCAGCTTCCCCGTAGAATCCGGGCAGTCGGGTTGCAGCTATAATGGCGCTACTCGGGGCCTTTTCTAGACCCTGCGAGCCGATAGTGTGCGCAGCCCCAAGCCATCTCCGGATCCCGACCGCCACCGCAAGCGGGTGATCGTGCCGCTGGCAGCGGCGATCGCATTGCTCTTCGGGATCCTGCTGTCACAGGCGTCGTTCGACCAGCCGGCCTTCCTGAGTCCCGACAACAATCAGCAGCTTTTGTTTTTCGCGGCACTGTCGCTGCTGATCTTTCTTTTGTTTGTCGCCCTGACGTTCGTCCTGGCGCGCAATCTGCTGAAGCTGTTTGCCGAGCGGCGGATGGGAGTGCTGGGGTCAAAGTTCCGTACGCGACTAGTGGTTACCGGGCTGCTGCTGTCGTTTCTGCCCGTCATCATGATGTTCTGGTTCGCCTATGGCCTGATGAACCGGACCATCGACCGCTGGTTTTCGCGTCCAGTGCAGGAGGTCCGCGAGGACACCCGGGCGATGGCTACCCTGCTGGCAGCTTATGCACAGGAAAACGCGACAACCGAAGCAACCTCCATCGCGAGATCTCCCGAAGCACAGCGTGCTTTCGAAACGGGCAACTTCGCTGCTCTGGACGCAGTGTTTGAAACCCACGAACCGACGCTGCAGGGCGGGTTCGTCGTGGCGCTGCTGAAAGGCGAGGAGAAAACCAATTTCCGGGCGCCCGCCCCCTGGGCATCGTTGCAATCACGCGCATCGCTGGATCAACTCTCGGGACCATCGCCTTCGCCGTTCTCCTGGAACGATACCGAATACATTCTGGGTGCTTCGCCTGTGGGGAACGATGGCCTGGTTCTGGTCGCCATGCCATTGCCCAGGAAGTTCTCCGCCGCGGTAAAACAACTGGAAGCGAGCCAGAACCGGTATTTCGATCTCTATCGTCAGCGCCGGCTGCTGCGCCGCACGTACATGACGTTCCTGATGCTGCTGACGGTGCTGGTGCTGTTCACCACCACCTGGCTGGCGCTGTTCCTGTCGAAGCTGGTTACCCGCCCGGTGGCGGCGTTGGCGGAAGCGACCCAAGAGATCTCACGCGGCCGTCTGGATTACCGCGTCGAGGTAAACGCCGCCGATGAAATGGGCGACCTGGTCCGGTCCTTCAATCGCATGGCCGAAGAACTGGAGACGAGTCGCCAACAGATCGACGCGTCGAGCCGGGAACTGAGCCAGGCGAACACGGCCCTAGAGCAACGCCGCCGGCACATTGAAACGATCCTGGAAAGTATTCCCACGGGCGTCCTCTCGCTGGATGCCGCAGGGCGCATCACGCACGCTAACCAGGCGCTGCTGCGCATGTTCCATCCCAACGAGACGGCCGACGACAGCGGCCGCATGATCAACTCTCAGCTGCGCGATGTGTTCCCTGCCGACTTTGTCGAGGACCTGCAGGCGCTTCTCCGCCGCGCCGACCGCATGGGGATGACTACGGTGCAAACGGAGGTGTCGATGCCCCGTGCGAAGTTGAACGTTGCCTTGACCGTGGCCACCCTCAAGCATGAAGGCGAGCACATGGGTTACGTGCTGATCTTCGAAGATCTCTCGGACCTGCTGAAGGCACAAAGGCAAGCGGCGTGGCGAGAGGTCGCTCGCAGGATTGCGCACGAGATCAAAAACCCCCTAACGCCCATTGCGCTCTCGGCAGACCGCATCCGGCGCCACCTCGACCGCGGCACGCGCCCTGATCCGGGCTCGGTGGAAATCATTCGCCATTGCGCGGAAACGATCGCTTCTTCGGTGGACACGGTACGCACGCTGGTGGATGAGTTTTCTACGCTGGCACGCTTCCCAGCGTCGCACCCCAGTCCCGCCAACATCAATGCCATCGTGGAGAGTTCGCTGGCGATGTTTGAAGGCAGGCTGACGGGCATTACGGTGCACACTGACCTGGCCTCGGACTTGCCCAAAGTGATGGCCGATTCTGACGCGATCAAGCGAGCCCTCGCGAATCTCGTGGACAACGCTGCCGAGGCGATGGCCGACTCTCTGACGCGAGAGATCCAGATCAGCACGACCCTGGTGACCAGCCGCGATGCGGTGGAGATTCTCGTGGCCGACACGGGGCACGGCGTCACCCAGGAATTGAAGGAAAAACTTTTTCTGCCTTACTTCTCGACCAAGAAGCGTGGCACCGGGCTAGGTCTGGCGATTGTGAGCCGAATCGTTGAGGACCATCGTGGATCGATCCGCGTCGAGGAGAACCAGCCGGTAGGAACGCGCTTCGTCGTAGAATTGCCGCTCGCGCCTGAGACCTCTCCGGTTCCCGTGGAACATGTCTAGCATCCTCATCGTGGACGATGAATCCAGCATTCGCGATTCCCTGCGCGGAGTGCTCGACGACGAGGGCTTCCGCACCGAGGCAGCGGAAACCGGCGAGCAGTGTATGCGCCTGCTGGCAAGCCAGGTGTTCGACGTCGTGCTGCTGGATGTCTGGCTGCCCGGCATGGACGGCCTGGAAACGTTGCAGAAGATTCGCGAGCTCGACAGTTCCCCGGAAGTGATCATGATCTCCGGGCACGGAACCATTGAAACCGCGGTGCGGGCGACCAAGCTGGGAGCTTACGATTTTCTGGAAAAACCGCTCTCGATCGATCGCACGTTGAACCTGATCCGGCACGCGATCGACGCCAAGAACCTGCGGCGCGAGAATCGCGATCTCAAGCGTCAACTGCAGTCGAGAAGCGTGATCGCCGGCGACAGCGTGCCCATGAAGGCGCTGCGCCAGCAGATTGGGATCATGGCGCCCACCAACGGGCGGGTGTTGATCTACGGGGAATCGGGAACCGGCAAGGAACTGGTGGCTCACGCTATCCACGCGCAAAGCCTCCGCAAAGACGAGCGTTTTGTCGAGGTCAACTGCGCCGCCATCCCCGAAGACCTGATCGAGAGCGAACTGTTCGGGCACCAGCAGGGATCGTTCGCGGGAGCAACTTCCGACAAGGAAGGTAAGTTCCAGCAGGCCACCGGTGGCACATTGTTCCTCGACGAAGTCGGCGATATGAGCCTGAAAACGCAGTCGAAGGTGTTGCGCACGCTCGACGAGCAGCGGTTCACGCCGGTCGGAGGTTTACAACCGATTACGGTCGACGTGCGCGTGATTGCCTCGACCAACAAAGACCTGGAAGAGGAAATTTCAAAGGGCAACTTTCGCGAGGACCTTTTTTACCGGCTGAACGTGATCCCCTTTGTGGTTCCACCACTGCGCGAGCGCAAGGAAGACGTGCCTTTGCTGGCGCGGCACTTCCTCAAAGAATTTGCCACGGCTTACGGCAAGCGCTCACGCGAGATAGCGGACGACGCGGTGCAGGCGCTCACACGCTATTCCTGGCCGGGCAACGTGCGCGAGCTGCGCAACCTGATCGAGCGCATCGTGATCATGAATCCGACGACCCTGCGCTTCGAGCGCAAGCATCTGCCACCCTTGATCTATCGCGACGGAGCTCGTCGCGCCGCGAATGGGGAGTTCTCGACGCTCCATCAGGCACGCGATGCCTATGAGCGCGACTACATTCTTAAGAAGCTCGACGAGAATCACGGAAATGTGAGCCGCACCGCCGAAATGCTCGGGCTGGAGCGGAGCCATCTTTATCGCAAGATGAAGGCTCTGGGGATTTCGGCGAAGGAGTAACTCGGAAGTTTGGAATTACTGATCCCGGTGCGAGGGCAGGATGCCTCGCGACAGCCGGCGACCCCCTGGCTCCGCTCGGGGCAGGGTGCCGGTGCTACGGTCATTTCTTCCGCATGTGGATTTCTTTGCCGTGGTTCTTGAACTGGACTTCGTCCATGAGCTGATTGATCAGGAAAATGCCGCGGCCGTGATTGGAGAAGATGTTTTCTCCTTCGAGCGGATTGGGGATGGTGCTCGGATCGAAGCCTGGACCGGGATCGCGGACGACAATCAGCATCCCCAGCTTTTCTTCGCAGGCAACATCGCACTCCACAACCTTCAACGGATCGCTTTTCGCTCCGTGAATCACAGCGTTGGCCAAGGCTTCGCTGAGCGCAAGCTCAATCGCTTCTTCTTTGCCGATGGCGCACTCGGTGTCGCGGACCACCTGCATGATGCTCTGCACGACCGGGTCAATGGCGTTGCGGTCGGCAGCCAGGGTCACTTTCAACTTGAGGTCGAGGTTCTTGAGGTCAATTTTGCCGTTGGAAGGTTCCCCAGACATATTCGTGCGTCCCCTGCCCCGCCGTACTTGTACCCGATTCTATCTGCACAACCGGAACCCGACAATCACCCGTTCTCGCGGTTCCCGGAGCCTCCCGCAAGTGATTCCAGTTGGCGGCGCCAATCGAGTTCCTCCACAAACGAGCGTGAATCCCGCCACCCGGGCTGAACCTTCACGAACAGTTCCAGGAAGACTTTCTTGTTTACCATCCGCTCCGTGTCGAGCCGCGCGGCGGTGCCGATTTTCTTCAGCATCCGGCCACCCTTGCCCACCAGGATCGCTTTCTGGCCTTCGCGTTCGCAGTAAATCGTGGCAGCAACCCGGGTAAGCCGGGGCTCTTCTTCAAAGCGATCGACGATGACGCTGGTCGCGTGCGGCACTTCTTCTTTCGTGGCGAGCAGCACGTGCTCACGAATAATCTCTCCGGCCATGAAGCGCACGGGTTGATCGGTGATTTGGTCTTCGCTGAAGTATTGCGGGCCGGGCGGAAGCGCCTCGACCACTCTCTCGAGCAAGAGCGGCAGGCCGTCTTTCTTTAGAGCGGAGAGGGGAATGATCTCCTGAAATGCGTGCAGCTTCTGATAACTGTCGATGATGGGCAGGAGCTTCTTCTTGTCCTTGAGCCGATCGATCTTGTTGAGAAGCAGAAAGATCGGCGTTCCTGCCTGCTCCGCCATCTTCAAGGCAGCTTGATCTTCCGCATGGAGCGGACGGCTCACGTCAGTGACCAGCAAGATCAGGTCGCAACCTTCGATGGCCTCGCGAACTTCGTGCATCATTTTGCGGCCCAGCGAGGTGTCGGGCTTATGCACGCCCGGAGTGTCGATGAGGATCACTTGCGCTCCCGGACGCGTGCCTTGCTTGGGAATGTGCAGGATGCCCTGGATACGATTGCGGGTGGTCTGCGGTTTTGGGCTGATGATGGCGAGCCGCTCTCCGACCAGGGCATTCAGCAGCGTGGATTTGCCGGCATTCGGACGCCCCAGGATGCAGACGAAGCCGGAGTGAAAGGCCATGCGTTATGCCAACTCCGCCCGGTGAACGAAAGGGAAACCACAGGGGAGCACAGGGGTTCTTCGACACTCGGACACAATATCCACGGGAGTTTCCACTGGGGACGTGATTGCAGGGACACTATATCAGCTTCATCTGGCGAGGCTCAGCGGCAACGATCCGCACCCGCTCAACGCGGCGGTCGGTTGATTCGAGCACTTCAAAGCGCAGCCCGTCGCCTTCGATGACCTCGCCCTTTTGCGGAATCCGTCCGGCAAGCTCGGTGACGAGTCCGGCGACCGTGGTTGCTTCTTTGGCGTCAGGTTTCAGGCCGAACAGTTCGTCCAGGTGATCGATGTCCATATTGCCGGTGACCACGTAGCTGTGATCGTTTTCTTTCACGACCTGCGGCTTTTCGTGCTCGTCGCGAATCTCGCCGACGATCTCCTCCACCAGGTCTTCAATCGTGACCAGCCCTGCAACGCCGCCATATTCATCGACCACGATCGCCATGCGGATGTTGTTCTTCCGCATCTCGCGCAGCAGATCGCTGCCCAATTTGCTCTCGGGGACGAAGTGGACGTCTTTGCGCATGAGCGACTCGACCGTGCGGCTGCGAGCTTCGGTATCGGGGACCTGCAGCACGTCCTGCGCATAGACCACGCCGACAATGTTGTGGACAGACTCGCGGTAAACGGGCACGCGGGAGAAAGGCTTGGTGCGGAGCAATTCGATGAATTGTTCTACCGTGGTGCCGATGGCAACCACCACCATGTCGGGCCGCGGCTTCATGGCCTCGCGGACGGTCTTCCCGCTGAACTCGACCACCGACTGAATCAGGTCGCGATCCGTGGCCTGGATGATGCCCTCTTCCTGGCCGGCTTCGATGAGGGCATCCACGGCCTCGGCTGGGCTCTCCGGAGCCTCCTCTGACGGGCGATTGGTCAGGGAAATGACCGATTGCAGAAAGCCGAGCACCAGGGTGACTGGGAGCACGATATAAATCAGAACTCGCAACAACGTGACCCAGTGCTCGAGCCAGCCGCCATCGGTCCGCGAGAAAAAGACGAAGGGCAGAAAGCGGTTGAAGACGATGACGATGAGTACGAGGCTCAGTGTGGCTTGCAGGATTTCCTGAAAGCTCCAGGCACGATCGGTGAATACGCTGAAGCCCACAATCATGGCGATGGCTGCCATGACCAGCGGCACGGCGATCGCCATCGACAGCGAAGCCCGGCTGCGGCTGACACGCAACTTGGACTCGATCTTCTGTTCAAAGATGTCGATGTTGTCCTGGAACTCGCGCGAAAGGAACTTGCCAATCTCGGTGTAGAGGCGATCCACGTAGGAAACGAGTGTGAGCAGGCCAACGAGCAGGACCAGGATGAGCGGGATGATGTAAATCATCGCGCGCGCTCCTTCGGTGAAGCTTTCCCTCCCATTTTGCCATCACCAGAGCGGCCCGCAGCCCGGGCAATCAACGCCCCCGGCAAGCCGAGTTTCTGGCGCAGGCGTTCTTCGACCCTGGCCATCTCACCTCGGTCCGCCTCGTGATCAAAACCCGCGAGGTGCAGTACGCCGTGCAGCGCTAGGATTTTCACTTCCTCAGCCGTGGAGTGCCCGAGCCGGCGGGCATTATCGGAGGCTATCTCGGCCGAGATGGCGATGTCGCCGGCGAACCTGGCTGACTCGAAGTGGGCTGGAAATGACAACACGTCAGTAGCCTTGTCTTTTCCGCGAAAACGGCCGTTCAGGCTGCGCATTTCCCGGCTGCTGGTGATCAGCACGGTTACGCTTCCGCTCAGGCCCACGGCCCGCCGTGCCCGTGCCACAAAGCGATCGAGTGAGGGTTCATTCAGGCCAACGACGCGTTTGTTGAGGATCACCATGCGGAAAAGAAAACAGGAGGGCGGCAGCGCCCTCCCCCAGCTTGCCTCCACAATTATTCTCCCGTGCGACTCTCGGAAGCCGAACCACCGATCTCTGTCGCAGGTGCGTTGTCGGGCGCCACAAAGTCACTGGATGCTGAACTGATCGGCCTCGCCTCGGCTGCCTTGGCTTCGAGCGACAACGACATCTGCTGCTCGGCGAGTCTGGTCTTGTGATCGTCGTAGGCGCGAATGATGCGTTGCACCAGGTGATGACGCACCACGTCGGACTCGTCAAAGTAGACAAACGCCAGACCTTCCACCGGCTTGAGGATCTCGATGGCCTCGACGAGTCCACTGCGGCGCGCGTTGGGCAGGTCAATCTGCGTGATGTCGCCTGTGATCACCGCCTTGGAGTTGAAGCCGAGGCGAGTCACAAACATCTTCATCTGCTCGGAGGTCGTGTTCTGCGCCTCGTCCATGATGACGAAGGAGTCGTTCAGTGTGCGCCCGCGCATGAAGGCGATGGGCGCGATCTCGATGACGTTCTTCTCCAGATAGCGATCGACTTTCTCGGGATCGAGCATGTCGTAGAGCGCGTCGTACAGCGGGCGGAGGTAAGGATCGATCTTGTCCTGCAGCGTGCCAGGGAGGAACCCCAGGCGTTCGCCGGCTTCGACCGCCGGACGCGCGAGGATGATGCGGTTCACGCGCTTGGCCAGCAGGGCGGAGATCGCCATGGCCACGGCGAGATACGTCTTTCCCGTGCCTGCCGGGCCGACGCCAAAGACCATGTCGTGCTTCTCGATCGCTTCCAGATAGCGGCGCTGGTTCGAGCTTTTGGGCTGCACGGTGCGGCGCCCGAAGGAACGCTGGCGGCCAGCTTCAGCGAGACCGCGCAAGGTGACTTTCGGGTCGCTGGTCACGACGCGCAGCATGCTGTTGAGGTCGCCGTTATTGAAGCTGAAGCCGGAGCGCTGCAGGTGCTCGTAATCGGCGAATATCTGTTCGGCGCGCGCCACATCACGGGGCGCGCCTTCGACTTCCACTCCATGCGAGCGCAGATCGATTGTGATGTTGAGGCCGTCTTCGAGCAGATGCAGGTTTTCGTCGCGCGTGCCGAAAAGGGTCTCGATGTTGGAGCTGACTTCAATACTCTTCTTCATTCAGAAGCCGATATCGTCCTCTCTGGGGGCCCTTGCGCAGCCTGCGGCAGCTTCCTCAAATCGTAGACAAGGCCATGGCTGATGGAAAGCCGCAACAGAAAATAGATGCTCGGAAACGCACCGGGAGCCCAAGCCAAGGCTCCATTTTGCAAACGATTGTCTTCGGTGGGGGTGAAAACCGTCGAAATGCTCGCTCCTGAGTGCAAGCAACTACCATTGCGTTTAAGCGTACCCCGGGTACTGGTGGGAGTCAATGGGAGGGAATCTTCAGGCGCAGTGCCTGCTGACGGAACACCATCGAGAGCTTGTTTTACAGAGGATTTCGTCTGGACAGTGCGGGCAGGACGCCCGCACGACAGCCAGCAGGATGCCGGCGCGTGACCTCTCAACGGCCTCTCTGGACGGCGCGGGCGAAGTCAACGGCGGTAGTCCGATAGCAGTGCAGCCTGGTGTTCTTGTCGCCAACCTTCGCGATTAACTTGTCGGCCGCAGCCTGGTCCTGGGCGTCCATCGCGCCTTCGCCCTCGGGCCACATCATCTGCATTAACGACTCGTCACATCCCGGATCTTTAATCGCGCGAAGCTTGTAGATTTTAGTCGTTTCTAAATCGTATTCTGCCAGGCGCTTCTCATATGGGAGTGATGTGTAGACCAGTTTGATCTGCTCGCTTCGGCTTCCCGCCACGATCTCAGCAATGACCACCTCAAAACCTTTAAAGAAGGACGACCGTCCCGAGGCTCCCGGAATCTCCATGAAACGCACCGACAAATCCTCCACGGCGGGAGGAGGCGCCGCAGGCTGGCTTTGCGGAACATCAAGGGGATCCATCGGCTCGAGCGGTTGCCCGGTAGAACCGCCACCGCCGCCTCCGGGAGGCGCAACCCCGTTCAGGTCGCCGCCGGGAATTCCTGCCCCGCGACCGTTGCCAAAACCACCGCCAGTTCCACCGCCGTTGCTATTGCCTGCACCCGCGAGTGAGGGCGGAGGCGCGACAACACCAGCACCGCCCGCGATCATCGAGCCCTCGCGGCCTGTTCCGCCCGCGCCGGTTCCGTTTCCTGCGCCTGACACGCTCGGCGGTGGAGGCACCACTCCGTTTCCACCTGCGCCGAGAGCACTGAAACGGCCAGCCCCATTGCCGCCGCTGCCGTTCCCCGTGCCCCCGACTGAAGGCGGAGGAGGCACCACCTGCGCGCCACCCCCGGCCAAACTCGCGCCGCGACCATTGCCGCTTCCCCTCCCCGGTCCGGACCCGAGTCCTCCGTTACCTGCTGACAACGAAGGTGGCGGAGGTACCACGCCATCCCCGTCGCCGGGCAAGCTTCCTCCGAAACCGCGCCCTGACTTCCCTCCCGCACCTGTGCCCGCTACGGAAGGAGGAGGCGGAACCACGGCCCAGCCCCCCGTACCGAGCGAAGTCACGCGCCCGGTTCCAGTGCCACCGCCCTGCATCGATGGAGGTGGGGCGACGACTCCCCTGTCGCCCTGGCCACTCAAAGAACCTGCTCCGCGGCCGCTGCCGAGTTGGCCCATGCCATCCTTCAGGCCCGGCGGTGGAGGAACAACCTTGTTCGAGTCACCGGAGGAGAACAACGATCCCAGTGCGGCCCATACGCCGCCGCGGCTTTGCATTGAAGGCGGAGGAGGCACCACCGGTGCGCCCATTCCGGCGACAGTCGTGCCGCGGCCTCCACCTCCGGCTGCGCCCGAACCTTGCAGGGCGGGCGGCGGAGGAACGGCAGCGAGGCCGGGACCTTTGACTGCACCGGCGCGTCCGGAATGAGCAATCGATGGCGGCGGAGGAACCACGTTGCCCCCTGCACCGAGTCCTGCAACTCCGCGAGAGCCCGAGCGCATGGTATCGTCGGTCAACTGCGGCGGTGGCGCTACCACACGCGCACTTCCTCCGCCGAGACTGCCAAGTCCGCGGGCCGAGGCTTCCAACGTCGGAGGTGGTGCGACCACGCCAGCGCCTGGACCGCGCAAAGAACGGCCGCCCTCCACTCCTGACATAGCGACGGGCGGCGCGACCACGGAATTCTGCAGGCTCCCAAGCCGGCTGCCGCGGCCAGCAACTTCGGGCGGAGGAGGCGCAACCGCAGCCGCCATTCCTGGAGCTTGCCTGCCGGAGCTCGTTGCGGAAAGCGGAACCGCAGGGAGTTCCGCAGCGGACGCAAGATTCGGTGCCCGGGAGCCAATCGCCGCTTTCAGGTCGGGTGGAACCACCAAGCCCGCTGACCTTCGCTGCTCGCCGGCGACCTTCATCGGAGCTGACGCTTTGGCTGCCGCACGAGTCTGTGGCGGCGTTTCTTTCTTGATCCGCGGAGGAGCGCTGCGAGCTGCGGGAGATGATTTTGGCGGCGTGTAGTAAAGGGCCTCGGATGCCCGGAAGGTCGCTTGCCTCACGTGCGGCTGCGGGCGGCTGATCCATCCCTGCGAGAATCCCCAGAGTGCGATGGCAGCCACGAAATGCCACAGCAGCGATTCCTGGAACGACTTCCAGGGCAACTCGGTGGGAAGGAACACGTTGCGCCAGAAGTCGTTCGGCGGCACATTCAGGTCGAGAGGAGGCGCGCTTTGGAAGGACAGTGCTTCCAGCAGGTTGCTGAAAAACACGCGGCACGCGCGTTCGCGCTCCGGCAGCAACTTAAGCCGGGGCGTGGCCCTGGGGAGGACACTCTGATCGGAAGCTAGGATTTCCAGGGCTTCATCCATGAATCACGCGGCGGGGGAAAAACGCTGTTCCTCATTATAGGTCAGGCACGGTCCATCCCGGCCCAGGATTCGCACTCAAAAGTTCACGATTTTCCAAGCCCTTAGGCCCCAGATCCGGCCTTTATACAAGGCTCACCTGACGCAAAAAAACCAACCGGGGGCAGACCTCCGAACCTACGCCTGCATGCCCTCGGCCTTGGCATCCGGCAGCGACGCCGGCACTGCACGCTGGGCGGCCCAATCGCGCAACTGCTGAATCTCCTCCGCCCGCGTGGTCGAAAGCGGCACGGTGGCGTGAATGGCCTCGAGCAGGTGCTGATCCATAAGCTGCTGCTTTTGCGAGTAGGCGGCGTAGAGCGCAGTCTGCACCACCGATTCGATCTCGGCTCCGGAAAACCCCTTAGCGGCGGCGGCGATACGGTCCAGGCGAAAGTCGGCGGGATTCCGTTTCCGTTTGGTGAGCTGAATCGCAAGAATCTGCTGACGCTCAGCCTGGCTCGGCAAATCGACGAAGAACAATTCGTCGAAGCGGCCTTTGCGGATCAGTTCCGGCGGCAACACGCTGACGTTGTTGCACGTGGCCGCGACGAAAACGGGGGCTTTGCGCTCCTGCATCCAGGATAGGAAAGAGGCGAGCAAGCGCGAAGAAACTCCGGCGTCGGCTGAAGCCGAATCGGGTCCGCTGCCGGCGAAGACTTTTTCCAGTTCGTCGATCCAAAGCACGCAAGGCGCGAGTCCCTCGGCGACCTGAAAGACCTTCTGGATGCGCTTCTCGGTCTCGCCGATGTACTTGTCGTAGACAGCTGCGGTGTCGAACTTAACCAGTGGCAGCTTCCATTCACCAGCAATCGCTCGAGCACACATGCTCTTGCCGCAGCCCTGCACGCCGAGAATGATCACGCCACGGGGCGGATCGAGACCAAACGCGCGTGCTGATTCTTCCCACGAACCGCGGCGCTGGGCCAGAAAGCGCTTGAGGTTTTCGATTCCACCTACGCCGGCCAGGGTGTCAGAGACTTCGATGAATTCCAGCATCTCGGAACGGCGCAGCAGGGATTTCTTGGCTTCGAGCACGTCGGTGACGGTTTCAGGGCAGAGCGCATAGCGGGTAACCAGCGCTTGCGAGATGGCGCGCTCGGCTTCTTCTTCGGTCAGGCCGCGCAGGTTGTCGGCCATCGAATCGAGCCCAGGTGAATCAAGACGGCGTTGCAGTGTGTGCGTCTTGCCGACGCGCAGCAGCACCTCGTCAATGATCTGGCGGAGACGCTGGCGATCGGGCAGGGGTAATTCGAGATACTCCACCAGGCTGGCCAGCTCCGCCGGAATCGAAATCTTGGGAGCAGTCAGGATGACTGTGCGGCGGTTGGTGGCGAATTTCTGGCCTACGTCGCGCAGGCGGCGCACGACAACCGCATCTTCCATGTGGCGATGCAGGTCTTTCAGGATGAAGGCGGCTTCGACCGAGATGCCTTCCAGATTGGCCAGCATCTTGGCGGGATCGCGGGAGTCGTAGAGTGCCTTTGCGCTCTCGGCCAGATCATCGGCCGTGCCGGAGCGGTAGCCGCCCGGCGGGAAGGCGCCCCCGTTGAAGTCCGACATGACGGGGTTTCCGCCGGAGCGGATCAGCCCACTGGCGATCGTCCACTCGAAAGCGGCGAGGTTCAGCGTGGAGCAGGCCATCCGGACCATGCGCACTGCGCGCGACTCCTCAACCGTCTCCATCACCACGATGGGTGTGGAGGAATCGATGAGGACCTTCAGGCGCTCCAGGACTTTGCCCATATCCGTTTGACCAGTCAGGACTTGCTCTCGTACAATAACGTATTCGGTACCTGCCGGAATATCCCTCTAGTAGAAACGAAGGTAACCCAAGAGCATGGCAAATCATTTTTCGGCG
>Ga0306920_100008675_pt1 | contig 13501 bp, 13 predicted proteins | sample flu12Cox44000170_FD_204666 | JGI IMG/M metagenome (GOLD analysis project Ga0306920, IMG submission 204666) | Lab enrichment of tropical soil microbial communities from Luquillo Experimental Forest, Puerto Rico - flux4day.12C.oxic.44.000.170 (v2)... | ecosystem: Environmental > Terrestrial >... | reverse complement strand
TCGCCGCCGCGGTGCCGAAGAAGATCGCATAAATAAAGAATGTCGAGGTCACCTCCTGCAGCCAAAGCCAGGGGTGACCGATGGTGCGCGTCACGATATCGAAAATGACCGTGCTGCAAAAAGCGAACAGCAAGATCCCGCACAGGCCCATCAAGGCCAATTCAAGAACATCGAACGCCCGCCACTTCAGATGGGATTGTCGTCGAGCGACGAGCCTGTCCGTAATGGCCATTGCAATCGGAGTCTGCAATCCGAGCTGAACCCAACTGCCTCTTTCACTGCACGGCTATGATCAAGTCCTTGATTTTCGCGGCATGCGGCCCGAGTTCGCCCGCCAGCTTGTCAAGATAAGGATTGGCAAGCTTCTGAAAGCCGGACTTGTCAACTTTGTCGACCACCGAGACGCCCATGGTTTTGAGCTTATCGGCGGACTGGTGCTCGAGCCCCATCGCCAGGGCCGGCTCCTTCATGTTGACCTCATCGGCGGCCGCCTGCACCCATTTCTTTTGCTCATCCGACAGGCTGCTCCAGAGTTTGTCGCTGATCCAGATGAGATTGTTGTTCGCTTCATGCTCGGTCATTGAGAGGACCGGAGCGACTTCGTAGTGCTTGTTGGCGAGATAGACGTTGACGCCGTTCTCGGCGACGTCAACGACGCCGGTCTGCAGAGACGTGTACACGCTGCCGAACGGCATATGGACTGTCTGGGCGCCGTAAACGGGAAACATCAAGTCTTCGGTCGCTGTCGCCTGAACGCGGACCTTGAGCCCCTTCATGTCCTCGACGTTGTTAATCGCCTTTTTACTGTACATGCTGCGCAAGCCGAGCGTGAGCACGCCAATGACATGGGCGCCTTGCACCGTATTCTCGATCATTGACCTGACAGCCGTGGTCACCTGTGGATCGGAGAGCGCTTTGACGAGGTGATCCTCCGACCGGAACAAGTAATGAAGCGACATCACGCCGGCTTGCGGCGACAGCGTAGCCGCATTTGCCGACGAACTGATGCAAAACTCGACGTCGCCTGCTTTCACCAGCTGCAGCACTTGCGGCTCCTGGCCGAGCTGGGCGCCGGGATATTGGTCGATCAGCATCGAGCCGCCGCTCAATTCCTTAAGCTTGTTGGCGAAAAGATCGCCGGCAATGCCGTACCCGGTGGTCTTTGGCTGGTCGTAGGCAAAGCGATAGTGCTTGACCTCCTGCGCTGTTGCGGCGCTGACCCAAGCGGTGGCGAGGACCCCAAGCGTAATCCCGCAAATCGCATTGCGTAGTGCAGGCATCTCACCCTCCCTCATCCGGTTTGTTTTGAACTCTGTCTATGTGTAACACATTCTATCACCAATCGGCGATGCCGGTCGCGGTCACCCGCAGGCAAGAGGCCGACTAGGAAGCCTGCGCCGCCCCTGGCATAATCACCGCCACTCGGGAGGGTTTTTCATGACGCAGCCGCAACTGAAATCACCGCACCCGGTCCGCGATTGGCCTTTTGCGGTCAAGCCGCTGCATCCAGTTCTCGGCTGCGAAATCACCGGCATCACATTGGCTGAGGCAGTGTCGCCGGCCATGTTCGCCAAGGTCTACGAAGCCTTTGTCGATTATGCACTGATCCTGTTTCGCGACGTCGATCTGCCGCCAGCGACGCAGGTGGCTTTCGCGCGCAATTTCGGCGAGGTGCAGATCCATGTGCTCAGCCAAACCTACGGCAACAAAGACCATCCGGAAATCTACACGCTGTCCAATCTCGACAAGGATGGCAATCCGAGCGGCAAGCATCCCGACAAGGGCACACTGTATTGGCACACCGACGGCTCCTGGCGCGAGCGCACCGGGCAGGCGACGATGATGTACTCTGAAATTGTGCCGGAGGCGGGCGGCGAAACCGAGTTTGCCGATATGTATTCGGGCTATGACCTGCTGCCTCCGGCGATCAAGGTAAGAATCGAGGGCCGCCGCGCTGTCCATAATTTCGACTTTTCACGGACCCGCCGCCACGGAGAGGATCCGCTCACCGCGGAGCAAAAAGCCAAGGTGCCGCCAATCGCGCACCCGATCGTGCGCACACATCCAGATACCGGGCGAAAGGCGATATTCCTTGGCGATCATGCCGAGTGGATTGAAGGCATGGATTACGATGAAGGGCGTGCGCTGATCGAGGACATCAACAGGATGATCACGCCAGCGGCCCGTGTTTACACGCACAGGTGGATGCCGCGCGAGTGCATGGTTTGGGACAATCGCCGCACCTTGCATCGCGCCACCGGTTTCGACGAAGCCCGCCATAAGCGCGTGATGCGCCGCTGCACCATTGTTGGCGATCGGCCGTTCTGACTGTTGCTCAGTATCGCTTGCCTCGTTCAATCGCCTCAACTCGATTCATCGTCGTGGCGGAATGGGTCGCTAGTGCAAAACACGCTTTTGCCTTGGGCTGGGGGCATTTGATATCTAGACTATCCCGCCCTAAGGCTCTGCAATCATGACGCACATCCTTCACCGACAGATCGGGCGCCAATACCCCGTTGCGGTCGGCGGCCAGGGAATCCTGGTGCAGGACGCGAACGGCAAGGAATACATCGACGCCTCCGGCGGAGCGGCCGTGTCTTGCCTTGGCCATTCGCATCCCGATGTGGTCGCCGCCATCGTCGCGCAGCTGAGCAAACTCGAATATGCGCATAGTAGTTTCTTCACCACGTGCGTGGCGGAAGACCTCGCCGACGATCTTGTTGCCCACGCGCCTAATGGCATCGACCATGTGCTGTTCGTCAGCGGCGGTTCGGAAGCTATCGAGGCGGCACTCAAACTGGCGCGGCAATTTTTTGTCGAGCGCGGGGAACCGCAGCGCACGCATATAATTGCCAGGCGACAAAGCTATCACGGCGTAACGTTGGGTGCGCTTGCGGTCGGCGGCCGCGAATGGCAACGCAAGCCATTCGCTCCGTTACTGATCGAAACGCACCACGTTTCGCCGGCTTACGAATATCGGGAACGGCGAGCAGATGAGAGTCCGATCGAGTATGGCGAACGCCTGGCGCAGGAACTCGAAAGTACCATCAACAAGATCGGCGGTCGCCATGTGATCGCGTTTGTTGCCGAGACGATCGTCGGCGCCACGATGGGAGCGGTCCCGCCTGTGCCCGGTTATTTCAAGCGGGTGCGCGAAATTTGCGACCGGCATGGAATTCTGCTCATTCTAGATGAAGTGATGTGCGGAATAGGTCGCACGGGAACGCTGCACGCTTGTGAACAGGAAGGCGTCGCGCCGGATTTGATGGCCATCGCCAAAGGGCTGGGTGGTGGCTTCGCGCCGATCGGCGCGCTCCTGATCGGGAAAGAGATCTTTGGACAAATCGCCGGTGGTTCGGGTGCTTTTCAGCACAGCCACACCTATATGGGCCATCCGCTGGCCTGCGCGGCGGCGCTAGCTGTGCAGCAGGTGATCCGTCGTGATGACTTGCTCACGAATGTGCGCAAGCAGGGCGCATACCTCTTTCGCCGGCTGGGCGAGCGTTTCGGCAATCATGCCTTTGTTGGCGACGTACGCGGACGCGGCCTATTTCAGGGGATCGAATTGGTGCACGATCGCAGCACGAAGGAGCCGTTCGATCCGGCGTTGAAGATACATGCCCGCGTCAAGCGCGAAGCGATGGCGCGCGGGCTGATGGTCTATCCAATGAGCGGCACCGCGGACGGCCAGCGCGGCGATCACGTTTTGATTGCGCCGCCGTTCATCGTAGACGCTACGGCAATCGATGGGATTGTCGACCGCCTTGGGGAGGCGGTGGACGCCGCCACCGTTGAGATCGAGTGAAGTGGTCGGGGACTGTAAGACTTGTCATCCAGTGCGTAGGAGGAGCAGAGATGAAGTCTGCAATTGGGATTATCGCAGCGGCCTGTTTGCTCGTCGGCGCGGAAGCGCCTGCCACGGCACAAAATCTGGAAGGCACGCTGAAAAAGATCAAGGAGACCGGCGTCTTCACCATCGGTTATCGCGAGAGCTCGCTGCCCTTGTCATACCTCGACGATAAGTTGATGCCGGTCGGCTTCTCGATCCAATTGTGCAAGCACGTCGTGGACGCTGTGAAGGCAAAATTGGGCATGCCGGATCTGGACATCAAATACAATCCGGTGACCTCGGCAACCCGCATCCCGCTTGTCGCCAACGGCACAGTCGACATCGAATGCGGCTCGACTGCCAATATGACGGTCCGGCAGCAGCAGGTCGGATTTTCGTACACATTCTTTGTCCCACAATTCAAATGGATCGTGCGCACCGATAGTAACATCAAGAGCGCGGACGATTTGCGGGGCAAAACCGTCGCGGTGACGGCCGGGACCAATACTGCCGTGTTCGTCAACAAGATGAACAGCGAGGAGAACCTTGGCATGACGATCACGCCGGGCAAGGATCACGCCGAATCCTTCCTGCTGGTCGAGACCGGACGTGCGGTCGCTTGGATGGAAGATGACGTCCTGCTCGCAGGTTTCCGCGCGAATGCGAAAAGCCCCGCTGACTTCAAGCTTCTCGACAAGTCCTATCCGTCCGATCCCTATGCCCTAATGATTCGAAAGGACGATCCGCAATTCAAGGCGCTGATCGACGAGAAGCTCGTACAGCTGATGCGCTCGGGTGAATTCGAAAAGCTCTATACCGAGTGGTTCGAGCGTCCGATCCCGCCCAAGGGCGTGAACATGGACCTGCCAATGTCCGACGCGCTCAAGCACGATATCAAGGAACCGAACGACAAGCCGAATTCATAAAACGCCTGGTCGAGAGTGCCTTTGGGCTGCTTGGACCGCTCGCGGCGAGCGATCGCCGGCGCGCTTATTGGCGAGCGAGCCGGTTGAAGCGTTCGAGATAGCGCGCTTGCGCGGTCTCGGCCGGCCAGGGTTTAAGATAGTCGCGTTCCATGCCTGCGGAGAATTTCGGCGGGCGGCCGAAGAAGCGCCGGGCTTCGGCGGCGTCAAACCCGGCTAGCCGGATGGCTTCGAGAAACGCGGCTTGCCGGTCGGCGGCCTTGATCAACGCCTCGATCGCCGGCGGTGTCGCGGCAGGGAGCCCAAAGCGCAGGTGTATCGCGGTCAACAGCCGCCGCTCGATCGCTTTGTACGCGTCGCCGATCACCGCCTTGAACGGCGAGATCATGTCGCCGATGACGTATTCCGGTGCGTCATGCAGCAGAATTGCGAGGCGGCAGCGGCTGTCGAGCCGCGGCGACCGGGCGCGTGCGAGCGCTTCAACGAAGAGACAATGCTGCGCCACCGAATAGATATGCGCGCCGCTGGTCTGCCCGTTCCAGCGCGCGACGCGGGCCAGCCCGTGGGCGATATCCTCGATTTCGATATCGAGCGGCGACGGATCGAGCAGATCGAGCCTTCGCCCCGACAACATGCGCTGCCAGGCCCGCGGGGCAGACATGGCGCGGAGCGATGGTTTCGTCTTCCGCTTTTTCATTCCCTCCCCCCGGCAAGGGAATGCTCGGGGGTGGGTGCCAAACGCGCGCCCATCTTACTTCTTGAAATCGTCCAGCGCCGCGTGGCGATGGCAGCTGACCAGATGATCGTTGACCATGCCGACTGCCTGCATAAAGGCATAGACGATGGTCGGTCCGCAAAACTTGAAGCCGCGCTGCGTCAGTTCCTTGGACATCGCGCGCGATACCGCGGTTTCCGCAGGCACCTGACCAACCGAGCGGAAGCGATTGACCTTGGGCCGGCCGTCGACGAAGTCCCACAACAGTTTTGAAAATCCTGGCCCTTGCTCCATCACCTTAAGCCAGGCGCGCGCGGAGAGTACCGTGCCTTCGATCTTGGCGCGGTTGCGAACGATGCCGGCGTCAACCATCAGCCGTTCGATTTTGCCGCTGCGGTAGCGCGCGATCTTTGCTGGATCGAAGTCGTCGAAGGCGCGGCGGAAGTTCTCGCGCTTGCGCAATATAGTGATCCACGACAGGCCGGCCTGGAAACCGTCGAGCACCAGTTTTTCGTACAGCGCGCGATCGTCGTATTCCGGCACACCCCATTCCTGGTCGTGATAGGCGATATAGAGCGGGTCCTGTTTGGCCCAAGGGCAGCGCAAAACGGTATCGAGAGCTTGCTCCTTCATTCGGCGGCCTTGGTGTCGCCGGGAAACGAAAAATGCGCCCAGTCCGGCTTGACCAGGCGGATGGGTATGCCGCCCGCGGCCAGTCCCGTTTGTTCGGCCTCCGCGACCCGATCGAGCCGAATGAGCGCGATGCCGTAGCCGCGCGCGGCCGAGCCCATGGTGCCGACCTGGCGCTCGCCGGCAGTGATCGCTGCACCATTTTCGGGCGGGGTGCCATCGTAGCGAAGCGCCACCGCGCGGGTGCGCGCGATGCCGCGATGCTCAATGCGCGACACCACCTCCTGGCCGATATAGCAGCCTTTGGCGAAATCGACGCCGCCGAGCTGATCCATGTCGGCTTCATGCGGAAAGGCATCGCCATAGGTAAAATCGAGCCCGCCGCGCGGCACGCCGAGAGCGATACGATGCGCCTCATAATCCTCCGCGGCGACAAGCGCGGCGCCGAGATCGCTCGCCGCCGCCGCGGCACGATGCTGAGCGATCATGATGCGAAGCCCAAGCGCCGGCAGGCGCGGATCGGCATAGCAAAGGCCCTGTTTGGTCGTGCCGCTGCCGTCCCAGGCCGCGATCACACCCAAGATTTCCGTGAGATCCTCGATCAACAGCTTGGCGCGCAACTTGTAGAGATTGAGCCTCTCGAACAGCGTTGCCGTTACGGCGCGCGGAATATCCAGAAAGAACCCGCCGCCGTCGCCTTGCGGCGCTTGAGTGATGAGGAAATCGGCAATGATCTTTCCTTGCGGCGTCAGCAGGGCGCAGAACCTCGCCTGTCCCGGGGTCAGATTGAGCACATTTGCGGTAACGAGCCCATGCAGGAATTTGCGGGCGTCGTCGCCGATCACTTTGATCACCCCACGGTCGGGGAGGAGGGCCGCTTTCATGAATTATGCCTAATTCGCCGTCCTGCCGACCGCAAGGTACGCCGATGCTCCCCACCGCAAGCGGAGGGAGGGATTTCGACGGCCGGCCAGAAGAAAGAGAGTTTAAAGCAGCTTACTGCCGCGACAGCTTGACCGAAAATTCGCCGTTGCGGATGCGCTGGCCGAGATTATCGGCATATCGCGCGGCGGGCTCCTCGCCATAGGTCGCGATCAATTCGGCGAAAGCGAGGAACAGCGCGGTCTGGGCGAGGCAATCGCCCTCGATACCGTCATGCAGCGCCTCGGCCCAGGCGTCCTGTAAATAGCCGAGCGCCAGGCGTTTCTGGTCGCTCTCGGCCAAGGCGCCACGAGGCGTAATATTCTGTGTCGCTGTCGTCATCCCCGTCGCGTCGGCTTGCAGCGTACCCCTCAAGAAGCGATCGCACGTTAGCAGGCCCTGATCGGCGTTTGGGGCCGAACCTTGGGCAGGGTTAATAAGCTAAGTCGCGAACCCATCGTTCTTTCGCTTCTGTTGACCCCCACCCAACTTTGTTCACTCCACCCACCCTCCCCTTTGCAGGGGGAGAGGGAGAAAGGGCCGCAAGGGTGGGGGTCCGCTGGCCTGATACGAGCGGATGCGATGAAACCGCGACCTAATTCGCGTAACGCGCCGTGATGTCGCGGGCGATCTTGGCGCCTTCTTCCAGATAGCGGTGGACGACGATATCGGCGGCCGGCGTGCAGTTGCGATAGGTTTGCTGAAAGCCGCGATAGCCGCGGTTGAAACTGGCGACCATCTGCTCGCGTCGGTTTCCGCTTGGCGCTTCGGCGTCGATCAGCGCCTGCGCCTCGTTGCGCCATTTCTGGCCTTCACTGCTGTTGCAAATCCCGCGCAGGAAATGCAGCGCGCCGAGAATTTCCGACAACCGCTGCAAGTCGTGGTCATAGGGTGCAGGCTGATCCTGCATTGTCGGTTGCGACGACGGCGCCGATGCCTGCGGCGGCAGCTTGGGGGTCGAAGGCGTCGAAGGTCGCGGCGTCTGCCGGTACGGCGAGCCCCAGCCGCCCCAGCCATTGTTCCAGCCGTTATTGCCCCAGAATTGCGCCCGCGCCGGCGCGATGACGAGGCATAGGCTGAGCGCAACGGCGGGCACAAGGCGAAAGGCGGGCATGGCCGGCACCATAGTCCAGACAAAACGCACGGCAAGCCTCTTGCAAGGCTCATTGATCGTGGCGATCAGCGCACCAGCGCGATACGTTCGGCGGCCGCGGCGACGATCTCCGCAAGTCCGTCGGTCGTTTTCAGGCCGGCAAGCTCGTCGGGCCTGCGCCATTGCGCTTCGGCGAGTTCTTCGTTCAACGCAATCTCGCCTGCGATCCAGCGCGCCGCAAAGGGCAGAATGACAAAATGGCGTTCGATCCTTCCGGCGGTGTCGCGCCCGATCGCCTCGCGGAAGCCGACCAGTGCGAGCGGCGCGACGGCGAGCCCGGTCTCCTCGCGCACTTCGCGCACCACCGCCTGTTCCAGGGTCTCGCCAAGTTCGACGCCGCCGCCCGGCAGCGTATAAAGTCCGTGCGCCGGCGGCCGCCCGCGGCGCACGATCAGCACTCGGCCATCGCGGAATATCGCCGCGCTCACCGCCAGATGTGGCCGCGTTGGATAAGTCCGGGCGTTGTCGCCGTTGCTCATTAAAGCGTACCCTTTGCGTCTTATATCAGGGCGGCAGGCGGCGAACGATCAGGGAGCCGGGGCGCGAGCGGAGAGCGGTTTCAAAAACCATGTGCGGACGCTACGTCATTTTTTCCACCCCGGAAGCGAAGAAGTTCTTGAACACTCGATGATCTGTCTCGGCTTTGCTATGGGCGGGATATCCTGACGTGATTTGTGAATTGCTTAGGTGATGTCGGGGCAAGGAACGTGTCGAATCCAGGAAAACTCCGTGAGTCTGACGCCGTTCGGCTCTCTGATCCGCCGAATTACGCGCCTGCAATGCCGACGACTGCTGCTAGATCTTGGAGAGCAGCGCGCTTCGCGCTGTATTTGCTTTGCTCTTTCGTTGACCAGGTCTGGCCCGGATTTAGATTTGCCAGCGCGGCGTTTGGGCCGCTCGACAAGAAAATATTTGAGAACGGACGGACCCTCGCGGCCCCATGTAGGGGGCCACCGCAGGACACGCAGGTAATTTCGCGATCTGTAGTCGGTCCGTGCGGGGCTTCAACCCGGACGACCTCGTACGCTCGGACACTCGAATGACGTCGATTGGAAAGTAGGCATAGATTAAGGATTGCGATCGCAGCCGCTGAATTGAAGCGCTAAACGAAGAGATCGGCCCCCGCATAATCACATAGTCCACTGGAGCCGTGTCAAAGCTAAATGCTGGCAAAATCGGTGGATTTTGGGATCGCGTGAGTTGGAACTTCGACATAGAGCCTGCCTGTCGCGGCACTAACCGCCACGCCTTTGACGTCGTCCACACCTGAGACCGTCGGAATTGTCTTAAGAAGGCTATGTCCCCGATCAATATCGTAAACTGAAATCGATCCTCGAGCGGCGGAGGACTGGCATATAGGGTGCGCGAACTGGACAATGCATTTGCCGCAACCAATGGAGTTCTGGTTAATGTAATAAAATGTCCATCTGCGGGGATTCGGATCCCGAGGCTTACAACCCCGGTAACGAACGCAACGAGAAAAAAACGGATTTTTATTCTCAGTCATGGAACGGCGATGCATCATCGCTCGAAATGGTTACGGTCGATGACCGTCTTGGCAATGCAGCATGCAGAGAGGGATTCGCAATGATTGTTCTTACACCGGTGGACTGATCTGCTGCCGCTGCATCCTGTTTTGACCCGAATACCAATTGCCGGCCGCGAAGGCTTCGTCCTGGGAAATGTGAGCGCCAAATTTGAACGCCGTGAAATACTATTAATCAGCTCTCACAACGGCAACATCGTTGGTGGTAAATTCCGCCTTGGGCAGTGGGTGTGTTTCCAGCCATAGAGTTCGCGCGGCCGCAAGCGGATTGATTGCAGTCTTCTGCCACCACAAGCCTTCCTCCCCGCAGCGATGAACCTCACGGTGATGCGTCCGGCACAGCGGCACCGTGAACTCATCGCTTACTTTGCGACCGAGCGCACGGGATTGCGCAAAACGCAGATGATGAGGATCCGACGGACGTCGACCGCAAATCAGGCAGGGTTGTTTGATGACATGCCGGATATGGTCGCGGTCACGAATCCGGCGTGGCTCCGGAAATACCAGGATGCCCTCGTCAACCTGTGGCGGTTTCTCGGCCAAGCTCTGATCATTGAGCCCGGGAGTAATGTCGTCGGCTTCTGCGTTATCGGGCGCAATCACTGCGAGTTTGGCGGCGAACGCTTGCTCCACCTGCTGGGCATCGGCTGCCGACAATTGATTTTTTGCCACCAACCGTTGCTGTGCCCACAGTGCGGCTTCATCAGTTGAGCAGAGGCCGTCGATCTCACGGAGCAATTCGACTCGTAAGCTTGCCGAAAGCACCATCGACAGTTCAGACTGCAGCTGGGCAGAAGCGGGTTTATTTCCGGGGCGACGACCTGCTGGGCGAGTCGAACCGATGCGCTTGCTGTCATTGCCGCCAGCCTTGCTGTTGAATTTCAATTCCCCTGCGTCCGGAGCTGAGTCCATGAGATCCGGGGCATCCAGATCATCTTCACCGGCAATGCCGACCATCGTGAACAAGGAATAGCGCCGCGCATAGGTCAGGGCCGCACCCATCCGCTGCAGCCTCTCGGTCTCCGCGATCGGGCAGACCGGCCAGTCCGAGGCAATCCATTCTCCCGAGGCATGCGCCAGAACTGTGCTAAGCCGAACTATGCCAGCCGCTTCATCAATCGAGGTGGTTTGCACGGTTGCGATCTCATGCTGGCTTAGGGTCTTGCGTACGATGTCGAGCCCGCTCGACAGCGGGGCGTAGCGAAAGACCTGTTCAGTTCCCCGTCGTCCATCAGCCCGGATGCTGGCCACCAACGATTTCTCAGGGTTGACGAGCTGAGCTTGGGCTTTGGCCAGCGCCGCAGCGATAGTGCCGATACTCTCACTAGAGCGCTGCATCGTTGCCCCCCAACTCCTGGAGATCAAAGCTGATGGCACCCGATTTGGAACGCTTGGCGCGGACACCATGGCCGACCGCTTCCTTGGCATCATTGGGCATTAGCGCTTTCAGCTCTGCTTTGGAGCGCTCATGGTCCAAAAAGGCTTGCCGGGTACTGCGGAAGAGACCAGCAAATTCGGCCCAGGAATTCGAGGTGCTCATGTCGACAATTCGGATTGCTTCGATCCTTGGCTTCGGCGGCTCAACCCCGAAGAGGCGAGGGGGCTCACCGCTCTCGACACAGCGCCAGAACTTGCGTTCGGCCGTGACAATCAAGTGCTGGTAGAGCGGATCGGCATGGGTGGTGATTTCGACCCATTTACCGCCGCCGCTGATTACTGAGAGCACCGCCGATCTGGCCCCAACGACCCACATATTGTGCTGCAGCTGTGGCATGTATTTCTCGGCCGCGGCTTCTTCCGAGAACGACCAGGGCAGCATGAACTTGGCCTCGAACACCGCCCCGCTACCTTCGACGCGGCCGTCCAGCGTTGCGGCCATCCACCGTAGTGCGGGATGCCGGATTTGCCGCTGCACATCGGTAAGAACCTGCCCGGAATTAACCTGATACCAGTGCCGGTTCAGGTCCTCGGTCGCCAGACCGAGCTGAACGACGAGGTTGCCGGAGAGATCCTCTGGCTCGACCTCGCCGCGCTTTTGCCGCCAGAGCCGGAGGAGGGCGGCTTCATCGTCGCCCATGATAATCCGGGCGTCTGACCCTCCGATGAAACAGCGGCGATCCGTGAAACGGGTAGTTTTAGCGTGTAAAGCCATTCTGCTCTCCATTCAGTCCCTTCGGCGGCTGTGTTAGACCGCCCATAGGATATGAGCCGGCCGCCATCTTGATAGAATTTCTATTAAATTGCCTGCCGGATGTCAATAGAAATTATATCAATTCGGGCGCTTCAAAGTGACCACGATCCGACAGGTCAAGGCCGCTCGCGCGTTGCTTGGATGGTCTCAATCGGACCTAGCGCACCACTCGGGAATTTCCGAACCAACCATTGCTCGGCTGGAGTCGGCTGAGGGTCAGTTGGGCGGGCGAGGCGCGACGGTAAAGAAAATCCGAGCCGCGCTTGAAACAGGCGGCATTCAGTTCATCGACGAGAACGGTGGTGGCCCGGGGGTCCGGCTACGGAAGCGGCAACAGAAGAAAGGTTAGATCTTGCGCCAGCACTTTTCCGCGAGGAGCTCGCCAGGGCAAGACGCTACGCCGCCGAGTTTGGGATGATAACGGCGGCGGCCCAGGGGTGCGGGTTCGAAATCGGCATCAGAAAAGAGCGGGGCTATGGCGCGCCGGCGACCGCGTTTCCGATCACGAATTACAGAGCTAAGCCAATTTGATTGGTCGTAACCCCCGCAGCTATCGAACACCTTCAGGTCGAGTTCATCGACGAGAACGGCGGCGGCCGCGCGGTACGTTTTACGAAAGCGGCACCAGTTAGCTGCGTGCAGAGAAGCTCGCTTCACGAACACCGACTCGGCTGCCCCGCCCCTCGATGCTTTTGAAGTCCGGCCATGATGCTATGTTCCTAGGCACACCGCGCTTCTGATCTATTCCACAGCCTAGACCTTGTTACTGCTTTCGCATCCGCACCGGGACCGTCCCCGTTCTTGCTTTTCTAATCTGAATTGCAGCCGGGGCGGGCGGAGAGCGAAAGGCACCAGAAAGACAAAGCGAGCGAGTCGGCCCCTTTCCTAAAATTTTTCCAGCAACTTCCACGATTGCCTTATGAGTGCACGCAGTTGCCGATATTCCGCAATAGCTTTGCGCGTGTATGCTCCATGCCGCAATGCGTTTTGGTTACCACGCTGAGCGCCCGAACCTGCGGCGCCTCCGTGCATTCTACATCGTCGTTTTCCACGCACCGCAGGTGACCGGCAGGGCCGTCCCGACCTCGTCTTGGCGCCGCAACGTGGGCTCGAGAGCATTGGGCCGGTATTGCGCTGGTGTTTGCCCGCCACTGTTTTCTCAACGCTTCGATTCTTCTATGCGCGATACGGGAACCGTAACTCGCTCCTCGCACTCTTCGATTACAGGCATCGGGGCGGCTTTGGCGTCGCGGAGGAGTGGCTGTGGTCGTGCAGTGTCCTGCGTCGCTGGCTCCTGTTGATTGTGTGTCACGCTCCCGACGATGGCTTGACCGCCTTCATTGACTGACACGTGCCCTACGCTGACGCGCGTATTTAGACGATTAAGGGCTTCGTATTGCGCTACAGACGTTCGCGCTAGGCTGCTCAACAACCGCGCAACGATTTCCACATTTTCGAGATCATAGACGCGCTTGAAGCGACGGGACAGTGTCATAACGGCGACGTGCAGCGCGGCATATTGTGCAGCAAGCATTGCTTTGGCGGCGCCGCCATTCGATTCATTAGATAAAATATCCTCGATGGCGGATAACA
>Ga0306920_100008673_pt1 | contig 13503 bp, 8 predicted proteins | sample flu12Cox44000170_FD_204666 | JGI IMG/M metagenome (GOLD analysis project Ga0306920, IMG submission 204666) | Lab enrichment of tropical soil microbial communities from Luquillo Experimental Forest, Puerto Rico - flux4day.12C.oxic.44.000.170 (v2)... | ecosystem: Environmental > Terrestrial >... | reverse complement strand
TGCGTGCGCACTACAAAGGCCAGCCCGTCACGGCCACGGAGCCGGTGTTCGGCTATATGTCGGATGCGATCGGCCTTGACATGCGCAACCTGCGCTTCCAGCTCGCGGCGATGAACGACACCGAGGCGAGCGCTTCGGACATCGCCGCGTTCGAGCGCGACCTGCGCGAGCGCCGCGTGCGCGTGCTGATCTACAACAGCCAGGCAACCGAGGCGCTCACGCGGCGCATGCTGGCGTTGGCCAGGCAATCGAAGGTGCCGTCGGTGAGCGTGACCGAAACGCAGCCGGCCGGCGTGAATTTCCAGCAATGGATGCTCGCGCAGCTAGACGCGCTCGACAAGGCGCTCGCGGCGAGCGATCCAACGCAAAAACCGGCACAACACTAACCGTATGCAGCAAGGACACACTTCATGACAGGGGCCGGCCCCTCGCCCGCGCATCACGCACAACCCGGCGCCACTCACCATGCGCCGACGCCCGTGCTCACGCTCGCGGGCGTGACGCTCGCGCTGGGCGAGCGCACGATCCTGCGCGACGCGAACTTCGCTGTGAACCAGGGCGAATTCATCGGCGTGCTCGGGCCGAACGGCGCGGGCAAGACCACGCTCATGCGCGCCATTCTCGGCCTCGTGCCCGCCGCGCGCGGCGCGATCCGCGTGTTGGGCGAGCCGGTCGCGCGCGGCAACGCGAAGATCGGTTACATGCCGCAGACGCGCACCGCGCTCGCGAGCCGCAGGGTGCGCGGCCGCGATTTCGTGGCCATGGCAGCGGACGGCCACCGCTGGGGCCTGCCGCGCGCCGACGCCGCCACACGCGCCGACGTCGCCCGCGTGCTCGACCTCGTCGGTGCGAGCGCGCTTGCGGATCGCCCGCTCACTGAACTGTCGGGCGGCGAGCGCCAGCGTCTCCTGCTCGCGCAATGCCTGCTCGGCGACCCGAAGCTGCTGCTGCTCGACGAGCCGCTCATCAGCCTCGACCCGAACCATCAGCGCGGCGTGGTCGAACTCGTGCGCCGCGTGCAGCGCGAGCTTGGCATCGCGGTGCTGTTCTCCGCGCACGAACTCAATCCGCTGCTCAACTCGCTCGACCGCGTGCTCTACCTGGGCAACGGCGTGGCGGCGCTCGGCAGCGTGGATGAAGTCATCACCGCGCCCGTGCTCTCGCGTCTCTACGGCTCGCCCATCGAGGTGATGCGCATGAAGGGCCGCATCTTCGTGATGTCCGGCGACGTGGAAGTCGAAAAGCACGACCACGAGCATGAGCACGACCATGGCGGCCACAGCCATGGGCATGGACACGACCACGGCAACAACGACAACGCACACGGCCACACGCACGATGCTTGAATACGATTTCATGGTGAACGCCTTCGCGGCGTCCGGCATCGTCGCGGTGCTCGCGGGCGTGGTGGGCTATTTCCTGGTGATGCGCGGGCAGACCTTCGCAGGCCACGCGCTCTCGCACGTGGGCTTCACGGGGGCGACGGGCGCCGTGCTGCTCGGCATCTCGCCGATGTGGGGCATGGTGGGCTTCACGCTTGCCGCGGGCGTTTCGATGGGCGCGCTCGGCGAAAAGCTCGCGGGCCGCGACGTCGCGATCGGCGTGATCCTCTCGCTCGCGCTCGGCTTCGGCCTCTTGTTCCTGCACTTCTTCACGGCGTACGCCACGCAAGTCACGGCGCTGCTGTTCGGCAACGTGCTGGGTGTAAACCGCGAGACGCTCAGCGTGCTCGCCGCGCTCGCCGTGGCGAGCCTCGTCGCGCTCGCGGCCATCATGCGGCCACTGCTGTTCGCCTCGCTTCAGCCCGAACTCGCCGAAGCGAAGGGTGTGTCGCTGCGCGCGGTCTCGATGCTGTTCCTCGCCATCGCCGCCCTCGCGGTGGCGGCGTGCACGCAGATCGTCGGCGTGCTGCTCGTCTTCACGCTGATGGTCGGCCCCGCCGCCGCCGCGCAAAATCTCACCACGCGCCTTTCCACCGGCCTCGTGCTCGCCGCGCTGCTCGCGCTCGTGCAGGCGTGGCTTGGCGTGACGCTCGCGTTCTACACCGACTGGCCGACCAGCTTCTGGATCACCGCGCTCGCCGCGCTCGTCTATGGCGCGAGTCTGATCGGGCGGCGCTAGAACGTTGCGCGCGCATTGAAAAAAGGCGTTGCCCCTCACGGTGGCAACGCCTTTTGCGCTGATACGGCACGTCGTGTGGTCACCCGGCGGGTTCGCGCCGCTCGGGCTCGTATCCGGCGAAATCAGCGCGATGCCGGCTCGAACCAGGTCCGAACGCGGCCATACAGATCGATGAAGCGCGCATAGCGCTGTGCGAGCGCGGCGTCCTCGCGCGGCGACGCGACATGGATCGCCGCCGGCGCGAGCGCCGCGAGGTCGCTCATGCGCCAGTGCCCGCAAGCCATGCCGCCCAGCAGCGCCGCGCCGCGCGCAGCCGCGTTCGGGCAGTCGATCGCGTAGAGGTCCGCGTCGAGCACGTCGGCAAGCAACTGCCGCCAGCGCGGGTCCACGGAGCCGCCGCCCGCGAGCTTGAGGGCCGGCACCGTCCGCGCATCGCCCGTGCCTTCACGCGTACTGCGCACGGCGTCGAGACCCGCGCGCAACGCGAACGCCACGCCCTCGAACGCCGCGCGCATGAGCGTGCCGCGCGAGTCGCCAAGCGATGCGCCGAGCCAGCCGCCGCGCGCCGAGGGGTCGAGCCACGGCGAGCGTTCTCCGCTCAGGTAAGGCAGGAACGCAAGCGTCGCGGATGGCGGGGCGGCGAACGCGTCCTCATACGCGCGGGCCCAATCGTAGGCCAGCCATCCGCGCGCCGCTTCGAGCGCCACACCCACGTTTTGCATGGCGGCCATCGTGTACCAGCCGCCCGTCGCCGAACGGTAGCGATGCAGGCCGCGCCGCGCGGCCGGCTCGCTGGCCGCGGTCACGACGATCTGGCCGCCGGTGCCCGTGGTGAGGAGCGCGTCGCCTTCTTCGCTCGCGTTGGCAAGGCCGCTGCCGAGCGCGGCGCAAGGCGTGTCGCCCGCGCCCGTCGCGAGCGCGGCGCCGGCGGGCAGACCCAGGACCCGCGCGGCCGCCGGACTCAGCGTGCCGCTCGCTTCGCATGACGCGGCGAGCGGCGCGAACCAGCGCGAGGGCAAACCCAGTCGCTCGATCAATGCGAAGTCCCACGCGCCATCGGGCGCGGCGAGCGCTGTCGCGCACGCGTCCGATGGATCGGCGACGAATGCGCCGCCAAGCGCCACGCGCAGCCAGTCTTTCGGCTGCAGCGCCCAGCGGGCGGACCGCGCGACTTGCGGCTCGTGCTGCACGACCCAGCGCAGCAACGGCCCCGCCATGCCCGGCGCAACAGGATTGGGTTGCGGATGTGCGGGTTCATCGGCCCAGGCATCGAGCAGCGCATGCGCGCGCGTGTCGGGCCAGAGCATCGCCGGGCGCAGTGCGCGGCCCGCCTCGTCGGTCAGCACCACTCCGTGCATCTGCCCGGAAAAGCCGATCGCGCGCACGGCGGCGCGCTCGCTCCCGGGCAGTTGCGCGCAGGCCGCGACGAGCGCCTCCCACCAGCGCTCGACAGCGATCTCGGCCCAGCCGGGCTGCGGTGTTTCGAGCGCATAGGCAACGCTCGCGGCGGCGCGCTCGACGCCGTCTTCATCGACGATGCCGAGCTTGAGCGAACCGGTGCCGAGATCGATGCCGAGAAAGCGCGTCTGCGTTGGGCTCATGGGAAACAGTGCGAGAGGTGTGGGCGTAAGGGTAAAAGCCATCATACCGACAGCAGGCGCGACGGGAGCTACGCCGGGGACTCGACGCGAATGAAGCTGAATCGCCCGTTAAGCGGCGTTTTCAAACATGCCGCGAACCCACGTGCAACACAGCCGATTTCGATGCGAAAAAGCACGCATTCGCGGGTTAACCCGGCGGGTGGTCGCGCGATGCAAAATGGCCCACATTCCGCCTTCGAAATAGAGATCATAACGGCGTGGCCATACGTGACAGGACCCGCTGCGCATCGCCTGGCAATGGCGAAGACACGGACGCACACACCATCATGCCCGCGGCGCACACCGCGCGCAGGCCTTCGACAGCTTGAAACAAGGGCCTTCCCGCCTCGCGCCGCCGCACGCGCGGTCCGAAGCGCCGTGCCTGGCAGCCGCGATGACGCCGTCGCGCGCCGTCCGCCCGGGGCCGATCACACCCTGATGTCGATCATCCGCCGGGGCGTGTGCATATCGTCGCCGGAAAGCACGGAATAGTCCCCAGCGGTCTTGTTGCATGTTTTCGTACCGCATACCTTGGAGGCCATATCCCTGAACAAAGAAACGGAGACAGACGACATGCAAGCCAAGGGCATTGAGGACCAGGCCGCCCAGCATTCCGGCCAACGGCGGGTCCACCCCTGCGACGAGCGCCTGCCGTTCGGCCAGTTGCTGACACTCGGCATCCAGCACGTGCTCGTGATGTACGCGGGCGCGGTCGCCGTGCCGCTCATCGTCGGCGGCGCGATCGGCCTGCCCAAGGACCAGATCGCCTTCCTCATCAGCGCCGACCTGTTCGCCTGCGGCATCGCCACGCTGATCCAGACGCTCGGCCTGTGGATCTTCGGCATCCGCCTGCCCGTCATCATGGGCTGCACGTTCGCCTCGGTCGGCCCGATGATCGCCATCGGCACCAATCCCTCGCTCGGCATTCTCGACATCTTCGGCTCGACCATCGCCGCGGGCGCGATCGGCATCGTGATCGCGCCGACGATCGGCAAACTCTTGCGCTTCTTCCCGCCGGTCGTGGTAGGCACCGTGATCGCGGTGATCGGCCTCTCGCTCATGGAAGTGGGCATCAACTGGGCGGCCGGCGGCGTGGGCAACCCCGACTACGGCAACCCCATCTACCTCGGCCTCTCGCTGCTCGTGCTGACGCTGATCCTGCTCATCAACAAGTTCGGGCGCGGCTTCATCGCCAATATCTCGGTGCTGCTCGGCATCGTCGCGGGCTTTGCGATCGCTCTTGCGCTTGGCCGCGTGAATCTCGCCGGCATGGCGAGCGCGCCGTGGGTCGGCATCGTCATGCCGTTTCATTTCGGCATGCCGAAGTTCCACGTCCTGCCGATCGCGACGATGGTGATCGTGATGTTCGTGACCTTCATCGAATCGACCGGCATGTTCCTCGCCGTGGGCGACATGGTCGAGCGGCCCGTCGATCAGGCCACGCTCGTGCGCGGCCTGCGCGTGGACGGTCTCGGCACGATGATCGGCGGCATCTTCAACTCGTTTCCGCATACGTCGTTCTCGCAGAACGTCGGCCTCATTGGCGTGACGGGCGTGAAGAGCCGCTATGTGTGCGCGATGGGCGGCGTGATTCTCGTGCTGCTCGGCCTCTTCCCGAAGATGGCGCAGATGGTCGCCTCGGTGCCCTCCTTCGTGCTGGGCGGCGCGGGAATCGTGATGTTCGGCATGGTGGCGGCAAATGGCATCAAGGTGCTCTCGCGCGTGGACTTCGTGAAGAACCAGCACAACCTCTTCATCGTCGCCGTGAGCGTGGGCTTTGGCCTCGTGCCGGTGGTGTCGCCGCACTTCTTCGCGAAGCTGCCGCCCGCACTCTCGCCGCTGCTCCATAGCGGCATCCTGCTCGCTTCGGTTTCTGCGGTGGTGCTCAACCTGATCTTCAACGGCGCGAAGAGCGAGAAAGCCGCCGAGCGCGCCATCCGCCGCGCCGGCCACGATCTCGAAGGCCGTCATGACGCGGAGCAGGCGCCGCACGGCCCCGGTGCGGGCCACGACATGCCCCGTTCGGCGGCGCACTGAGTTGATCGTTCTGGTTTGATCGTATCGAGTTGACGCGAGAGGTGCCCCGCTCGCAGGTGTCTCAAGCGGGCGGGGTCTTTTGCTGGTTCGGCGCCATGGGAAACCGTGGCGCTTTTTTTCTTTCTTTGTCCCTCTTGTCGCGCTCATACGCGCACGCGCATAAAAAAACGCCACGGTCTCCCGTGGCGTTCTCGCTTCCTGCTGCAGAAGCCGTAGCGCGTTACCCCGCCGTCGCAGCCGAAGCCGCCACCGGCGCGCTTGCCGCGCCGTAATCGACCGGCGCATCGGCCGGACGCGGCGTCTCGCCCGCGTGCTCGATCCAGCCGCCGCCCAGCGCGCGATACAGGTCGACGAGGTTGGTCAGGCGCGCAAGGCGTGCCGTGACGAGCGACGTCTGGGCCGTGTACAGGCTGGTCTGCGCGGCCAGCACCGGCAGATAGCTGTCCACGCCATTCTTGTAGCGCAGCTCCGAAAGCGTGAGCGAGCGCTGGTTCGCAAAGGTGCTGCGTTCGAGCGCGGCGATCTGCTCATCGTAGGTGCCACGAGCCGCCAGGCCATCCGCCACTTCGCGGAAAGCCGACTGGATCGACTTCTCGTAGTTGGCGATCTCGATGCGCTTCTCGACATTGGCGAGCTGCAGGTTCGCGACGTTCGAACCGCCCTCGAAGATCGGCAGCGTGATCTGCGGCACGAAACTCCACGCAGCCGTGCCTGCCTTGAAGAGCCCGCCAAGTGAGAAGCTTTCGGTGCCGAACGCCGCCGTGAGCGAGATCTTCGGGAAGAACGCCGCACGCGCCGCGCCAATGTTGGCGTTTGCCGCGAGCAGCGTTTCCTCGGCCTGCATGATGTCAGGGCGCCGCGTGAGCAGGTCCGAAGGCAGTCCTGCCGGAATGTCGTTGAGCAGGGCCTGGCCGTCGAGCGGCAAGCCGTGCGGCAGATCTGCCGGCAGCGGCTCGCCAATCAGCAGCACCAGCGCGTTCTCGGCCTGCGCGCGGGCGCGCATTTGCGCCTGCAGGTTGGCCTGCGCGTTCTCGACCACGGTCTGCGCCTGGCGCAGATCGAGTTCGGTGCCGGTGCCAACGTCGAACTGCGCCTTCGTGATGTTGTACGAGTTCTGCGCCGTCTTGAGCGTTTCCTCCGTGACCTTCAGCAGGTCGTCGTCGGAGAGCATCGTCAGGTACTGGTCCGCGACTTCCGAAACCAGCGTGATCTCGGCCGACTTGCGCGCATACGCCGTGGAGAGGTACTGCGCCAACGCCTGGTCCTTCAGGCTGCGGATGCGCCCCCAGAAGTCGATTTCCCACGAAGCCTGCACGCCCACGTTGTACACGCTGTACGGATTGTTCACCGTGGTCTGAAAGTTCCTCGGCACGCGCGTGCGCGTGTCCGTGGCCACGCCGTTGATCGCGGGGAACAGTTCGGCGCGCGTGATCTGATACTGCGCGCGCGACGCCTCGACGTTGAGCACCGAGACGCGCAGGTCGCGGTTGTTCTTCAGCGCGATCTCGACGAGTTGCTGCAGGCGCGGATCGACGAAGAACTCGCGCCAGCCGATGTCGGTCGCCGCGGCGCCATTGGCGCTGTGGGCGACCTGACCGTTCTCGCCGGTCGCGCCGGGCTGGGTCGCGTAGACGCCGCCCTGCGGAAAGGTCTGCGAGACCGGCGCCTCGGGCCGGTGGTACCACGGCTCCATCGTGCAACCCGCGAGGAGCGCGGCGGCCGCTGCAATTACGGATAGTTTATGCATCTCAATGTCCTTCCTTGCCCGGGCCGTCGCCGTTGTCACCATTGCCACGGCCGTTACCACCGCCCGTGCCGCCCTGACCGCCGGCGCTACCGCTGGTATTGCCGTTCTCGTCGTCATGGTCGTGAGCGTGGTGCTCTTCGTAGTGCTGGAGCGCAACGTCCGCGTCTTCCTTCTCGCCGGCGAACTTCGCGCGAATCACGACGAAGAACATCGGGATCATGAAGATGGCGAGGAACGTGGCCGTGATCATGCCGCCGATCACGCCCGTGCCGATGGCGTGCTGCGAAGCCGAACCCGCGCCGTTACTGATCGCGAGCGGCAGCACGCCGAGAATGAACGCCATCGACGTCATCAGAATCGGCCGCAGACGCAGTCGCGAAGCTTCGAGCGCCGCCTCGATCGGTCCCATCTTCCCGTCGGCCTGCAGGTCCCGCGCGAACTCCACGATCAGAATCGCGTTCTTCGCAGAGAGACCCACGGTGGTCAACAGACCCACCTGGAAGAACACGTCGTTCTCGAGGCCGCGCAGCGTCACCGCGAGCAGTGCGCCGAGCACGCCGAGCGGCACCACCATGATGACCGCGAACGGAATCGACCAGCTTTCATACAGCGCCGCGAGACACAGGAACACGACGAGGATCGAGATGCCGTATAGGATCGGCGCCTGCGAACCCGACTGGCGTTCCTGGTACGACAGGCCCGTCCATTCGTAGCCGATACCCGCGGGCAGCTTCGCCGCGATCTGCTCCATGGCCGTCATGGCCTGGCCGGTCGACTTGCCCTGACCCGCCTGGCCCTGGATTTCCATCGCCGAGATGCCGTTGAAGCGCTCGAGCTTCGGCGAGCCGTAGGTCCAGTGGCCGGTCGCGACCGAGCCGAACGGCGCCATCCCGCCCGCACTGTTGCGCACGTACCAGAGGCTCATGTCCTCCGGCGTCATCCGGAACGGCGCATCGGCCATCACGTACACCTTCTTGATACGGCCGTCGGTGTCGAGGAAGTTGTTCACGTACGCCGACGCCCAGGCGATCGAGAAGGTCTGGTCGACTGCCGCCGACGTCACGCCGAGCGCGTTGGCCTTTTCGCGGTCGATGGTCACCGTGAACTGCGGCGTGTCATTCAGGCCGTTCGGGCGCACGAGCGCGAGCGTCGGATCCTTCGCCGCCATGCCGAGCAGCATGTTGCGCGCTTCCATCAGCTTCTCGTGACCGACGCCACCGCGGTCCTGCAGCTCGAAGTCGAAGCCCGAAGCCGTACCCAGTTCAGGAATCGAAGGCGGATTCACCGGGAAGATCAACGCGTCCTTGTAGGTCGCGAAGTGCCCGTACATGCGGCGCACCAGCGCCTGGACCTTCTGGTCCGCGTGCTGACGCTGCTTGTAGTCCTTCAACCGCACGAACACGAGGCCCGAGTTCTGGCCGCGGCCCGCGAAGCTGAAGCCGTTCACGGTGAAGGTCGATTCGACGATGCTGCCTTCGTCCTTGAGCAGCCAGTCCTGGATGGTGGCAAGCGTGCGCGCCGTGGTTTCCTGGGTCGAGCCCGAGGGGGTCTGCACGATCACGAACATCGTGCCCTGGTCCTCATCGGGCAGGAACGACTTCGGCAGGCGCACGAACAGCATGCCGACCGCGACGATCACCGCGAGATAGATGATGAGCCAGCGGCCCGAGCGCTTGATCACGTGGTGCACGCCGCTGTGATACTTGTCGCGGCTCGTCTCGAACGTGCGGTTGAACCAGCCGAAGAAGCCCTTCTTCTGCTCGTGATGGCCCTTCGGGATCGGCTTGAGGATGGTCGCGCACAGCGCCGGCGTGAGAATCAGCGCGACGAGCACGGACAGCACCATCGCCGCCACGATCGTGAGCGAGAACTGCCGGTAGATCGCGCCGACCGAGCCGCCCGAGAACGCCACCGGCACGAACACCGCGGAGAGCACGAGCGCCACCCCCACCAGTGCGCCGGTGATCTGGCCCATGGCCTTGCGCGTGGCTTCCTTCGGTCCTAACCCCTCTTCCACCATCACCCGCTCGACGTTCTCCACGACCACGATCGCGTCGTCCACCAGCAGGCCGATGGCGAGCACGAGGCCGAACATGGAGAGCGTGTTGATGGAGAAGCCCACCATCGCCATGATCGCGAACGTGCCCAGCAGCACCACCGGCACCGCGATCGTCGGAATGAGCGTCGCGCGCAGGTTCTGCAGGAACAGGTACATCACGAGGAACACCAGCACGATGCCTTCCAGCAGCGTCTTGATCACTTCCTCGATCGACAGGCGCACGAACGGCGTCGTGTCATACGGGTACTTCACGACGAGGCCGTGCGGGAAGTACTTCGAGAGGTCGTCGATCTTCTGGCGCACGAGCTTCGCCGTTTGCAGCGCGTTGGCGCCCGTCGCGAGCTGGATGCCGAGGCCGGCTGTCGGCGAACCGTTGTACTTCGTGTCGAAGTTGTAGTTTTCGCCGCCAAGGCCAATGCGCGCGACGTCCTTCAGGCGCACCTGCGAGCCGTCCTGGTTCACCTTCAGCAGGATATTGCCGAACTGCTCGGGGGTCTGGAGCAGCGTCGATTCGGTGATGGTCGCCTGGAACGACTGCCCCGCCACCGCCGGCGTGCCGCCCAGCTGGCCGCCCGCGATCTGCACGTTCTGCGCGGTGATCGCAGCCGTGACGTCGGTCGGTGTGAGCTGGAAGTTCGTGAGCTTGTTCGGATCGAGCCACACGCGCATCGCGTACTGCGAGCCGAACAGCGTGACCGTACCCACGCCGTCGATACGGCTGATCGGGTCCTTCACGTTCGACGCCACGTAGTTCGCGAGGTCGTACTTGGTCATGCTGCCGTCTTCGGACACGAACGCGAGCACCAGCAGGAAGCTGCTGCTCGATTTCGTGACGCTGATGCCGAGCTGCTGCACCACCTGCGGCAGGATCGGCGTGGCGAGCTGCAGCTTGTTCTGCACCTGCACCTGCGCGATGTCCGGGTTGGTGCCCGCGGCGAACGTCAGCGTAATCGTGGCCGTGCCCGAGTCATCGGAAGTCGACGAGATGTACAGCAGGTGGTCGAGACCGCTCATCTGCTGCTCGATCACCTGCGTGACCGTGTTTTCCACCGTCTTGGCCGAGGCGCCCGGATAGTTCGCGCTGATCTGGATGGACGGCGGCGCGATGGTCGGATACTGCGCGACCGGCAGCGTGAACACCGACGCCACACCCGCCAGCATCAGGATGATGGCGATCACCCATGCAAAAATCGGGCGATCGATAAAGAACTTTGCCATGAAGCAGGCTCCCGGTTATTGCGCTGCGGAAGCGGCAGGCGCAGCCGAGGCGCCCTTCGCGGCCGATGCGGCGCCCTGTGCCGCGCTGGCAGCGTTCGCATTGCCCGAAGCGGTCGCCATGTCAGCCGAAGGCGCACCCGGGGCCGGCGGCGGTGGCAACTGCGCGGGGACCGGCTTGACCTGCAGACCGGGCTTGACCTTGTCGGCGCCCTGAACGATCACGCGATCGCCCGGGTTCAGACCGCTCTGGACGACCCAGTCCTGGCCCTGCGCACCGCCGATGTTGACCGGCGTCGGCACGACCTTGTCGTCCTTGCCCACGACGTAGACCGATGCCTGACCCTTCTGGTCATGCTGCACGCCGACCTGCGGCACGAGGAACGCGTTGTTGTTGATGCCTTCCTCGATGCGCGCGCGCACGAACATGCCCGGCAGCAGCACGCGGTCGGGGTTCGGGAAGATCGCGCGAACCGTGACCGAGCCCGTCGTCTGGTCGACCGTGACGTCGCTGAACTGGAGCTTGCCCTTTTGCGCATAGGTGCGGCCGTCTTCGAGGACGAGCGCGACCTTCGTGGCGTTCGGGCCGCTCGTCTTCAGGCGCCCTTCCTGGATCTCGCGGCGCAGCTTCAGGCCGTCGAGGCTCGATTGCGTGACGTCGACGTACATCGGATCGAGCTGCTGCACCGTCGACATGAGCGTCGCCGCGCTCGCCTGCACGTAGGCGCCCGGCGTGACCTGCGAGATGCCGACCTGGCCCGTGACCGGCGAAACGACGTCGGTGTAGCCCAGGTTGATCTGCGCCGTGTCCACGGCGGCCTTGCCGGAAGCGACGTCAGCCGCCGCCTGGCCCTGCGCGGCAATCGCGTTGTCGTAGTCCTGCTTGCTCACCGCGTTGGCCTGCACCAGCACCTTGTAGCGCGCAACCAGCGCGTTCTGCGTGACGAGGTTGGCCTGCGCCTTCGCGAGCGTGGCCCTCGCGGTGTTGAGCGAGGCGATATAGGGCGCCGGGTCGATCTTGTAGAGCCGCTGTCCGGCCTTCACGATCGCGCCTTCGATGAACTCGCGGTTGAGCACGATGCCGTCAACCCGGGCGCGCACCTGGGCAACGAGGTAGGCATTGGTACGGCCGGGAAGCTCGGAGACGACCGGCACGGGGGTCGGCTGGACGGTGACGATACCCACTTCGGGGGTTTGCGGCGGCGGCGCCGACTGCTTTTGCCCGCAGGCTGCGAGCACTATGGCAGCCGTCGCGACACTGATTAGGCGGAATGGAACCCGTTCGACGCGCATGGAGCGACCTCTGTCTATAACTGACAATAAAAGCGTGCGGCGTCCTGCAACGAGGAGGACGACCACGCACGCCAGCATCTGGTAAATACCTGACGGATAAACCCGGTACTTCTTCGAGAAAGGCGCGTTCCGGTCAGCACATCCGTCCGGGCGATACGGCCGCGCGCCACCCGAGGGGCGTCGCGCATAGGGGTTTCTACGACCACTTGGCCAGTGACGGATATTAACCGGACATCACCACTTGAGGCACCCAGGTGGTGGGGTGCTATTATAGATACATTCGCGAACGAATGTAAAAGGACGTTATGTAACCGTAGAGGGCTGCTTCAGGAGCGATTCGCGCGAGGCATCCATATTACAAATCAATACATTACGGTTCGAACCCTAAATACGTTTTTCATCCCCCCAATTCACCGCAACGCATTCACTCACAACATGGTCCGCCGTACGAAAGAGGAAGCGCTGGAGACGCGCAACCGGATCCTCGACGCCGCCGAACACGTCTTTTACGAGAAGGGCGTGTCGCGCACTTCGCTCGCCGATATCGCCCAGGCTGCGGGCGTCACGCGCGGTGCGATCTACTGGCATTTCGAGAACAAGGGCGACGTTTTCACAGCCATGTTCGACCGCGTGGTGCTGCCGCTCGACGAGCTGAAGGTGGCGTCGACCGACCCGGGCGAGCCCGACCCGCTCGGGCGCATGCGCGATCTCTGCATTCTGTGCCTGCGCAACACGGCAACCGACGTGCGCCGCCGCCGCGTGTTCGAGATCCTGTTCCTGAAGTGTGAGTTCGTCGAGGAGATGGGGCCCGTCATGGCGCGCCATCAGACCGACATGCGCGAAGGGCTCGCGAGCATCGAGCAAGGCTTGCGCAACGCGATGTCGAAAGGCCAGTTGCCCGCCGACCTCGATCCCGAGCGCGCCTCGCGCGTGCTCCATTCGTTCATCGGCGGCGCGCTGCGCGACATGGCGATCCTGCCCGACGTGTTCGACGTGGCGAGCAACGCCGGGCGGCACGTCGACGCGATGCTCGACGCGCTGCGCTACAGCCCGGCACTGCGCAGCGGCGTGGCGGAGCAGGACAGCTGACACCGGCCTGCCCTGCTTCCGGCTCTATCCGGGCGGCCTGCTGGCGAGGCCGCCGTTCACATCATCTCCGAGACCGCCGTTCAGGCCGGCACGCGGTTCGCGCGGGCCCGCTGATTCGACGCGTAGATGTTGTCGCGCGCGAGCGGCACGCCTGCCTTGACGGCGGCAAGCCATGCATCGGTGCTCACGACCGCGGCGAAGCGCGAGTGCATCACCACGCTGAATACGCGGTGGATGTCCTCGGCGCTCGCCGAGCCTGCCTCGTTCGCGTACGGCACCGAGCCCGTCGCGTCGGCGAGAAA
>Ga0306920_100008672_pt1 | contig 13505 bp, 10 predicted proteins | sample flu12Cox44000170_FD_204666 | JGI IMG/M metagenome (GOLD analysis project Ga0306920, IMG submission 204666) | Lab enrichment of tropical soil microbial communities from Luquillo Experimental Forest, Puerto Rico - flux4day.12C.oxic.44.000.170 (v2)... | ecosystem: Environmental > Terrestrial >... | reverse complement strand
CACGTCAGCGGACGCCGCCAGGCCCTCGAACACGTGGTTTTGCGCTCGCCAGTCCTCCAGATCGAGCGGCGACACCAGGTTGGTCGTGAAACCGCGCGTGCGGTTGAAGCTCCACACGGTCAGCAAACGCTCCGCATCCTGGTAGGGCAGGGGACGGAGCAGCACCGCGTTGACCACGCTGAAGATGGCCGTGTTCGCTGCAATCCCGAGCGCCAGAATCAGCACCGCCGGGATCGCGAACCCCGGATTCTTCACTAGCATCCGCAACCCGAATCGCAGATCGCGCAGCAAACCTTCAATGGCGTTCACTCCCCGCGCGTCTCGGCACTCTTCCTTGGCTTTTTCTATCCCGCCAAACTCCACCCGCGCCTGCCGCTCGGCCTCCGCCTGCCCAAGCCCCCGGCGTACGAGATCCGCGGCTCGCGCCTCGATGTGGAAGCGCATCTCCGCGTCCATCGCGCTTTCCATCTCTTTCTGAGGCCCGAGCGCCCGCGCCCAGCCGATCAGCCTGCGCCAGAAGCTCACAGCTCCTCCGGTGTCGTCCTCAGTATCCCGGCGATCACTTCCGTCATCTGCTTCCACCTCTCCTCTTCGCACTCGAGGCGGCGCTTTCCGTCCGGCGTCAGCCGGTAATACTTCGCTTTGCGCTTGTTCTCCGATTCCCCCCATTCGCTCTGAATCCAGCCCTGATCCTCCAGCCGATAGAGTGCCGGATAGAGCGAACCCTGCTGTATCTCGAGGCGGTCCTTTGAAATCTGCTGGATCCGCAGAAGCACTCCATACCCATGCAGCGGTCCGAGAGAAACCGCCTTCAGAATGAGCATGTCCAACGTCCCTTGCAGCAGCTCCACCGGTTTGTCCACGCGCGACCTTCTCCTAGACGCTCTAGGATTGATAGACCAACTCTCCTAGACTGTCAAGGAGAGACTGCGGGAGGCCGGAAAGCCGGTCATTGGGTGCGGCTTTCCCGCCTATACTTCCTCCATGCCGGACCGAGCTGACCACGACCCGAAGCTGGTTGCCCGCGGGATTTTCGAGCGCACGCTTCAAGCCGTCGATCCTGCGGCCGCCGTCGAACGTTCGCTGTCCCGTGCTGCCCTGACACTCTGCTGCGCCGGCCGTAGCTACGATCTCCGCTGCTTCCCGGATCTGCGCGTTCTCGCGGTCGGCAAAGCCGCCCACGCGATGCTCGATGGTCTTCTGGCCATCCTCCCTGGCGGCAGCAAACTCCGCGGCATGGTCTCTGCGCCCACGCCTCCCGGAAAGGCCCGCCCGCACTTTCAATATTTTGTGAGTGGCCATCCCGAGCCCAACCGGGAGAGCCTTCTCGCCGGAGAGGCCGCCCTCGAGCTGGTTCGGGGCGCCAGCTCGGAAACTCTGGTCATCGTCCTTCTTTCGGGCGGCGGCTCCGCGCTCATGGAGTCTCCTCTGCTCGCGACCCTCTCCCTTCCCGAAGTCCAGGAGCTGAACCGGGCGCTGGTCACCTCCGCGGCCGGGATCCACGAAATCAACATCGTCCGTAAGCACCTCTCGGCCATAAAGGGTGGACGGCTCGCCGAAGCCGCCGATCCTGCCACGGTGCTCACGCTTGCCGTCAGCGATGTGCCGGCGGGCAGGGAATCGGCCCTGGCCTCGGGACCCACCGTCGCCGATCCCACCACCTGCGGCGACGTGAGGCGCATCATCGCCGTCCACCATCTCGCGCCTCGCCTACCGCCGGCTATTCTGGCCTGGGTCGAATCCGGCCAGATGCCGGAAACTCCCAAGCCCCGCGACTCTCGATTCGGCCGGGTTCAATTCGAACTGCTCCTCGGCATGCATGAACTGTTTCACGCCGCGCATCGTCTGGCCGAGGCCGCTGGTTTCCTCGCGTTCTGCGACAACACGACCGACGACTGGCCGGTCAGAAAAGCCGCCGACTTCTTGCTGGCCCAGCTCAGGGAGCTCCGCGACGCAAATCCGGACCATGCGGTAGTCTTGATCGCCGATGGCGAATTGAGTTCGGCGGTGACGGGAAGTGGTCTCGGCGGCCGCAACGCCGCTTTCGTTCTGGCGTGCGTCGAAGCAATCGCCGGAGAATCGATCGTCGTGCTCAGTGCGGGAACCGACGGTATCGACGGAAACAGCCCGGCGGCAGGAGCCGTGGCGGACGGCCACACTCTCGTCCGTGCCCGGCAGGCCGGGCTTGACCCCGAGCGTTTCTTCCGGGAAAGCGATTCCTTCCGCTTCTTCGACGCGCTTGGCGACGCGATCCTCACCGGCCCCACCGGCAACAATCTCCGCGATCTGCGTCTGCTCCTGGCGTTCCCGGAAAAACAGCCATGACGCCCGGGAGCCGCCATGGCCCCGCGTGCAGAAAAAAAGGGCAGCAACCGCCGCCCTTCCCTTACTAGCAACGTAAATGTGGCTACTTCTTGGCCGGCAGCCGGTCCTCAATCGCTTTCAGCCGGTCGCCCATTTCCTCGATCAGTTTTTCGAGGTGGTCCAGCCGCAGGGCGACGTCCTGCCCTCTCGCGCCGCTTTCGCTCGCTGCGCCGGCCGCCGGTTTCGTGCCCTGGCCTTCCTTGAGCCTGGCGATCTGCTCCTTGATCGTCGGCACCATCTCTATGCTCAGGTCCTTGCTGTGGAGCAGCGCTTCGAGCGCAGGAACCGCGGAAGCGTCGCCGCGTTCGCCGAGCGCATAGATGGCAGACATACGGATAGAAAAGTGCGGCTCATCCAGAAACCCCGCAATTTCGCGGGTGATCTTCTGGTCGCCCTTAGCTAGTCGCGCGAGACTCCCAATCGCCGCCCGCCGCGTCTCCATGGGTTTGCCGGGAACTGCCCATTCCTCGAGGGTAGGAACGGCGCGCTCGTCTCCGAGCGGACCCATCGCGCGCAGCGCCGCGTTGCGCAGGAATCCGTCCGGCGAATCGGCAGCGACCGCTCTCTCGAACGTGGCCAAGGCGTCCGGAGCCTGCAATTTTCCAAGCCCCTGTAGCGCCGCGGCCCGGGTGCGGAGCGACGGGTCGTCGGCCGCGAGGCTCCTGAGCTTTGCCACTACCTCCGGGTCGTCCTTGACGTTGCCGAGCGCCGCAGCGACGCGGTTGCGCACCCACGGTTCGGTCGCCGTGGCGAGCGAATCGAGCAGCTGTTTCGCGGCTGCCGGAGTCCCGCGCGCACCGAGGACGTCGGCTGCGGTCGCGCGCACGCCCCAGGCTTTGTCGTTGCGCAATACCTCGCCGAGCGCCTGGTCCACGGCGGGGTCATCCTTCACTTTGCCGAGCTCCTTGACCGCATCCGCGCGGTCCGCGAATTCGCTGGCGTTTCTGGCCTGGTACAACCACTCCTGTTTGTCTTTGTGGAACTCCGCCGACTTCAGAACCTGGCCGCCTTTGTCGAACAGCACCATCAGCGGCTGGCTGTCGGCCGGAAACGAAAACGCCTCTTCCGACTTGGATACCGTGACCTGATAGGTCCGGGCGCCGCTTGCAGTCGTGACCTCCACGTCCAGCGGAGCGCGGAAGATTCCCACGCGGCCTTCCACCTTCTGCGTTTGCTTGACCTTGAGCACAATCTGGTGTTTGGCGTCGTTGTAGGCATAGCTGAGGTCGAACTTCGGCGCGCCGGCTCCGTAGATCCACTGCTCGAAGAACTGATCCACGTTAACGTGCGTCGCCTCTTCCATCGCCTTTATGAGATCGGCGGTCACCACATTCTTGCCGCGATTGGCCTCCAGGTAGTGCTTCAGCCCGCGGTAAAACGCTTCTTCTCCGATCTGATGGCGGAGCATGTACAGAACCCAGCCGCCTTTGGTGTAGGAGTTTTGGTCGAACTCGCTCGTGTCATCGAAGTCGTGCCGGACGATGGGTTCGGCCCACAGCTGAGGGTCGGCGAACCACTGCCGGGCGTTCGTCCAGCGCTCGTATTCCGCCTGGTCTTTCGGGAAGTAATGTTCTTCCCACAGCATCTCCATGAATGTGGCGAAGCCTTCGTTGAGCCAGATGTTGCTCCAGTCCTTGGTGGTGACCAGATCGCCGAACCACTGGTGGCCGAGCTCGTGAGCAATCAGTGGATCCTGGCCGGTGGTGTATTCGGGCGCGAGCAGCGGATGCATCAGCGAGGTGCTGGTGTTGGTGGTGGCGCTCGAGTTTTCCATTCCTCCGGCGACGAAATCGTCCACCATGGCCTGCGAATACTTCTCCCAGGGGTAGTCCACGCCGAGTGTTTTGCTGAAGTAGTCGAGCATCAGCGGCGTGCGGCCGTAGTTGATCTTCAAGCGGTCGCCGCGGCCCTTTGGCGCGTAGTACGTGACCGGCTTGCCGCGCCAGGAGTCCTTGAGTTCGTCGAATTCGCCGGCGACCACGGTGATCAGATAGGTGGAGCTCGGCACATCCTCCTCCCAGGTCCAGGTCTTCATACCGTTCGGGGCGTCCTTGATGCCCATGAGTTTTCCGTTCGAAACCGTGGTCCAGGACGCCGGCACGGTCAGGAGGGTTTCTGTGGTCAGCCGGTCGTTCGGGTAGTCGTAGGTGGGCAGATAGTAGCGCGTGTCTTCCGATTCGCCCTGCGTCCAGATCTGCGTCGGCCGGTCGGGGTAGCTTTTGTCCGGCAAAATGAAGTACAAGCCTTTGCTGGTCTGGGCCTGGTATTTGATCTCGACTTCGAACTTGTCGCCGGGCTTGGCGGCGCTCAGGAGGGGAACGATGAGCTTGCCGTCTGTGGCTTCAAATTTCGCCGGCGCCCGGTTGAGCAGCACGCTTTGGATGTCCAGGCCGACGGAATGGAAAACCAGCTTGCTGGTGTCGGCCTTCAGGATCGCCACCCTGTGGGTAACGTCGCCGATGACTTTCCTGTGATCGACATCGAACTGCAACTGAATGCGGGAGTGCTGCAAATCGTAATCGCGGCTCGGCGCGTAAGGCTCATCGGCGCGGAGCGCCCTGGCGCCGAGGGCTGCACAAAGCAAAAGAACCGACACTCTGAGTGTGCGGCAGAGAGCACACTTCCACTGACCAGTTTTCAATGGTATTCCCTTTCTCATCCGTTTGGTTTTGACTTGAATTCAAGGCGTATGTCGAATGGTGTGCCCCGCCGCCTCCAGAACTTCGGCAGCGCGGCGTAGGTCCCTTTCTGAAATAAGCAGATAGTCCGTGTCATAGGTCGAGACCGCAAAAATGCTGATCTCTGCATCGGCCAGCGGCGTAGCTACCGAGGCCAGTACTCCAATCAGGGTGAACGCCAGCGTGCCCTCGATCTGCAACAGCCGGCGATCCCTTTCCGCGTGAACCGACTCCGGCACCATCGTCTGGGAACAAACGATGGAAAGCTCGTGCGAGGTGCGGGTCACGCACAAAAACTCGGCCCCTCCCGCCCAGGCGGGTAATGTTGCTCCTGGTTCCAATCTGCAGATTGCGTACCGGTCGGGATGGACCGTGATGGTCAGCTGGTGACTCATCCTCTGGTATCTGCATCACGAGGATATACTTTGCCCGTCCTACTCTGTGAGACCCTCGCAATTCCTCCCTAGATCCTACTGGGTCCCTAGCGCCGCGCCTGGCGGTTTCGGGAAGCCGGGAAACCGCGAAATGCGCTTCTTTTGCGCGCCCCGGCAGTCGAAATATGGAGCCTACTCGCTTTCTGAAACAGGCACAAGGCTGCTACCGCCGCTTCCGCCCGCGTTGGCCCTCATGTTGCTTAGACGGCACGACCGCGCAATTGGTAACGCGCGCATGGTGCCGTTGCTGGCGGAGCCGGCCGACAAGCGCACCAACCTCCGGAACGGTCCGAGGGGCCAGACTTTTCATGGCTATGCTCGTCTAAAGGGATACGGAACCTTTCGTAGCGTAGGGGCGTATCTAGGGTGAGGGGCAGCGGGAGCCGGAGCGAGGGGGCTTGCATATGTCCAGTAGTGGCAGCGGTTTAAACGGTGCGCCGGCCAACGGCAAGAACGGAAGGAAGCGGCGCCGAAGAATGATCTGGGGGGCGGTGTCGCTGGTGGTCCTGCTGGGAGCCGGATTGGGCGTGAAGGCCGCGCTCAGCCCCAGCCCTGACATTGACCCAGCGAAGCTCGCGAACGTGGAGCGCGGCGATCTGGCGCGCGTGGTGGTGGCTACCGGAAAGATCGAGCCGCTGTCGAAAGCGGAGATCAAATCGAAAGCCAGCGGAATCGTAAAGAAAATTTACGTGGACTACGGGGACCGCGTGAAGACCGGCGAGGTGTTGGCGGAACTCGACAAGGTGCAGCTGGAGGCGGCAGTGCGCGCGTCGCAGGCGAACATGGAGGCCGCCGTGGCGGCCAAAGAGGAGGCGGAAGCCGCGCTCGAGCGCAACAAAGTGGATGCGGAAGGACCCGACGTGCCGTTCTTGAAGCTGAACATGGAGCGGGCGGAGCAGATGCTCAAGGACGGAGTGATGTCTAGGAGCGTCGTCGAGGACGCGCAGAAAAACTACCAGCTGGCGCTCAACAAGCAGCTGAGCGCGCAGCGGAATCTGGCGGTTTCCAAGGCGGAAATCGCCAAGGCCGAGGCGCAAGCGGCGCAGGCACGCGCGGCACTGGACAACGCGCAGGAGGATCTGCGGAATTCTACGATCATCAGTCCGATCGACGGGCTGGTGCTCTCGCGTGACGTGAACGTGGGGGATGCGGTCAGCTCGATCCTGATCCTCGGTTCGCAGGCCACACCGATCATGACCCTCGGAGACGTGAGCGAGGTTTACGTGCAGGGCAAAGTGGACGAAGCGGACATCGGGAAAGTGTATTTGCATCAGCCGGCGCGTATCGTGGTGGAATCGTTCAAGGACAAGAAATTTGAAGGCCGGGTGACCAAGATCTCTCCGCTCGGCAAAGAGAAAGACAACGTCACTACCTTCGAGGTGCGGGTGTCCATTTCAAATCCCACCGGCGAGCTGAAGGCGAACATGAGCGCCAACGCCGAAATTCTGCTGGAAGAAAAGAAGAATGTACTGATGGCTCCGGAAGCGGCGATGATTTACGACAAGGATCGCAGCGCGCAGGTGGAGGTTCCGGACGCCAAGGGCCCCAATGGAAAGAAAAAGGTCAGCGTGAAGCTGGGAATCTCGAACGGCGTGAAGACCGAAATTCTCTCCGGGCTGAACGAAAAACAGCAAGTGATCCTGCAGTAGGGAGCGGCAAGGTGTCTTTCAGAGACCTGCTCCGCGACACGCTGATTACCTTGTGGGCGCAAAAGCGCCGCACGCTGCTGACCATGTTCGGGATTGCCTGGGGCATCATCTCGATCACTGTGATGGTGGCGGCGGGCGAAGGCTTGGGCGACGGCATCAAGAAAAATCAGGAAACCTTCGGCAAAGACGTCATGATCGTGTTCGCGGGGCGGACCAGCATGCAGGCGGGCGGAGCGCGTGCCGGCCGCGCCGTACACTGGATGGAAGACGACTACGTTTCCGTAGCGGCGGAATCGCCGGCCTGCAAGTACGTCATGCCGGAACTCGGCAACGATGTGCAGGTGCGCAGCTTGTTCAACAGCGGCACTATTCCCGTGGTCGGTGCGCTGCCGCCATTCAGCGAAATTCGCAGCGTAACGCCGGCCCACGGCCGTTTTTACAACGACGAAGACAACGACAACGCGCGCAACGTCGCCTTCCTCGGCAGCGATACCAAAAAGCAGCTGTTTGCCGAGCGCGAGGCTCTCGGGCAGACGGTTTGGCTGAACGGCATTCCCTATGCCGTCATCGGAGTGATGAAGTCGAAAGATCAGAATTCGAGCTACGACGGCTTCGACGCCCGCAAGATCTTTATCCCCTTCAATGCCATGCGCCGGGATTTTCCGAACAAACCCCCGGCGGTCGAACATACCGTCGACCGGCTGCTCGTGGCGCCATGGTCGCTCGCCACCCACAAAGACTGCGTGCGGCAGCTGCGGCGGACGCTGGCGCGCCTGCACAATTTCGACCCGCGCGACGAAGAAGCCGCCAGCATCTGGGACACCGTCAAGAATGCGGAAGCCAACCGCATGATCATCGTGGGCATGGAGATCTTCATGGGCGCAGTAGGGATCGCCACGCTGTTCCTCGGCGGTTTGAGCGTGATGAACGTGATGCTGGTAAGCGTCAGAGAGCGCACCCGGGAAATCGGCGTGCGCATGGCGCTCGGAGCGACGCGGCGATCGATTTTGCGACAGTTCTTTCTGGAAACGATTTTCGTGGTGGCCTTGAGCGGTGGAGCGGGGCTCATTCTGTCTTATGGCTTCTGCGCGCTGGTGAACTTGGCGCCCATGCCGCCTTTCTTCAGCGGAATGCTGACCAGCTGGAAGGTCGGCATGTTGTCGGTTTCTTTACTGGGACTGATTTCCGTCCTGTCGGCACTCTATCCCGCAAATCGCGCGGCTTCGGTCGACCCCATCGAGGCGCTGCGGTTTGAGGCGGGCGGTTGAGCCATGTTCACGGAGATATTCAAGCAGGCCTGGACGGCGCTGGGGCGGAATCCGGTGCGCAGCTTCCTCACCATGTCGGGGATCTCCTGGGGCATCGTCGCGGTAACCTTGCTGCTCAGTTACGGGGCCGGATTCCGCAGCGTGCTGATGTACACCTTTGAAGTGTTCGGCAAGGGCGCGGTCATCGCGTGGCCGGGAACCACCAGCGAACAGGCAGGCGGCGAGCGCGCCGGCAAGCCCGTACGGTTCGAAGCGGAAGACGCCGAATGGGTGAAGGCGCAGTCGCCGCTGATCCGGCGGGTGACCCGCGAAACCGTGCAGTTCCAGGGGGTGGCCTACGGAGAACGGGTCAAGGATGCCGCGGTGCGCGGCGTCTATCCGGAATATGGCGAAATGCGGAATGAGATTCCGAGCGACGGGCGGTGGATTTCTCCCGAAGACGTCGCCGAGCGGCGGCGGGTAGTGTTTTTGGGGTCGCAGTTGCGCAAGAAACTCTTCAGCGGCGAACCCGCGCTAGGCGAGAACGTTCGCATCAAAGGCGTGCTGTTCACGGTCATTGGGTCCATGGACCGCAAGTTCTCGGATAGCTGCTATTTCAACTGCGACGACGAGTCGGCCTTCATCCCCTACAGCGCGGCGGGAGATTTGTGGGACACGAAGTACTCTAGCGTGATGGTGTGGGAGCCCGTCGCTCCGGGATTTGAAGCGGCGGCGATGAACCAGTTCCGCGCCGCCATTGCCAGCCGGCAGCGCTTTTCGCCTTCCGACAAAAGAGCCATAACCATGTTCGGGCGCGAGGAGTTCAAGCCGATCATGGAAGGCATTGGCATCGGCATTGAAGCTTTGCTTTTCCTGATTGGCGCCCTGACGCTCGGGATTGGCGGCGTGGGCGTGATGAACATCATGCTGGTGTCGGTCGAAGAGCGGGTTCGCGAAATTGGGTTACGCCGGGCGCTGGGCGCCAGGAAGAAGCACATTCGCTGGCAGTTCCTGCTGGAAGCGCTGGTGATGACCATCGCGGCGGGAGCCATCGGGATGCTGCTGTCGTGGGCGCTGACTCTGGCCATCGGCACCTTGCCGTTTCTTGGCCCGGCGTACGAGGATGAGTCCGGCAAGGTGGACATTCACTTGAATCTGTCGCTCATGACCATGTTCTTGTCCAGCGTGATTCTGATCGTGGTCGGAGTGCTCAGCGGCTGGCTGCCGGCCATGCAGGCGGCGAAGCTCGACCCGGTAGAAGCGCTGCGTTACGAGTAGACGCGCAGCGCGGCTTATGGCTCGCCGCTCCAGCGGTCGCCCCCGAAACCTTCGGCTCAACACTCGATCACATTCAGCGCGAGGCCGCCAAGCGACGTCTCTTTGTAGCGGGACTGCATGTCCAGGCCCGTTTCGTACATGGTTTTGATCACCTGGTCGAGCGAAACCTTGTGCTCGCTGCCTTCGCGCAGGGCGATGCGGCTGGCGTTGATGGCTTTGACCGCGCCGATGGCGTTGCGTTCGATGCAGGGAATCTGCACCAGGCCGCCGATGGGATCGCAGGTCATGCCCAGGTTGTGCTCCATCCCGATTTCGGCGGCATATTCGATTTGGCCGTTGACGCCCTGCTGCGCGGCCACCAGTCCTCCGGCGGCCATGGAACAGGCGACGCCAACTTCCCCCTGGCAGCCGACTTCGGCCCCGGAAATGGACGCATTTTCCTTGTACAGGACACCGATCACGCTGGCGGTGAGGAAGTAGCGCAGCAGCCCGGCGTCATCGGCACCCGGCACAAAGCGCGTGTAGTACTGCGCCACGGCCGGGATGATTCCGGCGGCGCCGTTGGTGGGCGCGGTGACGATACGGCCGCCCGCCGCATTTTCCTCGTTGACGGCCATGGCGTAGACATTGACCCAGTCGAGAGGAGCGAGCGGATCGCCGCTGCCGTCTTCGCCGAGCTTTTTGGCCAGGCGCGGAGCGCGTCGGCGCACACCGAGGCCGCCGGGCAAGATGCCTTCGGTCATGAGGCCACGTTCGATCGAGCCCTGCATGGTCTTCCAGATGCGCCGAACGTAATCGCGAATCTCCGCTTCCGAGTGCCAAGCCTTTTCGTTTTCAAACCCGATCTGCCAGAAGGCCAGGTGGTGCCGCTCGCCGATCTCGAGCAGGTCCCTGGCGCTCGAGAACGGAAATCTCACCGCAGCCTTGCTATCCGCTTGGGGAGATTCGCCTTCGCGAACGATGAAGCCGCCGCCGATGGAGAAGTAGGTGTGACCAGAGAGCGCGTGCCCCGCGGCGTCCGAGGCAAGAAAACGCATGCCGTTCGAGTGAAAGGGCAGCGTCTGGTCTTTGTGGAAGAGAATGTCGCGCTTTTCGTCGCAGGCGATGGGATGCGCCGCGGCCAGGGGCAGTTTGCCCGTGGAGCGGATGGCGGCGAGTTTGGCCTCGATGGTTTCGGGGACGATCTCGTCCGGGAGTTCGCCGCTGAGGCCCAGGAGGATGGCGCGGTCGGTGCCGTGGCCGTGTCCGGTGAGGGCGAGCGAGCCGTAGAGATGGGCTTCGACACGCGCGGTTTCCGCGAGCAGGCCCGCCTGGCCGAGCCCGCGGGCGAACGCCGCGGCTGCGCGCATCGGTCCGACGGTGTGGGAACTGGAGGGTCCGATGCCGATTTTGAAGATCTCAAAGAGGCTGGTTCTCACAGGAAGAGTGTAACCGACTGCGATGCCACTGGATCGCACCATCCTAACGAAGGTTTCCCCGCGGACGGTTCCCGGCGAGGCTCACTGATAGCCGAACAGGGTCATGAAGCCGAAGTCCATGTGCAGCTGCTGGTGGCAGTGGAAGAGCGTGAGGCCGGGATTGTCGGCGACAAAATCGATTTCGACCTCGTGGTAACCGCCGACCATCACCACGTCTTTCCTCACGCCGGAGAGCGGGACGCCGGCGTATTTTGAGATCTCGAAAGTGTGGCGATGCAGGTGAACGGGATGGATGTCGTCGCTCGCGTTGCGCATTCTGACGCGGTAGCGGCGGCCCTCGCGCAGACGGTAGGCTGCAGTCATCTGACCGCTCGCAAAGGCCTGGTCGTTGATGGTCCAGAGGTTGAAGCCGCGCGCTGCGGCGTTTTGCTTGCGGAAGGTCATTTCGATGGTTTCGTCGGGTTGCGGCGAGGCCGCCGGGTTGCGGGCGGCGAAACGCGCGTAGTTCCAGCGGAAAGGCGCGGGCGCGGCCCAAACCGGCTGGCCGCGGTGTCCGGCGTATTCGACGACGATGCCCATGCCGTGTTTGCGATCGTCGTCGGCGAGGTCGCCCAGAATCCAAACGCCGGGATGACGCATTTCGACCACCGCCGAGATTCGCTCTGCGGTGCCCAGCCAGAGAACGGGAACCTCGGTGGGGGCGGGAAGGGGATTGCCGTCGAGCGCCACGACCCTGAAGGTGTGGCCGGGAAGAGCCAGACTGCGAATTTCGGTGGCGCTTCCGTTCAGTATGTGAAGGAGAACCCGTTGCCCCTGCTTAACGCGAATCGGTTCCCCATGGCCGAGCATGCGGCCGTTGATTGTGAAGTAGCGATAGCCAACTTCGTAGCCGTGCGGCTGGCCTTTAGCAAGGGAAGCTTTCATCGCCGCTTCGCCGGCATCGCGCAGTTCCTTCCCCTCGGTCGCGGGCGCCAGAAAATCCTGCGGCATGTCGCCGCCCTGGCTGAGCGACGGTTCGAACTCCTTGAGGGTGAGAAAAACCTCGCTGTCGAAGCTGCCGGCGGTCTGCGGTTCGATGTAAACCGGACCGACTTGCCCGCTGTATTGCCCGGCGTGCAGATCCGCGCCGGCGCGATTGTGGGTGTGATAGAAGCGCAGCCCGGCGGGACGCGGAGTCCAGCGGAAGGTGCGGGAGCCGTGGGCGGGAATGAACGGAGTGCCTTCTTCGGCGGCGCCGTCTACCTCGCTCGGTACCATCTGGCCGTGCCAATGCAGCTGCTCGGGTGTGTCGGTGTCGTTGTGAATCTCGACGCTGACGGGCCGGCCTTCCTTGAAGCGCAGCAGCGGGCCGGGGAACTGGCCGTTGTAGGCGATTACCGAAACGAAGCGGTTTTTGGCGATTTCGATCGCGCTAGCCTCGATTCGCAGGGTGTAATCGGGGCTGGTATCACCGCGCGGGGAGAGGAATTCGACCGGCCGCCTGGCCGGTGTGAACCGGCTCGCGAGCGCGGCACCCGCGGCCTCGACCAAAAACTCGCGGCGGGTTTGGTGAGCGGTCTTCTTCACTGTGAAACACGCAGGCGGAGGAACCTATCGGCGCTGAGCGGATGGTCGGCCGAGCACCGCCTACTTCTCTTTAAGAGCTGCGTCAAAATAAGCCAGCATTTCCGGCGAATCCCACTGCTGGGCGCTGACGAGCTTGCGGGCAATCTTGCCGCGGCGGTCGATGACGTAGGTCTCCGGGATGAGCGAAGTGCCATAGTCCAACGCGATTTTGGACTTGCCGTCCGCGAGGCTCGGATCCCGCCAGGTGGGATAAGGAACGTTGTACGACTTCAGGAATTTTTCATAGGCCGCAGGGTCGGGGTCGAGGCTGACGCCGAGCACAGTGCCGCCGCGCGGCGCGATGTAACTGTAGAGGTTGTTGAGCGAAGGCGCCTCTTCGACACAGGGCTGGCAGTAGGAAGCCCAGAAATTCAATACCACCACTTTACCGCGGAAATCCGAGAGGTGTTGCGGCTTGCCGTCGACGGTCAATGCAAAATCCTCGGCGGTTTTGCCGGCCACGGACGCCTCACCCTGCCGGTAGCTCGGCAAAGCGAACAGCACCAGCAGCGCTACGCCTAGCGCCAGTCCGGTCCAAACCATCACTCTTCTGAGCCGCTCCATACCAGTGTTATACTAACGTATCCGCTGAGGAACGGAAACGTTCCGCATCCCCTCTTACCATGAATACCTCAGAAGCCATCAGCGCGATTGTCCCTGCCCGCAACGAAGAAGCGGTGATTGCGGCATGCATGGAAGCGCTGGCCGCACAATCCGAGATCAGCGAGATCATCGCCGTGAACGACCAGTCGAGTGACCGCACCCTCGAACTGCTTCGTCGATTGTCCAGTAAGATCCCGCATCTCGTGGTGGTTGACGCGCCGCCACCTCC
>Ga0306920_100008671_pt1 | contig 13505 bp, 11 predicted proteins | sample flu12Cox44000170_FD_204666 | JGI IMG/M metagenome (GOLD analysis project Ga0306920, IMG submission 204666) | Lab enrichment of tropical soil microbial communities from Luquillo Experimental Forest, Puerto Rico - flux4day.12C.oxic.44.000.170 (v2)... | ecosystem: Environmental > Terrestrial >... | reverse complement strand
CAGGCCCGGCTGAACAGGAGATTCGCATGAACTGCGCCAACCATGTCGAAGTACCCGCAGTGGCATACTGCCGCACTTGTGGCAAGCCCTTGTGCGGCGCGTGCACGCGCGATGTGCGTGGCGTCATTTACTGCGAGGAGTGTCTTGCCTCGCAGCTAAGCGGCACCATGCCGCCACCGCCGGGCCCAGGGACCGTCGCTTCGGGTACTCCTCCTCGAAGCTACGACAATAGCCCCGGATTGGCCGCCATACTCGGCTTCATTCCGGGCGTAGGCGCCATGTACAACGGCGAATACACCAAGGGTTTCATTCACGTTCTCATCTTCGCCAGCCTGATCTGGGCAGCCGATCACGTGAGCGGCATCTTTGGCATCGGCATTGCAGCGTTTGTGCTCTACATGCCGATCGAGGCGTACCGCACGGCGAAGGCGAAGCAGATGGGAGTAGCTCCCCCCGATCCATTTGGCTTCAATAACATGAACCTGTTCGGAAGCGCGAACCAACCTACCCCCGCCGCAGCGGGCGGCACGGCGGCCGCGCTTCCGGTCGAAGGACAGCCCGTTCCGGTTGAGGAGAGTCCGAGCTCACGCGTGCCGATAGGAGCAATTGTCCTCATCGGCCTAGGCGTGATCTTCCTGCTCGATCAGTTTGGCTGGTGGCATTTCGATTGGTTCGGTAGATTTTGGCCCCTCATCCTGATTGCCATCGGTATTCGCGTACTGATGAAGCGGACCGGAAGGGGATGGTGAGGAGGACATCATGAAATACCGTTACAACCCTGCGTGTGGATGCGCCCGGTGCCGGGCCCACGGATTCATGGGTCCCGCCGTCCTGATCACGATCGGCGTCCTGTTCCTGCTCGACCAGATGACGCACATCTACTGGATGGAATTCGGCCGGACCTGGCCTGCGCTGTTAATCGTTATCGGTTTGATCATGTTCCTGCAGCACAACGCTCCGGCAACTGGACATGTGCCAAGGGAATACGTGGCCATGCAGCAGGCCCAGCAGCAGTATCAAGCACAGCCGCCGCAGCAGTGGCGTCCACCCGTGGCCACGCCTCCGGCTCCCAGTCCTCCGGCACCCGGCGCAGGCACGACGGACCAAGGGGAGGTGCACAATGGCTAGCCCATATGCACAACGTTCGGCTCCGCTGCCGCCGCCTCCGCCGCTATATCGCTATCGCAGATCGCTAGCTGGACCGCTGATTCTGATCCTGATCGGTCTGTTGTTCCTGCTGCGTAACGTCGGCGTGCACATTCCGGTGTGGCATTTCTTCGGACGCTTCTGGCCCTTGCTAATCATCGTGTGGGGCGTGGTGGCGCTGATTGAGCACTTCGTTGCGCTCAAGCATGGCTACCAGACACGCGGCCTGGGCGGGCTGGGAGTCATAGTGCTCGTCTTTATCGTGATTGCTGGGTTGGCGGCGCACCACGGCTCCGACGTGAACTGGGAGGGCATGCGCGACCAGATTCAGATAGACGACGACCTCGGCGGCATGTTCGGCAGGGCCTACACCTTCGACGACACGGTCGAACAGAGCTTCCCGGCGGGCGGTTCGCTGCGCATCGTAAGCGATCGTGGCATGATCAACGTGACGCCGGCGGATGGCAACACCATCCGTGTTGTCGTGCACAAGAAGCTGTATGCCAACAACCAAGATGACGCTAACAAGTATAACGAAGGCAGCAAGCCACAGATCACGGTGAACGGAAACAACGTGCTGCTGAGTGCAAACACTAACGGCGCCGGTGATCACGGAGTTCAGACAGACATGGATGTATTCGTGCCGCGCGATGCCGCGGTGGAAGTGGCCAGCAAGCGTGGTGATGTCAGCATTGGTACTCGAAAGGCGGACGTAAAGCTGACGGTGCAACGAGGCGACATCGCGCTGAATGAGATCACCGGCAGCGCAAAGATGAGCCTCGACAAAGGCTCGATTCGCGCTTCCAACATCAGCGCTGACGTTGACATCGACGGACGAGTTGACGACGTAACCCTGGAGGATGTGAAGGGAGCCGTGAGGCTGAACGGTGACTTTTTCAATGACATACGACTGAGCAAGATCGGTAAAACAGTGGAGTTCAAGTCGGCGCGATCAGACATCACGCTTGCGTCGGTACCGGGCGACCTGCAGATTTCCGGCGATTCCCTGCGGGCTACGGATGCAAGCGGCCCGATGCGACTGGTTACCCGCTCCAAGGAAATTCACCTGGAAGGTGTGACCGGCGATATTCAAGTTGAAAACGCTAACGGCGATATCGAAATTCATGCGGCAGACAAACTGCCGATGGGCAAGATGAACTTGAACGGCAAGCACGGCGACATTTCGCTGACGATCCCCGCGAATGCGGGCTTCCAGGTTGATGCCACCACGCGCAAGGGTGACATCACCACCGACTTTAGTTCGCTGAGGATCGACAGCAGCAGCGGAGGGTCGCATGCCTCGGGAACGGTTGGCAACGGCGCGTCGAAGCTGCAAATCAACGCTGATACGGGAGACATCCGCATCAACAAGGGATAGAGTTATCCTCCTCCTGCACGGTAAGCCCACTCCGCAACGCGAAGTGGGCTTTTTTGCTTTCGAGTTTCCTACAAATGCGGATCCCTCGGGTCCAGCCGCCGACAAGCCGAGCTTCTTAGCTGAGCTAGCCGGTCACCCGCGCACCGCCACAGCGGTGCTCACCCGATCAATTCCCGGCGCTTCCAAGGAACTAGAGTCATCACCCGTCCGCGACTGCCCCCTTTGTGAGTCAGCTGGTCATGCGGCGGGCTTGTGCCCGATGAAGCTAAAGTTCCTTCCCGCTTGCCCCGTCCGTCGGCCGGGTCCTCCGCTATTGAGACAATCGTTTGCTGATAATTTGACTGATCTGCGAGACCACTTCGTCGATCGACAGGTTCGTGGTGTCGAGAATGACGGCGTCGGATGCGGGGACGAGCGGCGAGACGACGCGGGTGCGATCGCGCCGATCGCGGGCAACAAGATCTTCGATGGTGCGGCGGGCTTGCTCAGGTGTGTGCGTGCCGTTCTGAGCGACGCGGCGCTCGGTGCGGATGCGCGCGTCGGCATCGAGAAACACTTTCACTTCGGCATTGGGAAAAACAGCGGTGCCGATGTCACGGCCTTCCATGACGACTCCGCCACGAGCGCCCATTTCACGCTGCCGAGCGACCATGACTTCGCGCACCGGCGGATGCATTGACACGCGCGATGCAGCATCCGTCACGTCACTCCCGCGAATCCGCTGAGAAACGTCACGACCGTCGAGCATAACGCGGTTCCCTTCCGACTGCGGCTCGAGTTGTATTACGGTGTCATCCGCAAGACGGCGTAAAGCATCGGAATCGTCGAGCGAAACCTTTTGCTCCAGTGCTTTTAGAGCGAGGGCGCGGTACATGGCGCCACTCTCGAGGTTAGTGTAACCCAGCGTTCTCGCAAGTCGAGCCGCTATGGTACTTTTGCCGGAGCCTGCGGGACCGTCGATGGCGATGACCAATTGGCGCGCGTTGGTCATTCGGATTTGTTTTCCTGGCGGGATGCCGGACGGCGGATGCGACGCGGACGCTCTACCAGCGGCCTGCCGCGTCGCACGGTGGGCGGATTCTCATCGGAGAAACGCTTGGCATTCGAATCATGCGCTAGTTGCGCCAGCTGGGATGTGCGGGCGGCGTCGGCTGCCTGAAGCAGGACTTTTCCGCTTACATGCACGAATCCCAACTCGCGGGCAGCTTGCAGCGCGTTGATGGCCTCGCGAACACGGGCGCGTCCTATGAGGGTGGAGAAGAAGTTCTCCACGTCTTCCTGTGTGACAGCGCGGACGCAGTCAATGTATTTCGACACTAGCGCAGTGAGCGCTTCAGCTACCGAGACATGCATTCCCTGCTTCACCGCCGCAGGCGCCCAGCGAAAGAGCACATCCCAGAACACACCTTCGTCGTGCTTGTAGTCAACGCGAGTGATGCGCAGCTTGGTCCAAAGTTCGTCAAGCGCCCGGTCGAGCGCGGCTTCGGAGATGGCTTTGCCCAGCGATTCTTGCAACCGCTGCTTGGAGATGGGGCCATGTTTCTGGATAAGCAGAAAGGCATCGATGGCGAGCGGCGAGTACCCCGAGCGCGTGGTGGCTTTGGGAGCCTGCCGAGGATTGCGGTCACCCACCAATCCATAGAAATAAGGAAACACGGCGGCCGAAACCAGGAAGTTGTTTTCCGGAAAAACCAGCGTTTCGTAAGCGGCCTTCTCGCGTAGCAGGCGCACCATGAGGTGCTTGGCTTCGCGGGCGCGAGGATCGGCAAAGGCCTTCTGCGAGGTGGGCAGCTTGTCGTCGTCGCCGACATAGGCGCCGACAAAGGTTGGAGCCAGCACTGGCGGCTTCTGCGGATAAAGCGTGCAGAAGCCAACCGAGTCGATGAACGCGCGCGCGGCATCGAGCGTGCGGGTGCCTTGCCTGTCCAAATGCCACTTTTCGCGGCGCAGTTCCTGTAGTTGCTGATCGAACATGTGTGATGAGTGAAAAGCAATTAGCAATTAGTAATCAGTCTGGCAGGAAGATCCCGCGCTAGCGGCCAAGTACCAAATGCCCCAACTGCTCATTACTAGTTGCTACTGGCTCTCTTCAGATGCGCTTGAAGGCCCGCTGGATGTCTCTTACAGAATACCGCAGAACGACGGGCCGTCCATGCGGACAGCTCATGGGGCAGTCGGTTTTCGCCAGCTCCTCGAGCAGCCACTTCATCTTGTTTTGCTCGAGCGGCATGTTGACCTTGATTGCTGCGTGACAGGCGATTGACGCGGCGATCTGGGTGCGAATCTTCTCGAGATTGAGCGACTGCTCTTGGCGCTCGAACTGCTCGAGGATTTCATGCAGCATGTGCTCGACTTCCGCTGGGGAGACACCGGCTGCGGTCGTCTTCACCGCGATGGTGCGAATGCCAAAGGGTTCGACCTCAAAGCCGTTGTGATTGAGTTCGTCCGAGATCTCCGCGAAGACGGCCATCTGGCCGAGCGTGAGCTCAACAAGCAGCGGCATGAGCATTTGCTGACGCTCAGGCGAATTGGCGAGGCGCAGACGCAGGACCTTTTCGAAGAGCACACGTTCGTGGGCGACATGCTGATCGATGATCCACAGGCCTTGGGAATTGACGGCGAGGATGAATGAATCGCGAATCTGGCCGAGCGGCTTGAGCGATCGGAGCGAGTCGAGACTGACGGGCGCATCGTCTTCGGCGATCACGGCCGAGCAGCGGTTGCCACCGATGGTCGGCGACGCCATCGCTAACGCAGCATTCGCGAAGGTTTGGGGACCGTAGGGCGCTACCGGAATCGCGGCGGTGGCCTCGACCGCAATGCCGTCATTGCCGAATTGCAGCGGCGCGGTGAACGGCGGAGGCTCCTGGGCGCGCAGGGCGAACGCAGTGTCAGCCTCTGTTATGTGCAACGCGTCGGCATCGGATAGCTGGCGTTCGCTCGAGGAAAGCGAAGGCGATGCCGTGGGCTGCGCGTGGATCTCGGCCACGAAAGCGGGCACCGGGCGGGCTTTCATCAGTGCAGCACGCACGGAGTCGCGAATGAAGTCGTGCAGCGTCGAGGACTGACGGAACCGCACTTCAGTCTTGGAGGGATGCACATTGACATCGACCTCGGTGAACGGCATCTCAAGGAAGAGCAGTACCACCGGGTAAACCGTGGGCGGCATGATGTTGCGGTAGGCCTCGGTGAGAGCGTGCTGCACGACGCGGTCGCGAATGAGGCGTCCGTTGACAAAGATGAAGATGGAGTTGCGATTCAGCTTCTGGATCTCCGGGCGAGAAACGAAACCGTGCAAACCGATCTCGCCAGCCACGGGCTGGCTCCGCTCTTCGTCATCCCGCGCTTGGCGGCGCCACGGCGGAGGCTGCGGCAATCCAGTATGGACAAGCGGCAGCAGGGCGCTGAGCGGAATGAGCTGGTTGAGAATCTCCTTGCCGAAGACTTGATAGATGCGCTGCGAGTGGTCGGCCACCGGCGGCGCGATGAGCATGGCGTTGGTGGCCGAATGCAGCTCCCAGTGCATTTCGGGATGCGCCAGCGCATAGTGCGTAACCAGCGATGCGATGTGCGAAAGCTCGGTTGGCTCGGCCTTGAGGAACTTGCGCCGCGCGGGAATATTGAAGAACAGGTCACGCACGGTGATCGAAGTGCCGAGCGGCAACCCGGCTTCTTCAACGGTGAGGATTTTGCCTCCCGCGATTTCGATGACGGTACCCGCGGCGTCTTCGGGGGCGTGCGTCTGCAAATGTAGACGGCTGACTGATGCAATCGAAGGCAGGGCTTCGCCGCGAAATCCCAGGGTCGCTATGTTGAGCAGGTCGTCAGCGTTGCGGATCTTCGAAGTCGCGTGACGCTCGAAGGCGAGCATGGCGTCGTCGTGCAACATGCCGCCTCCGTCGTCGATGACCTGGATGAGTTTGCGTCCGCCCCCCTCAACACTGACGCGGACGCGGCGTGCACCCGCGTCGAGGGAGTTCTCCAGCAGCTCTTTCACGACGGACGCGGGACGCTCGACCACCTCGCCGGCGGCGATTCTGTTGGCGACGTTTTCCGAGAGGATGTGGATGCGACCCATGAAGTATTACCTTACATGAGCAACGTGGATCGTGGTTAACGGACAGTAAAGGAGCCGGCAAGCCCTTCCATTACGAGCCCCCGCTGCGCGGGTGGCTGCGCTCAGCTGACACCTCAACCGCACGATCGCCGCGGCGGCGAAACACACGGCTAGTATGAAATACTATTCACTATCCCACTCATGAGGGCGCGAGAGGAAATGCTGTTGAGACTGGTGTATCCGGCCGCGGGAAGTGCGGCATGACGAGCGCCTCCACCACCAGCGCCGCCGTGTCGCTGGCGGCGGTACAGCAGGCGCGCGAACGCATTCGCGAGTTTATCCACAACTCACCGTGCCGGCATTCCGTTGACCTGTCGCAGATGACCGGGCAGGAGACCTTTCTGAAGCTCGACAACGTGCAGCGCACGGGTGCGTTCAAAGAGCGCGGCGCACTGAACAAGATCCTGACGCTCAGCGATGACGAAAAACGGCGCGGCGTGATCACTGCGAGCGCGGGCAACCATGCGCAGGCGGTGGCGTATCACGCATGCGCGCGCGGAATTCGCGCACAGATTGTAATGCCGCTGATGACTCCCCTGGTGAAGGTGGCGGCGACCAGGGGCTTCGGCGCCGAGGTCGTGCTACGCGGCGCCAACTATGACGAGGCGTACTCGCACGCGTTGGAGAGCTGCGCCGCGCAGGGGGCGACGTTTCTGCATCCATTCGACGATGTGGAGGTCATCAACGGCCAGGGGAGTATCGGGCTCGAACTGCTGGAGCAGGTACCTGATCTCGAGGCAGTGATTGTGCCAATCGGCGGCGGCGGGCTGATCAGCGGCGTGGCGTGCGCGATCAAGGAGAGCAATCCGAGGGTGCGGGTAGTGGGTGTGCAGACGGAGCGTCTGCCGTCGATGCTACGGGCGACGGAGGCCCGACATCCTGTAACGATTCCGGCATCGGCAACGGTGGCGGATGGCATCGCGGTGCGCCGTGCGGGAGATGTAACGCTTCCGCTAGTGCAGCGTTATGTCGACCAGATCGTCACGGTAGATGAAGAGGAAATCGCAAACGCGATCCTAGTTCTGCTGGAAAAAGAGAAGACGCTGGCCGAGGGCGCGGGCGCAGTTGCGATCGCTTCTCTACTACAGCACAAGACGTCGCTCGGCGGACAGAGAACGGCGGCGCTGGTGTGCGGCGGCAATATCGATGTGAGCCTGCTGGCAAAGATTATCGAGCGCGGTCTGGCGAAAGATGGGCGACGACTGCGGCTGAGGATTCATCTTACTGACCGTCCGGGCGCGCTGCATCAGCTGACCAAGATCATCGCGGACCTGCGGGCGAACATCGTGGAGACGCAATACGACCGCACGTATTATGGCGTGAATCTGGGCGATACGGCGATTGATCTATCGATGGAGACTCGCGGGCCGGAGCATATCCGGCAGATTCTCGATGCGTTGACTGCCGGCGAGTATCGTCACGAGAGAATCGAGTGAAGGACATTGGGTGGCGGATAGACCTACAAGCCAAGACTCCCGACTGAATCGTTGATGGATGTTTCGTGGAAAGTCCGAAGCCGCCTGCGCATCTTCGCGGCGGCATTGTTGCTGGGCATCGCGGCGGGCGTGTTTGTTCTGTTTCCCGTCAATGAGTTCGTGTACTACTCGGAGTATCAAGAGACGGGGCGTCCTGCGGTTCGGTTTGCGGTAACCCAATTGCAGCAGGCGCTCGCGGGTAATCGGCCAAAGAAGATTGCGTTCTATGCGATCGTCGGCGTCGTGCTAAGCCTTGGTGGAGCAGCGACTTACCTCTCCATGGCACAGCGAGCGCTACAGATTCGACAACTTAGCGCTGCACTGGACGGTGATATACGCGGAACGATCACGCGCGGCGAAAGTTCGACGCTGGAGTTCAAGTCGACGTTTCGCTGGGACGTGCGCGAAAGACACATTAATCGCGCGCTGGAAGCCGTGGTCATGAAGACGATAGCTGGCTATATGAATAGCCAGGGCGGCACGCTACTGATGGGCGTGGCTGACGACGGCGCCATCGTTGGACTCGACAGCGATTACTCCGCACTCAAGAAGCCCAGCCGGGACGGTTTTGAGCAGTTGCTGATGACCTCGATTGCAAGCAAGCTCGGCGCCGACGCCTGTCAGAGCGTGCAAACCGTGTTTCATTCCGTCGAGGGCAAGGATGTGTGCAGGGTCATCGTAAGTCCGGCGCACCGACCGGTGTATGTGCGCGACGGCGAGACTCCGAAGTTGTATGTGCGCACAGGGGTGAGCACGCGTGAGCTAAATGTGCAGGAAGCGATCAACTACACCGCGACACGGTGGAAGAAGTAAAGCTTAGCGGTAGGTGGTGCGATCGCCGAGGGCGCGCTGCGGAACGATAGTTGGTGTACCCGACACACGGGATCCGCCCCAGCAATTGCGGACATCGGTCTCCCAGACCGTGAAGTGCCGGCCCCGCTGGTCGGTGAAGGTAACGGGAAACATCTGCATCGAGTAGCCGCAGTCAAAAGAGGCTGACGTGGTGAGCGTCGGCGACGCGGCGAAGGAGTACCCGGACGATCCGGAGTGCGCCGACGTCATACCGGCGAAAATGACCGTCCACGCGCTCGAGACGAACAACAGGGAAAACAGGGCCGTTAGAAAAGGCTTAACATGCCGGTGCCGGTGCCAGCCATGTTGACGGGGATGCCGCCGCTTCCGGGCGCGCGCCTTACGGCAATGGTCGCGGGTCCTAGGATGCCACTTTGCGTCGTATTCGGCGCGGCGAACCGGGTCAGTGAGTACCTGGTGGGCTTCGTTGATGTCCTGGAACTGCAAGGTCGCGCCGGGTGCGTGATTGCGGTCGGGATGATAGCACCATGCCAGGCGGCGAAATGCGGCATTCACCTCCACGATGTCAGCTGCGGGCGCGATCTCGAGCACTGCGTAATAGTCGAGTTGAGCGCAAGCCACCGGCGGCATAAGAGGGCCCTATTTTATCGCATCGGTGCGTAATATCCCTTTCTTGAACGCACCTTGTACTTCTTATTATCGGCCAGAATCTGCACGGCATGATATTTGCCGTTGGACTGCAGGTCGGCGGGTTTGTACGAAATCGCATATTGGCTCCGCAACTCGTCCTGAATCTGCAGGAAGGCATCAGAAACGTCCTGCACCTTGAAAGGGAAAAACGACCGCCCACCGGTTTCCTCGGCGAAGTGCTCGAGCACCTTGTCGCCCTTGAGCCGCGTGCCGCTGCTGTTCGTCGAAATCGTATAGATGATGACTTCGGCCTTCTGGGCCATCTCGACCGCTTCTTCGCGTGAAACACGGCTTTGGTTATCGTCGCCGTCGCTGAGCAAAATGATGGCGCGACGCGTTTCGTTGTTTCCCTTGTCCTTGGCCATGATCTCGTCGCGACACGCGTAGTAGATGGCGTCGTACATGGCTGTGCCACCGCCAGGCCGCAACATGCGCACTCCCCGGGAGAGCGCTTCCGTGTTGTTGGTGAAGTTCTGCGTGACCTCGGGAGTGGTATCAAAACCGAGAACGAACGCTTGGTCTTGGTGATGAATGATCTGGTTCAGAAACTCGATGGCGGCTTCCTGCTCAAACTTGAAGCGATCGCGAATCGAGTTGCTGGCGTCAACCAGCAGGCCCACGCGTAGCGGCAGGTTTGTCTCGCTGCGAAAGGAGCGAATCGACTGTGCCGGCTTGTTGTCGTCGATCACACGAAAGTCGTCTTTCTTCAAGTCGTTGACGAACTTGCCGCGCTTGTCGCTGACGGTGAAGACGACGTTGACTTCGTCGACCTGCTTGACGATGGTAGTCAGTTTCTCGTCCTGATTGCTGTTGTCGGCAGGCGGTCGCTGCGCTACCGGAGACGTGGCACTCGGAGGCGGCGCGGTCTGCGTGTTAGGCGGTGCCGCAGCCTGGGTCGCGGCGGGCGATGCACCCGCAGTTGATGGGGCCGCGCTCTGGGCCGGCGAAGCAGTCGGTGATTGCGAAGAATTCGCTGGCGACTGTGGCTGGGTAGCCGGGTATTTCTCTGCCGACGGCGCCGAAGGTAGTGACTGCCGGTTAGCGTCCTGGGCGAAGCAGGCGAAGGTCAGCAAGAAGATCAGGGGAAGAACCGGACGAGCTCGCATCTCTGGCTTTTATTATAGCCGTTAGAGGCCTCGCAGCTTGCGCAGATAGCTTGTGAGTACGTCGGGAATCGGCGCGGCAAAGGAGAGCGGCTTGCCGGTCCGGGGATGTGTGAATTCAATCGCGGCGGCGTGCAGAAAGTTACGGTTGAGGTTCAGCGCAGCAGGCTCGGATGGCGCCACTTCGGCGTCCCCCTTCCATCGCGAGGTTTTGCGCGGAGCATTTCGGGAACGCAGCACTGCCGGCGCTCCATAAAGCGTGTCCCCCACCACGGGATGCCCGATCGACGCCATATGAACCCGGATCTGATGGGTGCGGCCGGTCTCGATATGGACATCGAGCAGCGCGAACTTGCCGTACCGTGACTCGACGCACTCGCGAACTTCGTAGTGAGTGACGGCGGAACGTCCGGCGGCGCCGCGAGTAGTCATGCGCGTACGCCGAATCGAGTCACGGCTGATTGGCAAACTGATCGTGCCGCGCTCGCGTTCCAGCCATCCGTGCACCAGCGCAATGTAGCGCTTTCTTACTGCGCGTCCGGAGAACTGCCGCGCCAGGTTGCGATGGGCAGCGTCGTTGCGCGCGATGAGGATCAAGCCGCTGGTGTCTTTGTCGAGACGATGTACGATGCCGGGACGGTTGTCGCCGCCGACAGCCGAGAGTTGGGCGAAGCGGTGCAGCAGTGCATTCACCAGTGTCCCGCGATTGCGTGCCTCGTCAGTGGCTCCTGCCCCGACATGAACCATCATGCCGGCGGCCTTGTTCACCACTGCGAGGTCGGCATCTTCATAGAGCACGTCCAGCGGGATGTCTTCTGCTATGGCGCGCAACGTTGAAGGTTCGGCATCGCCTACGACAGTGAGAGTCTCGCCGCCTTTGAGTTTGAGCGAGGGCTTGGCCGGCGATCCATTGAGCAGAGCTTTCTCTTCCGCCAGCAGTTGCTGCACTCGTGCTCGGCTAACGTCGGAGAGTTGCGTGGTCAGAAACAGGTCGAGGCGCTGGCCGGCGGATTCCGGCGGAACGGAAATCGTCTTGGGGAGAGCCGTACTCGGCATCACGCAAGTAGTTTCGAGTTTTGATTATCAAGTTGCAAGAAAGAAACGCCAAGCCAACCGCGGAGGATTTAATCTCCACAGTCTGATCCGCGCTTATCTCAAAGATCCGCGGTTTGTCTTCTCGTTCTTAGCGTGCCGAGGCGAGCCTCGCGGGGTTACGCAATGGTACCCTTCGCAGCCACAACAAGCCTCCGGCGATGACCAGCAGCAGAGCGATGCCCTGCGTATCGCTCATGAAGCCGAACAATACTCCGCGTCCCGGATCGCCGCGGAAGAACTCGATGAAATAGCGGCCGATGCCATAAATGATCAGGTAGCTACCGATGATCTCACCTTCGAACTTCTTGCGGCGCAGCAGCCAGACCAGGAAGATGCAGTTCGCCAGTTCTAGCACGAATTCATAGAGCTGTGTGGGATGCAGGGGCACACCGAGCGGCGTGCCCACGATTTCGGCCGCCAGGGGGTTCTTGAAAGTCACCGCCCAAGGTACGTGGGTCTCGCGTCCAAAGCAGCAGCCGGCAGCGAAGCAGCCGATGCGGCCGAAAGCGTGACCGAGGGCGAGGCCAGGCGCGAAGACATCGCAACTGGCCAGCACTGGCAGATTGTTGCGGCGCATGTACCACACGCACATGACGAGCGCTAGCACCAGTCCACCCGACCACACCCCTCCCGCCTGGAGTGTGGAGAGTGCAAAGATCTCACCGGGATGTTCGCTGTAATAGCCGAGGTCGACCAGCACCATCAGGATCTTGGAGCCGACGACCCCGGAGATGATGGCCACAATGCCGAGGTTCCAGAGCTTGTCGGGATCGATGCCTTGTTCTCTGCCCAATTTGACGATGAGGAGAAGACCAAAGATGAGACCTAGCGCGGCCATGAAGCCGTACGTCGGGACGTAGAAATTACCTATGTGAAAGAGACGAGGAAACACAGCACTATTGTAGATGCTGGCGGCGATCCACGGGATTTCAGAAGGTCTCTCCTACCTCCAAAACGACCGAGTGCGGTTCGAGGGATCGAAAAACGTACGCGCTGAATTTGGCTGGGAAGGCAAATTTCCTGAGATCCAAGCAAAAGAAAAAAGCCGACCCGCGGGGCCGTGTATGATGGGCCGTCAATGAACCCGTCGCAACGGTGGGAACCCTCCGCGGCTCTTTAGGCATCTCCGCATGGCGGAGCATCGCACACCGAACCGTAAGCGAGTCGGGCTCCCTGTTCATTGAATGTTGGTTCAAAAAACGGTGACCACCAACACCAACTTTGCAGGCCGGCTATCTGAGCGGATAGTACGAAAATCTGCGCGCGATAGCAAGACCCGGTGAGCGAAAAAACTTTTGAATTCGCTACCAAATCGAGACAGGAGAATCCGACTCTCAACTCAAGCCCTTTGGCGCCGTGGGTGAAACTAGTTGAAGCAGCGAGGCCGGAAGTTTTGGCCCAGCCTGTACGGGTCTCGAGGAAACGAAATCAGTTACACGATTGTTCGACCTTGTTTGGGTACGCGGGTTAACCTAACTTCCACGGTATTTAGCCGATTTTGGGTTCTGCGCGAGAATCTGGCGGACACCGCGATTTTGGCGGGTTTGGCGTTTTAGATGGGCAAGAGAGCAGTAGCCGCCGTTGCTGGGGAAATGTAGGAACCCGCGTTCGGTGCGGGTTTCCAAGCGCCGAGGGCGAACCAAGAATCTCAGGTTAGTTATTCCTCCCGCCCGCCCGCGGCGCGCCAT
>Ga0306920_100008670_pt1 | contig 13506 bp, 9 predicted proteins | sample flu12Cox44000170_FD_204666 | JGI IMG/M metagenome (GOLD analysis project Ga0306920, IMG submission 204666) | Lab enrichment of tropical soil microbial communities from Luquillo Experimental Forest, Puerto Rico - flux4day.12C.oxic.44.000.170 (v2)... | ecosystem: Environmental > Terrestrial >... | reverse complement strand
GGGACCGGCGACGGCTGCCAAAATGCCGTCACTGGTTCTTGGGCTGAATGCGGGACACGGGCTTCCCTTTAGGCCGCCGACTACGAATGCTGGACAACACCTCCCGCCACGCCACCCGCTGGTCTGCCCTCGACCTTCCCGCAATACCAGACCTACGCGGCGTGCGTGATGAACTGCGACACCCGGGTGGGTCAGTGTCAGGGTTCCTGCAGCGCGGGAATACCCCCGCCCTCACTTTGGCGCCGACCACCCCGTCGGGGGCGCTGACGCAGTGCTATATGAGTTGCACGTCGCAGGCGCTCCTCTGCAAGCAGTCCTGCCCCCCGCCGCATTGACGGTGATCGTAGCCGGTGCAGGCCCTGGCCCTGATCGAGAACTACGAAATCTGCCGAGCGGCGTTCGATTAGGCTCTGTTCTTGTACCCGAAGGAGCACCTTGGAGGTGCGCCAAGGGACACGGATCATTTTGAAGTCGAAGGAAAGTTAGTGGGAGGGGTGCGAGCGTTTGACCTAACTAACAATAGCCCTGCCACGGAGCCGGCTGGCGTGGATCTCCAGCTCGTCCAGCACCGCGTCGTACAGGTTATCCTGGGCGATCACCTTAAGAAGCATCGAGGCGAACGTTGCCACCTCCAGCCCCCTTACACCCGCCTCCCGCTGAAACATGCCGATCATCGCTCCCGGCAGAGCGACAGGGATGGTCGGCTTGTCACTCTTTTTCTTGCGGAGACTGATCTTCGCCTTCGAGCAAACCACCCGCAATGTGCCGCTTGTGCAACCAACCCTGGCGGCTATCTCGTCGGGACTTATCCCTCGCTCGATCAAGCTCGGGATCTGCTCAAGCACGGCTGCCGTGATCTTCTTCTGCCTTGGCACCTGTGGGCACTTCCTCTCGATGACTGCCTCCCCCGAGAATCAGTCTAGTGACAAGCAACGCTCTGAAACTGGCCACGGTAAGACGGCTTTAGGGCGATAATCAGTTACGCCCAGCGGCCGCCATAGCTGGGGTCATTTTTGGGCATCTGCGCACGGGCGGAACGATCCGTACCGCACCAGCGTTGCTCTGCGGCAGGGATTTTTTAACCCAAGGCGCGCAACTTCAGCCTGCCAAGAATGAATTGGGGATGGTGTCATGAATGCTGATCCTGTCGTGATCGTTCTCTGCGTGTTGAGCACCATAGGCCTCATCATGACAGATGCGATTTGCATCCTCGGCCTCGGGTTCTGAGCCGGCCGACGAAGACGGACCAACCCAGCCGTATCGTTACGTGCTCACGCGTCCGGACCCCCACCCCCTACCCCAAAGTCTCCTCGCTTCGGCGGCTGAGATGTGGTCCGAGCAAATGTGTGAGAAATCCTCGACCCATACCGTGGCCTCCACCCCAAGCAATTACTTCGACTGCCCGATTTCGCTCCGCTTGATCCGGGCTACAACTACAAACAAAACGAGCTTGAGGACAATAGCTCGAAGGCGCGGTCGCGCTCATCTCCGGCGCCAGCCGGGCGGGCCTCTGCGGCTCGTTGACGTTGCGCGCACAGTAACCGCCCGCACCGGAGACGGTCGCTTGGCATTGCTCGAATGTGCTAAACCCACAGTTGTAGGTGTAAGGGTCGTACCAAGCGCACCACGCGCCCGCGCGCCTCGCCGGCGCCGCTGGACGCGAGCGCTGATCTAGCCAGCAGTGCGATCGCAAAATACCGAATGGGAGCCTCCTCTACGGCCGGTAACGCCGGTTTCCCGTCGGGGTTCGATGAACGCGGCGGTATTTTGCCGAATTTAGGCGCGTTTCGCAGGCTTTATGGCCCCCGCGAGTTTATTGTCGTGGCTGGCGCATCCCGGCGGTTCAGTTCGACCGTTGGGCACGTCGGCACGCCGGGCGCGCAGCTCCCGGCGGGGCGACACCGGGCGGCTTCCGCCTGACCGACAGGCATGGTTCGATGACGCCGTCAAACGTGCGATCACCGGGCCGGTCTTCAATGGACGGGGCGAGCGATGAGGATCTCATGCTCCGGATCGCCACAGGCGATGAACCAGCGTTCCGGGTCCTCGCCCGGCGCTACGCGCCGCTCGCCCTGCGCCTTGCGCGCCGCGTCATGGGCAGCAGCGCGGACGCGGAAGAAATCGTTCAGGAAGCGCTGCTGCGATTGTGGGTCAATGCACCGCGCTGGCGTCCGGTGGCGTCGTTTCGCACCTGGTTCTATCGCGTGGTCATCAATCTGTGTCTCAACCGCAAGCGGCGCGCGCCGTTCCTGCCGCTCGAAGACGTCAGCGATCCGGCCGATCCCACTCCGGACGCGGCGGCCGGCATGGAGAGGCGCGAGACCGACCGGGCGGTGGCAACGGCGATTGCCGAACTGCCCGAGCGGCAACGCGCGGCTATCGCGCTCACGTACCATGAGGGCTTGAGCAATGCCGAAACCGCGGCGGCCCTGGGAACTTCGATCTCGGCGGTCGAGACCCTGCTGGTGCGGGCCAAACGAACCCTGCGGCAACGACTAGGCCCGATGCTCGACATAGGAAGCAAACTAACATGACGATGACGCTCGCTCGATTTCAGCGCCTTCTCGATGTCCGCCGGGCAGATCCTGCGCGTTGGCCGCAGCCGGAACGTGGTGCGGCGGAGCTCCTGTTGGCGTCGGACACTGCGGCCGCAGTTGCGCTCGAAGAGGCGCGCGCATTGGATGCGTTGATCGCGCGCGGCGCGGAGACGCACGCGGATGCGACCGGTGTGCTGCGCGCGCTCGCGGCGCGGCCATTGCCGCCGCAGCGGCGCCGGTTCCTGTGGCGGCGCTGGCCGAGCGAACTGCTCACTCTGGAGTTTGCACCGGCGTGGCCGCGACTTGCCGCGCTCGCCGGCGTTGCAGTGCTTGGATTCGCCATCGGGCTCACCGATCTTGGGCCGATTACGGTCACCACCAACAGCGAGGATCTGACGTCGATCGTGGCTGACAATGACATCGGCGAGGTCGTGTTCGCACCAGATCCGTTGCCGGAGGCCCATCCGTGACCGTCAGTCCGCCCGTCTCGGCGCGTGCCGGTCGGTGGTCCCGCTGGATTCTGCTCGTCTCGCTCGGGCTCAACCTGTTTTTCATCGGTGCCTGGGCGGCGTTTGCATGGCGCCATTATGCCTGGGAACGACATCGATCTTGGAGTCCCGCCACGCGCATCGAGCGGCTCGCCGCGGCGCTGCCGGCCGGCGACGCCGAGAAACTGCGCAGCGAATTCCGCACGCACCAAGCGAACATCGACGCTGCCATCGCAAGTTACCGGAAGGCGCAGCGTGGAACGCGGGAGGCGTTGCGTGCCGAGCCGTTCAATGCGGATGCATTGCGCTCCGCCATGGCCGAGGCACGCAACGCGCGCGGCAAGCTCGACGAAGCGTTGCAAGATGTCATCGCCTCGGCCGGTGCCGCGATGAAGCCGGAGGGACGCCGGGGCCTCGCGGACTGGACGCCGTACCGAAGAAGCGGCAATGAGAAGAGCCGATAGGTCGCGTCCGCGCGTCAGAGTGCCAGGCCATGGTGGAAGTCAGGTGGGTTCTTCCATGGGGCCGGGCGCGCCCGCTCGCGCTCGCCTTGGGACTTGCATTCGCGCCCGCGCTTGCCGGCTGCATCCTGACGGCCGACAAGCTCGATCCTGCTCTCGACGTTCCGGGCAAATACACGCGCGCGAAAGGCGACCCGGAGGCGGCGCTCCCCTCGCTCGCGTGGTGGCGCGGTTTCCGGTCTGCCGAGCTCACCGACCTGATGGAGCAGGCGCAAACCTCCAATCTCGACATCGCGGCGGCCATCGCGCGCATCCTGCAGGCGGATGCGCTCGCCCGTCAGACGGGGTCGGCGTTGCTGCCGAACGTGACCGGCGCGGCCACCGACACGCGCTCGCGCGCGTCGGCCAACACTGGCACCAACACCATACCGGTCACCGACCGTACAAACTACAACACGAACCTGAGCGCGAGCTACGTGCTCGACTTCTGGGGCCGCAACCGCGCCCTGCTGCGGGCGGCCGAAAACAATGCGGTGGCGAGCCGCTTCGATCGCGAGGTGGTGGCGCTCACCACATTAGTGGGCGTTGCAGACGCGTATTTCCTTGTGTTGGAGGCGCAGGATCGCATCCGCATCGCCAACCGGAACGTGGCGGCTGCCGAACGCATCCTCAAGGTCATTCAGGACCGCTTTGCCCAGGGTGGGGCGGCGCCACTGGGGGCGGGAGTTGGAGCCTCCGGCAGCGGATCCGCTCTCGACGTGGCGCAGCAGTCGAGCCTCGTCGCGATCGCGCGAGCACAGATTCCGCCACTGGTGCAGCAGGAGGAGCAGAACCGCGCGTTGCTTGGGCTCCTGATCGGGCGCTCGCCCGAACATGTCAAAATCCGCGGCGGCAGCTTGTATCGCGTGGCGACGCCGCGGGTGACCCCGGGCTTGCCATCGCAACTGCTCACCCAACGCCCCGACGTGCGCGAGGCAGAGATCAAGCTCGCCGCGGCCGACGCCAATGTGGAGGCGGCACGCGCGGCGTTTTTTCCGACCATCCAGCTGACCGGCCAGGGCGGCTTCTCGAGCGCGATGCTGCACAATCTGCTGGTGCCCAGCTCCGGGTTCTATACGGCCGCCGCGAGCGTGACCCAACCGATCTTCGACGGCGGCACGCTGCTGGGCCAACTCGACCAGCAAAAGGGCATTCGCGAGGAGCTGCTCGCCGATTATCGCAAGGCGGTGATCTCAGCCTTCACCGACGTGGAGAAGGCGCTCGCCGCCGTGCAGCAACTCGCGGTGCAGGAAATGCTGCAGCGGCGGGCGGTGTCGGAGGCGCAGCGGGCCTTCGACCTATCCGAGGAGAAGTTTCGCGCGGGTGCCCTCGACCTGACCACGTTGGTCCAGGTGCAGCAAACGTACTTTACCCAAGAGGATGTCCTCGCGCAGGTGCGGTTCAATCGCTTATTCGCGATCGTGACCCTATATCAGGCCCTCGGCGGCGGCTGGATTTTGGATACCGAGCGGCGGCGCCCTTGAATCGGGCGACCCTCCGGCGGACCAAGGTTAAGGTTGAACCGACTCAAGGCCTGCGATGAAAGCGGGATTTCGACGATTTCTCGGTATCCTTCTGGTCGGCGCGGTTCTCGCGGCCGTCGGATGGGCGATGTTCGGCCGCGGCCAGGGACCGCAGAAGAAGGGCTTTGCCGGCCGGCGCGATCTGACCGGGCCGGTCTCGGTCGTGGCCGCCACCGCCCAGACGGCCGACGTTCCGGTCTATCTCGACGGCGTCGGAACCACCAAGGCGCTCAACACCGCGAATGTGACCTCGCTCGTGGACGGGACGCTGCTGAGCGTCGACTACGTCGAGGGACAGGACGTAAAGCGAGGCGACGTGCTCGCGCGGGTCGATCCGGTGACTTACCAGGCGGCGCTCGACCAGGCGGTCGCCAAGAAGGCGCTCGATGAGGCACAGCTCGCGAACGCCAAGGTCGATCTGACGCGCTACACGAACCTGGTGAAGACGAACGCGATCGCGCCGCAGCAACTCGACACCCAACGGGCGCTGGTGTCGCAGCTCGAAGCGCAAGTCAAACTCGATCAGGGCGCAATCGACAACGCCGCGGCGTATCTCAAATGGTGCACCATCACGTCGCCGATCGACGGCCGCACCGGTATTCGTCTGGTCGACAAAGGCAACGTCGTGCATGCGGCCAGCGCCACGACGATCGTTGTCGTCACGCAAATTCAGCCGATCGCGCTGCTGTTCACGCTGCCGCAGCAGCAACTTGGGCAGATCAACGCAGCCATCGCGAAGGCGAACGCGGCCAGTGCCGGGCCGCTGGTGGTCGAAGCGCTGGGCGGGGACAACAAGACCGTGGTCGATCGCGGCAAGCTCCAGGTGGTCAACAATCAGGTCGACCAGACAACGGGTACGATCCAGCTCAAGGCCGAGTTCCCCAATGCCGACCTGCAGCTTTGGCCGGGCCAGTTCGTCAACGTGCGTCTCCTGGTCGACACGCTGCACGACGTTGTGGTCGTGCCGCCGGTGGCGGTGCAGCGCGGGCCGCCCCCCAACACGAACTTCGTTTACGTGATCCAACCCAACGATACAGTCGCAGTGAGGGCGGTCGGCGTCGGCCAGCAGAGCGAGATACAGGCGGTGATCACGCGCGGCGTCAACGCGGGGGACCGCGTCGTTACCACCGGATTCACTCAGCTCGCCGACAAGCGCCAAGTCACGGTCGCGCCCGCACAAGCGGCGGAGGGCGCGCCCGCCGGCAACGCCGGTGCGCCGGTGGCGACTGACGAAAAGGCAGGAAACGGGGGGCAGAAGTCCGGCGGCACGGATAAAGCGGGCGGCAAGCGCCGACGCAGTTCTGAGGCCGCCCCGAGCGCCACCCCATGAGTGTCTCGACGCCGTTCATTCATCGGCCGATCGCAACCTCGCTGCTCGGCGTCGCGGTCATGATGGGCGGCTGGCTCGGCTACTGGTGGCTGCCGGTTTCGTCGCTGCCACAGGTCGATTTTCCGACCATTCAGGTGACGACGCAGCTGCCCGGATCGAGCGCGGACGTAACCGCGGCCCTGATCACGGCGCCGCTCGAACGGCAGTTCGGCCAGATTCCCGCGCTCACGGTGATGACGTCGTCGAGTTCCTACGGGATCAGCCAGATCACGCTGCAATTCGACCTCAACCGCGACATCGACGGCGCGGCGCAGGACGTGCAAGCGGCAATCAACGCCGCCGGATCAACGCTGCCGAAGAACCTGCCCTACCCGCCGGTTTATTCGAAAGTGAATCCGGCGGACGCGCCGATCATCACGCTCGCTCTCACGTCACAGACGATTTCCCTGCGTGAGTTGAGCAACTTCGCCGACACGCTGTTGGCGCAGCGGCTGAGCCAGCTCACCGGGGTCGGCCATGTGTCGGTCGAGGGCGGTATCCGCCCGGCGGTGCGCATTCAGGCCGACTTCGCCCGGCTCGCCGCCTATGGGCTCGGCATGGAGGATTTGCGCGGCGCCATCAGCCTGGCCAACGTCGCCGGCCCGAAGGGTTCTTTGGACGGCTCGCAACAATCCTACACGATCGCGAGCAACGATCAGATCGCCGCCGCCGATGCCTACAAGCAAGTGGTGGTCGCCTATCGCAACGGCGCTCCGGTGCTGCTGAGCGACGTCGCGCAGGTGGTTGACGGGCTCGAGAACACCAAGGTCGGCGGCTGGTTCCAGGGCGTTCCCGCCGTGATCATCGACGTGCAACGTCAGCCGGGCGCGAACGTCATTGAGACAGTGAAGTTGGTGCTAAAGGAGCTTCCTCGGCTCCAGCGTGCCATGCCGGCCGACGCGCATTTGACGGTCGTGCACGACCGCACCGGCACCATCCGCGCCTCGATCCGTGACGTGCAGTTCACGCTGGTGCTTGCCGTCGTGCTGGTCGTGCTGGTGGTGCTCATCTTCCTGCGCACCATACGGGCCACGATCATCGCGGGTGTCGCGCTGCCGCTATCTTTGATCGCGACGTTCGGGGTGATGTGGTTCTCAGGCTTCAGCCTCGACAACCTCTCCCTGATGGCGCTGACGATCGGCACCGGCTTCGTCATCGACGATGCGATCGTGATGATCGAGAACATCGTCCGCCACATGGAAGAAGGCGAAAGCGCCTTCGACGCGGCGCTACGCGGCGCACGCGAGATCGGCTTCACGGTGATCTCGCTGACCGTTTCGCTGATCGCCGTGTTCATCCCGCTCCTGTTCATGACCGGCCTCGTCGGACGCATGTTCCGCGAGTTCGCCCTCACGCTGACCATCGCGGTCGTCACGTCGGCGGTCGTTTCGCTCACGCTCACGCCGATGATGTGCAGCCGGCTGCTGCGCCACGAGCACGGCGAGGGCAACCGCGTCACGCAGGCCTTCAACCGCGCGCTCGATTGGGTCGTGGAAGGATATCGCCACAGCCTCGAATGGGTGCTGGGCCGCCAGATCATGACGATCCTGGTGACCGCCGGGACGCTCGCCCTGACCATCTGGCTCTACATGATTATCCCGAAGGGGTTCCTGCCGTCGCAGGACACCGGGCTGATCAACGCGGTGACGGAAGGCGGGCCGGAAGTCTCGTTCGAGGAGATGCAGCGCCTGCAAACGCGGGTGGTCGACGCGATCAAACAGGATCCGGACGTGACCGGGGCGGTGTCGGTGATCGGGGTCAGTCCGATGAACCCGACGCCCAACGCTGGGCACCTTGCCATCACGCTCAAGCCGCGCGACGAGCGCCGGGCCTTCGTCACCGAGGTGGTCGATCGCCTCAAATCCGCGGTCGCCGCCGTGCCCGGCATAGTCGTCTACTTCCAGCCGGTGCAGGACATCCAGATCAGCACCCGCTCGAGCCGCGCGCAGTATCAATACACGCTCACCGGAACCGACCCGGACGACGTCAACAAATGGTCGTCGCGCCTGGTCGAGCGTCTGCGCGGCGATACGGCGCTGCGCGAAGTTGCGTCGGAGGCGCAGGAGGGGGGGCTGCGCGCCTTCATCAAGGTCGACCGCGAGGCCGCGGGGCGGCTCGGCGTGTCGATGCAGGTCGTCAACGACACGCTCAACGACGCCTTCGCCCAGCGGCAGATTTCGACCATCTATGCGCAGGCCAATCAGTATCGCGTCATTCTCGAAGCGATGCCGCAGTATCAGCGCGATCCGAGTTCGCTCTCGAAGCTTTACGTTCCCTCGACCAACGGCGCGCAGGTGCCGTTGAGCGCCTTCACCTCCGTCACCCATACCGCGGCGCCGCTCGCGATCAGCCATCAGGCGCAGTTTCCTGCCGTCACCATCAGCTTCAACCTCGCGCCCGATCGGTCGCTCAGCGATGCCGTCCTCGCGGTCGCGAACGCCGAGCAAGCGATCGGCATGCCGCCGACTATCGTCGGGAGCTATTCCGGCGACGCCGCCGAGTTCGACAAGTCGCTCGCCGGACAGCCATGGCTGATCCTCGCCGCCGCGGTGACCATCTACATCGTGCTCGGGGTGCTCTACGAAAGTTTCATCCACCCGTTCACGATTCTCACCACCCTGCCCTCCGCCGGCGTCGGCGCGCTGCTCGCGCTCATGCTGTGCGGGCTCGATCTCTCGCTCGTCGGGCTGATCGGCATCGTGCTGCTGATGGGCATCGTCAAGAAGAACGCGATCATGATGATCGACTTCGCGCTCGAGGCCGAGCGCAGCGAGGGTCTTTCGCCGCGCGCCTCGATCGTCAAGGCAAGCCTGCTGCGCTTCCGTCCGATCATGATGACGACGCTTGCGGCGCTGTTCGGTGCGCTGCCGCTTGCGCTCGAAAGCGGTACCGGCTCGGAGCTGCGCTTTCCCCTCGGCGTGACCATCATCGGCGGGCTGCTGCTAAGCCAGTTGCTCACGCTCTACACAACGCCGGTGATCTACCTCGCCATGGAGCGGCTCAAGATGCGGCTGCAGCGTTTGACGCGGCCACCGCCGCCGCACGCCGCGGCACCGGTTGCCCCGCCCACCTATCCACCGCAGGCGGCGGAATGATCACGGCGGTGCAAAGGTGAACTTCTCCTATCCCTTCATCCGGCGGCCGGTGGGCACCACGCTGCTCGCGATCGGACTTTTTCTCGTCGGCTGCGTCGCCTATTCGTTCCTGCCGGTCGCGAGCCTGCCGAGCTTCGAGCTGCCGACGATACGCGTGAACGCGAGCCGCCCGGGCGCCGATCCGGCCACCATGGCGGCAAGCGTCGCCGCCCCGCTCGAGCGGCGGCTCGGCGAAATCGCCGGCGTGAGCGAGATCACCTCGGTTTCCGCGCTCGGCGCGAGCAGCATAACGATCCAGTTCGACCTCGGCCGCAGCATCGACGGCGCCGGGCGCGACGTGCAGGCGGCGCTCAACGCGGCGGCGACCGATCTGCCGAGCGACTTGCCGACCTTGCCCACGTTCCGGAAGGTCAACCCCGCGGCGTTCCCGATTTTCATCCTGGCACTGACCTCGTCGACAATTCCCGCCGCCGAGATCTACAACATCGCCGATACCGTAGTGGTGCAGCGCCTCTCGCAGATCGAGGGCGTCGCCGAGGTGAACGCGACCGGCGCCGAGCAGCCGGCGGTGCGCGTCCAATACAATCCCGTGGCGCTCGCTGCGATCGGGCTGTCGCCCGAGGACGTGCGCAACGCCATCGTCAACGCCAACGCCGCGGGCCCGCTTGGCGTCATCGACGGGGATGGCCAGTCGGTCACGCTCGGCAGCAACAGCCAGCTCTGGGACCCGCGCGACTTCAACCCCATCGTCCTCAAGAGCAACAACGGAACCGTGGTGCGGCTGACCGACGTCGCCACGATCAAACGCGGCGTGCGCAACAATTTCTCCGCCGCCTGGTTCAACCGGCAGCCGGCGGTGCTGCTGACCGTCACCCGGCAGTCCAATTCCAACATCATCGAGACGGTCGATCACCTCAAGGAAGTGCTCGACGATCTCAAGAACTGGATTCCCTCCGACGTTCAGATTTCTGTCCTGTCGGACCGCAGCCAGACGATCCGCGCCAGCGTGCGCGACATGCAGATCACGCTCGGGATCACGGCGGTGCTGGTCATGCTGGTGGTCCTGGTTTTCCTGCGGCGCACGACGCCGACGCTCGCCGCCGGCATCACCGTGCCGCTCTCGCTCGCGGGCACCTGCGCGCTGATGTGGCTCGCGGGATTTTCAATCGACAACCTGTCGCTGATGGCGCTCGCGGTCTCGGTCGGCTTCGTGGTCGACGACGCGATCGTCATGATCGAGAACGTGTTCCGCAATCTCGAGGCCGGCTCCTCGCCGCTGCGCGCGACTATCGAAGGCGCCAAGCAGATCGGTTTCACGGTCATTTCGATCAGCATTTCGCTGGTCGCCGCCTTCATTCCGCTCCTGTTCATGGGCGGCATCATCGGCCGCCTGTTCCGCGAATTTTCCGTGACGCTGGCCTTCGCGATCCTGGTATCGACCGTGGTCTCGATTTCGCTGACGCCGATGATCTGCGCGCACTTCGTGCGCGCGCCGCCAAGTCCCGATGCCACCCGCTTCGATCGGCTCGTCGAGGGCGTGCTGCGCTGGATGGTCCAGGGCTACGACCATTCACTCGGCGTGGTGTTGCGCCACCGCGCGCTCACGCTGATCGTCTGGCTCGCGACGATCGCGCTCACCATCGGTCTCTTTTACAAGGTCCCGAAGAGCGACTTCCCCGAGGACGACACCGGCCTCATCTTCGGCAGTACCGAGGCGGCGACCGACGTGTCCTACGAGACGATGCGCAAGCTGCAGCTGCAGGCGGCCGACATCGTGATGGCCGACAAGGCGGTCGCCGGCATCGGCTCGTTCATCGGCACCTCGGGCAATGCCACGGTCAATCAGGGCCGCATTTTCATCAGCCTCAAGCCGCTCTCCGAGCGCAAGCTCGCGACCGGCCAAGTGGTCGAGCGGCTGCGCAACGAACTCAAAGCCATTCCCGGCTTCAACGTGTTCATGGTGCCGACCCGCGACGTGCGCGTGGGCGGGCGGTCGAGCAAATCGCAATACCAGTTCACCTTGTGGAGTCCTGACGTCGACGACCTGCAGCATTGGATGCCGATCGTGCTGCAACGGGTGCGCTCGATCGCCGACAGCGCAGGAATAACCGACATCACCACCGACCGCGAGCAAGGCGGGCTGCAGGCCGACGTGCTGATCGACCGCGCGGCCGCCTCGCGGCTGTGCGTCGCAGTGCAGGACATCGACAACGCACTCAACGACGCCTTCGCGCAGCGGCAGATTTCGACCTATTACACCCAGCGAAACCAGTATCGCGTGGTACTCGAGATCGACCCGACGTTCCAACGCGATATGACGGATCTCAGCCGCGTTTACGTGCAGGCGAGCGCCGCGCCACGGCCTTCGGCGAGTGCTGCGGGCGTGAGCGCGGCGGCTTCGCCTGGATGCGCCGGCACTGTGATCACGAGCGCGCCGACCTCGGGCAGCCTGACCTCCGGCAACGCGACGTCTCCGACCAATAACACCGGCGTCGTGAGCGGGGCGGCGCTCAACCAGGTACCGCTTTCGGCGGTCGCGCGGTTCGAGAAATCGGCAGCGCCGCTCGTCGTCAACCATCAGGGTCAGTTTCCCGCCGTCACGATCACCTACAATCTCAAGCCCGGCGTCGGCATCGAGGAGGCGTCGACGAAGGTCGTGCAGGCGGTCAACGATTTGCACATGCCCGACACGATCCACGCCGAGTTCGCCGGCGACGTGAAGGCGTTCGCCGCGACCGTGAGCGCGCAGCCGTGGCTCATCCTCGCGGCGCTGATCGCGGTCTATATCGTGCTCGGCGTGCTCTACGAGAGCCTTGCCCATCCGCTCACCATCATCTCGACGTTGCCGTCGGCGGGCCTCGGCGCGCTGTTGGCGCTGCTGCTCTCCGGCACCGAACTCACCGTCATCGCGTTCATCGGGATCATTCTTCTGATCGGCATCGTCAAGAAGAACGGAATCATGATGGTCGACTTCGCCCTCGACGGCGAGCGCGAGCGCGGGCTCTCCGCCGAGCGTGCGATCCACGAGGCGTGCCTCGAGCGCTTCCGGCCGATCCTGATGACCACCATGGCGGCGCTGCTCGGCGCCGTGCCGCTTGTGCTCGCGGTGGGCCCGGGCGCAGAACTGCGCCGGCCGCTCGGCATCACCATCATCGGAGGCCTCGTCGTTTCCCAGGCGCTCACCCTCTACACGACACCGGTGATTTACCTGCTGCTCGATCGGCTGCATCGGCGGCTCGGCGGCGCCTCGGGCCATTCCTTCGCCACGAAGGCCGGCCGGCGCGCGCATCGCGAGCGGTCGTTCGAGCTGCGTGGGGCGGGAGGCGGCGGTGGGGAGTGAGGGCAGGGTCGCGCGAGCACCCGCGTCTCGTTCGGTCTCCTCATTCCGGGGCGCCGCTAATGGGCGACCCGGAATGCAGGACTCCCGGTCCGGCGGATCACGGACAAGCCCTCACACTTCGGAATCATACCGCCCCAGTGCCTCCCCCCATCAGTGCAGAGCGGCGCGCAAATGCTTGATTCGCAAAATTGTTTAGCCGGCGTCGCGGGGCGCGATTACCGTCGCGCCGCACGCGAGCGGCGAGCTTCCACCTTCCCAAATCGCGCCCGCCTTGTTAATATCCGGGGCAGTTCCCCGGTAGCTCAGCAGGTAGAGCAAGCGGCTGTTAACCGCTGGGTCGCTGGTTCGAGTCCGGCCCGGGGAGCCAAACAAAATCAAAGACTTAGATCACACCAAGCCTCGGCATAAAATCAAAAAAACTGGGAGTTGGACTGAGCCTCGACCCGACGACCCCTCGGGCCGGGGCTCGCTCGTGGTCGGGTGTTTGACTCTTCCGCGCCTACCAGCAAAAATTCGGGCATGAAGCCAGTATTCCGCCGGGCGCCATTGTGCGCGACTGGCGGATCGGTCTTATCCGAAAACGGTTCGAGCGCTTGGGGCGCGTGGCGGCGGCCGATCGCGATGCCGCTGAGGCAGAAGCCGTAGCCGAGTTCA
>Ga0306920_100008669_pt1 | contig 13506 bp, 14 predicted proteins | sample flu12Cox44000170_FD_204666 | JGI IMG/M metagenome (GOLD analysis project Ga0306920, IMG submission 204666) | Lab enrichment of tropical soil microbial communities from Luquillo Experimental Forest, Puerto Rico - flux4day.12C.oxic.44.000.170 (v2)... | ecosystem: Environmental > Terrestrial >... | reverse complement strand
AGGCCGAGATCGCGCCTTACAAATATCCGCGCGCCATCGAATTCGTGACCGCGTTGCCGCGCACGGAAACCGGTAAAATCCAACGCTTCCGGCTGCGCGAGCAAGAGCGCCAGCGTGTTAGGCGGTAAGCGAAAGCGGAAAAGACGCAATTTCGCGAAAATTGGAAACGCACAATCGACGCCGAAAGCTCTTTTACACCGCTCTAACCTTTCCAGCCCCATGCTCCGCGCCGCAAGTGAGCGGAGCCGGCCGTGTTCGATTTCTTCATCAGCAGCGCCAACGCCTACAACCAGGTGGGCCTGTTCCTGGGCGCAGCCTGCTGCCTCGGGATCGGCGGGCTTCTGCTCGGCAACGCGCTTTACTGGCGTCTCCATTCGCATCGCACATCCGGCACCATCATCGGCGTCATCGCGGGGAACGGGACCTACGCGCCCGTCTATCGCTACACGACGCCAGAGGGCGAGAGCCACGAAGCGCGCTCGAATGTAAGTTCGAGCGGCACCGGCGGCAACGAAACCGGCAGAGTCGTCCCGCTCATGATCGCGGCGCACAATCCCAGCTCAGCGCGTGCCGCCAATAGCTATTGGCTCGAGATCATCGGCCTCGTTTTCGTCATGCCTGGCTTGGTGTTTGGATATGTCGCCCTCACCGCCTATCCCGTGACGCCGATGACCTGGATCATGGGCGCGCTGATGACCCTTTATCTCGTCGAGCGCGGGCGGCGGACGCTCATCCCCAAGGGACAACGCCTGTCGATCGATGAGTGGAAGAGGCAGCACGGCACGGGCGCCAGCATCGATCTCGCGCAGGTGAAGCGCATCGAGGACATCATCGCCGCCGCACCGCAATTGGCGACGCGAGCACAGCCGCAGCAAGCGAGAAAATCGGCGCCGGTCATTGGCCTCTTCGCCATCATCCTGGCCGCCCTCGGCGTCTGGCAGGGCCTCCGTCTCGCGCATCTCGAGGCGGCCGGTGTCCGCGCGCCGGGACAGGTGGTCCGTCTTCATGAGGAATGGAGCTCGGGCTCGAGCGGCAGCAGTCACTATAACTATTATCCGATCGTGCGTTTTCGCACGGCGGAGAACGAGACGATCGAGTTCAAGGACAGCATCGGCAGCAATCCGCCGGGCTATCGTTCCGGCGACAAGGTCACCGTGCTCTACCTCGCCGACACGCCGCGCGGCAACGCCATGATCGACCGTGGCCTGCTCTGGAATTGGGCGATGCCCGGCGGCATCTTCGTGGCGGCGCTGGTTCTCGCGGGCATTTTTTTCACCGTCCTGCGCGGCGGGACCGCGCGCACTGCAACGGCCTGAGCGATCATGAAGAGCTCGCCCTTCATCGGCCTTATCGCCATCTTGCTCCTCATCTTCGGCATCTGGCAAAGCATGAAGCTTGCGACGCTCGAAGCCACGGGGATTCGCACAGAAGGACGGATTGTGAATTTCAAAGAAAGGTTGACCTCGACCTCGGGCGGTGGCCTTTCCACTCATTACGATCCGATCGTCAAATTCCGTGCGCAAGACAACCGCGAGATCGAATTTGAGGACACCATCGGCAAGTACCTGCCGATGTACCTGCTGGGCCCCAAGGTGACCGTGCTTTATGCCGCCGCTGAACCGCGCGGCACTGCCATGATCGACCTCGGGCTCGTCGTGAACTGGGCGATCCCGGCGCTCACCCTTCTCGCTGGCCTCTTCGCCACCGGCATGACCGTTTTGAGAATGCGGGGCGGAAGCGAGGATTCGGCCGCCGAGCCGGCCGCGCTCGACTGAGTTCGCCCAGGGATAGATAGCGTAAGGCAACCAATCGCCCACTTAGAGATTCCTTAAACGCCCTGCGGCATGCTCGGGCGAAGTTCTCGAACCATCGCCGAGGTCCGCCATGTCGATGTTGATGCGTGTCACGCTTGCGATGAGCGCGCTCGTCGTGGGCGCCGGGCTTGCGTTCGCCGCCGAGCGCGGCTCGCAGGACGAGGCGAAGGCGCTCCTCGACAAGGCGATTGGTCATGTCAACGAGGTCGGCACCGAGAAAGCCTACGCCGATTTCAGCCGAACTGATGGCGGTTATGTCGATCGCGACCTTTATGTCTATTGCTTCGACATGGAGGGCAAGGCGCTTGCCCATGGCGGCAATCCCGCACTCATCGGCAAGAACCTCATGGAGATGAAGGATCCCGACGGCGTGCAGCCTGTGAAAGAGAGCATCCGCATCCTCGGCGGCACCAACGATGGCACGCTCGACTTCAAATGGCCGAACCCGATCTCGAAGAAGATCGAGGCGAAGTCCGCCTTCATCAGCAAGGCCAAGAGCGACTGGTGCGGCGTCGGGTATTACAAGAGCTGATCGCCCGCAGCGGTATTTTGGCTGCATTCAAAACGCGTGTCCTTCGACAAGCTCGGGACGAGGAAGATCGCAACTGGCATCTTCTAACGTGCCACGAAGAAAGTACCTCATCCTGAGCTTGTCGAAGGACGCACCAATGGCTTTGCAGCGTCCCGATCCTTCCCCTTGAACAGGCGCCGCGCGGCGCTCACCATGGCGCGGACGCGGTTCGAGGAGGAGCGGCGATGGCGCCGGCGCTGGCAACAGGCGGCGGCTATTCTCTTCCGGTCTTTCCCTATCACCGGCCAGCCGAGCTCGCCGGCGCGCGGCGCCGCCATCCCGTCGTCGTGGTCGGCGGCGGCCTTGCGGGATTGACCGCCGCTTGCGATCTCGCGAGCCGCGACATTCCTGTGGTGATGCTCGATGAGGACGACACCGTGGGCGTGCGCGGCGCGTCCAGCCGCGGCATTGTCTATGCGCAGAAGACGCTCGAGATTTTCGACCGGCTCGGCATCTACGAGCGCATCGCCGAGAAAGGCGTCACCTGGTCGGTGGGCCGCGTCCTCGCCGATGACGATGTGCTCTACACCTTCGACGCGGCCAAGGGCTCGTTCTCGAAAGTGCCGCCCTTCATCAATCTCCAGCAGTTTTATGTCGAGTGGTTCCTCGTCGACCGGCTGAACGAACTACCGAAAGCGGAGCTGCGCTGGAAAAACCACGTCGCCGCCATCGCGCTCGCCCCGGACCATGCGATGCTCACAGTCGAGACGCCCGACGGCACGTATGAGCTCCAAGCGGATTGGGTGATCGACGCCTCGGGGCTTGCCAGCACCATCCGTCAAGCGCTTGGCGCGGCGATGGCTGCCGAACTCGGCGAGGACCGCTGGTGCATTTCTGATGTGCGTTTCAAAAAGGCGCTGCCGGCGGAACGCTGGACCTGGGCCAAGGCTCACTTCAACGACGGCCGCGCCGTCTGGCAACATCCGATGGCGGACAGCGTCTGGCGGCTCGACTATCAGATGGGCGCCAACGCCGATCCGCAGCAGATCGCCAGCGGCGAAGTGGTGAAGGATCGGCTGCGTCGTCATTTGGGCGAGACCGAGGTGGAGATCGTTTGGGTCGGACCTTATGGCTATCGCACCCAGCTCATGGAAAATTTCCGCCTGGGGCGCGTCTTCTTCATCGGTGACGCCGCCCATGTGATGAACCCCTTCGGCGCGCGCGGCGGCAACAGCGGCGTGCAGGATGCGGAAAATATCGCCTGGAAGCTCGCTGCTGTGCTCATGGGCGCCGCAAACGAAAACCTCCTCGACACTTACAACGAAGAGCGCCGCGCCGCCGCGCAGCACAATATCAAAGTCACGGGCCGCACCATCCGCTTCCTCGCGCCGCGCTCGCCGTTCGAGCACCGCCTGCGCGACGCGGTGCTCGACCTCGCGCGCCGCTACGACTTTGCCCGCGCGCTCGTCGACACCGGCCGCCTCTCGGTGGCGTACGACTATGCCGCCTCCTCGCTCACCACCAGCGGCGGCTTAGCCGTGCCAAACGTCGCCATCACTCATCCTGACGGCACGCGCGGCGCGCTCAGCGATCTCCTGCGTGGGCCAGGCGCACCATTTCTGATGTTGTGCTTCCCCGGGGTCGAGCCGTTCGCAACTACGAATTCGAGCGGCAGGGTCTTCGCCTGCAATGCGGCGGTGGGCTTGCTCCCCATCATCCACGGCGATGGCTTGGCGGCTCTCGGCGGCGAAGGCGAGGTGCTGGTGGTCCGTCCCGATCAACACCTCGCCGCGCGACTTCATCGGCCCGATGGGACTGCCGTCGACGGCGCCATCGCGAAAGCGCTCGGCAAGGTCGCGGGGCGATGAAGACCGCGCCCAACATTCCCGACCCCGACGCCTTTTACGAGGCGCTTCTTTCGGCGAGCGAGGGATTGAGCGAAGCGCAGCGCGAGGCGTTCCTGCTGCGCCTTCTCCTACTGCTCGCCAATCAGGTCGGGGATCAGCGCGCGCTGCTGGAGGCGATCGCCGCCGCGCGGGCGATGATCGACGCCAAGCCGCGCTGATCCTGCTGCTCTAATCCTGATCCCCCTCGCCACCCGGCAGCGGCGGAATGACCGCGCGCAGCTTCGAGACGGTGTAGCGCCGCACCAAATCCGCCCATTGCGAATCGACGGTTTGGAATGCTGGAGAGCCGGTGGCCAGCCTTAGATCGAGCGCGAGGTTCGTCACATAGATGGTCTTGCCGTCGGGGCTGAAGGCCGGGCTTGCGGGGAAGAGCAAGCCATGCGGCACGCCATCCTCGTCGACGCCATTGAAATCGCCGAGTTTGGCGATGACCTTGCCAGTCTTGTCGATGACGACGATCTCGTCCGCCTGGTTGGCCGCCACCCAGATATTGTCGTGCGCATCGATGACAATGCCATCGGCGCCGTTGATGCTGTTCACCAACACGCTGGCTTTGCCTGCGATCGGATTGTTGCTTTGGCCGTTCGTGACGGGGATTTGGATGATCTGGTCGTTGCCGGTATTGGCGACGTAGAGGATCGTCCGTTCATTGTTGAACTCGATCCCATTCGCGCCGAAAGGCGGCACGCCAATTGTCGTCAGCAGCGGGTCCTGCGCCCATACGGTCGCCGCGCCGCCGGTCGGACCGGTTCTCCAAATGATGCCTTGAAATGAGTCGGAGATGTAGACGTTGCCGGCTTTATCGAAGGTCAGCGCATTGAGACCAGAACTCCCGGTGACCGTGGCAAAGACGCTCGACGTACCTTTCAGAGCCGGCAATGGAGTAGCGACGTTGCCCTCTTATTCGACAGGGTCGGCATCAAGCCGCACGGCCACACCGTCGAGCTCGCGTCCGGGCGCGAGATAGCGGCGCATGACTAGCGGATCGTGACCGGGGACGATGTGCTGCGCGCTTGCTGCCAGCTGGTGAAGGCGGCGATGGCCCTCGAGCATGTCGGTGACGTTGTAGACGATGGGGAAAGGCCGGCCCGCTTCCATGTTGGCGTAGAGATGCGACGTGTCGGAGGCCAGCACCACCCAGCCGCGGCGCGTCAAGACGCGCACGCATTGGATGCCGGCCGTGTGGCCGCCGATGCGGTGGACCGACAATCCCGCCGCGAGCTCCTCGTCGCCGTCGTGGAAGGCGACGCGGCCGGCATAGAGGTGCCGCACCATTTGGGTGATGTCTTCGACGGCAAAGGAGTGGCGGATCATGGGATGGCACATCGAGCGCCCGGTGGCGAACGCCATCTCTCGGTCCTGGATGTGAAAGCGCGCGCGCGGGAACGCCTCGAGCGTACCGGCGTGATCATAGTGAAGATGAGTGATGATGATGTCCTCCACCTGCGACGCGTCGATGCCGAGCATCTTGAGGCCCACCGCAGGGGCGCGCAGCAATTGCCGCTGCCGACGTTGCGCCTGCTCTTCGCCGAAACCGGTGTCGACGACGAAGACGCGATCCGAGCGCTGCGCCACCCAGACGAAGTAGTCGAGGGGCGACGCGGTCTCGTGCGGGTCGCCATTGATGAAATTCTCGGCGGAACTGCGCTTGGCATGATGCGCGTAGCGGACGGCGAAGAGATTGAAGGGCTCGATCTTGTCACTCATGGGGCCTCCCTCGCGCGGGATTGTCGGTTGCGGTCGCGGCGCCTAGCATCATTGCACATGCACCAAGCAAATCCAGCATCGCGAGGGAGGGAGAGGTGAGCGGAGAGACCATCGGATTTATCGGCGTTGGGCGCATGGGACAGCCCATGGCCACGCGCCTCCTCGCTGCCGGCCACAAGCTCGTCGCCCATGATGTCCAGGGCCAAGCGCTGAGCGCCATTGCGGCAAAGGGCGCCGAGATCGCCAAGTCGCCCGCCGAGGTGGCGTCCCGCGCCGAGATCGTGATGACGAGCCTCCCCGTCCCCGATGTCGTGCGCGACGTGGCCTTGGGCGAACGTGGCGTCGCCGCCGGGACGCGCCGCCGGCTCTTCGTCGATCTCTCGACCACCGGTCCGCGCATGGCGCGGGCGATCGCGGACGAGCTCGCCAAACACGACGTCATCGCCATGGACGCGCCGGTGAGCGGCGGCATCGCCGGCGCCGTCAACGGCACGCTCGCGGTGATGCTGTCGGGTCCGAAAGAGGACGCCGAGCGGCTGACGCCGATCCTCGCCCATATCGGCAAGGTCTTCTACATCGGCGCCAAGCCCGGAATGGGTCAGATGATGAAGCTCATCAACAACCTGCTCTCCGCCACGGCGACGGCGGCCACCTCGGAGGCGGTGGTGCTGGGCGTCAAGGCCGGACTCGATCCGCGCGTCATGATCGACGTCATCAATGCCGGGAGCGGCCGGACCACCGCGAGCGCCGACAAGTTTCCGCGCTCGATCCTGCCGCGTACCTTCAACTACGGTTTCGCTCTCGGCCTCATGGCGAAGGACGTCAATCTCTGCATCGCCGAGGCCGAGGCACTGCAAGTGCCGATGTGGATCGGCAACGCGGTGAAGCAGCTCTGGCTCTACGGTCTCGCCCAGGGCGGACCCGATCAGGATTTCACCGCGCTCATCACCCATATCGAGAAATGGGCGGACGTCACCGTCGACGGTCGCGGCCACTCATGACGGCAAGGGAAGCTTAATCTCTCCACCCGAGCATTGGGCGGGGCAGAGGGTGCGAGAGGCGGTATGAGCGAGCAGGCCAAGGATGTGATGTCGGGTGATGTGGCTGTGGCACGGCCAACGGCCTCGGTGCCAAGTGTCCCGCTCTCTGCCGGCAGCCTTCCCGGCTCCGCCCGCGGCGTCGGCGGCTGGTTCGCCGCAGCCGCCGTGGTCGGCATCAAGCTGGTAAAGAGCGCAAAATTCATCAAATTCGCGCTATTCGTCGCAAGCCTTGGCGCGCTTGCGCTCAATCGTCCGTTCACCGCCGCCTGCGCCATCCTTTATGCGATCTTCGTCCATGAAAGCGGCCATGTGCTGGCGATGAAGGCGTGCGGCATGCGCACCAGCGGCATGTTTTTTCTGCCTTTCCTGGGCGCGGTCGCCGTCGCCAAGGAACCGGCGCGTACGCGCGGCCAGGAATGGTTCATCGCCATCGCCGGTCCGGCTTTCGGCCTCCTCTCGATTGTGCCGCTGTTGGCGATCGGCGCGATGACCGGCGACCGCGAATGGCTCCTTTATGCGAGCCTCGCCGCCTTCATCAACCTCTTCAACCTGCTGCCGATCGGCATTCTCGACGGCGGCCGCATCGTGCAGGCGATTGCCTTCTCGATTGCGGGATGGATCGGCATCGTTGTCTTCGCGCTCGGCCTGCTCGCGGGCGCTTATCTCGTCTGGCACGCCGCTGGCGGTGTCGTGAGCATCATCCTCGCGCTCTCGATCCTCGAATTCACCTCGGCGTGGCGACGCAACCGGACAAGCCCGATCCCGCCGATGTCCTGGCCGGCTGTGGCCGCTACCGCCATCGCTTATCTCCTGCTTCTCGGCACCTTCGCCTCCGCCTTCGAGCTGCTTGGTGCGGCGGCGCGCGGGATGTCGTAAAAACGGGCAGCGATCGTGGAGATCGCTGCCCGTCGTTCCTTCTGCTTAGTGCTTGCTCGCCGTTTTCGTCGGCAGCGTGATCGTGCGCGTGAAGTCGGCGGTCAGGTTGTGACCCGTCACGGCACCGAAGACCGGCGTCACGTTGGAGCCGCTCGCCACGAGACCCATGTAGTCGCCGAGGAAATGCCCGGCAGCATCGGGCGCGTCGAGCCTATTGAAGGAGGCGATAGCGCCGGTGGTAAGCTGCAGCTCAGACCCCCAGCTCGTAGCACTCGTGCAGTTCGCCGTGCAGAAGATGGCGAAATAGTCGAGCAGCTCCTTCCCGTCCTCGCTCGTGTCATTGCGGAAGTCGTAATAGGTGACGATCAGCTCGCCATTTCCGGCCGAGGTGATCGCCGGAATGATCGCTTGCTGCCGCAGCGGGTTGCTGAGGTCTTGCGGCGTCTTGTTGATCATCACCGGCGCCGACCAGGTCTTGCCACCGTCGAGCGACTGGCTGAAGGCGATATCGTCGACGGGCGTGCTGCTCGCACAATCATTGGTGCCGAACCGGCAATCCTGCCAGACGAGGTAGAGCGCGCCGTTTGCTGGATTGACGTTGACACTGAATATGTCCGAGGAATCGCGGACGGCCGCCAGCTCATCCGGAGTCACCGCTCTGACCACCTGAATGTCGGTCGCGATCGTCGGCGTTCCGTCGAACGTGAAGCCTTTGTCGGTCGAGCGCACGAACGCGATGTTGACCGCACCAGTGGGGAGGAACTCGGTGAAGAACACCAGGACGTCGCCGTCCGGCAGCACAACCGTCTGGTTGTTGAGCGTCTGCCCGTTGACGCCGGGATCGAAGATCACGCGCGGCTTCTCCCAGGTGTCGCCGCCGTTGGTCGTGCGCGTGAAGAGCGTCGGACCGCGCGAGGGATGGGGACCGATGGGGCGCGATTGCGCGATCACGACGCCGTCGCTGTTGAACGGCCCGTTCGACGCACCCTTCACGAGACGGTCCCAAACCGTGTAGACGAAGTTGGAATCGTTGGGATCGGCGGTGATCGAGTTCTTGTCGTTTAGAACGTCGGCGCCATCGGTGACGAGCGTGATCGGCGCCTCCCACGTCGCGCCGTGATCGGTCGAGCGGCTCACCTGCTGGCCGCTTTGCAGCGCTTCGAAGGTGACACGGCCGGGATTGACCACCAGCGACGAGAAGAAGGCATGGCCATTGGGCGAAAAAGTCACCCAGGGATCGCTCGCGCGAGCGAAGGTGCCGCCGGTGCATTCGGTGACGCCGCCCGGAATGGTCTCGGTCCAGGTGCTGCCGCCGTCAGTCGAGATGTTGCCAACGAGACCGCGCGCGCCGCCGTCGCTCCAGCGATCCTGCTGATGGCCGACAAGGAGATTGTGCGTGGTCGGATCAATCGCCACCCACGGCTCGATCGCGGTATTGGGAAAGAGCACGGCCGCTGGACCGAGCGCCGTCTCCTGCTGCGCCACCTTGTCGGCGGTGCAGTTGGCAAAGGGATCATCCGTGGTGATCTGTACCAACGGGCCCAGCGTTTGTGCCGCCGCCGGCGCAAGCGTGCCCACGCTTGCCGCGGCGCCGAGTGCGCAAGCGGCAGCAAAAGTCCGACCGATCACTCTTCGCCTGTCGCTCCCCGGCTCCTGCCAGGCACGCTTCGATAACCCGTGGCTTCGCATCCGTTCCTCCGTCGATGAGAGTTAACCGCGCGCTCGCCGGTCGCCGACGCGCACAACCGCGCGCCGGCGGGGGACGAGCCTCCGCGGCCGAAAATGTGTCTCACACTTCAATGATTGATTGAGCATAGGGCGAGAGGACGTTCGCCGTCGCGCTCTCTTTAGTCTAGAGCGTTAAATCCGAAAGCACCATAAAGTAGCGCGTGCCCCGGCGTGCGCGCCCATATGAGGCGATGCGCCGAAAATTCCTTTACTAGTCAATAACGCCTTCCGCGTCACAGTTCCGGTTGTCGCGGCCAACCAAGCACAACGGCAATCGGACAAAAGCATGTGGCATTTGTCGCAAATCGAAAAGAAGCCGGGGTGGCAGAAGATCATCACGTTCGAAGCGCAAACGCGCGTCGAGCAAACCTGGCAGACCGTCGGTGTCTTCGATGATCGGCCGAGCGCCGTCTCCGAGGCCGAGCGCATTCTTGAATCACGTCGCACGCCCGCGGTCCGCGTCGTGCAAGTGCTCTATGACCCGAGCCGCTCCGAATGCACGGAATATACGGTTTTCCGCGCCACCTGCTTCGATGAAGAAAATCAGCGCGCGCGCCGCCGCGTCATCGATCAGGAAATGTTCGAGTGGGGCGCCGATGGGCGCCGCCGGGATTCCGAACCGCGCCCGTACTGGTTCCAACTCTATTGGCGGCGCTGGGCGCCGGATTGGGCGACGACGGCGCTCGCGCTGTCGATCGCCCTGCTGGCCGTCTCGATCCTCTTTCGCTGGGTGCGCTAAGCCACGCTCTTGATCCACCTGGCCGCGCGTGGGATTTTCGCGCGGCATGAATTTGCTCGTCTATTCCGGCCTCGAGCTCATCGGCGACGGGGTCATGAAACTCCCCTTCGTGCGCGCGCTCAAGCTCGCTTGGCCCGGCGCTCGCGTGACCTGGCTCGCCGGCAAGGGTCGCACGGTCTACGCCCATGAGCTCGCGCCACTCGTTGCCGACACGCTCGATGAGATCATCGACGATGCCGGCATCGGCTCACGCGCCGCCGAGCTGCTGCACCGCCCGCTCGCGCATCGCCGCTTCGATCTCGTCATCGACACGCAACGGCGGGTGCTGACGACGCTCATCCTTCGCCGCTTGCGCGCCGACGTCTTCGTCTCCGGCGCCGCGCGCTTTCTTCTCTCCGACCGGCGACCGCCGCGTAACTACTACCAGCGACCGCCGCGCCTCGTCGATCAGCTGCTCGACCTCATCACCATCGCCGGCGGCGCGCCGGTGGCGCCGCGTTTCGATCTCGCGCTGGGCTCGCCCTGGCGCGAAGCGGCGATGACGGCATTGCCGCCGGGGCCGGTCTATATGGGCATCGCACCCGGTGCTGGCGGTGCACACAAGCAATGGCCGCGCGAGCGCTTCGTGGCCCTCGCCCAGGCGGAGCACCTGGCGGGGCGAACGGCGGCGATGCTGCTCGGACCTGGCGAACGCGAGTGGCATGCGGAGCTGCGGGCGCTGCTGCCGTATGCGCGCTTTCCCCTACAGGACGAGCGCATCGATCCCGCCGTGGCGACGACGCCGCTCTATACCATCGCGCTCGGAGAGCGCCTTGCCGCGGCCGTCGCCAATGACAGCGGCGCCGGTCACCTGCTGGCGGCGTCGGGTTGCCCGCTCGTCTCGCTCTTCGGGCCCACGTCGGCCGACAAATTCGCGCCCGCGGCACGCCGGCTCGAGATCATCGCGGCCCAGCGCTTCGGCGGCGAGGCCATGGAGGCAATTCCGCTGACGGCGGTGCAGGATGCGGTCGAGCGGATGGTCGAGGCCATTGTGGCGAAGGAATCACTTGAATGAGAAGAATCGTAATCTTTCTCGTCTTTCTGCCCGCAGCAATGCTCGTTGCCGGCCTGTTCGGCGCCTTCCACGACCAAATCAGCTATTCCGTGTCGAGCGAATATTTCACGAGATTCAAGTTCATTCAGTTTCGCTTGCTCGATACCGATCTCCCCGAACGTATTCGTGTGGCCGAAGTCGGTTTTCGAGCATCTTGGTGGATGGGAATCCCGCTCGGCATTTTCTGCGGTTCAGCCGGTTTTTTGCAACGTTCGCCGGCTCAGATGCTCGGCGGCGCTCTTTCGATTCCAGCGGCATGGCTCTTCCATATCGTCTTCCGCGCACGTGTCGCGACGATGGGAATGAACTCGAGCCCGCGGGATTGAGCGTGGAGCTTTAATCGACCGCGAGGAGATGGACTGAGAAGAGGTCGCCACGGTCCGTCCAGTGCCGTTGCGGACGAAATCCCGCCCGTCCGGCCAGCCGCTGAAACTCCGCCACCGTGTATTTGCAGGAATATTCCGTGTGGATGCGCTCGCCCGCGGCAAAGCGGATGGCGCGGCCGGCGACAGTGACGATCTGATCGGCGAGGCTCTTGATATAGATTTCGATCCGACCCGCCACCTCGTTGTAGAATCCCTCGTACGCGAAGCGGTCGAGATCGAAATCGGCGTCGAGCTCGCGATTCATGCGCTCAAGCAAATTGAGAATGAACTGAGCGGTGACACCGGCGCTGTCGTTGTAGGCGGCGTCGAGCAATGCCGGGTCTTTCTTGAGATCGACGCCGATGAGCATGGCGTCGCCACGTCCGAGGACGCGCCGGCAACCCACGAGAAAATCGAGCGCTTCCTCGGATGTGAAGTTGCCGATGGTGGACCCGGGAAAGAAACCGAGCCGGCGGCCCTCGCCCCGCTGCGGCAGGGCGGGAAGCCGGAAGGGTTGCAAGTAGTCGGCGCAGACCGCCACCACCGCGAGCTCGGGAAACTCCGCCGCCAGCTCGTCGGCGGATTGCCGCAGCAGCTCGCGTGAGATGTCGATCGCCACATAGGCCGCCGGATGCTGAAGCGCTTCCAGCAGCAGTCGCACCTTGCGGCTCGAACCGCTGCCGAACTCGATGAGCTGCGCGTCGCGACCGACGAGACGCGCGACTTCCGGTGCACGCTCGGCGAGAATGCTCATCTCCGCGCGCGTCAGGTAATATTCCGGAAGCTCGCAAATCTCCTCGAACAAGGCCGAGCCGCGCTCGTCATAGAGAAAGCGGCAGGGAATCGATTTGTGTCGGCGCGTGAGCGAACCCAGCACGGCATCGCGGAAGCTTTCTTCCGCCGGAGCGAGATCGTGAAAGGCCGCGAGCGCGCCACCCCTTCTCACGACACATCCTCCGCCAGCCTTACGCCGCTCATCACCCAGCGCGCAGCGGCGGGGAAGAAATTGCGGTAGGTCATCCGTGCGTGACCGACGGGAGTGACCGCCGCGCCACCGCGCAACACCATCTGATTGGCCATGAACTTGCCGTTATATTCGCCGATCGCACCCTCGGGTGGGCAGAAGCCGGGATATCCCACGTAAGGGCTCGCCGTCCACTGCCAGACCTCGCCAATCATCTGCTGCAGCCCGGCGCCAGGCGGAGCAGGGGTCGGATGAAAGACGTCGGCTTCAACGCGATCGCCGACAAGCGGCACGGCGGCCTCGAGCGCAGCTATTTCCCACTCGGCCTCGCTCGGTAGGCGCTTTCCGCACCAGCGAGCAAAGGCATCTGCTTCGTAGAAGCTCACATGCGAGACCGGCTCGGCCCGGTCGAGCGCGCGGCGTCCGGCGAGGGTGAAGATCGACCACCCCTCCTCGTCTCGACGCCAGTAAAGCGGCGCCTCCCAGCCCTGCTGCTTCACCGTCGCCCAGCCATCGGAGAGCCAGAGATTGACGCGGCGATAGCCGCCGTCCTCGATGAACGCCGCATATTCGCCGTTGGTCACAAGCCGGCTCGCCAAGCGGAATGGCTCGAGCCAGACCTTGTGGCGCGGCCCTTCGTTATCGAAGGCGAAACCCGCGCCGTCATGACCGATGCGGCGCAGACCGCCCTCGAAAGCGCGCCAGGCGAGCCTCGTCGCGTCCATCCGCGGGCGAGCCGGCGCCGGCTTGTAGACCGGTCCG
>Ga0306920_100008667_pt1 | contig 13508 bp, 15 predicted proteins | sample flu12Cox44000170_FD_204666 | JGI IMG/M metagenome (GOLD analysis project Ga0306920, IMG submission 204666) | Lab enrichment of tropical soil microbial communities from Luquillo Experimental Forest, Puerto Rico - flux4day.12C.oxic.44.000.170 (v2)... | ecosystem: Environmental > Terrestrial >... | reverse complement strand
CGCGCTGTCAGCTTCGCGACACACAGCGCGCCGCGACTGCAAGCAAGGGCGCCAGGGGATGCTAGCCTACAATCAGGCGACTGCAATATCCCGTTGGAGTTATCCGTGCGCGCTGTGCTCGCTGAGCAACTCGACGCGGTCCACCGTATTGCGCTGTAGGGCCAGTTACAGCTAGGCTCTTGCTCCCAGGCGGCGCTGGGCGCAGAACAGCGGGGCAGACTCTGACGGGGGATTTCCCATGCTCGGGTCGCCAATCCTAGCGTACGTCGTCCTGCTGTTGTCGGTTCTCAGCCTTGTTTACTCACTCAGTGGCTGAAGCGTGAAACCTTACCGTGTGTGCGGGAGGCATCAATAGTCTGAGCGAATAGTAGTCACGTGCTAGCGTCAGAAATCGAACTCGCCGCTCTGCGCAGCCAGTTCGTGGCTACCTCGGAAGAGATAGCCAAAGACCTCTCACTGCTGGCCGGTCGTATCGATGAGGAGCCGGCAGAGGTACGTGCGCTGCAGCTGGCAGCTGCCAAGGAAATCGCCGCCGCTCAAATGCGCCTTAGGCTCGAAGCGGATCGGTTAGAGGGACCGCCGGAGCGACGCATTGCCATAATGCAAGCCGTGTTGGAAGCGCAGCAGGCGGCTCAGCTTCAGTTGACTGTCATCCTCAAGCGGCACAGGCCGTCAACACTGCTGCGGGCCAATCTCGACAAACAGCTCGCATACATGGCTCGGCAGTTGGGGGCGAGTGCGGCAGCGTCCCGCTTAGCGGACGACGCGGGAGAGCAGTTGCCGACCAACGCCCGCGAGAGCGATGGTCAGGTCCCCAATGTCGGGTCGATTGTTGTCGAACCACGGTCGCGCAATGGCGACCAGCGCTCCAGCCCTCCCTCAACCAATGATGCCTCGCCCGAGGAGATGCTGTCACCTTCGATGCCGCTGGCAGTGATCATCAAAGCCGGCGCCTCCCTCGCTTTGCTATTGGGCGTCGCCTCAGCAGGCGTCGCGCTCTTCTTCTTCTATGCGAGCTTGCCGGGCGCCAAGCCTCACCGGGAGGTAGCGGGGGAGCAAGCATCGCGCGAGCGTCATGGTCGCGGGATGACTCCAATGGCGCAGCCCGAAGTTAAAGGGGCTGCTATCGCGCCACCACTGTCGGCGCCGGGTAGCACAAAAGGCCCGCCAAAGATGACAGCGGCTGGCGCTGGACCCGATGTATCGGTGGCACGATTACCAAATAGCGACCCGTTGCCCGCCGTCCCAGGTATCCCTCCCGATGGACGACAGCCCGGCGTATCCGCAACAGCGGCTCAGCCAACAGTGACGCCTGTCTTAGCCCCACCTTCACCCACATTGAGCAATGATGCCGAGAGATTTGTGCCGGTTGTGTTCACGCACAAGGATAAGGGGACGGCACTGCGTGCCTTTGCGGAGCTGCAACGCCGATTTCCCAAGCTAGTGGCGCATCGCCAAAGCGAGCTGCAATTGGTCGATACAGGCAAAAATGGAATTTGGTACCGCCTCGTCGTCCTACCGGCCGGCCCACATCAAGAGGCGTCAGAAATCTGTGGCCGCCTGCAGGCCGCAGGTCATACCCGATGCTGGGTAAAGCCCTATTGATCGATGTCGGCAGGCCGAATGAACCGCAGGAGCGTCTGCGTCGCCGGAAAGAAAATGCTGGCCGCGCTGCGACGATTTCGTACCGCCGCTCGATAGGTTTGTATAACGCGTGCCATGATCGCAACGGTTCCTGCAAGCGGAACGCGCCCAGCGGTGAATTTTGCTGGACCAGAGAAGGCGAGGTGTTAGAAATCTTATGGCGGGTTGCACCTGCGCGGCAAGTGCCAGCCAGACAGAACTCATCGGGGGCTTTCATGTTCACGCGTAACTCTTCGGTCGAGCCACAGACGCTTGAGCAGCGCACGACCCGTCCAACCGGCGGCACCGGTGTGGAACGGTCAATTACAGCACCTTCAAGCGGTGAGAAATCGGTCATCGGAAACGACCTCAAGATCATTGGTCAGGGGCTCAAGATCATCAGTCGCGGCATGCTTCAAGTCGACGGTGAGATCGAGGGTGACGTTCAGGCGGCCGAGGTTATCGTGGGTGAGAAAGGTAAAGTGACGGGGATGGTTGCGGGCCGACAAATTGTCGTGCGTGGCACGGTCTCAGGCGTCATCTGCGGACAGACGGTCGCCCTGCAAGCCTCCTCGCAGGTTGACGGCGACATACATCACATGTCGTTTGCTATCGAACAGGGGGCTCACTTTGAAGGCCGCAGCCGTCGCGCAAAGAGCGCGGAAGACCTCCTCGCGGTCGTGGAGGGACGAGGTAGGGGGCAACTCACAGGCGCTTGAACGAGAATAGAGATCGGGAGCACAGGCGCTGGCGTCAGGCGCTGCATGGATACAACTCCCAAGAAAAATCCGAATGCTGGCGGCCTGTGGAAAGCGGGGATAAGGCGCCCCACAGTCTTGCCATCCAATCGGCGGCCTCAGCCCAATGTCATCCGCCATCTTGTGAGATCGCGTAGAGGGCGAAGAACCATGGAAGATTGCCTATCAACAATCACGGCACTAACGAAGAGCGGATACAGGCTGACGCTATTCAGAAGCCCGTCGGGAAGGTGCTGGGCCGATCTGCGGCGCGGCTGGGTCCTAAGAAAGCATGTCCGTGTTGACTTGGATCGAGATCGGTTCGAGCAGGCCAAAAGGATGCTGGGTACCCGCATGACGAGGAAACGAGTGCGGGTGTCGCATTAGACCGGTTTGGCCGCTTAGGGAACCCAAGCATAAGCGAACATGGATCGGCGATGGGTCAGGATGGGGCCCCTCGCCGGCGCCGACCACGCCGATACGCGTTCGGTGAATCGACGCGAGGTCATTTCAGTGCGGTTGCCGCAGGCACGCAGCGAAAGAGGGCGCCGGCTGCGGGGATAGCGGCGCCCTCAGTTCATCGACCGGCTTACGCATTTCACAGAGTAGCCGGCTGAAATGATAACGGCCGTCTCTCCAATTTATTCTCGAATGCTCCTTGCCCTCAGCGCCTCCTCCCTGCGACCGCCAATCGGCTTATGCTCCGCATTGTGCACAAGAGTTGCTTGGCATAGCTTCGACCGACACGCCGAGGTTGTTGCATAAATTAGGACTCAGTTATGGCCGCGGCGGTTCACTTCCTATGAAACGAAACGTGTCGGTGGGCCGATGGTTGGTGTTTTGTAAATTCACGCGTGCCCTATCCGTGGGGCGCCTGCGCCACGGCTTCCGAAACAGGATCGCCACCATTGCTAAGCCAATCAGCCGGAAGTTCCAGGCGGCATCGGACCCCCTCCGATGCCAACAAAAGATCGACCGTACCGCCTAACTCGTAAGGAATTAGGTCACGAATTGTGTGCATCCCAAAGCCAGAGTTTTCGGGAGCGACAACTGAGGGTCCACCGGCCTCCCGCCATTCGAGCACAAGATGAGAACGCGGGTGTCCATTCGGCCGCTGTCCCCACTGTATGGACACGTGCCCATCTTGAGTGGAGAGAGCCCCGTACTTTGCGGCATTGGTGGCAAGCTCATGGAGAACCATTGCCATCACCTGACCAGCCTCTGCTCTCAATAGGACCTCAGGACCGTTGATATCGGTGTTGTCAGTTGTCGCGTAGGGTGCCAGCTCGCGTCGGACAAGCTCTGCCACGGAGATGCCCCGCCACCGACTGGCACTCAACAATTCGTGTGTCCTTGCCATCGATTGAAGGCGGCCATCGAGCGCCGTTGCGAAATCGGTCATCGAGCTGCTCGCATTCAGCGTGTGGGACAGGACGGCGCTGACCGTTGCGAGCGTGTTCTTGACGCGGTGGTCGAGTTCGGCGTTCAAGATTTTGCGGGCCTCTTCGGCTCGCTTGCGCTCGGTGATGTCGATGTTGACGCCGACCACCCGGTGGGGGCGCCCCTCGCCATCGTACGAGATGAAACTGCGCGTCTCGATCCATCGCACCCCACGGTCTGGGAGAGTAATGCGATACTCTAGACCATACTCGCGCTGCCCGGCTGCGAAGGCTTGGCTGCGAAGGGTTTCCAACCGCTCAAGATCCTCGGGAAGCACCAAAGCACGCCACTGGCTGCGTGCAATCTCAGTGGTGCCTTCGGGGAAGCCATAAATCGCTGCATAACCCTCCGAAATTTGCACCCTTTCCGTTTTGACATCGTAGGCGAAGGTGGCAACGAGCCCCGCCTTTCCCGCCAGCGCCAATTGCGTGTTGCGCTCAGCCAATGCGAGTTCGGCCTGCTTGCGCTCGGTGATGTCGCGTGTCAGTCCCTTGATGCGCACAAGCTTGCCTGTGGCATCGAACTCGCCCCTTGCGGTCTCCTCCAGCCATACCTGGCCGCCGTCCGGGCGGATGTAACGGAACGTCAAAGCATAGGACGGGCTCCGAGGGCGGAGTTCGCGTATGTGCGCCTTAAGCTTCGCGTGGTCGTCGGGATGCACGTGACTGAGGAAGGGCAAGCCATCGTGATCAAACCCCAGAATATCGGCATAGTTGTCGCTGCGCTGTGATACCCCCGTAAGAGCATCCCATTCGAAGGCTATTACCTGACCGGCTGCTAATGCGTCCGCCAAACGGGTTTTGCCATCCTTGATCAGAGCCTCGGCCCGCTTCCGCTCGGTGACATCGATGTTGACACCATTCTGCCGGTACGCGGTGGTATCGCTGTCATACAAAATAAAGACACGCGATTCGATCCAGCGAACCTCGCCATCGCGGCGAAAAATGCGATAGTCTATATTGTACTCCTCCCGCCGCTCGCGGAGAGCTTCGCTCCGCAACTGCTGCAATCGCTCAGCGTCCTCTGGGTGCACGCGGGCCAGCCATTCGCTGCGCGTGATTTCGATCGTTCCTTCAGGAAGACCGTAGATAGCTGCATAGCCCGGTGAGATCTGTACTATCTCAGTATGGATATCGGAGGTGTAGGGGCCGACGAGGCCTGTTTTTGCAGCTAGGCGGAGCTGTAGATTTCGCTCGACTAGCATGCGCTCTGCTGACTTGCGCTCGGTGATGTCGCGGGTGACTCCAAGTAGTTGCTCGGCGCGACCGTCCGCACGGCGCACGACAGTGCCTTCCAGCGCAACCCAGCGTTCTCGACCAGCGCGCTCCTGATCGGTGCGAGGTGCAAGACGGTACTCGGTCCTGCAACTACCGCCAGCATGTGCCAATTCCCCAAAAGCAGCGTCCAGCTTGGAAAGATCGTCCGGGTGGACCTGAGAGCGCATCTGTGGAAGCGTTTTCGGTGATGGGTCCGGGCCATGCCCGTGAATGTGACGATCCCGCACATCATTTTCGAAGCGGCCGCTTTTGAGGTGAAGGCTCCAGGTGCCAAGCTCGGCACAATCGAGGGCCAGTTGTAGTTGGCGGCTGCTATTCTTGAGCGCGGTCTCGCGGTCCCTCCGTTCGGCGAACAGGGCAGCTGGCACAAGCGTGCCCACCGATATAGCCAGCAATGCTACCTGCACGGCATACACGCGGCTCACCAGCGGTACGCTTGGATCGCCCAAGCGACCGATGTCGAACGTGATCGTCCAGACAATTGCCAAGGCAATGATGAATGCTGCGGCTGCCACGAACACTGGGCGGCAGTAGGCCGCTACGCAGAAGAGAAGGGGCAACAAAAACGACAGGGGCAGGATGGTGAACCAGTGGTCTGTGCTCGATCCAAAGCCAACTGCGCTCACCAGAGCGAGGACCACAAGCGCGAGCAGCCCTTCTGCAATCTCCGAGGTCGCGGGCCTATCGCGCAGGGAGCGGACAAGCCCAATAACCAGGGGCGCAACGGTGACGATGCCTAGTGCGTCAGAAGCAAACCAGTTGAGCCACGTGGTCAGGAATGGCGTCCCAGAGTAGTGGAAGAATATGAATCCAGCCGTTCCGCCAACTCCCGATGCCGCAGTGGCAACCGCCGCTGCGCCAAAGAGGCCCAGCACGTTGCGCACGCTGCCGAGGCTGAATCGCAAACCAAAGTGTCGTTGGATCAGCCAAGCCGCGAGGACTGCTTCCCCGGCGTTGCACAGGGCGAAGACCACAGCCGAACCAAGATTCCGGTCGCCCAGCAGGTTGGCCGCAACAGTTGCAGCCATCACCGCGGCGGCTACCGGCCAGCGCGCCCACGGTCCGTATGCCATGAGCAATCCTGCGGAAATGCCGGCAGCTGGCCAAAACACGGCCACGCCGTCAGGTTTGGTCAGGAGGGCAAGGCTGAGATGCGCACATACGAAGTACGCAACGCCCACCGCAATCGCGAGCCCGACGCCGATCCACCACGGCCTCGCGTCGTTATCGGCATTCGCATGGTGCGCCGCCCGTTCCGACAGGTTCCGCTGCATCTGACGCCTCCCGCCATCAGTGGTGGGCGCGAATGTATTGGAAGATCGCTCGATGGCGCCAGAGGGGAATCAAGCCTTACAGAAAATCTTGAGGGTCCAAAGGGGTTTGCTCAGCTGGTGCTTAGCAATAACGATCCCTGGCCCGAGGTGCGCGACGATCTGAACCCATCGTCGCATAGGTCCCTGGTAATGGTCTGCGATACGGCGAAGCGGCAGAACAGTGCAATCGCGCACCGCACCGACTACCGGGCGTCGGATTCTAGCGCGCTCTCGAAGAGGTACATGCCCGTGGTCAGATCGAGCTTGAGCCTTGGGCCCGTTGCCACGTTTTTGCCGCGCGAGACGCTGACGCGGTCTCCCATCAGCACTGTGTTGGCCATGACATCGAAGGTCGCCCAGTCTCCGGCCACGGTGGTCTGGCCGTCCTTCGATATGACAAGAACCCGATCCCTCGCCCCCACGCGGGTAAGCTGCTCGGCTCTCCACTCGCCACCAGTGCTGAGATCGGATAGGCCCAAGTAGTAGGCCGTCAGGGCCCTCGTGCGAAGCAGGAAGTCACCCTGCTGCAGCTTGACGTTGCCGGTGAACACCGCCTGCTTGGCACCGCCGAAGACCTCAACCAGCCTGTCGCCCTCAATGAGGACTTCAACCAGCCTGTCCGCTTCAATGTGGATCGGCGCCTCGGGATCGGCCTTGAAGGGGCCCTGCATGTTGTCAGGAAGGGCCGCAGCCGCCTTGCTCCCTCGCGCCGCCCCCTGAGCCGGGTAGAGCGTCGCGGCAATGCGGCCCGCAGGATGCGTGCCCTGCGCAATGCTCGGCGCCACGAGTGCGAATAGCAACGCGAGCGTCAACATCACCCGACTGACCATTGCCCTCGCTTCCACAATATTAACTCCTCAATGACCGGGCTATCACGCACGTGAACGTGGGCCAAAATGGCGGCGTCACCACCGATAAGCGCCGCAGGTGCAACGCTTTCAACAGCATTGGCGGATGCCCGTTGGATTTCCTGGCGCGCGCCTGTGGACGGCGTGCTCAAAGTGTGGATGGCGCCGGCCAGTGACATCAAGTGGGGAGCCACACGGAATATCAGCGTTCAGCTCAGCCTGTGGTCGGCGCGATCGCACATTAGGAGCACGGTGCTTCCTTGGGGAAGATACGTTGGGGTTGGCCCTAACGGAGTCGAGCTATAGTCGCATGATGGACTCAAAGTCCTTGGAAATGTTCCGTGTGCTCTCGCCGTCGGCCAAGCGAGAACGCGCCAAGCGTTGCTGGTGAGCTGTGAGCTTGGGCTTCCGCCCCGTCCGTTTGCCAGCCTCGACGGCCAAACGGCGTCCTTCCTGAGTACGTTTCACTCTATCCTCATGCGTTCCCGCTCAGCCATCGCTGCGCCGCAGCAAACGCCATTACCAGTTGTCCACGCACGTCTCCAGCATTTCTGGCTTGTGCTATTAAATGCCCATGACCAAGCCGCGGCCTTCACCGCCCAGCAACCTTCTTAGCAACCTTGCGCCCGAGTGCGAGCGAGTGCGGATCTGGCTCGAAAGCCTGCGCGACGACATCTGTTCGACTTACATGGCGCTTGAGCATCAGCTCACAGGACCGATGTCCGAGCGGGCACCGGGCTGTTTCGTGCGCACACCCCACACGCGCACCGACTACTATGGCAGTGATGGCGGAGGCGGGGTCATGAGCATGATGATAGGTCGCGTGTTCGAGAAGGTGGGTGTGCACACTTCGACCAGCTATGGTGAACTGCCGCCCGATTTCGTCCGTCAGGTGAGTGGCGGCGAGGAGGAATACCCCTATTTCTGGGCCACGAGCATCTCGCTTATCGCTCACATGTGGAACCCCAACGTACCGGCCGTGCATATGAACACACGCTTCTTCGTGACTTCGAAGGCATGGTTCGGTGGTGGCGCCGATTTGAGCCCCATGCTTGACCATCGACGCACGCAGTCCGATCCCGACACCATCGCCTTCCATTCTGCCATGAGGGAAGCCTGTGCTCCGTACCGGCAGATCGATTACGAGCGGCTCAAGGTTTGGTGCGACGAGTATTTCTATTTGCCTCACCGTAAAGAGATGCGCGGCGTCGGCGGCATCTTCTACGACCACCTGTCGACGCCGCCCGAGATCGGCGGATTCGAGGCCGACTTCAGCTTCACGCAGGACTTAGGCCGCGCATTCCTGAAGATCTATCCAGAACTTGTCCGCCGCAATTTCAACACACCGTGGACTGAAGCCGACCGAGAGGAGCAGCTCTTGCGCCGCGGTTGCTATGCTGAGTTCAACCTGCTTTATGACCGCGGCACCGCGTTCGGACTGAGGACCGGCGGCAACGTCGCGTCAATCCTGTCCAGCCTTCCGCCACTGGCGCAATGGTCTTGAGGGCTCGGCGTTCCTACCGTGTGCTGCTGGCTGAACAGGGCTTCGCTGTCGTGCGCATGCCGACCGCAAAATTCGATGCGGAAACAGTGCCCAAGATGGCGTCGAGGGCGCCGAGTGCCCGCAGCGCAACGGATCGTGCCGCCGCTCAACTACGGACCCTTTCGCCTTCCGCCGACACATGTCGGAGGGCGCATCCGACAGGGCTGACCGTAGTGGCTCCGGGCACGGCCTCAGGTGCGCGCGGTCGGCCGGCGTCTTGGCAATGGCTCTTCCGGACGAACGACCGCTTCAACCCGGAAGCGGACATTCGGCCGAGGGCGCTTTTGACCCACAGCGGCCCTCGCGTACGTCCGCATATTGCGACGCAGCAATCCCCTTGACAGTCGATGATAGTCTGATTGTAAACACTATTAGGGGCGCTCGAGGGCAATGTAGCCGCCTCGCCGACATCTCTCTGCTGCCATCATGTGCTGGGCGTCATCGCGCTATGACGGCGGGCGACGCTGGAATGTGATAACAGGAGCGGCGCGGAACAAGATGCAGCATTTGACGATTTCGCTGGAGGGAATTGATGGTACCCGGCTTCTGGATGATTGGCAGTGGTTGCTGGCCGGGTCTCATCGATTGCTGGCTGTAACTCGAATGGGCGATGCCTTTGTCGAGAAGGCGGATGGGGAGGTGATCTTTCTCGACACGCTCGAAGGCAATCTTAAGCACGCTGCCACAAATCAAAACGCCTTCCTCAAATTGCTGCAGGTTGGAGCGTTCGACCCGACGTGGTTCAACCCTGACATGGTGGCGTTGCTGGAAGCTAGTTCAGAACATTTGGCTCCGGGCCAGTGCTATTGCTACAAGATTCCTCCGGTCCTCGGCGGCTCACTCGAGTCAGCAAACGTCAAGGCCATTAGCGCCATGGTGCACTTCAGCATCATGGGCCAACTTCACGAGCAGACCAGACATCTGCCGCCAGGCGCCAAGATCAGTCACTTCAAAATTGTTGAGTAGGACGCTGTAAATTGACTGCGGTGCCTCCATCGATCACGACGCAGCCAGCTCACGGCCAAGCGCCGAATGCCTGTCAAATCCGCACTGTAGGAGCGCACTCGCTCGAGCATCGCGGCTGCGGGAGTTTTCCCGGGCATTGTAGCTCCTTGTCGATAACGGATAGGTCCCTGGAACCAAGAATCTTAAAGGAGGTCCGTTGCAGGTCAACAACGTCCGACAACTTTCTGCAAGCGTTCGGACTCGGTGACCGCGATCACGCAAGTCAGATGCAACATAGACTATGTACTAGAGCCCCAAAGTCGTCAGCGTTGTGTCCTGCCGGGCGACTTCGAACTCGGCGCGGGAGTGTGGTGCCCCGCAATGCGCCTGCTCAGATATCGAGCATGTACGCCTGAGGCAGGCAGGTGGTGCAGGCCTGAACCCGACCTTTGTGGACAGCCGCCGGGCGCTTCGCGCGAAGCGTCATTGAATTGATGGTGTATTAGGGAGAACTCGCATGGGAGCGGATTCCTTCATCGCCTTCTACGGTATCAAGATCACGATCGACCAAACCGATGAAGCTACGCTCGACGCACTCGGAGCACGCACCGACTCTCGATTGAAGGACGCACGACGACATGGCTTGCATGTGTATTGGGGCCGCCCGACCGACGGAGAAGACTACTTTCTTTATGTTGGCCACCGTATTGGTTGGCTGGGAGTTCAGAATGATATCCATGTTGAGGTCTCGATTGACGATCTCACCGAGATGGCGAACAGAGTGCAAGTTAGGCTTATAGAGGCTGGATTCCGCGAGAGCCCCGCTCTCCACCTTCAGCTGGAAGCGCAATACTAAGCTACGTCTCTCTGCCTGGAAGCTCTTCACGTTCACGCGATTACCGGTGGCGCAATGGAAGAGCGTCCGCACGACCAACGCCATTGAGCGGCTGCACGAGGAGTTTAAGCGGCGCATCATTTCTGCCGTACGAGCAGAGAGGTCGCGCCAGACTTTTCGCCTTGCCAGCTCGGTTGTTTCGGCGAATGATTCCGGAAGCTTCGTCCGGGGCACGGAGATGTATCCAGGGTTTCCTTCACCGCCGTTCACTCGTGAAAGTCTCAGCCGCCATTTTGGCTTTCCGGTGCCGCCACCGTTGTCATGTTCCTCAACGCACTGTGTGAGGATTGCGCCACGGGTGAGGCGGTCTACAGCCGGGTCGTCGACTCGTTGGAATGGCTATTGGTCAGTGAGTATGGCGACTCCCGTTACCAGCAAACGCCACCGGAGCTGTTCCCGATCGCGACGAGCGGTGTTGATGGAGGGCACTTCGGGTATCTGATCCACGCGCCCGAACTTGCCCTTCCCGATTACCCAATCGCGTGCTTCGCTCCGATGGACATCAATGGCGCCTATCTGCTGGATGCCTCGACGTTCGAGGCGGTTGAGACCGAAATATCCGCCAATATGCGCTATGCGCAGGAGGAGGACGACTGGCAATCCTCTCCTGCCTCATTTGAGTGGTGGCCGGAGATAAGCGCGAGGCTTGCTCGGCTTGGTATTGTGCCCGATCCCAGCAAGGCGGGACGCAACTATGATGATGGGCACGGTAGACCAGTGATGCCCACAATCCCAGAGGGATGGCACTACGTTCCAAGCTCTGACGGCGCGGGCGTGCTGGCCCCCGCGGCACAATTTCACCCCACATTGCCGCATTCCCTGGATGAGCGACCGAGCCCGACCTTGGTGCTCGATGCTGCCTTGAGGCACGCCGCGGAGCATTTCCCCGCTACGGCCGCTGTGGCTCTTGCGGGAGTGTTATTGGCGGACTTGGCCGCCCAATAGCGGGATCTGTCGGGCAATGAGCGACGCATATGTTTCCCTGGGCCGCCCATCCTTAGCGGCAGTTGTGGATCGCCGCATTGCTCCCTCGCGATGACGATAGTTCTGTGGTCTGCTTGAACCCATTGCGGACATTGGGGTCCGCTGTCATTCTCCCCGGATGGTAGGCGGCTGGGAAAAAGCTCGAAGGATGGATTTGCGGCGCTCCACAGGCACGCGGGCGGACCCGCGTCCGCCTCAAACGGTGCGCGGACGTGACTACCTCGTAGCCCATGCGTGCTTTGAATGTCGAAAATCATGGAAGGTGCGGGCGGACACGGGCGCGGCTTGTCCGGAGTGCGGCTCTTATCTCCATGAGATGGGCCGCTCGTTCAAAGCTCCGAAGCGGTCCGACGCCGAGCAATGGCAGAAGGTGCAAGCCCTCTGGTCAGCAGGTTTCCGCTTCTGGAGCTACCGGAGCCACCCCGACGCTGAACCATTGCCAGAACGATTGCGCGACGTTGATGAATTCATACGCCGCAACGCGGAGCACCCGATGCGCATCGCGCGCTAACGTTCGCCTTTGTGCTTTGTGCAGGTTTTCGGACGCCCCATGACGGGAAACATGTGCCACCCTATAGTGATCAGGTGGCGGCAAGTAGGCCAGCCAAGTTCCGCTTTCGCCCCCTCGCTCCATTGTGAGCAGACCACTCTTGTCCCCGTTGATGATGAGATTGCATCGGCACTGTAAAAGATGGCGCAGGACAAGCGGTTTCTGCAGCGCGTACGGATTCGAACCTTGGCGGTCACAGAGCGCCGGCGACGCGCCCATGCCAAGGCTACACAAGCGGGCTCGCTGCCGATGACCGTGCTACGCCCCCATCGCAAGCCGAGATTGATGCTTCTCCCAGGCCTCGACGGGACAGGTTCTCTCCTTCGCGGTTTTCGCGACGCACTTGACCCGAGCATCCGGACCATCGTCATCTCCTACCCGCTGTACCGGGAGCTCGACTACGCCGCGCTCGAAGAAATTGCGCGCTCGCGTCTTCCGAGAAGAAAACAATTCGTCCTACTCGCCGAGTCGTTCTCCGGTCCGATCGCCATTTCGATTGCGGCGGACCGCCCAGCTGGCCTGCGCGGTCTGATCCTGGCATGTTCCTTTGCGCGCAATCCGGTTCCCGTGCTGGCTCCGCTCAGCGCGTTGGTCCAATTCCTGCCGGTCCGGTGGGCACCAGCTGTCCTGCTGGCCCGACCGACGCTCGGACGCTTCCAAACGCCCATACTACGGTCTCAACTTGCGCACGCTCTGTCGCGCGTGTCGCCCTGGGTCATCCGGAAACGCCTCCGCGCCGTGCTGGAGGTTGACGTGTCGGCGCTCCTCAGCCGAGTTGACGTACCTGTCCTCTATCTGCGCGCATCCGAGGACCGGCTTGTGCCGAGAGCGATATCGGATGAACTGACGGCAGTTCCACGCATCCGCTTTGTCGAGATCGAAGCCCCGCACTTCCTGCTGCAGGTAAGACCGTCGGCCGCCGCCGCGCATGTGCGCGGGTTCCTGCGAAACATCGATGCCTTGAGCGACCAAGGATCGAGCTTCGGTGTGTAAGCACATCTGGTTTGGCAACTTGACAGACTATCGCTTCGTTAGCTCTTTCTGTCGGGTGCGGATACCCGCCAATGCGTTTCCGTGCGTTGTCGTCGTCAAGCGGGAGGATGCCAGAGGTCTCGTTGCTAAGCGGCCCGCGCGCAACCAGTTATCTGACGATCTGTCAACGTCTTTTACCGCTCTTGGCACACAACGGGCATCTTCGCCCACGCAGCAATCACGACAGCTATAGGAGGGTAGAGCTGCCGTGGAATTGAACGGCGTAGATCGACCGTAGATGACCCAACTCGGACATAGGCGACTCGGAATTGCTGCTGCGCAAAATGGACCATTGAGCCTATTTCGCCGGTTGCACTGCCC
>Ga0306920_100008666_pt1 | contig 13508 bp, 21 predicted proteins | sample flu12Cox44000170_FD_204666 | JGI IMG/M metagenome (GOLD analysis project Ga0306920, IMG submission 204666) | Lab enrichment of tropical soil microbial communities from Luquillo Experimental Forest, Puerto Rico - flux4day.12C.oxic.44.000.170 (v2)... | ecosystem: Environmental > Terrestrial >... | reverse complement strand
CTCGACATGTGCAGAGAGTCCGGAGCAGGCTTTAGGCCGTGAAGAATGCTCTGACCTCCCCATTTGTTCTGCATACGTCTGATAACAAATTCATCGACCCGGCACTGCACCTCCCCATGCAGACAGTTTTCGGCTCGAAGGGCCTTCTTCCGCAACACAGCAGTTGGCTCCTTAACTCGCATGTTTTCCTCGTCCGTAAATGCAAATGATGAGTGTGGAAAGAGCGGCCAGATAGGCATCGCGCGCATGCCCCGCACGACTGAGCAAGCGATCCAACGACATGATGGCCGACTCGGAACTGTTCGACATCCGGTCCGACCGTCGCGACGGTCCCCGCCACTTCGTGGCCGAGAACGGCTGGCATCGGAACGATATTGTGCGTGGCGAACAGCAGGTCGGTATGGCACAGCCCGGACGCGCACACATCGACCAGCACTTCGCGTCCAATCGGAGCTGCGATTTGAACGTCCTCAAGATCGAACCCGTGCCCCAGCGCGTTAATAACCACTGCCTTCATGCGGGCGCCTGCTCGTTGCCTTGACGGCTCCGAGTGTGGAACTCGCCATGGCCATACGTCCAATATGTCCTTATGATCTGTTCAATACCGCGAAGGTATCGAATGGAACTACGACACTTGCGTTATTTTGTGGCTGTGGCGGAGCAGGAGCACTTCGGCCGAGCCGCCGAACGCCTCCAAATCGCTCAGCCGGCCCTATCGAGGCAGATTCAGGACTTGGAGAGGGAATTGGGTTTCCGACTATTCGACCGATTGCCTCGAGGAGTCCGGTTGAGTGCGGCGGGAAAACTGTTTTTCGGCGATGCGCAGCGCATCCTGCAAGATGTCGAGAATGCGAAGCGGCGCGCTGAGCGGATCGCCCTCGGCAGAGCCGGTACGCTTCGAATTGGAATCGCCACGGCGTTATCTTGGCATGGGATGGGTGCGGACTGCGTTCGCAACTTTCGGCGGCAGCAACCAGACGTGGAGCTGGTTGTGCAGCATCTGCTCTCTATTCACCAGATCGATGCTGTCGTATCGGGTCGATTGGATGTTGGGTTTGCCGCGACGGTAACGCCGCGGCACGAGGATGTGGCACATTGGCAGTTTGCGCAGGACAGAATGTTACTAGCTGTGCCAAAAGGTCATCCCCTAACAAGGCGAGAGAAGATTCGGCTCCGCGATCTTCGAGACATGTCGTTTATCATGATCCAACGCTGGGCCCTTCCAACCTTCTATGATCAGATGATGCACGAGTGCGCTCGCGGCGGCCTAAGCTCTCCACACATTGTTCACGAGGCAAACGATCGCGATACCCAACTGGGTCTTGTCCAATATCAGATCGGGATAGCTTGGCTGCCGGAATCCACACGTTGGCACTGCCCGCGAGGTGTTATTCTGCTCCCGGTAGTTGATATGAATGTCCGGCTCCCCTTTGAGCTTATATGGAAGAAGGACAATACGTCGCCTGTGTTAGCGAAGTTGGTGGACCAGGTACAAACCCAAACAGCCGCCCAGCCGAAGTGAGCGGGAGGCGCGCGAAATGGGGGTAGCGTGGATAGCGATTCCCGATGTAAGGCCGCAGCACACTGACTCGGTCGCGTATCTTATGCGTTCCAAGATCCAACGGAGAACCGCCGAGGTAAGGTCCAGCTTGCGTCACCGTTGGAATGCAGTGTCGATCGGCTGGGGGCTCCTTCGTCGTAGGGTTGCATCGCCCATTTTCACCTGCTGGGGGAGATTGTGGCTTTATTGAGCTTTGAGGATCGACCTTCGGACTCGCGGTACATCGAAGGAGTCTGGCGTAGCCACAGTTCCGCCGCTGGCGTGTTTCAATCGATCGCCGAGAGCAATCTCGAGCTCGTGGTGTCCCGCCTCCCGGGCGCGGTACGAGTTACCTTACGAGGACCGGTTACCAAGCCGTCCTTGATCCCTTGTCCCGCGCACGGGCGGTGGCTGGCAATCCGCTTTCGTTTGGGGACATACCTTCCGCGTCTACCGACCGCGCTTCTGCTAAACCACCACAGCGTGGATCTTCCTGTAATGACCGACGGTCGATTCTGGCTTGAGGGTACGGCTTGGGAGATTCCAAGCTTCGGCACCGCTGAGATTTTCGTGGAACGCCTCGCTCGTCGAGGTGTGGTTGCCTTTGATGCTGCCGTCCCGGGAACGATCGGGGATAGGATTCAGGGAGTCACGGTGCGAACCGTACAGCGTCGTCTGTTGCGCGCCACGGGGCTTACTCATGGCTGCCTTCGACAGATAGAGCGGGCGCGTCTGGCAGTGAGTCTGTTGAGGAGCGGCTGCCCCATCCTTGATGTCGTGCATGATGCCGGCTACTTCGATCAACCGCACCTCACGCGCTCGCTCAGGCGTTTGACCGGTCAGACTCCCCGGCAGATCTCCAGTAACGAGACACAACTGTCGTTTTTGTACAAAACAAGGCCACATCCGCTGGTTAGGATCGGCTGACCAGTCGCTTACTACAGGAGATGCGCGATGCGGGCTGAGCCCTACATCTTTTTTCAGGGTCGTTGTGCGGAAGCCTTCGAATTTTACCGTAAGACCCTCGGAGCGGAGATCACGTCCGTTGTCCGATTCAGTGATTTGCCGGGTTCTCCGCCTGACATGGATCAAGTGATGCACGCCGTACTGCGCGTTGGTGACACAACTGTGTTCGGTTCCGATGCCGGAGAGGAAAAAGCGGCGGCAAAGGCCAATGGTTTTGCGCTGTCCCTTCACGTGACTGAGGATGCCGAGGCCGAGCGTCTGTTCGCGACGCTGGGGCGCGGTGGCACAGTCGAAGTCGCCATGATGTCCACGCCGTTTGCATCGCGCTTCGCTAAGGTCACGGATCGCTTCGGCATCCCCTGGATGATCGTCAATGCATCCTGATACCCAGCAGGTTGAGATGTCAAAAACTCAGCTCTGGAGCGCACGCGTCATGTCCGCCCTGGTAGTATCGTTTTTGCTCTTCGATAGCGCTCTCCACCTGGCCAAACCACCTCCGGTCGCGGAGGCCTTCGCGGAGCTCGGTTATCCCCTCAGCGCTTCAGTGAGTATCGGAATTACTGAGCTGCTGTGTCTTGCCGCCTATGTAATTCCTCAAACCGCGGTTCTCGGAGGAGTTCTGCTAACGGGCCTGCTTGGGGGCGCAATCGCTACGCAGGTGCGTGCGGGCAATCCCGCCTTTGAGGCGTACGTCTTTCCGACGCTTTTAGGTGTTCTCCTTTGGGGAGGCGTCTGGCTCCGCGATCGTCGCCTGCGGGCACTTTTCCCCGTGCGAAGCCGAGATTGATGCGCCGAGGGAACGATGCGCAGTGGCGTCCCCAAGGGGATTCGAACCCCTGTTACCGCCGTGAAAGGGCGGTCACTCAGAGCAAGTTCACTGCGTTCAGCCGCTCGCGCGCCGCGTTCATCACAAGATGCCCGTAGTGCTTTTCGACCATGGCGAGGGATGTTCCTGACGGCGCGTATAACCCGCCGCAGACACTAGTCGATATCGGCGCTCGCTATCGCTCCACTGTGAAGGGCGTTCTCCCGGCACGCCACTGAGTTCCCGAGGGCCCATCTCAGTCGAGCACGTCGCGTTGCGGCCGTGCGCAAACTCAAGACTCTGACCCTAGCACAGAAGGCAAGCATCGCCGACGAGATCCATAGCAAGCAGCCGAACCTGCTCGCTTCCTGCCTTGTACAGGCGTCAGCTCACGCGTACGTTCGGTTCAGTGCGCTTCTCCGAAGAGCTCGTCGATCCCACCACGGCAGACGCCGCGCGCGCCCAGTACATCGGCAACCACCCAGAGCCGGCACTACTTGCCCTCGTCCTCAATGAGTGCAACGCCTGGCTCCTCGATCTGGCCCGCCGAGGCGCCGAAAAGGAGTCTGACAAGTTCATTTTGATGGCCTCGATCGACCTGGTCAATTGCATAGCACATGCGCCGGCCGCGCGCCGACGCGGTTCATAGCGCGTTTACGCCCGAACAAAAGACTTCGACCGTGCGGAGTTGGCTGGGACGCCACTGACGCTGACTTCCGAGAATCCACCGATTCAAGGAAGGCAGAGCTTGCCGCTCGATCTCACGATCGTAACCTTGGCGGAAATGATGCCCGCCGCGCCGAATGCGATTCGTTGGTGGCTCCGCGTTCCGCACGAGGCGCGACCCAACCATATTAGAGCTCGGCACAGGCTCGGTCAGGCGTGAACGATGTTCAGCAATTTTTCCCAAGCAAGGAAAGACTTGCCGCGATAACGTCATACCACAGTGCGTGAGAGGGAACGAAACATGGCCGGGCTAACTCGGCGTAGCGCGATTATTGCAGCAGCAAGCTCGGCTGTTCTTGCACCCCTCGCAACTTACGCTCAAACATTCACGTGGGCAGAGCGCAAGAAAAAGACCGAAGTCTTCGGTTTAGAAATGGCGTACTACGAGGTTGGTCAAGGCAAGCCGATCTTGTTCCTGCACGGCAACCCCACTTCGTCATATCTCTGGCGAAACATCATTCCGCACGTTCAGCATTTGGGCCGGTGCATCGCTCCGGATCTGATTGGCATGGGCGATTCCGATAAGCTACCGAACAGTGGCCCCGGAAAATATTCATTCCGAGAGCATCAGGAATTCCTCTACACGCTCTTCGAGAAGCTGAATCTCGGAAACACGGTAACCCTGGTCGTGCATGATTGGGGTTCAGCACTGGGTCTTGCATGGGCGCAGCGGAACTCCATACGGATTCGTGGTATCGCCTACATGGAGGCAATTATTGAACCCCCCGGCGCACCAACTCCTGCCCCGGCCCCAGGTACAGCCTTCGCCACCTTGAGATCGCGGGCGGGCGAAAGGTTGATCCTGGAAGAAAATGGCTTTGTTGAAGGCTTGATCAGTGAATTGGATCTTTACCTCACACCGGAAGATGCCGCTGAATATCGGCGGCCATTTTTGAAGTCCGGGGAGAGCCGGCGACCTACGCTGACATGGCCGAGAGAATTCCCCTTAGGCGCGCAGCCCCCCGCGACCTACGCAATCGTCCGGGATTACTCGGATTGGCTAGTCGCTGATGCAGCCATCCCGAAGCTGTTTGTCCACGTCGATCCTGGCGGGATACTTACGCGTCCAGCAGCGCTCAATTTTGTTCGACGATGCAAGAATCAGACCGAAGTAACAGCGTACGGACCTCATTGGGTCCAAGAGGTTTCACCGGGTGCGATCGGACGCGCTTTAGCGAAATGGCTGGCGACTCTCGCATAGCTCCCAAGACGATGCGCGCCGCGCTCGATTTATCGCCGTTCCGTCGAGTCGGGACCGCAGGCACCGCTAAACAAGGCTGGTGGTGCGAGGCTCGAGCGCGTGAGTTGTTGCCCCGGCCTTGGCTGATCGGCAGATCATCGCAGGTCGGTGCGCGCTGGCGTTAGTCTTTAGCGTTGAATGTCCTGCGATACGCCGAGGGACTTGTTCCGTATTGTCTGCGAAAACTGTGGATGAAATTGGACAGATCCTCGAAACCCGAATCGATCGCAGTTTGCGTTACTGGGGCGTCGGTCAGAGCCAGTGTAACGGCGCCGGATCGCAGCCGCGCGCGCAACAGGTACTTGTGCGGGCTTACACCAAGCGTTGCCTTGAAGGTGCGTAGAAAGTGAAACTCGCTCATCCCAGCGAGCCGCGCAAGCTCGGTGATACGCCAATTGATCTGGAGTCGGTCGTTCATGAGTCGAGCCACTTCCGCTACGCGGCGTTCGTGGCGTAGCGGAACAGGCGGGGATCGACAGTCAGTGGCTTGCCGAAGCACGGATTCCGCGACTTCGAACGTGAGCTCCTCAAAGGACCCGCTGCGAAGCGTCGTCGTTATGACTTCGGTCACGCACGAACCGAGGCTGGCTAAGTTGGGCAGTCGCCCGACTCGAAAGTATCGATCGCGTAAGCCCAGCACCTGCGCCAGACTCTCGAAGCAATCAGGGAAAAAATGAAAGGCGATACAGCGATCTCCCGCGCCGTGCTCGTGGGCGCAGGCGTAATGACGACCCGGATTTCCGAGCAATATAGACCCCGGCGTCATTAACGCCCGACCAAAGTCATTCCGGTAGGTGAAGGATCCCGCGACAACTACCGCTATAGACACATAATCGTCGCATTCTTCGAACGAACGATCTCGTGCATCACAGCTACAGACGATGTCGTGCACCGACCAGCCGGACCGCTGGTCGAGCACCCGCGCTGAAGCACTACCAGGGCTGCCCGCGTCGAGTCTGGATCTAAGGGCTGCTCGGACCGGCTCGAACAGGTCAATGGAAAGCAATTTTCACCAAGTCGGTCAGTCCTGGACGGCATAGCGTACGGCGTGTGGAAGCGCCATATACCAAAACACCAGCGAATTCATCCCACTGTACGTCGGAACCATCCCAGGTGCCTATGTCATACGCTCTCGACCGTCGCACCGTCCTGAATGGTCTGCTCCTCACCGCAGCCACCAGTTCAGTGTTCAGGGCAACTCCGGCGAAAAGCCCTGCCAGCCAGGGTCTGGCGGCTACGTTGCTGGCCTCGGGTCCGCATCCGAGCCTTGGTCATCACGCCGACACATTTGGTCGACTGATCGGCAGTTGGGCGGGCCACTACCGTGACCGTCATGAAAAGGGTGCCGTGGAAGAAGGACCGATGGAGGTTCATTTCGGTTGGGTCCTCGATGGCCGTGCGGTCCAGGACACATTTATCGCTCCGCCGCGCGGGGTTGCCGCTCCGGCGAATTCGGAGCGTCGGACCTACGGGACCACGATCCGAGTGTTCGACCCGAAAACTGAAAGTTGGCTTGCCGTGTGGCACAACCCCATCACTGGGGTGCGAAATGATCTCGTGGGGCGCCGGGTGAGGGACGACATCGTCAACTTTTGCACCGTGGACGAACGACCCGAGAAATGGCTGTTCACCCAGATCAAGCGTGATTCCTTTCTATGGCAAGCCTTCAGTCTCGCAAACGACGGCCTGACTTGGGAATTGGAAACGGACTTTCGTCTTCATCGAATCGCATAGGCGCGGGCAGCACGCACAAGCACGATGAGTATCAACTGCTCGCTGGTTGGCGGCTGCGCGCGTCGTGCGGATCGATGCAACGGCGACGCCCTCAGGAGGGAATGAGCGATGAAAGCTCAACCAGTCTGCACTTTTCTCCTGGTTGCAATTAGCGCGATTGGCGCCGGCCGTGCTGGCCTGGCAGACACCCCGCCGGCCGATCACAGGCGCGACATGGTCAGAGTTTTGGAGGCAGGCGGCCCACATCCGTCTCTTGCTGATGAAGCCCAGGTATTCGGTCGCTTTGTCGGCACCTGGGATGTGGACTACGGGGAAAGGGCCGACGGCGGCAAGTGGACTCACTACCCCGGCGAACTAATCGTCGGCTGGGTCATGGACGGGCGCGCTTTGCAGGACCTCTTCATTAGCGATCCGATGACGCCGGGCGGGGAACGCGGCATGGGTACGACTCTCCGCTATTTTGACGTCAAGTCGAAAAAGTGGCGCGTGACCTACATCGAACCCGTGTCAGATACCGTCGCGCAATTGAGCGGTGGACAGGAAGGTGACCGGATCGTGTTATATGGTGAGGGTCACCAAGGTTCGAAGTTGCGTTGGTCGTTTAATGACATCAAAGAGAATTCTTTCACTTGGAGAGGTGAGCGATCGCGCGACGGTGGCAAAACCTGGACGCTTGAGGAAGAGCATCACATGAAGCGTCGAGGTACGAGTTCGTGACGGAGTCGCTCATTTGCCGATACAAGATCTCGAGTCGCTGCGAAATGCACAGCAGACGGACGTAGTTTTTGCCGATTAGCCTCGTTTCGGAACCCGCGGTGTCGGGACCGACGCGGTGTCGGTCCGCTTTGATGCTTGCTTCGTCGCCAAAGGATTGCTCGGGATCGCGAGGGCCGGGGGTTCTCGTCATCATTGTTCCCGTTGATAAGCTTTGCGCCGCAGAAACCCACGTTCGTTGATGCTGACATCATCCCTGTCGCGCTGGTTCCGCTGTATGAGATTCAACGCGCGTGGCTACCCCCCCTTCGGACGTGCCCGAAGATTCGGCGCGCCACTCCCAGGTACGGGCTCGCGACGACATCCGCGATGTACTCGCGCACCTTGGCATCGAGCGCGCACACATCGTCGGCCTCTCGATGGGTGGGTTTGCGACGTTGCACTTTGGGATGGCATATCCATCCCGGGCGCGATCGCTGTTAATCGCGTCGTGCGGATACGGAACAGATCCCGACCGACAGGCGGAATTCCAAGCTGACATGGAGGCCACCGCGGGGCACATCGAGCAGGAGTCCATGGCTCAATTTGCGAAGAGCTATGCCCTTGGACCAGCGCGGGTGCAGCTCTAAAACAAGGATCCTCGTGGCTGGTCAGAGTTCGCAGCGCAATTAGCCAGTCACTCGACGCGAGTGTCCGCACTCACCATGCGTGGAGTCAAAAGCAGCGGCCTTCGCTATGGAGCCTGCGTGACGCGATGCGGAAACTGACCGTCCCCACCCTCGTAATGACGGGCGACGAGGACGATCCCTGTCTTGAACCCGGCTTGATGATGAAGCGCACGATTGCGACCGCGGGGCTCGCCGTTCTTCCCCGATCTGGACAAGCCATCAATCTGGAGGAGCCGGACGCCGCCGGGTCGCGGACCGTGGAAGCGGGCGTCCACCAGGACGATGGGATTCGAAACGTTCCGGGCAGCCAAAGGGTGCAGACGCGCCACGCGCCGGCAAGCCAACAGCTTGTGCTACCGATCGCGTCTGTTCTTGGTTGTGGGCAATGGGCAATTCGTACAGGTCCTATCGTCGCACATGCGGCAGATCGTGAAGCGATCCAGCTCAGAGGTGTCCTGTCTGGCCAGCAACTCACGTATCAGCGTTTCAAGTCGCTGCCCTTCAGCCGGCGACAGCACCTCCAGAAGTGACGCAACGGCTGAAATTCGGGACCGTAACAGATCTTTGCGGGCCGCAGCGCCGGTGGCCGTTAGCCACAAAGCGACCTCACGGCCGTCCTTTCCCGACCGGCGTTCGACAAACTGATCCGAAACTAGACGGTCTACCAGCCGGACAGTTCCGGAATGGGATAGGCCGAGGATTCGCCGGAGCTTGTCATTGGTCATGCCCTGGCCATACCCAATGACGACGAGTGCTGCAGGCGTCTCTCCACCGCGGCCCACGACCTCGCGCGCTCCTTGCTCGATACGATCCATGACGGCGAGCGAAAGCGCCCCCAGCAAATTTGCGATTTCAGTCTTCATGCCATGAATAATATGTGCGCCGCACACAAAAATAAATCTTGCACAATATGTGTGCTACGCACATAATTGAACCAAGGAGAGCGACGATGACACCCCAACGATCATGCATTGCGGATATGCGGGGACTTGTTGAGTGCCTGGGCGGCGACCAGGGACACTTCCGGCTTTACGGGCGAGGATCGCGACACAGTGGGCGGTGAAGATCATCCTCGAGTTTGAAGCGAGTGGCCAAAGCTGCGGTTCGCGCTGTGCCGGTCGCGCACGACTTGAAGCTGAAAAAACAGGGAGGATGACGATGAATACTCGAAGGGCTGCACCAACGTCTCCAAATGCCGTCGGCAGTGAACCCGTCCTCAAATACGTGCAGGCGAACGGACTGCGGTTTGCCTACCTCGAACAGGGGAGCGGACCTCTTGTCATGTTCATGCATGGCTTTCCCGACAACGCCTGGTCGTACCGAGAGCAAATGCAAGTCTTCGCGGATGCTGGATACCGCGCGGTCTCGCCGTTCTTGCGCGGCTATGCGCCGACTGAGATTCCGGCGGACGGAATTTTCGATCCCATCGCACTGGGCAAGGATCTCGAAGCGCTCATTGCGGCGCTGAGCGAGGACGGACGGGCACGGGTCGTTGGCATGGATTGGGGCGGCACATCCACCTTACAGGTGCTGTCCACAGCGCCAGCGGCGATCAAGGCCGCCGTGGTCATGAACACCGCGCACCCGATTACTGTTTCGAGCATCAGGAGGGATCCCGACGCCGTTCACTCCCTCTTCCATGTCTATTTTTTTACGATCCATGGCGTCGACTCGGTGGTCAATATCGAGGGACTTCCCTTCGTTGATTATCTCTGGAAACTCTGGTCACCGACGTTCAAGAATGACGAGCATCTCCGCTCGATCAAGGAGACTCTCAGCTCGCCCGGTACCATGTCGGCCGCGCTCAAATACTATCGGGGCCTGATCGATGCGGGACATATGGGCCGGCTGCCGATGAACGAAATGCATACGCCGACGCTGACAATTTATGGTGGCAACGATCCGACGGCAAGGTACTCGTTGATGGAAGAGCCGCTCTTCAAGGGGCCACACGAGCGTGTTGTCCTGCCCGATGTCGGGCACTTCCCGCACCTCGAGCGTGAGGTCGAAGTCACCGGCCTGATCATGGACTGGTTGAAGACGCACGCTCCTAACTGAACGCATAGGGCGGAAGCCAGTTTCTTGGGCTCATCCTTGGCGAAGCTCTCGAATGCGGTATTGGCGGGAGGCGCCAGAATGAATTCGCGCATCGTGCTCAAGTCGGCGTGTGCTGAGGTCGGTGGCTCGCCGACCGGGCGGAAGAATGGGCACCAGGTCGAGATACCTGCCGAAGAACCTGAGGATTGCGAAGCTGGGAGCGAACAGCGGGATGATCGACACCCGCGTCGCGTACGCCTGGCTCATGCCGCGCGGGTTGATCTCACCGCTCGACAGGCCGCCGACCACGGCTTACGGATAACGGAGCGAGCGCACTGTGACGGAGGCGATCCCGGCGCGCCGCGTAGCGGGGCCGAAGAGCCACCAGTCGAGAGAGCCCCAGAGGCATGCCCACACCCGCCGAGGATCCTGTGAGGGCCACTCCCTCGGGTTACCCGCAGCGCATCGTCTGCCTGACCGACGAGACCACGGAGACGCTCTACCTCCTGGGGGAGGAGTGGCGCATCGTCGGCATCTCCGGCTTCACGGAGCGGCCGGCGCGCGCGCGGCGCGAGAAACCGCGGGTGTCGGCGTTCACCAGCGCGCGCATCCGGCGCATCCTCGAGCTGGCTCCCGACCTGGTGCTCGGCTTCTCGGACCGGCAGGCCGACATCGCTGCCGAGCTGATTCGCGCCGGGCTCAACGTCCACGTCTTCAATCAGCGCAGCGTCGCGCAGATTCTCGGCATGATCCGCGCCCTGGGCGGGATGATCGGCTGTGAGGCGAAGACCGCAGCGCTCCTCGAGCAGCTCGAGGCGGGACTCGTCACGGTGCGGGCCCGTGCCGCAGCGCTCGCGCGCCGACCGCGGGTGTATTTCGAGGAATGGGACGCGCCCCTCATCTCCGGGATCGGCTGGGTGGCGGAGCTCATCGGTCTCGCCGGAGGCGAGGAGTGTTTCCCCGAGCTCGCAGCAAAGGGGCTCGGACGCGAGCGCATCATCGCCGACCCGCTCGAGGTCGTGCGCCGCGCCCCCGACATCGTGCTCGGCTCCTGGTGCGGCAAGAGGTTCCAGCCCGCGGAAGTGGGCGCGCGGCCCGGCTGGAGCGCGGTCCCGGCGGTGCGCGGCGGCTTCGTGCGCGAGATCAAGTCAACGATCATCCTGCAGCCCGGCCCGGCGGCACTCACCGACGGGGTACAGGCGATTCAGGCCGTGATCGAGGAGTGGGCCCGCGCGAGCTAAAGTGTGTTCGAGAGTGTCCACGACCCGGTGGTAAATGAGGTGACCTCGGTGTCACAGGCCAAAACGCTCAACATCGTGTTCGTCGTGTTCGACGACGTCACCCAGCTGGACTTCACCGGACCGGCGCAATGTTTGGCGCGTATGCCGGGGGCCCGAGTCTTTGTCGCCGCCGAGAAAGCGGCACCGATCAGGACGGATTGCGGTTTCTCCATCGTTCCTACTGTCACCTACGCCAACTGCCAGCAAGCTGACGTTCTGTGCGTTCCCGGCGGGCGCGGTGTATCGACGGCAATCCGCCAGAAAACCACTGTCAGTTTTGTCCGTTCGCAGGCTTCCCGGGCCCAGTGGGTGACGGCGGTTTGCACGGGTGCCTTTATTTTGGGAGCCGCCGGACTGCTTCGGGGCAAGCGGGCGACAACGCATTGGGGATACACGCACCTGCTTCCGCTGCTGGGAGCCGTGCATGAGCCTCACAGAGTAGTCACGGACGGCACATTGATCACGGCCGGCGGAGTCACATCGGGCATCGATTTTGGACTGACCCTGGTGGGCCAGATCGCCGGACCACACGCGGCTCAAAAGATCCAGCTCGCGCTCGAATACGATCCGGCACCGCCGTTCAATGGCGGCACGCCTGCAGCGGCACCTGCCGAGCTCGTAGCAGAACTTCGGGCTAGCGTTTACGAAGCAGCTGCATCCGAGTTGGAAGAGATCTTGCGTGCCCTCTGAGTGCGGAGCCCGTTCCTGGATTGCCCATAGAGGAGACTTATGCATCACGTGCAGAGCCTGATTGGCAAAATAGGCTCTGGGGCTGACAGGCTGCTTCTTCAGGCCCCTTTTAGGCCCTCGACTTAAATAGAGGTAAGGTTCGTGACCCAACTCACTTTCACGTTTCTCGCCAGCGAAGCGCCCCCGCGGACAAGGCCTTCGAACTACCCGGAACCCTTCGCATCGATGATGTCAGGGCGCATTAAGCGGCCGCTAGGGGATCTGTTCGCACTGAAAAACTTTGGGGTAAACCACGTGAGGCTCCCGCCCGGTGCCATCTCCGCGCTGCACCACCGACACTCAGTTCAGGACGAGTTTGTCTACGTCTTGTCCGGGACGCTGACCCTGGTCCACGACTCTGGTGAAGCGATACTGGCCGCGGGCATGTGCGCCGGCTTTCCGCGCGGCGGCACCGCTCATCATCTCGTAAACCACTCCGATACGGTTGCAACATATCTGGAAGTCGGGGATCGGCAGTCAGGCGATTCCGTGCAGTATCCCCGCGATGACATCGAAGCGACCGCGGGCGATGACGGCAAGTGGCGCTTCGCACACAAGGACGGAACTCCCTACTGAGCTGCACGAGGAATTCGACAGCAACGGAGTCAGCGCGCGTGAATGTAGTTACTCCCCATATGCTAGCGCAGTACAAGGCCTGGGCCGACGAGCTTTTTCCGCAGAAGCTGTCTCAGCTCTCCGAGAGACAGCTCGCCGAACCGCAGCCTATCGTCTTCGGGAGCTTGATTCCCACCCTGCATCACGTCTACGCGATGGACTTCGTATGGCGGGCGCACTTGCTGCGTAACTGCAGCGCTGATGCTGGTGCCGGGAATGGCACTCGCCAGCAGCGTGTTCGATGCGACATGGAAGGTGCGTCCCGACTCGATCAAAACGACCTGCAAGGCGAATGAGTTCCAGGTCTTGGACGGCACATACACCTGCTTGAGCTGCGTGCCTGAGATCGAGGTGAAGGCTGACGGCAGCGATCAGAAGGTCGAAGGCCAGGACTACTACGATACCGTGGCCGTAACGGTCGTCAGCCCCTCCTCGATCCACATCATCGACAACA
>Ga0306920_100008665_pt1 | contig 13508 bp, 12 predicted proteins | sample flu12Cox44000170_FD_204666 | JGI IMG/M metagenome (GOLD analysis project Ga0306920, IMG submission 204666) | Lab enrichment of tropical soil microbial communities from Luquillo Experimental Forest, Puerto Rico - flux4day.12C.oxic.44.000.170 (v2)... | ecosystem: Environmental > Terrestrial >... | reverse complement strand
CGGTATCTCAGTCCCTCAGATATTCAGTCCGTCGGTTAATAGTAGCTGAGAAACTCAAGGACTAAGAGACCGAGAGACCGAGAGACTGAGTAACTGAAGTCATGAAGAAATTTCCGCCGACGCTCCATCTGTTCGTCACTGTGGTCTGGATGATCGTGGCTCTGTATATGATTTTTCTCTACGCGCCCCAGGAAGCGACCATGGGGGAGGTGCAGCGCATTTTTTATCAGCATGTACCGGCGGGGTTAAGCGCCTTCATTGCATACTTTGTCGTGTTTCTGGGCAGTGTGATCTATCTTTGGAAGCGCACGAAGTTCGCCGACGATTTGGCCTACGCTGCCGCCGAAGTTGGTCTTGTCTTCTGCACTTGCGTGCTGGTGACCGGGCCGCTCTGGGCGAAGCCGGCCTGGGGAATTTGGTGGACTTGGGACGCGCGGCTTACGTCGACGTTTATTCTCTGGCTGCTTTTCGTCGCCTACCTCATGCTGCGAGCGCATTTGATTAACCCCGGTCGCGCCGAGGTTCTGGGCGCCGTGGTGGGGATCATCGGCTTCGTAGACGTCATCGTGGATTACATGGCGATCCGCTGGTGGCGCACGCAGCACCCTCAGCCAGTTTTCATGGGCGGATCCGGATCGGGCCTTGATCCGAGGATGAAGTTGACATTCTTAGTGAGTTGGGGTGCCTTTCTGTGTTTGTTCTGGTATCTTGTGCGCCAACGCATGGCATTATTGGTCGCCCAGCGTGAGGTCGGCTGGCTGCGGCGCCAGCTTGCCCTGCGCGAATCATAGGGTGATGGCTGACGGCTGATCGCCAACAGGGTGACTGCTCTTGAGGGGCAGCGTGGGAAACAACTATCTCTTCGCGGCCTACGCCTTGGTCTGGATCATCTTTATGGTCTACGCCTGGAACATTTCGCGGCGACAGGCGCAGCTCAGGAAAGATTTGGAGGAACTCAAGCGGAGCCAGCGCTCGACCTGAGGGTCCGTGTTCAGGCCACCAGGCTACCGCAGATGTATAATTTCGTGTGTTGGGTCGAAGCGGTTGTGTCAGACTTCGGGCTCTGTGCGACGGATGCTCGCGAACCCCGCCAGGTCCGGAAGGAAGCAACGGTAGCGGGCCTCTCCGTGTGCCGCAGATCAACCCGAAGTCTGGCTCCAGCGATTTGGGATTTTGGACTAGTGATCCCCGGGGTTGCATGAGAAACCTAGTAGGGGTGAACCGGGATCGCCAATAGCTGGCGATGCCGGTCTGAATCCAAAATCTAAAATCTAAAATCCAAAATCGTATGTCGTATCAAGTTATCGCCCGCAAATATCGGCCACAGATCTTCGACGATGTAGTGGGCCAGCGGCTCATTACCGACACCCTCAAGAATGCCATTCTCCACAATCGCGTGGCTCACGCTTACATCTTCTCGGGCGCGCGCGGCGTGGGCAAGACCACGACCGCGCGCATCTTGGCTAAGGCCCTCAACTGCATTCAGGGGCCTACCGTTACGCCCTGTGGGGTCTGCGACTCCTGCCGGGAAATAGCGGCTGGGAACGCCGTGGACGTCCTGGAGATTGACGCGGCCTCTAACCGCGGCATCGACGAGGTCCGCGAGCTCCGCGAAACCGTGCGCTACCTCCCAGCGCGCGACCGCTACAAGGTCTTCATCATTGACGAAGTTCATATGCTGACCACCGAGGCCTTCAACGCCCTGTTGAAGACCTTGGAAGAGCCGCCACCGCGGTCGCTGTTCATCATGGCAACGACCGAAGCGCACAAGCTGCCCTCAACGATCCAGTCCCGATGCCAGCACTTTGCCTTTCGATTGCTGGATTACGACGAGATCTATTCGCGATTGGTCAAAATATGCGCCGCCGAGGAGATCAGCGCCGTGGAAGGGGCCTTGAGTGCGATCGCCCAGGCTGCGGTGGGCAGTCTGCGTGATGCCTTGTCCCTCTTGGATGAAGTGATCGCCGCCTGCGGCGCGCAGTTGGATGAGACTCGCGTGCGCCAATTGCTGGGTGTAGTCCCCGCGCAATTCCTCAGTGGGATGGTGGAGGCCATATACGCCGGCGATTCGCGCCGCGTGCTCGAACAGGTGAACGAACTGGCCGGCGAAGGATACGAGCTTGTCCACTTTTGCGGCGAATTCACTCGCTACGTGCGCAATCTGATGGTCGCGAGAAGTTGCGGCGCTGACAGTCCGCTACTGCAAGTGCCGAGCGACGAACGCGAGACTCTGCGCAAGCTCTCAGCGCTCATGAGCGAGGAGGACATCTCGCGTTTCTTCCAGATTCTACTACGAACTCAGGGCGAGCTTCGCTATTCGCTTCAACCTCGGTTTCATCTGGAGCTTGGCCTGATGAGACTCGTCCACGCCCGCAAGCTCGTTTCGATGGAGAGCCTGTTGGCGGAAGTAGGTGGGTTGCGCGCCGGCCAAGCGGGCCGGGCGGAACGGCCAGGCGGACCATCGCCGGGCCCGAGCGCGACCGGATCTCCTGAATCTCCGGTGAGTGATCCATCACAGGGTCTGAAAGCGCACCCGCCAGCCGCGACGGCTCCTCGTTGGGAGAAACCTTCAATGCCTCCCAGTTCCGGATCGGCGCGGCCGACAGCGCCTTTGCCGCCCGCCGATAGCGCGCCAGAGGCCGCCATGGGGCAGGACCCCCGCCTGGTGGCGATCAAAGCCTTGCTTTTTGATCAGTCCAAGTTCCTCAGTAGTTGCCTGAATCCGCTGGCCGCTTGGCGTTTTGAGGACGGCAAGGTTCATTTCATCTACCCCAGGGACGCTTCGTGGGCAGTCGATCTCATGAAGTCGCGCGAGCACCAAGAGAGACTCACATCCGTGTGCGAGCAGGTGCTCGGCCAGCCTGTCAGAATTTATGTTACACTCCAGGAAGGAAGAACCCAGACTGTGGCGCAGCGTCCCTGTGCCCGTGAGCGGGCAGGGGGCGACGCGATGCTGGCGGCCTTCCAAAGGAGATTTGACTGCGCCGTGGTGGACGTCAAAGACCTGAGCCGGGAGTGAACCCATGAAGAATCTGCAACACATGCAGCAGATCATGAAGCAGGTCCAACAGATCCAGGAACAATTGCAAAGGCAACTGGACGAACTGGTGGTGGAAGCATCTGCAGGCGGAGGCATGGTAACAGTCAAGATGAACGGTCAGAAGCAACTTGTAGCCGTACAGATTGACCCCGAGGTATTTGCCGCTAAGGATCTCGAGATGCTGCAAGACCTGTTCCGGGCTGCGGCGAATGAAGCCGCCAGACTAGTAGACGAACAGCTAGCCAGTCGAATGGGCAACCTGGCGAGTGGTCTGAGTCTTTCCGGCTCGACGTAAGAAATCCTCCAGCTCACAGCCTTATGAAGGACTTCGCCGCGCCCATGGCCCGTTTGATCGACGAGCTCAAGCGGTTGCCGGGTATTGGTCAAAAGTCGGCACAGCGTATCGCCTTTCACCTCGAGCGCGCGCCCCGCGAGGACGCGGAACGCTTGGCGGCGACTCTCATCGACATGAAAGACAAGATGCGCCTGTGCAGGGTTTGCAACAACCTGACGGAGCTGGATCCTTGTGAATGCTGTTCCGACCCCAGCCGCGATCCTTCAGTGGTCTGCGTCGTCGAAACCCCTTACAACGCCGTGGCCATCGAGAAGACTCGAGAGTTTCACGGTCTTTATCACGTGCTGCACGGCGCCCTCTCGCCCCTGCACGGCATTGGGCCCGACCAGTTGAAGCTGAAAAGCCTCATAGCACGCCTCAAAGGCGGCACCATCCGTGAATTGATCGTCGCCACCAATCCTAACGTGGAAGGCGAGGCGACGGCCATTTACCTCTCGAAGCTGATCAAGCCTTTGGGCGTCAAGGTGACGCGAATCGCTATGGGCATCCCGGTAGGTTCTGAGCTCGAGTTCGCCGACGAGGTGACAATGCTGAAGGCAATCGAAGGGCGGCGAGAGATTTAGCCCCTTTTGGGGATTCTCGATTGATCCCGCCTTGCAGGACCAATCGACAGGGCAGCGCTAGCCGCCTCCCAGAGAGTCCCCGAGACCCCGTCGGGACGGGGCTGCTGCTTGTCAGGAGGAAGAACCGCCGTCGACAAGCTCACGGCCCTGAGCGAAGTCGAAGGGCAGAGTTCGAAAAAGCACGAACTCTGCGCTACCCATTGTTGCCGAGCTTCTGCGCCACCGGTGAAGGGTGCCATGGACAGTGTTTCACTCAGCCTCGTTATCCCGTTGTACAACGAGGAAGACAACGTCCTACCGCTCGTCGAGCAATTGAATGCCGCGTTGGCTGGCTGGTCCGGCCCTCTGGAGATTCTGTTGGTGGACGACGGCAGCACCGATCGAACCCTCGGCCTTCTGCGAAGGGCGCAGGAGGCCGACCCTCGCGTCCGCATCATCCACTTCCGTCGCAACCTCGGCCAGACGGCTGCCATGGCAGCCGGTTTCCGTCTGGCAAGAGGCAGTGTGCTGGTCACACTCGATGGTGACTTGCAGAACGACCCTGCGGAGATTCCCCGGCTGGTGGAAATGCTCAAGGACTGGGACGCGGTGTGCGGCATTCGAATTCGTCGCGAGGATGGCTCGTGGAAGCGCCTAAGCTCCCGCATCGGCAACGGGTTCCGCAACTGGGCCACGAGTGAAGATATCGTCGATACCGGCTGCACGCTGAAGGCTTACCGACGCGAGTGCGTGCAGGACCTGGACCTGTACCAAGGTATGCATCGCTTCCTGCCCACACTACTCAAGATGCGTGGTTACCGGGTAACACAGGTGCCCGTCGGCCACCGCCCGCGCCTGCACGGCAAGACTAAGTACTCCACTTGGGGACGCCTGGCGAAGGGCCTAGGTGACGTCCTAGCGGTTCGCTGGATGAAACAGAATCACATCGACTTCGACGGCGTGCTGGAAGTGCTGGAAGCCAGAAGCCGGAAGCAAGAAGCGAAGAGCAAGAAGCAGGAGGCAAAGAGAGAGGAATACCAAGCAGAAAAGTAGCAGATCTCCTCAGACTTCTTGCGGGATTCATCGAGGCGATTGCCTCCATGCTGACTGGAGGCCGCTAGGTTTCCGTAAACGAAGTACTAGACCCCAAGTCTGTGTTCTTGTTCTGACTTCTGGCTCCTGACTTCTCCATGGCCAGATTACTCAATCACCGGACCGCTCAACTACTGGTTCTCGTTGTCGTTGCTGCTTGCCTGTTCTTTGTTGGCCTCGGACGCTTGCCACTTACGGAACCGGACGAAGGAAGAAACGCGGAAGTGGCTCGTGAAATGTTGGACTCCGGGGACTGGATCACACCCCACTACGACACGCTCACCTATCTCGACAAGCCTGCGGCTTTCTTCTGGCTCGTGGCAACATCGTTCAGGGCCTTCGGCGTTTCGGAATGGGCGGCAAGGTTTCCGTCGGCGCTGATGGCGCTGGCAACTTCCCTGCTGGTTTGGTTCCTGGCCCGGCGCATGTCCGACAATAGGACTGGGCTCCGAGCCGGCCTGATCTGGGCAACTTCGCCTTTGGTGATCACCTTTGCTCGCAACGTCATCTTCGATATGCCTCTCACCTTCTTTGTGACTCTTGCCATGACGAGTTACTGGCTGGCGGAAGCGGAAGACTACAAACATCCATGGCGTGATGCGATCCTCTTCGCCGCCATGGGCATTGCCGCCATCACCAAAGGTCCCGTGGGATTTCTGCTTCCGCTGCTCTCTGTCTCTGCTTACCTGGCTCTGCGAGGTAGGTTACGAGAATTGCGAAGGTTGCGCTGGGGGCTCGGGGTGTCAGTCTTCCTGGCGCTAGCACTGCCTTGGTTTGTCGCTGTGTCCGTCCGAAACCCGGACTTTCCCAAATACGCCTTCTGGCAGGAGAGTCTCCTGCGGTTTGCTACCGGCCAAGCCCATCGCTCCGGTGGACCTCTGTACTACGTTCCGGTATTTCTCGCAGGATTCTTGCCCTGGAGTTTTTTTCTGCTCTTCGCGGGATGGAACCGACTCAGAGCTTGGAGGGAACTCAGGCGGGAAGGGCGCAAGCCTCAGCTCTTCCTTTTGACCTGGGCAGCAGTTGTCTTTGTTTTCTTTTCCATTTCCCGCTCCAAGCTTCCAGGCTATTTTCTGCCGGCAACGATTCCGCTCAGTATATTGATGGCTCAAGTCTGGGCCGAGCTGGATGCGCGGGCGTTGGAGCGCCGGCCGGACTGGCTGACCGCTGGGTTCGCGACCCTCGTGGCCCTGGGTCTGCTGATGTTGCTGTCCCCACAGTTACTCCGCTTCCACAGCCTGCAATCACTGGCGACGAAGAAGATTCCGCCTGCGTTGATGCCGCTGGTCCGGCCGGCGCTGCTGTTTGCCGGTTTGATGCTGGCTGGCTTGGGCGTTCTGGGCCGAAACCTTTCTGCAAGACTTCGGACCGGCGCCCTGTCTACTGCGGCCTTTGCATTATTGGCCTTTACGACTCCATTGTTGATTGTCCGCTGGATCGTACCGCTGGAGGTCTATGCCGCTAATTCCTCCAGTCGCCGAATTGCGCAGACAATCCTCCAAAGCCCTGAGAAAGACCTGCCCGTTTACGGATACTATTGCTTTCGTACCAGCCTTCCTTTCTACTTGCGGCGCCCGGTAGGTCTTGTCACCCAAAATGCTACTGAACTAACCAGTAACTACGTAGCCCTGCGATGGCGGGCTTTCCAAGCGCTGGAGTCGTCAGGGTCCGCAGATGCGCCTCAAGCAGTTGTCGAGCGGGGACACCTGCAGGCGCGAGCGGCAAGCGGAACCCCGCTTCTCGTCGACGGCCGCCACTTGCCGGGCTTTGTCGATAAATCGAGGACCCCCTGGCTCGTAATCCTGTCGAGCGATCGGGTGGCACAACTGGCTCAGGCGCTTGGGTCTCTGGAGCCATTGTGGGACGAATGGGATTCCTCCGTTTGGAAGGTACAGGTAACAGGGCAGCCGACTAGAATATACAGGCTAAAGTAGGCACGGAGCTGGCGTTCCGGGTTGTCATCAGAGATGTTCTATAATTACAAGGAATCTGCCCGCCGCCCGCGATCAGCGAAACGCAGGAGTCGAAGGCAGGGAAGAGTGTTCGATTCTTTAACAAGGAGTTCACGATGAAATTCTTTTTGGACACTGCCAACCTGGACGAGATCCGGGAAGCGGCCAGCTTGGGTGTGCTGGACGGGGTCACCACTAACCCGTCGCTGATTGCCAAGGAGAAGGCTGATTTTGAGAAGCGAATTGTGGAGATCTGTGAGATCGTGCAGGGTCCGGTCAGCGCTGAGGTAACCTCCAGGGAAACGGAAGAGATGTGCCATCAGGGACGCGAGCTGGCTAGGCTTCATCCCTGGGTGGTGGTGAAAACGCCGACCACCAAGGAAGGCTTGAAGGCCACCAAATGTCTGGTGGCGGATGGCATTAAGGTGAACATGACGTTGTGCTTCTCCGCGTCGCAGGCGTTGCTCGTGGCCAAAGTCGGCGCCACTTACGTCAGCCCCTTCCTGGGGCGGCTGGACGACATTTCCCATGTCGGCATGGACCTCGTCCGCGACATCGTCACCATCTATCGCAACTACGGCTACAAGACGCAGGTTCTGGCCGCCTCGCTCCGTCACCCGCCGCACGTAGTGGACGCCGCCAAGGCGGGCGCCGATGTGGGCACGATGCCCTTCAAAGTCTTCGAGCAGCTCATCAGGCATCCGCTCACCGACATAGGCCAGGAAAACTTCCTAAAGGACTGGGCAAAGCTGCACCATTGACGACTGCCGATTTTGGATTGCCGATTGCTGCGAGTGCGTGTCGGAACTCCAAAGCACCTCGCTTCCGCACATCATAGGCACGGGGTTCTTGCTATGGCATTTGCCGTCACAAATCGCTGTGTCGTGGCATTCAATGGAATTCGTCCGAATCCCTGCGCGATCACGTGGGTCGTTGCGTATAGCTGGAGGCTCTAACCTAACTAAGAGGCTGATGAAAAAGATCACGACGATGTGATCCGGCCGGTGCGGGGATCTGCTCTTATTTCTTTTCAACAAGAAACAGCAGATACTTCGCTACGCTCGGCATCACATGCACTCTTTACTTGTCAGGCTGCCAAGATATTCCGGAAATTCCGGCTCCTGACCCCTGGCTCCTGACTCCCGTTTCTGTGACTTTGCAACAAAAACTCGACGAACTGCGACGACGTCACGCGCTGGCAGAGGCGGGGGGCAGTGAAGACCGGCGCGCGCGGCAGCACGCAGAGGGAAAGCTCTCGGCGCGCGAACGGCTGGAGTTGCTCTTTGACGAGGGAAGCTTTGAAGAGCTCGACAAGCTGGTGGAGCACCGCTGCCAGGACTTTGGGATGGCCTCGCAGCGCGTACCGGGCGACGGCGTTGTGACCGGATACGGCCGCATCCACAGCCGACTGACTTTCGCTTTCGCTCAAGACTTCACCGTCTTCGGGGGGTCGCTCTCTGAAGCCAACGCCGCCAAGATCTGCAAGGTTATGGATCTAGCCTTGAAGATGGGCGCCCCGATCGTCGGGCTGAACGATTCCGGTGGGGCCCGCATCCAGGAGGGTGTGGCATCCCTGGCGGGCTACGCCGACATCTTCCTACGTAATACACTGGCCTCCGGCGTCGTGCCCCAGATTTCCGCTATCCTGGGACCCTGTGCGGGTGGCGCCGTCTACTCGCCCGCCATCACCGATTTCACTCTGATGGTTGAAAAGTCCAGCTACATGTTTGTGACCGGGCCGGACGTCATCAGGACCGTGATGCACGAGGATGTGACCAAAGAAGACCTAGGCGGTCCGATGACCCACAACACGGTGAGTGGCGTCGCTCACTTCATTACTCGCGACGACGCTGATTGCCTCGCGCTGGTGCGTGAATTGCTCTCCTTTATGCCTCAGAATAACCGCGAGGATCCTCCTCAAGTCGAAACCAACGACCTTCTGGACCGTTGCGACGAAGCGCTCGATACGCTTGTGCCGCTCGAGTCCGACCGCCCTTACGACATCAAACACGTCGTTCATCACGTGGTGGATGAAGGTTACTTCCTGGAAGTCCAAGAGCACTTCGCCAAGAACCTTGTGGTAGGCTTCGCGCGACTGGGCGGGCAGAGCGTGGGCGTAGTCGCTAATCAGCCACAAGTGCTAGCCGGTTGCCTCGACATCAACGCCTCGGTGAAAGGCGCCCGCTTCGTCCGCTTCTGCGACGCTTTCAACATCCCCCTTATTACCTTTGAAGATGTGCCGGGCTTCCTCCCGGGCACGCAGCAGGAGTTCGGCGGCATTATTCGACACGGCGCCAAGCTGCTGTTCGCCTTTGCCGAGGCCACCGTTCCCAAGCTTACGGTCATCACCCGCAAGGCTTACGGCGGAGCCTATTGCGTGATGTCGTCCAAGCACATCCGCACCGACGTCAACTTCGCCTATCCCACGGCGGAGATTGCTGTCATGGGTCCGGAGGGCGCCGTTAACATTGTCTACCGCCGCGAACTGCAGAAGGCCGATGATCCTGAGATACTGCGTCGAGAGAAGGTGGAGGAGTTCCGGGAGCGTTTTGCCAACCCTTACATCGCTGCCGAACGCGGCTGGGTGGACGACATTATCCGACCGCGCGACACGCGCCCCAAGCTAATCGCCGCCCTGCGCATGCTTGAGACCAAGCGTGACATCAACCCGCCCAAGAAGCATGGGAATATTCCCTTGTAGCACGTCCCAGACCGAAGAGATTGGTGTGGACGAGACATGCCACCTTCTAGAATGGGTAGGTTTTTCGAGTAATGGGGTGCAGCCGCAATCCCTCCTGTGACTGATCCATCGAACGGTTTGACTTTCCCGAACTCTGATGGCAAGCCCAATCCCCTCTTACAGACCAACCTGATCTTCCCGGTCCCATGCGAATTGATCAGCCCGCATCTACCTCCCTGTGCGGTGATTCGCCCAACTGCTCCAGGGCAGATCAATACTGGGGGCCATCAACAGCTTCATCGCTGACGGGCTCCTTATCGGCCAGGCTAGGACTTCATCGACGTGCTGCTGACCTCGCGGATGCAGCGGAAGAAGCCCAACGCGAGCGCTGAGAGTTTTACAAATTGTTGATATTTCTTAAAACGTGGCAACGTCATCCAAGGTATTTCGGCCTGCGAGTCGGAGTCCACTTCAAGATGAAACGGTGCTTCGGCGACGGGAGCAGCATTCGGGTCGCCTGACCGGTGCCGAGTGATAAACGGTGGGCTCATCGCAACGATGAGGTCGGGGTGGCGCGACTATGCCTGCAGACTTCTCCCCTAATTCCCCTTCAAACCTCTCCCCAGCGATTGACCACCCTGCCTTGAAAACCTCGGCTCGAAGGAGGCAAGATGGGGCTTACAAAACGGGCGATTCGTCCGTTTCTGACTGAGAAGTGCAAAGGGCGGCGTGGAGCCATACCCGCTGCAGTGAGAGCGCCAAGAAATCAAACAGGGAGAATGGCAAAATGCATAAGCTATCTGTCAGGCTGTACATCCCGATCGCAGCGACCGCTTTGATCAGCGGAGTCCAACTTCTCGCAGGAGAGGCAGCGGCTGGGGTTCCGGGCGGCACTGATGCACCGGCTGTACATCTAACTGCGGCGCTGGGAGTAGAGTTCGTCAAGGGCTCTACGTCGACGGTGATTTTGGAACGCGGAGGGAAGAAGTACGTTGTTGATCTAGTGGCCCGCACGATCCGGGAGGCTGAACCTCGCTCCGAGGTTTCCGGGCCGATGGGCAAGGCCGACTTGGTCGCCGCCCTGCCGGCGGATCAACCCGACGGTGCGACCATATTCAAGCGCAATTGCGTGATGTGCCATGGTCCTGATGGTAAGGGCGTGGCTACATTTAAGACGCCAAACTTTACTGACCCCAAAGTACAGGCGAGTCTCACCGACGAACAGATTCTTACGACTATCAAGAATGGGAAGAAGGGCACGGTCATGCCACCCTGGGGGGACAAACTGTCGGAGCAGGACATCAAGGCTGTGGCTGCGCATATTCGCTCGTTCGGCACTCAGAATCAACCTGGGCAGGCGGCCGCGGCGCAGGCAGCGGAAAGTGCAAAGCCAAAAGTGTACATGCCAGGTGACGATTTGCTTCTCAGCCTACCCACGGGACGACGCCTCGATCGCCACGGCTTCTACGTCAACTTTACTCATCGCTTTATCTTCACACCGGCTTTCTCGGGACCCGCGCTGGGTGGCTCTTTGTCCGGGTTCGACGATTTTTCTCTTTCCTCGTTCGGCTTCCGCTACGGCGTTACCGACAAGTTGTCCGTCAGTATCTATCGTTCCCCCTCTTTTATTGCCCGGCCCATTCAGCTCATGGCCGCCTATAACTTTATTGACGAACACGATGGTTATCCACTCAATGCCTCAGTGCGCCTTTCCATTCAGGGCGAAAACAACTTCTCGAGGAACTTCACCGAGAATATCGAGGGAATAGTGTCGCGAAGCATTAGCAGCCGAGCGCAACTTTACGTGGTTCCGACTGTGTCTTTGGGTAACCGCGAACTGTTTTCGCCCAGCTCCTTCTTCTCGAGTGCCATTCCCAACCGGCCGGGCGTCAACACATTTTCGTTGGGTGTGGGTGGTGCCTTGGACATCCGGCCGACCGTCGCCTTGATCGCGGAGGTTATTCCTACACTCGCGAATGGCGACGAGTTGGGAATTCACCGCCCGGCCTTCGGCTTCGCCATACAGAAGAAAATCTGGCGCCATGCGTTCACTTTCGGTTTTACAACTAGCCCCGGGACAACCGTGGCACAGCGGGCAGGTACGCGAGCTCAATTTCTGGGGCAGCCCAATGCCGACACGCCTGCTGGATTGTGCATTGGCTTCGATCTGATGCGACAGATTTTCTGACACTTCAGCTTGCGGGTGGGACTCCATGCAGCCGCAGCGGCCAGTTTGCTGTCACGGCAAAGCAGAAAGGCCAGCTAACAGCGAAGCGAGACTGAAATGGGCGGTCCTCAGCGGCCATGCCGCAGTTGGCGGGTTCCGCCTGAGTCTAGGTCCGCGGGACAAAGACTCCGGAGGATCTGTTGGAGCGTGCTACGGAACACTTCAATTGAAAACCGTCTGTCGACACTCGAGCGGGCACGGGCCCCAAGCCTGGCCCGCAGTTCCAAGTCAGCCAGCAAGCGCGCGAGGCTAGAAGCGAGCTGTTCGTCGTCTCCTGGCGGGACCAATAAACCATTCACCCCTTCATGGATGATTTCAGCAATGCCGCCAGCTGCTGACCCGATCACCGGCACTCCCCACTGCATGGCCTCCAGGGCCACGAGCGGAAGTCCTTCGCTAACCGTTGAGGGGATGATGAGTACATCGAAAACTGCGTAGAACCGGTCCGGATCATCCTGATAGCCTGGCCAATAGACCCTATCGCCCAGGTTCAAGCGACCCGTAGAAGACTGCAGAGCACGGAGATAGGCGCTGTCATCGGCGCTGTGCGGCTCAGGGGCTCCTACAAAGACCAGGCGTACATTTAGCCCTTGTGCGATCAGCCTTCCAACAGCTTCGAGCGCTACGTGCTGTCCTTTCTGAGCCGTGATGCGACCGACTACACCCACAATGGCGCTGCCGGAATGGCGTAGCCGAGCCGGCGTGTCATCCCGAGACTGGAGCGAAGCTCCCGAAGTCGGCCTGCGCACCGGGTTGTAGACGATCTGCATGATGCGAGCGAGCGATGGATCGACCTTTAGCAAGCTCTGCGCGGCGGTCTGCGAGCACGCCAAGACTCTTGTGACGTGGCGGGCCGTATGCGCAGTCACAAAAAGGTCCGCCCTTCGGCTCATCGTCATATGAAGGTGGTAAATAGAGGGCCTTCCCGTTAGGCGGGCGGCGATCACCCCTGCCAGGAGCCAGCGCGGGCTATTTATGTATACCAGCGCGATCTTCCGTCGATGGATGAGTGCCGCCAACCTGAAGCCGCAATAGACACTCCGAGGTGGAAACGCCATCATGTCCGTAAGGGACTTCGGCCCCGACCGGTAACGCCCGAGGGGAAAGAGCAGAGTCTCAACATTTCGGCTCCGCAGGTCAGCGGCAAAGGGGCCCTCGTCGGGAAATGCCACTAAGGGAAGGAAGTCCGGCTCTACAGCTCGTATGGCTTCGTCGAGAACACGCTCAGCACCGGCTCGCCAGCTTTGTTGGTTCAGGAAAAGGATGGGCAGCTTCGTACGTTCCGCTCCTGGCGGGTGAATAGTTTTAGCAATCGCCGCGTTGAAAGCGGTGCAAGACCAGCTTCCAACGTGGCAGTTCCCAGGCGTAGCCCAGAGCACCGCCGACGTGAAACTTTAGACGAGAGCAAACGTACCTCCATTGGCCCCAAGTCGCTAAAGTGCGCGACGACAGGGTTGGGTTACCGGATTCGACCACACGGGCCGGACGATGGATAGGGATTAGCCGGCTCAACATAACCTCCTTCCATAAGTCTGCATCTTCAACGAATTGACGGTGCACAAGCAGGCTGAGCTTGCTGCCAGGAAACCGAGCCAGCGCCCAATTCCATCCGTGACGCTG